>Ga0160423_10000758_pt1 | contig 26864 bp, 19 predicted proteins | sample CRUFie14St8metaG_FD_108191 | JGI IMG/M metagenome (GOLD analysis project Ga0160423, IMG submission 108191) | Marine microbial communities from the Costa Rica Dome - CRUD Field 142mm St8 metaG | ecosystem: Environmental > Aquatic > Marine > Oceanic > Photic zone | place: Costa Rica: the Eastern...
TGAGAAGATTTTTAATTAGTCTTTTACTTTATTAATACCCATTGCTAATAAAATCCAATTTGGTAAATATTTATTTGGATTTTTCTTCTTGATATTTATATACCATCCGATTTTTTTAATAACTGGTATTTTATGTGTTTCCACAAATTCTATTAGCGTTCCATCGGGATCTTCAATATATGAAAATCTACCTCCTGCTTCTCCCATATCGAAAGTACTTGAGCTATCAACAGTAAATTTATAATTTTTTGATTCACATTCTTTTTTTAACTGATCCATTCCTTGTATGTCGAAACATAAATGTATAAACCCCCAATCTCCCCAAAATCTGTTTTCAAAAATCTTTTTACAATCTTTTCTATCGAGGGCTTGTATAAGCTCAATTTGACTTGGTCCAAGTAAACGACCAAATGGACCTTTTCTCGCTTCTTTATGAGTAAGTAATACTCTTCTTATTTTTGATTTTCCTTCTGGTAAACTATCAAGATCCTTAAAAATCCCTATTTCATCGTAAACTATTGTTTCATATCCAAGGATCTCTTGATATAAACTAATTGATTTTTCTATGTCGCTCACACCTATTAAAGTTCCAGCTACACCTCCACAATATGAAGGATGTTTTGTTTTTTTGAACCATCCTTTTCCTTCAACAATATTAAAAATATTACCGTTTGGATCTTGACAATAAAAAGAATATTCACCATTTGGTGTTTTTGATAATCCTCCCAGTATTTTAACACCATTTTCTTTGAAATAATTAAATGATTTTTCAACATTACGAGATTTTATTCTACATGCATATAGTCCGAAATCTCCAAGTTTTATATTAAATTTCGGTTTTTCTGTATTTCTAGATGTATATTGCCAAATTTCAAATCCACCACCACCTTCCATGCTTAATGCTAGAGATGCTGTTCTACTTTGAACTTTTCCACCTGTATATTTAATCATTAGGGGAGCTTCTGCAGCATCCTCAAATACACGAATATTAACTCCAAAAAAAGTACGATACCATTTCCATATTTCTTGAACGTTAGGAACACCAATCCCCATTTGTTGTATTCCTGAGATGATTTTTTTCATTTTTTTTTTGTTTGGTAAATATAGTGTTTTCAACTTATCTAATAGCTCTATCATTAAATAGAACATATCCTATACTGAATTGAAGTGATAATGGTTGGATTTGTTCTGGAAAATAATTTAAAGTTAATCTAATTGGTCCAATAAAACTGTTATAAACTATAGAAGTTGAGTTCATGTAGGTTGTACCATTAAATGAATTAGATTGTTCTAATTCACCATTATTAATAGTTATTTGCATGAATGGTTGATATATATATGAATCTATACGTAAATCAAATTTTTTAAAAATTGTAAATATTGTATTTATCCCGATTGCTGCAAATTGAGGTGATCTATATTCTCTAAGTATGAATGTTCGAGCATCAGGTACTAGATTAAATTCTGGAGTTGAGAGTGTTGTTGCTGTCAAGTTGTTGAAAAGAGATTGTGTACTGTATTGAATTTGTCCTTCAAATCCGATATGTAATATAGGTTGATTAATTACAAATGATTGAAATTCAAAACCAAAATTAAACCAATCATGATATTTTAATGAGTTATTTGATGAATTATTTGTGGAACCAAAAATAGTGTTTTCCCGACCACTAACATATCTTACAGAAGTATTGAAATAATGACCACTATTTGAAAATTGTTTTCTGTTTAAGCTATTTTGAGTAATACTCCAGATGATTGAACTTCCATTAAATTTTGTCATGTCAGAGGTGTCTTGGTTATTAAATTCATTTGTTTGATAGTAGTTATCTTCTGTATTAAATATTCTTGCATCTAAAGTGCTTTTTATATTATTTCCAAGAGGATGATTAATTTTAACACCAGCATACATTTCTTCTTGTACTACATAAGATGGGTTAACATCTTCAAAAAATGTAGCAAAGCTTTTAAAGTAATCCCATCGGTTTAAAACAAAATATGTTGAGGCTGAAATTGGATAGACTCTTGGGATTTCAACCGTGAATTTTGCCTTGCCAGAGCCATAGAATTTTCCAAAGTAAGATGATAATTCTGTTTTTGTAGCTATTTTTCCTATTGTTTGGTATGAAACACCTACATAGCCTGTATTGACAGATCTTGATGAGATATGCCCACCTACATCAATTTTGATTTCCTTTGCTTTATTGATATTTAAATTTAAATTATATGTACTATCTCTTTTAAGTTCAAGGGTTGGAAAAATAAAGTCTATTTGAGGTATAGAATATAGTCTGAAATAACGTTTTTCTAATTCACTCAAACTTAATATTTCTGATTTTTTTTCTTTTAAAATAGCTTTGGATAAGGAGGTTAATTTTTTGTTAGGGTTGTTGATCTTAACAGATGAAATTGTTATTGGTATATTATTTTCTCTATATTCCCTTCTTTTTTTGGAAATTTCTACTTTTTTTATTTCTGTCTTAATATTTCTTTTAATTACTTCTATTTTTTTTAAAGCTGTGTTATAACCATCAATAATTGCTTGTTCTACATCTTTAAAATCAAATGTTGATATTTTAGTATCTGTTTGTATTAAACACCCCTTTTTATGAGGTAAATCATAATTAGAATGAAATGCAAGCATATTTATTATTTGAGATATTATTTCATTTTCATTAGGGGGATCAGCGTTGTATCCAACATTACTTCCTATTATATAATCTGTATTAAATGTATGTTCAAGAATATTACTAGGAAAGTTATTATATAGTCCACCATCAAACATAAGAATATCATTGACTTTTATAGGTCTTAAGTAGAATGGATAAGTTATTGAAGCTCTAACAGCTTCATTTAGTTTTCCTTCTTTGAAAATGACACTTTCTTTTTTCGATATATCTGATGCTACACACCTAAAAGGAATAAAAAGACTATCAAAATTATTATTATAAAAGTTTGATTTTCCTAATAAATGCATCATTTCAAAGTCAAGTAAATGGGATGATGTAAAATTAGTTGGTAATGATTTTTTTAAAAAATTTTCTTTAGAAAAAGACATTCCAAACATTTTAGCATTAGGTTCTTGTTTGTTAAGGAGAAAGTTTTGATTTCTTTTAATTTTTCCGGAGCTTGCTAATTGAAATAATTCACTCAGTACATAATCCTCGATTTCTTCAGGAGAATATCCAGAGGCATATAAAGCCCCTATTAGAGCTCCTGAAGATGTTCCTACAATATAATCTAGAGGTATTTTATTTTCTTCTAGAGCTTTTAAAACACCAATATGTGCAAATGCTTTTGCACCACCTCCACTTAATACTACGCCAATTTTTTTTTGACATAATGTAGAATTAGAAAGGATTATGTTAAAAGTTAAGAGAAAAATTAATATTGTTTTCACAATTTTGTTCTTTTGTACAAAAATAAGAGATAATTATTCACCTTAAATAAAAATATTGAAAGATATAGAAGACAATAAAACATTAATTATAACCTTGAAAACTATTTTTGGTCTAGAACAAGTTCTTGGTGATGAACTAAGAGAATTAGGTTATTTAAATTATAAATTATTAAATAGGGCAGTTCAAGTTGAAGGAACTTGGAGTGATGTATATTATTTAAATTTACATTTGCGTTGTGCTATTTCGGTTTTAGTTCAAGTTCATCGTTTTAAAATTCGAACAGAAAAAGATCTGTATAATAAAGCTATGCAAATCGATTGGACAAGTTTCTTTGATGTAGATAAAACATTTGCCGTAAAAGGTGCTGTTTTTTCAGATATATTTAAACATACTCAATATCCATTTTTCTTGATTAAAGATGCAATTGTAGACAAGTTTAGAAGCGTTTATAATAGAAGACCGAACGTTAATGTTAAATCACCCCAAGTATTATTTGATGTATATATTAATAATTATGAAGTTGTAGTTTCATTGAATACAAGTGGTGCACCATTATTTCAAAGAGGATATCGTGATCAAATTGGTGAAGCTCCATTAAATGAAGTCGTTGCAGCAGGATTAATTCGTATGTCAGGATGGGATAGAAAATCACCATTAATTGATGTTTTTTGCGGTTCCGGAACTATTTTAATTGAGGCAGCATTATTAGCTTCAGGAATACCTTCTTTAGTTGAAAGAAATCATTTTGCCTTTAAAAACTTAATTAATTATAATAATGAATTATGGACTAAAATTCTTGACAAATCAATTAAATACGTAAAAGATCTTCCCTGTAAAATAAGTGGTTCAGATATTGATTCTCATATGGTATTAAAAGCAAGACGAAACTTAGGTAAATTATCTGTAGGTCGTTATGTTGATATTAGTCTTTGTTCATTTGATGAGGTAAGAAAAAATCAAAATGTTGGTACATTGATTTCAAATCCACCATATGGGAAAAGAATGGGTGATGATATTAATTTAATGTACAGTAAACTTGGAGATTGGATGAAAAGTGAAATGCAAGGTTTTAATTGTTGGATACTCTCTTCTAATATTGAAGCGTATAAAGATTTAAGACTAAAACCGAATAAAAAAATAAAAGTTTTTAATGGAGACTTAGAGTGTTCATTTAGAAATTATTCTATTTACGCAGGATCCAAAAAAGCAAAATTCCAAAATTAAATTTATCGTTTTTCAACTGGAATATAATCACGGTGATTTTGACCGTTGTATATTTGACGAGGTCTACCAATAGGTTCGTCATTTTGAATCATTTCCTTCCATTGAGCAATCCATCCTGGGAGGCGGCCAAGAGCAAACATTACCGTGAACATTTCTGTTGGAATGTTAATAGCTTTATATATTATTCCAGAATAAAAATCAACATTCGGATATAAATTTCTTGCTTTAAAGTATTCATCTTCTAATGCTACCTTTTCTAATTTTTTAGCGATTTCTAATAAAGGATCTTTTACACCTAATTTCTTCAAAACATCATCACAAGCTTTTTTAATTATTGTTGCTCTAGGATCAAAGTTTTTGTATACTCTATGGCCAAATCCCATTAGTCTAAAGGGATCATTTTTATCTTTTGCTTTTGCTACCCATTTATCCACATCACCACCATCATCAGCAATTTGATTTAACATTTCTATTACAGCTTGATTTGCTCCTCCATGAAGAGGACCCCATAGTGCAGAAATTCCAGCTGATACTGAAGCGTATAAATTAGCGTGAGATGAACCTACTATTCTTACTGTTGAAGTTGAACAATTTTGTTCGTGATCAGCATGTAATATAAGTAGTTTATTTAGAGCAGAAACTATTGTAGAGTCAGTTTTATATTCTGAAGTAGGCATAGCAAACATCATGTGAAGAAAATTTTCACAATAATCAAAATTGTTATTAGGGTACATAAATGGATGTCGCATTGCATTTTTATATGACCAAGCAGCTAAAGTTGGAAGTTTAGCAATTAATCTATGTATAGTTAAATCTTTAGCTTCTGGAGTTCTATTGTGATCTAGAGACTCAGGATAAAAAGTTGACAGTGAACATACCATAGATGCAAGAACTCCCATTGGATGTGCTTTAGCTGGATATGCTTCGAAAAATTGCTTCATATCCTCATGAACTAAGGTATGATTTGTAATACTTTCTTTAAATGAATCTAACTCAGTTTTGGTAGGCAAATCACCATATATAATCAAGAAGGAAACTTCTAAAAAACTAGCTTTTTCCGCTAGTTGTTCAATAGGGTATCCTCGATAACGTAATATTCCATTTTCTCCATCAAGGTATGTTATAGCACTTTTTGTGCTACCAGTATTTTTAAACCCTGGATCTATAGTAATATATCCATTGGTGGTGCTACGTAGTTTGCTAATATCAATTCCTTTTTCGTTTTCACTACCTTCTATGATAGGAAGTTCATATAGCTTTCCGTTTAAATCTAATTTAGCAATTTCACTCATCTTACCTTAATATGATTGGATTTTTGAATTAATTACGAAGATAATATAACTAATTCAATCTCATATAATTCTTTACAATTTTATTTTAAAAAAATCACAAGTTCTTCAACGTATATTTGAACATCATATTAAATAGGTGATTTCTTGTATTCCCTCCATAAATGCCATGATTTTTATTTGGATAAATAAATACATCGAATTGTTTGTTTGATTTAACCAATGCATTTATCATTTCCATTGTATTCTGATAATGAACATTGTCATCTCCTGATCCATGAATTAATAAATATTTACCCTTTAATTTTTCAACAAAATTTATAGGCGAGTTCTTTTCATATCCATCTTTATTTTCTTCTGGTGTTCTCATAAAACGTTCTGTGTAAATATTATCGTAGTATCTCCAATTAGTTACTGGTGCTACAGCTATTCCCATTTTAAATATATCTGCACCTTTTGTCATAGCTAATGAAGTCATAAAACCACCATAACTCCACCCCATGATCCCAATTCTTGAACTATCTACATAATTATATTTTTGAAGTTCTTTACCAACAGCTATAAAATCTTCTGTTTCTAGTTTCCCTAATTGTAAATATGTTGATTTTTTAAAATCTCTTCCTCTATACATTGTTCCTCTCGGGTCAACTGAAACTATAATATATCCATTTTGTGCTAGTAGCTGATGATACATATAATCAGCACCTCCCCAAGAATCTGAAACCATATTTGATCCTGGCCCTCCGTATATATTTATATAAACAGGATATTTTTTTTTAGGATTAAAATCATTTGGTTTAATTATCCATCCATTTAATTTTCTTTCTTTTCCTTTAAATTGAACAAACTGTTTTTCACTTAATTTATATTTTGATAATCGATTGTTGAGCGCATTATTATCCTCCAATATAGCAAGTTCTTTTCCTTTATTGTTACAGAGTGAAATAACTGGTGGGGTATTTGCGTTAGAATATGTTTTAATAAAATATTTCATTCCATTTGAAAATTCTGCATCACTTGAACCTTTCGTATGACTAATAGAACTTTTCTTATTACTGTCAATATCTATTTTGTAAATTCCTTTATGAATTGGACCTGCCTCAGCAGAGGTATAATATATTTGTTTGCTCTTATTATCAATCCCCAGAAATTCAATTACATCCCAATTACCTTTTGTTATTTGATTTGTTGATCCATCGAAATAAAGTCTATAAATATGGTTATAACCATCAATTTCACTTGTTCTTAAGATTGATTTGCCATCATTTAGTATTAAAAGATTGTCATCTATATCTATATAGGTTTTAGAATTTTCCTCGAAAAATACTTTAGATTTAATTTTTGAGTTTTCTATTGAAATTAAATGGTATTTTAGATTGTTTTGGTGTCGATTTAAAGTTTGAATAATAAGATCGTTTTGTGAGTTTGACCATTTTAGTCTCGGAATGTATTCGTAGCTTCCAAGATTTATGGAGGAAGTTTTTTTGTTGTCTATGTTGTATATATGAGTTGTGACTAATGAATTTTCTTCTCCAGCTTTTGGATATTTAAATTTATAAAGCGAAGGATAAAGGTCATTATGATATGTCATTGTAAATTCTTTAACCTTTGATTCATCAAATTTTAAGAAAGCAATATTTTTACTGTCGTATGACCAATCATATGCCTTTGTTATTGCAAATTCTTCTTCATAAACCCAGTCAGTTGAGGCATTAATTAAGTTATTTTTTTTACCGTCTTGCGTAACTTGAAATGTTTCACCGCTAGAAATTTCTTTTATATAAAGATTGTTATTAAATACATATGAAACTTTTTTGCCGTCAGGTGAATATTCAGCTAATGATTGAGGTGAATGTTCATCATCTAAAGATTGTAAATCACCTGTTTTTATATCTAAAATATAATATACAGCAGAAAAGCTTCTTCTGTAAATAGGTTTTGTTTTAGTTGTTATTAAAACTTTAGTTTCATCTTGATTAAAGAAATAGTCATCTATATGTAAAGTTTTTTCTTTGTATTTTAACATTTCAGAAGGAACAATTATCTCTCCTTCTTCTTTATATTTTGAGAATAGATGTTTTGTTATTGTAATGCCTCCATTTTGACGCGTTATCTTACTAAAATAGTTACCATCTTTCATTGATTTAAAACCATTGATAGAATTACCAAAGAACTCATAATTTTTCCAAATTTTTTCAACACTTAGTTTTTGTGCATTATTTGAAAATATTATAAAAGTTATAAAAGTTAGTGTGAAAATTTTTTTTAACATCTTATTTTTTTACAAAAATAATGAAATGTTAAAGATTTTAGTTTTGTTAAACTAAATCGTTAAAAAGATTAATGTTTTGTTAATAAATTAGTCGAGTATTTTAAATTAAAATATCTTAAATTTAACCCTTTAAATATTAATTTTAAATATATTCTTATGAAACGAACTTTACTTTTATTAAGTATAATTATAAATTCATTTGTTTTTGGCCAACTTCTTCCTTGTAATGAGTTATTTATTTCCGAGTATGTAGAAGGCTGGTCTACCAATAAAGCATTAGAGATTTATAATCCAACAAACAACCCAATTGATTTAAGTCAGTATATGGTGATTCGATTTTCTAATGGAGCAACTATTGCATCCGCAGCTAATGCTGTTCAATTATCGGGAACAATTGCACCATATGATGTTCATGTTGGTGTTTTAGAAAAATTAGATCCTAACGGAACAGGAGTAGATGCACCAATATGGGACTCATTACAAGCTAGAGCCGATGCATTTTATTGTCCAGTTTATGATGTTTCTAATGCTTTTTATTGGAATGGAAATGATGCAATTGCATTAGCTAAAGGTGTTACTTCAGATATTCCAAATTCATTGTTAGTAGATGTATTTGGTAAGATCGGTGAAGATCCAGGAGATGGTTGGACATCTGCTTTTCCATATGTTGGAACTAATGGTGAAATTGTTACTGAAGATCATTCTTTAATACGTAAACCTTCTATTTTAAAAGGAGAGAATAACCCAACAATTTCATATTTTAACCCATTAGCGGAGTATGACTCAATACCTCCTGTTGTTGATATTGGAGGTCAATTGTATGGTAATTGGTTTTCTCTGGGTTCTCATGACTGTGATTGTGCACCTGCTTCTATAGATGATATTAATACTGATTTAATTTCAATTACTCCGAATCCATCAAATGGTTCATTTAATTTACAAGGGATTTCTAGTTATTCAAGTATTCTTGTGGTTAATTCTTTAGGGCAAAAAATTAAGTTAATTGAGGGTAATTTTAGTGATTCTATTTTTCTTGAATTAGATGAGAGTAAAGGAGTTTATTTTTTAAGGCTCAAAGATAGTTCTGGTAATATAATTACTAAGCGTTTAATAATTAAATAGTAATTATTTTTTAATAGAACTTATTATTATTTCACTTTAAATGAGAATTTATTTTACTTTTCTTATCATCCTAATAACTTTTTTTTCTTTTAGTCAAAATAAAAAGACAGGATTTGCTACTGTAACTGGAAATATTATTGATAATGTAACTAATCAGCCTGTTGTTGGTGCTAAAATTATAATATCTTCAAAATATAAATCCTACTCTGATTTTGATGGAAACTATATTATCGATAATGTGCCATACGGGGATTATAATATAGTGGTTACAATGTTATCTTTTGATACTATAAAGGCTACTTTAGTTGTTGATGATAAAAGAGTTATCTATGATATTTTAATGGGTGGGAGTCAAGAGATAGAAGAGATGGAAGTTATTGGTAATATAGCTCAGGATAGAAAAACTCCTGTAGCTGTTTCTACAATTGGAAGAAAAGTTCTAACAGAAGAATTAGGTTCTCAAGATATACCAATGATTTTAAATTCTACGCCTGGTGTTCATGCTACTCAAACAGGAGGAGGAGATGGAGATGCACGAATTACGATTCGTGGATTTAGTCAACGAAATGTTGGAGTAATGATTGATGGAGTTCCAGTTAATGATATGGAGAATGGATGGGTATATTGGTCAAACTGGTTTGGTTTAGATGCAATTACATCACAAATTCAGGTTCAACGAGGATTAGGTGCTACAAAGTTAGCGATGCCTTCTGTAGGTGGTACAATGAATATTTTGACTATGAATACTGGAGGTGAACGTAAGATTAAGGTATTACAAGAATATGGAACAGGTGATTTTATTCGTACCTCTTTATCCTATAAGTCAGGTACATTAAAGAATGGGTGGGGTATTTTGTTCTCAGGTTCATATAAACAAGGTAATGGTTGGGTTGATGGTTTGAATACTCAAGGTGGATTTTATTATTTAAAAATTCAAAAGAAAATCGGTAATCATGTACTATCTCTAAGTGGTTTTGGAGCACCACAACAACATGGACAACGCTCTTATCGACAAGGTATTTCATATTGGAATACTGAATATGGTCGTAATATTTTTCAAGGAACAGATGAATTATATAATATAATTACTCAATTTCGAAATGATAATGATACTAATACATATTTAGAAGGTTTAGCATCTCAGGGGCTAAATGAAAATACTGTAGATCAATACATGACAAATTATGTAGATACCTCAAATGCAGAAAATAGAGGGATTAGATACAATGAACATTGGGGTTTTAGAACAATTGATGGAAAAGAAGTAGCTTTTGCTGAAAGAAGGAACTATTATCATAAGCCACAGATAACTTTAAAAGATTTTTGGAAGATAAATAAAAAACTATCTTGGTCTAATATCCTCTACAGTTCAATTGGTAGAGGAGGAGGACAACGTTACTTTAATTCTGCTTCTTCTATTATATATGATGAAAATGGACTCGTGGATTGGGATAATATTATCTATAACAACCAAGAAATAACCCTTTTTGGTCAAACATATACAACAGCAGACATTGCATACCATCCAACTCAATTAAAATCTTCTCAAATTTTATCAGCATCGGTAAATAATCATTTTTGGATTGGTGGTCTTTCTCAGTTTGATTATAATCTTAGTGATAAATGGAATATTGCTGGTGGGATTGATTATCGATATTATAAAGGTACTCATTATAATGAGTTATTAGATCTTTTAGGTGGTGATTATTTCGTTAATACTCAGGATCAAAATGCCCCCTCTTCAATGAAAGTTGTTGGAGATAAAATTGGAAGACAACCTTGGCATAATTATAGAGATGGTTTAGTTCAATGGATTGGTGGGTTTGCTCAGGCAGAATACTCCTATGGGCGTTTATCAGCTTTTGCTAACCTTTCTACTGTTGCTAATTTTTATAAGGGAATTGATTATCATAGACGTAGACAATTAGTTTTGTCAGATACTATTCTTGAAATAGGATATAATGATACCATTAGTTATAATGGTGATATTTATCATAGAAATTCAGCTGGTCTTCGCGACCACCAAACTGATTGGATAAATCGAGTTGGTTTTACTATAAAAACTGGAGCTAATTTTAATGTTACAGAAAAGCAGAATATCTTTTTAAATATTGGGTATTTATCTCGTACTCCTCAATTTAGTAATGTAATAGATAACACAAATAACAGAGTATTTGATACACTAGTAAACGAAAATATCACTGCTTTAGAATTAGGTTATGGTTATCGTTCAAAGATGTTAAGTGTTAATGTAAATGGTTACTATACTCGTTGGGAAAATCGCCCTCTACCTTATGGTTTAACAATTGAAGATCCGAATGATCCCCTTGAAAGTATTGTAATAAATGTTCCGGGTATGGATGCTTTACATATAGGAGCTGAAATTGATTTGGCTTATAGAATAACAAAATCACTAACATTTGAAGCTATGGCAAGTTATGGTGATTGGACATGGAATTCGTCAGAGACTGTTCAACCGTTTAATAATCAGCAATTTGGTTATGATACTACTACAATAACATTTGACGCTACTGGTGTCCATGTTGGTGATGCTGCCCAATCTACTTATGCAGCATCACTTCGATTCTCCTTTTTTAAGACAGGATATATTAAATTAAAGTATACATACTTTGATCGTTATTTTTCAGATTTTGATCCGGCAAGTTTAAGTGGAATAACAGCAAGAGTTGAGTCTTGGGAGATTCCAAGTTATGGTTTAATGAGTATACACGCTGGTTATAGGTTGGTTTTAAATAATAGTTCCTTGATTTTTCGAGGAAATATATTTAATGCTCTTAATACTATGTATATTTCTGATGCCTCTAATAATCGTAATTTTGATGAAGCTCAGGATAATTTTAATGCTCAATCTGCATCAGTTTTTTTTGGGCAAGGAATCAGGTTTAATGTTTCACTAGGATTTGAATTTTAATTAAAAATCAGAACGACGTTCTAAACAAAAAAAAATGAAAAAAACATTACTAAATCTATCAATAATTTTTATTAGTCTATCATCTATTTCACAAACAGATATAGCTGATGGAAGAACATATGGTATTGGTCAAACAATCACTGTTACTGGTGTTGCTACATGCGGTTCAGAATTAGGTGTAATCCGTTATATGCAAGATTATTCAGCTGGTATAGCAGCATATGGTGGTCCTATTACAAGTGTTAGCCGTGGTGACTCAATAACAGTAACTGGTCCGCTAATTGAATTTGCCGGATTATTAGAAATATCGACAGTAACCAATGTAGTAAATCATGGTCAGGCTAATGTAATACCTAATCCCCTACAAATACCAATCTCTTCAGTAGGTGAAGCTCTAGAGTCTCAATTAATTCAGTTTCAAAACGTCACATTTGTTGAATCAGGAACTTTCTCGGGAAACACAAATTATACTCTAACTGACGGAATAAATAATATACAGTGCCGTATTTTTAATGGAACTAGTATGGTAGGAACATCAATTCCAACAGGTCCACTAACTATTACTGGTTTGCTAGGTCAATATAACGCAGATTATCAAATTTTACCTAGAGATATTAATGACATTGCTGTTTATATACCCCCAACAGTAGAGGCTAATGTTCTTATAAATGGTATTACCGAAATAAATAATTCAAATTATTTTTTCGGAAATTCAAGTTCTGTAAACGTTACAATTGAAAACTTAGGAGTATCTGATTTAATTGTATCAAGTTTGTCTTTTACTGGTCCAAATGCAGGAGAGTTTTCTACTCCTTACACTGGATCTTCAATACCTGGATTTGGATCTGAAACTTTTACTGTAAGTATTTCTCCAATTGGTAATGGTTCAATTTTTTCCTCCATGGAGATAGTTTCAAATGATATTGATGAGAATCCATACGTCATTAATTTTGAAGGTGTAGGAAATGATAATGTTGCAACAGAACCATCAAGTAATCCATCAGGATTAACATTTCCAATTGTCGAGGCATATACCATAGGTGCACAATATAATCCTGGTATTGGTGCTTCAAATTATTTGGTTTTATGGAAAAATGGATCACCAATAACAACTGTTCCAGTAGACGGAAATTCTTATTTAAGAGGAGATATTGTTGGAGATGCAAGAGTCGCATATGTAGGACCAGGAACTTCTTTTACACCTCGAGGCATTATAGCTAATCAAGACTATTATTTTTCAGTTTATGCTTTTAATGGTTCTGGAGGGTATGAAAATTATTTAACAAATTCCCCCGCCATAGGCAATATTAGTTCTTTGGGAGAAAATATAGGTACATATTATAATGGTATATCAACAGCTTCACCAACATTTGTATCGGATTTAAATACTTTGATTAATCCTCATACTATGATCACTTATTTTGTCTATAAACAAACAATGATGAATGAATTTGAAGTTAAAGATACAATCGGAGGCCAGTCTTATGTTACATGTGCATTAAGTGGAGAAAAAAAGGTTTTTGATGATCCTTTTGATTGGACAGCAACACAGTATAGTAGAGAACATACATTTGCTCATTCATGGTTTCCTTCATGGCCAGCTAATAGTCCTGAACAACCTGAATACAACGATCAACATAATTTATATCCTGCTAATTTATATGAGGCTAATACACCAAGAAGTAATCTTCCATTGGGCGATATTGATGGTAATATTGTTTTTACATACCTAGAAGGAAGTGTAGGAATGATGGGTAATCAAATGGTCTATGAACCAAGAGATTCGCATAAAGGGAACGCAGCAAGAGCGATAATGTATATTGCAGTTGCTTATGGTTTTAATCTAAATGGTGATTTAGATTCAGATAAACAAGATGAAACAATTTTAAAGAACTGGCATTTCAATGATTTACCCGATAATTATGAAATTGCTAGGCATGAGTATATATTTAATCTTCAAGGGAATAGAAATCCTTTTATTGACTCAGTTAATTATGCATGTTATATTGACTTTGATAATAATCAATTTTTACCCAATGGTTGCTCTCTTTCAATTGAAGAAATACTTCAAAATAACTTAGTTGTCTTTCCTGTACCATCATCTGATAAATTATATGTTCAAGTTAATGATACGGAAATTAATTCTTATTCTGTAACAAATTTACAAGGAAGTGAACTTGTTTCTTTACATGGAATTAATACACCGTTATTAGAGTTAAATGTCTCAGAATTATCTGCAGGTACTTATTTTATAATTATAGAAACACCTTATGGTTCAGTAAAGCGTAAGTTTATCATAGAATGATAATTAGATATATATTATATTTTATTTTTGGAGCAGGTATAATAGCCTGCTCTTCTGTTCATAATATCTTTATAGCATCAAATACTTCCGTTATCTCAGATCACTTAGAACAGAATAATCAAGCTGATAGTTTGATTTTACCATATCGACTTTCTTTGGAAAAAGAGATGCGAGAGGTTATTTCTAAATCTAAAAATAATTTTACAAAATCTAGACCAAATTCTTCATTAGGCAATTGGTCAGCAGATGCCATTTTGAATGCTATTGACAAAAGTGTTTTTGGTTTGAAATCATATTTTTGTTTATTGAATTATGGAGGATTAAGAAGTGATTTAAACAAGGGTGATCTATATCTTGAAGATATTTATAAGCTAATGCCTTTTGACAATGAAATTGTTATTGTTGAGTTGCCATTTTCAACTCTTGAAAAAATTGAAAAATATATAATATCTTCAGGAGGAGAGCCAATTTCAAATGCAACATTAAAATTTAATAAAATTAATTTTAAAAATCCCGGTCCAGTTGATTATTCCTTTTTTGTTATTACTTCAGATTACTTAATGAATGGAGGGGATAATATGTTTTTTTTTCAAGATAAAATAAATGTAATACATACAAATATTTTATTACGTGATGCAATGATCTTGGAAGCAAAAAGGCAAAAACATTTAGTTTTTAATAAAGAAAATCGAATTTTTTTGCATTAAAATGGATAGAAAAGATTTTATACGTAATTCTATTTTAATATCGAGTGGTTGTGTTATTGCTCCAAATTTATTATCACAAGAAAATAAAATAAAGACTAATAGTAAGTTGACTATTTTACATACAAATGATACGCATTCAAATATAGATCCATTTCCTAAAAATCATCACAAATATCCTGGAAAAGGCGGTGTTTCTCGTAGGTTTAATTTAATTCAAAAGGTTCGATCAGAGGAAGATAATGTTTTATTATTAGATGCCGGAGATATTTTTCAGGGTACACCTTATTTTAATAAATTCAAGGGCGTCCTTGAAATGAAATTAATGTCACTATTAGGTTATGATGCGGCTACCATAGGAAATCATGATTTTGATGGTGGTATGGATGGTTTTGTCAATGCTAAATTATTAGCGAATTTTCCATTTTTATGTTCAAATTATGATTTTAAGAATACACCGATTGATGGACATACAAAAGTGTATACAATTATTAGAAAGAGTAACCTTAAAATTGGAATTTTTGGTCTTGGTGTCGAATTAAAAGGTTTAGTTCCTGATAAAAAGTTTGGCGAAACAATTTATATAGATCCAATTGATATTGCAAATCATATTGCTTTAGATTTAAAGAATAAAGGATGTGATTTGGTTATTTGTTTATCTCATTTAGGATATGAATATAAAAGCAATAAAGTTTCAGATAGAATTTTAGCTAAAAAAACAAGAAATATTCATTTAATTATTGGAGGGCACACTCATACTTTTTTAGATAAACCTACGGAAGAAAAAAATATTGATGGTAATACAGTTTTGATAAATCAAGTTGGTTGGGCAGGAATTAATATTGGCCGAATTGATTTTACTTTTGAAAAGAAAATATTTTCAAAAAATGATTTATTACTTGTAGAATAACTTTTACTATAAGTGTATTACTTCATCATAAGCAGCAGCAGCAGCTTCCATTATTGCTTCTGACATTGTGGGGTGAGGGTGAACAGTTTTAATGAGTTCATGTCCAGTGACTTCAAGTTTTCTTAAAGCTACTAGTTCAGCAACCATTTCAGTAACATTCGCTCCAATCATATGACCTCCAAGTAGTTCACCATATTTTGCATCAAATATTAATTTTATAAAACCATCTTTAGTTCCTGCTGCACTTGCTTTACCGGATGCAGAAAAGGGGAATTTTCCAACTTTTAATTCATGGCCTGCTTCTTTGGCAGCTTTTTCAGTCATTCCTACGGATGCTATCTCTGGAGATGAATATGTGCATCCAGGAATATTGCCATAATCAAGTGGATCAGGGTTTTCTCCAGCTATTTTTTCAACACAAATTATTCCTTCAGCAGAAGCAACATGAGCTAAAGAAGTTGTTGGGATAACGTCTCCAATGGCATAATATCCAGGTATATTTGTTTCATAGAAATCGTTAACTAATATACGTCCTTTATCTACAGCGATTCCTAAATCTTCTAGACCAATATTTTCAATATTAGCTTCGATGCCAGCAGCTGAAAGAACTATATCACATTTTATTTCTTCTTCTCCTTTTTCGGTTTTTATTTTAACAATACACTCTTTTCCTGTGGTTTCTACTGACTCTACTGAAGAATTTGTCTTAATTGTCATTCCTGATTTTTTGAAAGATTTTTCAAGTTGTTTTGAAACGTCAATATCTTCAATAGGAACAATTTGAGGTAAATATTCAACTAATGTTACATCTGTACCAATCGTGTTATAAAAGTATGCGAATTCTACACCAATTGCACCAGATCCAACAATAACCATTTTCTTTGGTTTTTCTTTCAAAGTCATTGCCTCTCTATATCCAATTATTTTGTTACCATCTTGTTTAAGATTTGGAAGTTGGCGTGATCTAGCACCTGTTGCAATAATTATAGCTTTGCTTGCTGTATATTCCGTAATGTTATTTTTAACATCTTTTACAGAAACCTTTTTACCTGTTTTTAAAGTTCCACTACCCTCAAGTACATCGATTTTATTTTTTTTCATTAAGAATTTAATACCGTTACTCATACCATCTGCTACACCTCGGCTTCTATCAATCATAGCATTAAAATCTGGACTTGGATCTTTTACGTTTATGCCATAATCACTAGCATGCGATAGATACTCAAAAACATTTGCACTTTTTAGCAATGCTTTTGTTGGAATACAACCCCAATTTAAACAAATTCCACCAAGTGATTCACGTTCGACTATTGCAGTCTTCATTCCTAGTTGTGAAGCCCTAATAGCAGTAACATATCCTCCTGGGCCACTTCCAATAACAATTATATCGTAACTCATATTAAATCTTATAAAATCTAAATACGAAGATAATTAATTATTCTAAAGATTATAAAATCAATTTTACACTAATTTTATTTTATTTTTAATTATTGATAAATTGTGAAAAAACTTTAATAAAAGAGTTTACTTTCTTTATCTCTAGAATATTATTATATGTAATTTTATAATAATATTTATAATGTTTTATGAAAGGTGTAAAAGTAGAAGAAGCAACGTTAGATCAGGCATTAGAGTTAGGTTTATTGGCTGAAGAATTTGAAATGATTAAAGAAATTTTAGGTAGGACACCAAATTTCACTGAAACGGCTGTATATTCAGTTATGTGGTCTGAACATTGTTCATATAAAAATTCAATTTTTTGGTTAAAGAAACTTCCAAAAGAAGGTCCTCAAATGCTAGTTAAAGCAGGTGAAGAGAATGCCGGGTTGGTTGATTTAGGAGATGGTATAGGTTGTGTATTTAAAATAGAATCTCATAACCATCCAAGTGCTTTGGAGCCTTATCAAGGAGCAGCAACAGGTGTAGGTGGAATTAATCGCGATATTTTTACTATGGGTGCTCGTCCAATTGCACAAATGAATTCATTGCGTTTTGGTAATATTATGAGAGATAGAACTAAATGGTTAGTAAAAGGAGTTGTTAAAGGTATTGGTGATTATGGAAATGCTTTTGGTATTCCTATTGTTGGAGGGGAGGTTTTTTTCGATGATTCTTATAATACTAATCCATTGGTTAATGCATTTTCAGCAGGTATTATTAATCCTGAAAAAGTCATTTCTGCTACATCAGCTGGTCCCGGAAATCCTGTTTTTATAGTTGGTTCTTCAACTGGTAAAGATGGTATTGCAGGTGCTGCATTTGCCTCAAAAGATATTACCGAAGATTCTGAAGGTGATTTGCCATCTGTTCAAGTTGGTGATCCATTTATGGAAAAGTTATTATTGGAAGCAACTATGGAGCTTGCTCAAACTGATGCTATTGTAGGAATGCAAGATATGGGTGCAGCTGGTATTACATGTTCTTCTTGTGAAATGAGTGCCGCTGGAGAAAATGTTGGTATGGATATCAATCTTGATTTAGTTCCTACTCGTCAAGAAAACATGTTACCATATGAAATTTTACTTTCTGAATCTCAGGAGAGGATGCTAGTTGTTGTCAAAAAAGGCAAAGAAAATATTGTTAAGAAAATTTTTGATAAATGGGATTTACATGCAGAAGAAATCGGAACCGTAACTGAAGGTGGACGAGTTCGTTATATGATGGGAGGAAATATAGTTGCAGATGTTCCTGCTGAATCACTTGTTCTAGGTGGTGGAGCACCAGTATATCAGAGAGAATACAAGGAACCTAAGTATTACAGTGAATTTAAAAAATTTAATATTGATAATATTGTTCAACCAGACAATTTAAAAGATGTTGCATTTAAATTATTAGAAAATCCAAATATTGCATCTAAAAGATGGGTTATTGAACAATATGATTCAATGGTAGGAACGGGAACAATCACAACAAATCGTCCTTCCGATGCAGGAATAGTAAATATTAAGGGAACAAATAGAGCCTTAGCAATGAGTGTTGATTGTAATTCACGTTACGTTAATGCTGACCCTGAAATAGGAACTATGATTGCTGTATCAGAAGCTTCTAGAAATATAGTTTGTGCAGGAGGTAATCCAAGTGCTATAACTAATTGTCTTAATTTTGGAAATCCATATAATCCTGAGTCCTATTGGCAATTTGTAGGTGCGATTAAGGGTATGTCAAAGGCATGCTTAAAATTTAAAACGCCTGTAACTGGAGGAAATGTTTCTTTTTATAATCAATCAGTTATTGATGGTATAGAAGTTCCTGTTTTTCCAACTCCAACTATTGGAATGATTGGTGTTGTTGAAGATAAGAATAAGATAATGACATTAGATTTTAAATATAAAGGAGATTTAATTTTTATTATTGGAAATTCTTATGATGATATTTCATCATCTGAATATTTGGTTTCTTATCATGGTATTAATGAATCTCCTGCACCATACTTTGATTTAGAAGAAGAATTTTTGAATCAAAAAATAGTTAAAGAGTTAATATTAGATGATTTGATTAACTCTGCTCATGATGTATCTGATGGAGGTGTTTTTATTACATTAACTGAAATGGCCATTCCTAGGAATTTAGGTTTTGATATAGTAACTGATTCTGAGGTTAGAGAAGATGCCTTTTTATTTGGTGAAACTCAAGGTAGAATAATAGTGACAGTAAATGAAGACCAAGAGGATGATTTTTTAGAGAAAATGATGTCATCTGGAAGAAAATTTACATTGTTAGGACATGTGACAAAAGGCAAAATGATGGTAGATGACGAACATTTTGGTTTTATATCTGAAGCAAAAGACATATTTTACTCTGCACTTGCGAAGCATCTTGAAAATTAGTAGATTCGAACTCTAAGAATAACAAATGGAATATAATACAACAAGAGCTAAACTCCTTCTCCCAGAATATGGCAGAAATGTTCAGAATATGATTTCTTATGCTATGAAAATAGAAGATCGTGTCGAAAGAAATCGTGCATCACAAGCTATTATTGAAGTAATGGGACAATTAAATCCTCATCTTCGAGATGTCGATGATTATAGGCATAAGTTATGGACTCATTTATTTATAATGTCTGATTTTAAATTAGATGTAGATTCTCCATATGAGATTCCTAAAAGAGAGAGTCTTGAAGAGAAACCAATTCAGATGGATTATCCTAAAAGTAAAATTAATTATGGTCATTTTGGCCAATACACAGAAAAAATTCTTCAAGCCTCTGCTGATGTTAAAGATGAAAATGAAACGAAGTTTTTGTCTCTAATTATGGGTAACTATATGAAAAAACAGTTTTTGAAACATAATAATACTGCTGTTGAAAATACTGTTATTGCAGAAAAATTAAGTGAGTTATCTAATGGTAAATTAGCTTTAGAAAATCCTGATGAAGATTTGATAAGTACAAATCAATTACTAAAAACTTTAGGCCTTAAAAATTCTAACAATAGGAAGTCTAGTAACAGTAACCATAAGAAGCAATATAAGAAAAAACAGTATAAAAAATAACAAATGGCTTCATTTGAAATTCATGGTGGAAAAAAACTTAATGGCGAATTAATTCCTCAAGGTGCCAAAAATGAAGCTTTGCAAGTTTTATGTGCCCCACTTTTAACTGCTGAGAAAATCACAATATCTAATATTCCAGATATTGTTGATGTAAATAAGTTAATTGGCTTATTACAAGCAATGGGTGTTAAGATTGAAAAAGTCCAAAAAGGGACATATATTTTTCAAGCCAAAGAAATTGATTTAGAGTATTTACAATCAGAAGATTTTAAAGTTAGAGCAAGTTCATTGAGAGGTTCTGTAATGATTGTTGGTCCTCTTTTAGCTCGTTTTGGTGTTGGTTATTTACCAAAACCTGGCGGTGATAAAATTGGAAGAAGAAGGTTAGATACTCATTTTTCGGGTATGATCAGTCTTGGTGCTTCATTTAATTATGATGCAGGAGAACATTTCTATACTGTTGAAGGCAAAAAACTCAAGGGGGCTTATATCCATATGGATGAAGCTTCTGTTACAGGTACAGCTAACATAGTTATGGCTTCAGTTATGGCAAAAGGTGAGACAATAATTTATAATGCTGCTTGTGAACCTTATTTACAACAACTTTGTAAAATGTTGAATTTAATGGGTGCTAAGATTTCAGGTATTGGATCAAATATGTTGAAAATAAAAGGGGTCCCTGAATTAAGTGGTTGTTATCATCGTATTCTTCCTGATATGATTGAGATAGGGTCGTTTATTGGTCTAGCAGCGATGACACAATCGGAACTTACAATTAAAGATGTTAGTTGGGATGATCTTGGAATAATACCCACAATCTTTAGAAGACTTGGAATTAAGTTAGATCGCAAGGGAGATGATATATATATTCCTGCTCAAGAATCATATGAAATAGAAACATTTATTGATGGTTCAATTATGACTATATCTGATGCACCATGGCCAGGTTTTACTCCAGATTTGTTATCAATAATTTTAGTTGTTGCATCTCAAGCAAAGGGTTCCGTTTTAGTTCACCAAAAGATGTTTGAATCACGTTTGTTTTTTGTTGATAAATTAATTGATATGGGGGCTCAAATTATACTTTGTGATCCTCATAGAGCTACTGTGATTGGATTAAATCGTAAATATGATTTAAGAGGAATTCAAATGACATCTCCTGATATTAGAGCAGGTGTCTCTTTATTAATAGCCGCTTTATCTGCCAAGGGAAAGAGTGTAATTCATAACATAGAACAGATTGATAGAGGATATGAAGATATTGATATTCGACTAAATAATCTCGGAGCTGATATTCGAAGGATAGGTTAAATAAACATTTTTTAATTGTTGTTATTAATTCTGACAACTTTGCACGTATTAATAGTGATTTTATGACATGATGTCGTATTTATTTAATTGGCAAAATTTTTGTCATAATTTAATAAAATTGAAATACAATGTCTGGAAAAGAAAATAAAAATCAGAAGGAAGAAAGCAAAGATTTAAATAAAGATAATGTCAATGAAGAAGTTCAATCTGATTCTGAAGCTAAAGGTGAACCTACTATCGAAGAACGTTATAATGAACTAAATGATAAGTATATTAGAATTCATGCTGAATTTGATAATTATAGAAAGCGTACTAATAAGGAAAAAATTGATATTATAACTAATGCTAATGAAGATATTCTCAAGGATTTGCTTCCAGTTATAGATGATTTTGATCGTGCGATTGAAAATAATTTGACTTCAGAAGACCTTAATGGAGTGAAAGAAGGTTTTAATCTGATTTATAATAAATTTTCATCAATTTTAGAAAGCAAAGGTCTTAAGAAAATGAATTGTAAAGGAGATGTTTTTGATGTTGAAATTCATGAGGCGGTTGCAAATATCCCTGCTAAAAATAAAAAGCAAAAAGGTAAAGTTGTTGAGGCTGTTGAAAAAGGATACTATCTTAATGATAAAGTTATACGTTTTGCCAAAGTTGTTGTGGGACAATAAATTAGTTTTATGAGTGAAAAAAGAGACTATTATGACGTATTAGGAGTGTCTAAAAATGCTTCTTCTTCAGAAATTAAGAAAGCATACCGTAAGCTTGCATTGAAGTATCATCCAGATAAAAATGAAGGAGATGTTGGTGCGGAATCTAAATTTAAAGAAGCCGCTGAGGCTTACGAAGTTTTAAGTAATTCTGAGAAAAAATCTCGTTACGATCAGTTTGGACATGCCGGTATGGGAGGTGCAAGTGGATTTGGAGGTGGAATGAATATGGATGATATTTTTTCTCAATTTGGAGATATTTTTGGTGGTGCTTTTGGAGGTAGTAGAGGAGGAGGAAGATCAAGAGTAGCTCGTGGTACTAATCTTCGCGTTAAAATGAAACTAACACTTAGTGAAGTTGCTAATGGCGTTACAAAAAAAATAAAAGTTAACAAATTAGTTAATGCTGAAGGTGTAACGTTCAAAGATTGTCAAAATTGTGGAGGCACAGGTAGAATTACACGAATGGCTCAAACTTTTCTTGGTGCAATGCAAACTCAATCTTCATGCGATGTATGTAAAGGTTCTGGTAAAATAATTGATCAAAAACCTTCTAATGCTGATGCTAATGGTTTACAAAGGAAAGAAGAGATAATAGAAGTTGATATTCCTGCAGGAGTTATGGATGGTATGCAATTAAGTGTTTCTGGAAAAGGTAATGCCGGTCCTTTTAATGGTATTTCAGGTGATCTTATTGTTGTCATTGAAGAGATTCCACATGAAAATTTACGAAGAGATGGAGATCACATTCATTATGATGCATATGTGAATTTTGTTGATGCTGTTTTAGGAGTATCCTTAGAAATACCTATGCTTTCGGGAAAAGCTAAAATTAAAGTTGATCCAGGAACTCAAAGTGGAAAAGTTTTACGTTTAAGAAGTAAAGGGTTACCTGTTCTTCAAGGTTACGGTAATGGGGATTTGTTTGTTCATATTAATGTTTGGACACCAAAAAAAGTATCAAAAGAAGAACAAAAAATACTTGAGAAGCTAAAGAAAAGTGACAATTTTATTCCAAATCCTGATCGAAATGATAAAGGATTTTTTCAGAGAATGAAAGATATGTTTCAATAATTAGTATGAGTTTTCTAATTCAAGGGTCAGGAAAAGGAAATAAAATAGGTATATATTTTCTCACTTTTATTATAATTTTATTTTCTTTATTTATTGGTCAATTATTTTCAGAAATTATTTCGTTTAAATTATTAGGCCATTCACTACTTTATCAGTCAGAAAGTGATGATTTAAATTTGATTTTAGCACTATTATTACTCCCCTTTATATTTGTTTTTTTTAGCATTATCCTAAGTATAAAATATATTCATAATAGGCCTATATTATCTTTGTTTACATCAAGAAAAAATTTTGATTATAAAAGGTTTTTATTTTCCTTTTTTATATGGGGGGCTTTAATGTTTTGTTTTATGTTGTTAAGTATTATTACTGGAGCTCAAATCGAATTAAATTTCGATCTCAAAAATTTTCTTCCTTTATTTATAATTTCAATAATTATGATCCCTATTCAGACAACTACTGAAGAACTTTTTTTTCGTAGTTTTTTGTTTCAAGCATTTGGTCTTTTATTTAAAAAAGGATGGATAGCAATATTATTAACTGGAATTTTATTTGGATTAATGCATGGAGCTAATCCTGAAGTTGATAAGCTGGGTAAAATTTTATTATTTTATTACATAGGAACTGGTTTTTTTATGTCTATTATTTCACATATGGATGATGGTATAGAATTAAGTATGGGTTATCATGCAATTAATAATATTTTTGCTTCTTTAATTTTAACAAATAACTGGCAAGCATTTCAAACAAATGCACTTTATATAGATTATTCAGAGCCAGTAATAGGTATAGATTCTTTTCTAACAATATTTCTGTTACAACCATTGATCATTTTACTTTTTTCAAAAGTATATAAATGGAAAAATTGGAAAGAAAAACTTTTTAATTAATATAATTATTATTTTAAACTATTAAACTATATACAAAATGAAAACATATTATAATCCCGAAGATTTAAAGAAGTTTGGTGATATTTCTGAATGGCAAGCCAAATTGGGCGAAAAATTTTTTGATTATTATGGTGCAATTTTTCAAGATGGTACCTTAACAAAAAGAGAGAAAACACTTATTGCTTTGGCTGTTTCTCATGCAGTTCAATGTCCATATTGTATCGATGCTTATACAGAAGAATCCATGGAACAAGGTTATGATGAAGAACAAATGATGGAAGCAGTTCATGTTGCTTCAGCTATAAAAGGAGGAGCAACTTTAGTGCATGGTGTCCAAATGATGAACAAATATAAAGATCTTTCTATGTAATGGTTATGCTAAATAACAAATCTTTGTTATCGCAATCTGATTCTTTATCTGATCCAAACAATCAACTAGATATCTTAGATAAAGTTAATTTGACTCCTTTTAAAGAGAATTTAAAGAAGTCAAATCTATTTCCTTTGAAACCTATTAATGTTGATGTTTTTCAAATCAATCTTGGTAAAATGTGTAATCAAGTTTGTAAACATTGTCATGTAGATGCAGGTCCTGATCGTAAAGAAATAATGACACGCGACACAATGTATCTATGTCTAGATGCAATTGATAAAACATCATGTTCTACAGTTGATATTACTGGTGGAGCTCCTGAAATGAATCCAGATTTTAGATGGTTTGTTAAAGAATTATTTAAAAAAAACAAAAAAATAATAGTTCGTTGTAATTTGACAATTATTGTTGCGAATAAAAAGTATAATGATTTACCTACTTTTTTTAAAAAACACAATGTTGAGGTAGTATCATCTTTACCTTATTTTAATTCTAAAAAAACTGATGCACAAAGAGGTAATGGTATCTTTGATAAAAGTATTAAGGCTTTAAAAATGCTTAATAAAGTTGGTTATGGTATAGATGGATCAGGATTAATTTTGAATCTAGTCTATAACCCTACAGGAGCATTTTTACCTCCAAATCAATCTGTTTTAGAATCTGATTTTAAGATAAAATTGATGGGAAAATTTGGAATCCATTTTAATAATTTGTTTGCAATTACAAATATTCCGATTTCAAGGTTTCTTCAATATCTAATAATTAGTGATAATTATAATAAATATATGGAAAAGTTAGTGAGCTCATATAATCCTATGGCAGCATCTTCTGTAATGTGCAGGAATACAATATCTATTTCTTGGGATGGATATATTTTTGATTGTGATTTTAATCAAATGCTTGATTTGAAAGTTTCAGTCAAAGGAAAACATTTATCCAAGTATAATTTTGAAGAATTATTAAATAGAAATATTATTGTTAATCAACACTGTTATGGGTGCACTGCTGGTTCAGGTTCTAGTTGTGGTGGAAGTGTTACATAATATTACCAGTTATTTAGAATGCCTTCTTTATATGTCGTTAGGGCTCTTTCTCTAGCAAATTTATGATCTATCATTGGTTGAGGATATGAAAATTCATTTAAGTCATGAATCCATTTATTTATGTAAGTTAAATTTTTATCAAATTTTTTTGTTTGTTCATATGGATTAAAAATTCTAAAATATGGAGATGCATCACAACCTGTTCCTGCACTCCATTGCCAGTTACCATTGTTAGATGATAATTCATAATCTAGTAGTTTTTTTGCAAAATATGATTCTCCCCACCTCCAATCAATTAATAAGTGTTTACACAAAAAACTAGCTGTTATCATTCTAACTCTATTATGCATGAATCCAGTTTTATTAAGTTCTCTCATTCCTGCATCAACTATAGGAAAACCAGTTTCTCCAATGCACCATTTCTTAAAGTCCTTTTTATTATTTCTCCATACAATACCATTATATTTTGGTTTGAAGTTGCTTGTGACAACTTTTGGAAAGTGCCATAGAATTTGCATGAAAAACTCTCTCCAAATAAGTTCACTCAAGTAAGTTTCACTTTTGATTTGTGCTTCACGAACAATTGATCTTATACTTATTGTACCAAATCTTAAATGTGGACCTATTCTTGACGTTTTGTCTAAGTGAGGTATATTTCTAGTAGCTTCATAATCTGGAATTGTAGAAAGATTAAAATCAGGTACTTTAATTTTTGATTCAACAAAGTTAAGATCCTTTAGGCTTGGAAATTTATGGTTCGATTTTTCAAATTTGTTAGTGTTTTGTAGCTCATGAGTTATAATTGATTTAAAA
>Ga0160423_10000759_pt1 | contig 26859 bp, 36 predicted proteins | sample CRUFie14St8metaG_FD_108191 | JGI IMG/M metagenome (GOLD analysis project Ga0160423, IMG submission 108191) | Marine microbial communities from the Costa Rica Dome - CRUD Field 142mm St8 metaG | ecosystem: Environmental > Aquatic > Marine > Oceanic > Photic zone | place: Costa Rica: the Eastern...
TGCGGCGGCGGAACTGTTCGTGAGAAGGGTCGTTCCGCCACTCTTCAGCGAAGAGGAAGAGAGAGGCTCGCTCGTCCATAGCGATTTCCGCGTTGAGTTCCGCACCAGCATCCTGTGCGTCCATGTTGTTGATGTATTGCGTCCAAGTGCTCGCCTCCACCATGGTGAGGAACGGTGAGTCGCGGAAGTCCTTCAAGACGCCGAACTGAGAGCGCATGCTGTCGCGCATAGCGGCAGTGATGCCACGCTCACTTCCGCGGGCGCCGGGAAGGCGGAGCATCTGCCACGGGACACCACGAGTAGGCGGGGCATTCCGTCGAGGGTTGGACTCGATGAGTTCGTCCGAGTCACTGTGCACGAATTGCTCCACCTCTTCATTCGTCATGAAGGGTTCGCCCTCATACATGTCGCTGCTTTCCTCTTCATCGAGGAAGCGGCGGGCAAGATTTGGTTTGCGTTCCATCACCATTCGAATTACCTCCTTCCTCTCATTGACAGGTACCCGAGGGCGGCAATACCGCCGACGAGTAGCCCGGTGTTCATGGCCCGAGTCGCGTATGGCTTGGCCTCGACGGGCTCGCTGAGTTCGAAGAAGCCCTGCTTCTCAATATGAGCAGAACCGAAGTTGCCGATTCTACCCGCCCGAGTGTTGCGGGGAGGAGTGGCCTGAGAATAGGAACGGTGAGGGACGAAGTTCGTCTGATTGGAGGCCATCTTGCGGTGAATCCCCATGAGGTTCTTCTGCGAAGTGAACATTCCTCCATTGAGGTCGGAGTCGAAGGACGCTGCTTGAACAATCTTCTGAATGTTCGCGAGATGCTTGTCGATGAGGCGGAACTTTGCGTCGCGCACCGAAGCGTCGTAGGTTGTCGCGTTGCCGGACATTTCAGACAGAATCGCTTTCGCCTCATTGTCGTGCTTGGTGATGACAGACTTCTGCGCCATGGTCACGCTGTCGCCGAGAGACTCGGCTTGGGAAAGAAGAGACATGCGCTCGGCGTCCTTTGACTGAAGGGCTGTGAGGAGCATTTCCTTGGCGGAGTTGTTCTGCATGGTGACGAGGCTTTGCTCAATCGAGGAGAGGGAAGCCTTCGCACTGTTCAGGTATGCGTTTGCGGCAGCGGCGGAATCATCACGCTGCATGGATGTGTTCCCCGAATCCACGACCGCGGCGAGGGCGGAATCAATCTGGTTCCGTTGGTTCGCGGGCATGTTTGAGATGAGCGCCCCAAACTTGTCCGTCAAGCGAGCGATTTCACCCGTCACTTGGGTCATCACCTGAGACCACGGGCCACTGTTGTGAACCGACTTCGCTTCGGGAAGAGCGCCAAGACCACCGAGACGCTGCCCGGAAATCGCACACAGGGCAGACTCCACACGCTCAACGGAGCGGTTGAGTTCAAGGCGAACAGAAGTAATCCCGCGGCTCGCGGAGTTCTCACGGACACGTGCCAGCGTCGCATCCACTTCACCCTGCACAGGGTCGAGGGCTTCCGTGCCTCGCTGACTGTCCATATTGTAGGCAAGGAGCAGATTGTCCACCTTGTCGAGGTAGACTTCGATTGCCGAGTTGAGTTCGTTTGCTGAAACCATGCTTCACACCTCACACGACGATTGACGGGTTCTTCCATGCTCGGCGAGCCTTCCCCACGTCACCAACGAAGCCGAGAACCGGCTTTGCGACGAACCAAAGCGCATACAAACCTACACCTGCAGCGACGGCCGCACCGAGGGTTCCAAGGGCCTTCTGAGCATTGTCGTCAAGAGAAACGACGTTGCTGAGAGGACTGTCCTCGTCAATTTTGAAGAGACCAAGGTTCTGCGCGGGAGGGAGGGAAGCAAGGCCGGCCGTTCGACGCTTCCTCTTCGCGTTCATGTAGTTCCCCGTGCCGATAGGGCGGCGCTCTTTGGGAGCGACCGAACGGGGTTTGCTACCCATGCCGTCCACGACAAGGATTTGAGAAGCCTCAAGGTTGAGGTTGTCCACTTGCCCCATGCCGTTCATGAGGTAGAGTTCACTGTTGACGTCAATGCGCCCCGGCACATGGGCGGAACCGAGAGACGTCACGTGGTCGGCGGAGTACTTCGCCGTGACGTCTTCAATCGTGTACAACCTCAGTCCTCCGTAGTTTCGTCGAGGGGCATTTTCTCTCCATACGGTATCAGGGTATGTTGCCGCAGAAGGTTGTTCGTCTTGAACTTACCGAACCACGGTGGGAAGGTGAGGGAGAAGAGAGGGCCGCGTGGTGCGTCGGAGCCACCCCCTCCGGGCGGGTCCGTGACGGTCATGTTTTGCTGCTCACCCATGAGCAGGTCTTCGACGTTCTTACCGGTGAAATCTTCGGCAGACTCCGTGATGAACTGCTCCAACTTCGCGAGACCGAGGCGCTCCTTCTCAAGTTGGAACTCCAATTCCAAACCAAGTTGTTCCTCTCCAGCCTTCATTTCCCGACCCAAGACATTTTGGAACCAGAACACACAGTTCCCCGGCTTCTGAGCGAAGTAGTCGAGTTCCGGTTTCGTTTCGATGATTCCTGAATCAAGGCTCGCTTGGGCGGAGTAGGCTTCCTCGACCATCTTCCGTGCGTCTTCCTTTGAGACAACGCTTCCGTCGGGGAGCCGCGCCTTGATGAGCGGCATAGGGCCGTGGTAGTTGTCGCTCACCTTGAACACCGCGACGGTGTAGGGGAACTCGTGCATGTCTCCGCTTTCGTCAGCGACCGCGTAATAGCCGGGGCGCACCTGACCGGGAAGCGGTGCCATCTTCACCTTACACATCTCCCCAAGACGATTCTTCGTCTGACTGTCCATTTGCTCAAGCGTTTCGAGGTCGACCCCGGCAATCGTTTGAGCGTTGAACAGGCTGAAGAAGTTCATGTTGAGTGGCTGCTTGAAGAGGCGCATGAAAATAGACTGGAGGTTGACTGGGATTTCTTGACCCTCCTCAAGTTGCTTCGCGTTGATGCTGGTCACGCGGTTCATGAAACCGGCCCTACCGGGCATCCCCATTGACTTCGGCTCAACGTAGCCTTGGACGAACATCGAGTAGACGCCGTTGCCTTCCCCGTCAGTGGCCCTGAAGTCACGTGCGAGAGGCTCAAGGGTCATCCCCGTCCCAGCGGTGATGAGACACGAGTCTGAGCGGTCAAGCCCCTTCCCGACGTAAATCACGTGCTTTCCGGGTCCGAAGTCACCGTCCTCAAAGAACAGGCGGTCAATGTCTTGATTCGTTGAGTATGCGAAGTTCTCCGGGTCTGCGATTTTGAATGTGAGCGGGTGAAGTAGGTAGCCGACGTCGGCGGCGTTGTTTTCCCACACAGGCATGTTCGCGATGCACAGTTGATACTGTGGTTCTCGGATGGACATCTCAAGCGTGTTCTTGTCGAAATTGAAACCAAGAGTGCCGGCATCGAAAGAAGTGTTCGCGTGAGCGATGGCCATCTGCTGTCGGTCACCGTTCGGAAGGTACATATGCTGATACGCAAACCGAGACTTCTCGATAGACCAAGAGGAAGGAGAGACGTCGCGGTCGGGATGTCCCTCTTGGAGTTGCCTCGGGAAACGAATGATGTATGCGAAGCGACCCATCGTAGTCGTCCTTTCGTTTGGGGGCGAGGTGCTCCAACCATTGTCGCTGAAGTATTCGACGCTTGCAGTGAGCACCGGGTTGTCTGCAACCGTCTGAGCGTGGGGGGTTAGGTTCCCAGCGTCGTCCATGAAACCGCTTCTTTGGAGGAGCCCCGGGTTATCCGTAGCAAGATTTCGAATCGAAGGAATGAAGGGAATGAAGGGGGCCTGATTCGCCTTGAAGGGGAAGCAGTTCTTTGTCCCCGGAGTCTTCCCACCTCTCACGTCCATTTCGATTTCACCCTTCGGATAATCCGCGAATGAAGTAGCCGCATTGTCGTGGACAAAGGCGATGCGCGGAGCCGACACTTCAGCGGCAGGAATCATCTTCACGTTCTTGTCGCGGAGTCCGAGAGCGTCCGCACCGCGCCCCCTTTGGTGCGCGACGTAGACTCCGCCGAAGACCTTGTATGGAACACCGGCCTTCAAGGACAAGAAGTTCCGGTCGAGGACCTTCCACCCCTTGCCATCGACGTATTCAGCGATGTTCAGCCAGAAATAGCGGTGGCGAATCGAGCCACCAAAGACCCGAGGGCGAGTGGCGAGAGGGTAGGGGAGGTACTCCTTCTGCTTCTCGTCGAGGTCGAAGAAGTATGACTCGAACTTGTTCGACGTTTTGAACGGGCCGTAGCCGTGGATTCGTGGGTCATAGGAGTTCCTCTTGCCGTCCCAATACGTCAGGTTTCCGCTGATTGTGGGTTCATTGTCGAAGTATCGGACAGGGTTGTTCACCGGCGTGAAGCCGAGGTTGAGGAAGGCTTCGTCGCTGGAAACCGCAGCACGAGAGGCCATGAACTGACGCTTTGACTCATTGAGGTGGTCGTGTGAGTAGCCTGAAGGCGGAAACTCCGAAGCATGAATGCGGAAGTCGGTCGCAGAGAGTGGTGCTTTCACACGGACGCTGACCTGTGGATTGAACACCTGTTCGAGAAACATCAGGTATGCTTGTCCATTCTTTCGGAATGAACCATAGAAATAGAACGGCTTCTGGCTCGTGCAGGTCATGTGGACGACCGCGACATGTGTCGGTTCCATCTTCTTGATGAAGCCACGACTGTGCGTGTAAATGGTTTCGCGCCGATTCATGGTCGGGTAGTCAACCGTCACGTCAATGATGACAGGCTTCTGCTCAATCTGAGTGACGTTTCCGATTCGTCCATAGGAGCGGCTTCGGTCAGCCTTCTGAGCAAGAACGTGCTTCCTCAATTGCCCACCATCCGGCCGACCGCACTACGAAGTTGCGGGAACATGCCGGAGAGGTCGGTCGCCTTCTGAGCCTGCTGCTGAGAAGCGGCGTTCTGCGCCTCCTTGCCGGCGTCTTCAGTCTGCTGAATCGCACGCATGCGGTAGTAGTTGTTCTGAGCAACCGAGGCCTTGCCGTGCTGGATGAAACGCTTCGTCCCGCCGAGGGCGGCGGCGTGGGCTTCCTTCTGCTTTTGAGCCTCCATCCACGGACCGAGAATCTTCTTGACTTCCTCGTCGATGCTGACGTTGCAGCCACTTTCGTACTTCGCCACCGCGTTCCACACTTGGTCCCGCAGGTGCTGGGGGACCTGTTGCTTCACAAGCATTTCTTTGAGCATCTTCTTGTCCGCCTCGGGAACCTGACGAGCGGTCGTGGTCGTCAAGAGGTCACGATGCCATGCGCGAAGTCCAGCGGTCTTGTCCATGCACGCATGCCCGAGATTCGAAGAACTGGATTCGAGGCTCTTCCGAAGCATCTGAACTTCGGAGCGGAGTGGCCCCATTTCCCGCTCAATGATTTTCGTCTCCTGAATGAAGTCGTTCCGCATCACTGAGAGTTGCTGCGCCATCTGTGGATTGGAAACCTTCGCGTGTTGCATCTCGGCGTCGATTTGCTGAAGGCGCATCTTCAGGTCTCGGTGGTGCGTTTCGAAATCTGAAAGGCTCCGCTCCGAAGCGTTCAGGTTCTTCTGAGCCTCGGCGATTTCACGCTTCTTCCGCTGCTCCTCGGCGTCGCGCTTCTTCTTTTCTTCCGCCATGGCTTTTCGCTTTGCAGCCTCTTGCTCTTTCTTCATCTGCTCCTCAGCGGCAGCAGCCTTGGCAAGGCGTGTGAGGTTCGCTTGAATCATACTGATTTCATGCTGGTAGGCCTTGTGCTGCTCGGACATCTTCTCGAGAAGGAACTTCTGTTGGTTCACATCGTTCTTCGCATAGTTCGCAACGTCGGTGTTCATCCTGCGCTGGATTTCCTGCTGGGCTTGCACTTGCTGTTGGAGGGCGAGGAGTTGTTCGCGCTGCGCCTGAGAGCCACGCATAATGACCGCGTTCTTCGCTGCGAGGTCGGCACGGACCACGTTCATTTGGTCTTGGAAGGTCTTGAGCATCGCTTCCTGTTGTTTCCGGAGTTTCGCAAGTTCGGCAGGGTTCCCCGTAGTCGGGGGTTGTCGCGTAAAGTCACGGGCACTGATTGGGGCGGCGGGTTTCCTCTTGGTCGAAGGTTGTCGCGTAAAGTCACGGGCATTGATTGGGGCGGGGAGAGCGATTTCCGGTGGAGAGGGAATGCTTCGGGCTCGGCGAGCAACAATCGAGTTCTTGCCCGGAACAGCGGCTCGACGCTGGTCCTCGAAAATGGCGTGCTGCTTTCGCTGCGCTTGACGCTGGCGCTCTTCTTCACGTCGGTCGAATTGCTCAAGGTCCACTTGGTATCGGCGAAGGAACGCCCTGACCTGTGCGATTTGGCGTTGCTTGTGAGCGATAGCCTGCTGCGCGCTCATCGGGTCGCACGTGTGCCGCCGAAGGTCCTCACGCAGACGAGCGATGTCGGATTCGAGCGTATTGTGAAGTCGAATCGCGGCGCGAGCGTCGTTCGGGCTGATAGGCAGCAAGGTTGGTTTAATCGCCATGTTCACTCAATCCTCCCGATGAGGTAAAGGGCGCCGAGAGCCCAAATGAGGGAGGCTCCAAGGCGCGTCTGTGGTGTTCCATACGGAGGTGCGTTCCCGAAAGGAACGACCCGCAGGTTTCGGAATCGGGTGAAGAGGTCGGGCTTGTATTGCTGGGCGTATGCTTTCCTGATGAAGGCCGCCGTGCGCGCATCCGTATCTTCGACTTGCTTTCGTGCCTCGTCAAGTTGTGACGTCAGCCGAATGTTGTTGTTCAGTGCTTCGTTGAGACGGGTCATGCACGTGCTGTAATCGGACATGGCCTTGTTGCGCTGCTTCTTGAGTTCGACTACCTCGACGGTGAGGGCCTTCCAAGCGTCGGTGACTTGCGTCAAGGAAGAGTCACGCTGCTCGATTTGAGACTCAAGCGACCGAATCTCCATGTTGAGTTCGGCCACTTCTTGAGCCAAGACTTCGGCCTTGTTCTGCCAGTAGACCACTTGGCCGTCCGTGACCCCGACATCTATCGGGCTAATTCTTCGCCCGGGACCGACATTCAAGTCGGGGGTGAGGGTCACGCCGAACACACGTTCACCTCAAGAGAGGAAAGCGTATGCGGCCGCAGCGATGAGGAGGAGCGTCGTCGTGTTCCCACGGTTCATTGAACCGAGGTATTCGTACTCTTCTGCGAGGGAACCGAAGGACTTGCTGTGCATGCTCGCGGCGCCCATCTTGGCTTCGGGTTCGTTCCCATACCATCCGGCGCCACCGGCGAGTGCGCCGAACATGACCGGCGTCCTTGCGGTTTCCGTGAACAATCGCCCCGGAATGTCCTTTGCGCTTTCAAACCAGCCGCTACCGCTGCCGGTACCGCTATTCCTCACTGCGGCCGTGCCTGTTCGTCGCGCCAATGCGTTGCTGTATTGAGCCATGTCCTTTCCTCATTTTACGAACCTGTCGAAGAGAACCTTGGCGGCCAAACCTGCAACAAAGAAAGCACCACCGACATAGAGCGTTTCACTGCTCTTCCATCGGATGTCTCCCAACTTGTTCTTGTTGGCTCGCTTCGGGGTCCCCGGAACGACAGGAGAAGGGGCAGACCCGAGGTTGAAATCCCTCTTGGTCTGCGCTGAGTTCACGATGTTCATCGCACTCTCGTCGGTCTTGAAGTTCGCCATCTCGGTGTTGCCGAACTGTTTCATTTTGGGGTTTGGTGTGGTTGGAGTAGGAGTGTCGTGGACGGTGATGAAGCCGTCATCTTTGAAGGAGTCAGAAGGACTGCCCATGAAAGAATCGAACGACATTCACCTCAACCCCCGGAGTCCGTCAAGCAGACGCACAACAGGTAGCCTATATGACGAGTTCGGAGGTTGTCCGAGCCCCGCCCCTGCTCCTGCAAGTCCTGCTACTCTCTTCATCATGACCGGTTGACGGGCGGTGTTTGCGTCCGCGATGAGTGGATAAACCTTGGAAATCTTGACCGATTCGCCGATTTTGAATTGTGGGAAAATCAGTTCCGCGGGAATCCACTTGTTCCCGAACTCTCGGGTCGGTGCGTGGGTTTTCACGACCAGCATCACGTGGTTGAACACTCCGTCATTGTTCGAGTCCACGATGAGGGCGCCGGTCTGATAACCGAGAGAGCCGAGCATGGAAGCGGCGAGAATCACGAAGTCGTCACAGTCGGCCGCCGATTGACCGGACTCCACGTCTTTGATGAGGCGGCGTGCCGTCTGAAAATACTCGACGTCGATGGGGTCCTTCCGGTAGGTCACATTGTTCTGAACCCACTTGACGATAGCGCGGATTTCTCCAAGTTCGTTATGACCTTCCACACCAGCACGGTTCACGACCTCGACGGATTTCTTGCGAACGTATTCGTCACGAAGACCGTCCTCAATGAGTTGCCGGAGGAACTCAACGACGGTCTCGAAACGCTTGTCGATGCTCGTCGAAGGAGAGAACTTCACCCGTAGGATTCGCTCCGCCATGTGTTCTGCACAACAACCTTTCACTTGAACTTGACCCAACCCTTATCGCCGCTTGAACGAGGAAAGATGCATGCAACTTTCGATGACCATTCCAGCAGAACCAATCGCTCAAGGGCGGCCAAGGTTCTCGAACAGGGGTGGATTCGTTAGGGCATACGACCCCAAGAAATCAAGGGATTGGAAGGCCTTTGTCGCCGCATTCGCCGAACAGGCAATGGAGGACCAAGGGTACGAAAAGCCGACAGATGTTCCGTTGCAAGTGCGGGCAAGATTCGCGTTCTCGCTACCCAAAAGCAAGTGGAGAAAAAGAGAGCCTGTCAAGGCTCAATGGCGCAATCAAAAGCCCGACCTCGACAATCTGTTCAAGGCGATTACTGACGCATGCGAAGGCATCGTGTACCACAACGACTCACAGATTGTGAAGGTCGTCATTGAGAAAATCATGGTCGCTCAAGGCGACGCTCCTTACGTGGCAGTCGTCATCGAAGAAGCGGGGAACCTCAGCGTTTGAGGTTCAGGTTTCTCTTGGGGGCTCGCTCAAGTTTCCACTGCGTTTTCTTCGGCCGCTCTCGCGAGAGGACGAGCCGTGCTTGGGGGACGGATTCCTCCTCGTCTTCCTCCTCGACTTCCTCTTCTTCGGCGGTTTGAGGCGTGATGAACTGTGAGTCCCGGTAGCGAGACCATTCCGGTTCGACGCCGACTTCTTCGTCATCAGGGACCGGTGCGGTGAAAACGGGTTTGAAATCGTTCATGGGCGAAGAAGCCGTTTGATTTCGCTTCTCGATGAACCCCATGATTTCTTCAGCGGCGGAAAGCATGCTCCTCCAATCAATCCCTTTTGCCTGCCTGACCAGTCCTTCAAGTTCCATTGATTTCAGGTTATCAAGAATGGAATTGATGCCACCCTTGTTTTCCTTGATTCGTTCGACAATGTCGGCAACAGACTCAAGGTCAAGGTCACGCAAGTCAACCCCAACTTTCTGGAAAAGCGCCTTCGCTTCATCAAGGTCTCCGGTGAAATCGGAAACCATCTTGTTCGCATCGTCGAGGGTGTCCTCCAATTCGTCCATCTCTTGCATGATGGTTTCCAGATGTTCGAGTGCCTCGTTGGAATGTCCGTCAAGGCGAATCGTCATGTACGCAATCACCGAATTGATGGAGCCGTTCATCACGGCCAAAGCGGTGATGGCCGAAAACAGCATCTCCTGTGAGAGAACGTAAGCCATGAGAGAAAAGGTCACGCTGGCAGGGCCGAGGAAGAGGGCAAGGTAAAGCCACGTCGGCCAGTTGCGTGGTTCGCGCTCCGGCGTTGTGTTCTCTGGCTCTTCGCTCAAGTGACCACCTCAAGGAGCCTGAACACGGCGAAGGATTTCGCGACAAACATTCGCTACGTCCGGGCGGAGGAGGAAGTTGTAGTCGTGCACCACGCCTCCCGTGTTCTTGTAGGGTTCGATGAGGGCCATGAGTTCGTCGTAGGAGTTGCCGCTGAAGATGTTCCAGAATACCTCGTTCTTCTTCAGTTCGCCGACGACGAACGAATAGACGAGGTCCGGGTCCGTCCCTTCGTTGATTTTGTCCATGGCGTCCTGCATGCCTCGGCCGATGTCGCGGAGACTACGGACGAGGACCATTCGCTCCGCCATCTTGTCCAACTTGCCCTGTGGCGCGAACTGACTGTATTCAACCACGACATTGTCGACCGTGATGTCGATTTGCTGTTGGACGGCTTGGAGAGTCTTGGGGTCCTCCAGTTCCTGCCCCATGATTTGCTGGAACTGCGAAAGAAGGGCCGACTTGTATTGCTCAGGGGAAATGTCCGCGTCGACTTCTTCTTTCTCCTGTTCAACCTCGGGTCCTTCGAAGAAGTTCCCGTCGCCTGTCGGTGGCGGGTTCTGTTCAACCGGCGCGGCTTGGGGCTGGGGCTGAACCGGGCGCGAGGGCTGGGCGTATGGGTCATAGGTCGGTGAGTCATAGCCTGCCGGGACCTGATTCCTTGTCGGCATCACGTTCGAAGCCGCACTCGCGAGCGTGCCGAGCATCTCAGGTTGGAGAAGACGGGAAGCGATTCGCTCAAGTGCGCCACTGTTTGCACCGCCGTCAAGCATCTGTTCGACCATGCGCTGCTTGAAAATCGTCTTCATGTCCGAGTCGAAGAACCCGTCATTGTCTTTCGTTCGCATCATCTCTCTCATGAAAGCCATGTTCTGCATCATGAACTGCTGGTCGCGAGCCTGAGCCTCCCTTCGGATTTCGGTTTCACGCTGCTGCTCGATTCGACGCTGCTCCATTTGCATCATCATTTGGCGGTGCTGGGCGTCTGAAGTCATCTGTTGCTGCGCGACGAGAAATTGCATCATAGAGAACATCGAATCCGAATCGCCTCCTCCCTTCGGAGGCTTGAGCGTCGCTACGGGATTCGCACGGGCTGGTGCTGTGAAAGCCTCCGATTGCATACGGTTCATCTCTTGTTGATATGCGGTATTCACTTCCGGTTCCTTCACGGGAACAGTTTGGGAAACGGTGACGCTTGCGAGGGGGTCAACGGCGGAGGTCATGGATTCCTTGATGGTCTCCACGTCAAAGCCACGGGCCTTACACCACGCGACGTAGTACTTCTTGATGTTGGTCTGGTCGGTTCCGACACGTTGTGCGATTTCGTCGAAAGGCGGGTGTTCCTGTCCTCCCTCGAAAAATGGGATTCCATCGTACCAGTTCTCATCAGAGAAGACGTTCTTCAGTAGTTCTTTCTTCTCGCTTGGGTCGAGTCCGACCCATTGTGCATCGCCTTCTTGCGTGTTTTCCGTCATGTCGTACTCGTCGCTCATGTTCATTCCTCCAGTGGGTCGCCCCATTCATCACATTCGATTTCGTTTCCATCCTCGTCAATGAGGAAGAAGTTCCCGTCTTGGTCTTCGAAAATCGTGATTTCCTCTTCCGCCACGATGTTTTCCTTCGGGGCAGCGGGTTGATTCACAATGTCTTGCACGTTGCGGAAGAACGAGACGCCCTGAGCAACGGCTTTCGAACCAAGAAGCATTCCGGTTTCGGCTGCGGCTTCTTGCAAGATGTCGGTCACCGTCCTTTCCTTCTTCGGGATTTCAAGCGGGATATTGTGTTGCATGAGAGTGGAAGCGGTTCGGACAATCGTCTTCCTCATTTCGTCGATGACGTCTTGGGAACGGAACGGGTTCGCAATCATGCGCGAATAGAGCGACTCCATGTTCACCATGTGTTCTTTCAGTTCACGCGAGAGGTTCGCGTCTACGACGTCGCTCATGCTCATTCGCCCTTCTGTTCGTCACTACCCTTCTTGGCGTAAGGGTCCACGTTCGGGTCGTCGGGGAGCGCCGGTTCGGGTTCCTCTTCTTCCAAGAAATCATAGTCGTCGTCCATCATGTCTTCGAGTGCTTCGAGAACTGCTTCGGACCAGACTCGCGTTGCGACCTTGACGTCATTCCAAATGATGCTGTGAACCTTCTCCCAAGTCACGAGGAGGAGGGAGTCGTCATCGGGTTTGATGTAGACTCCCCAGTCGGACATGAGAATCTGAACGTCCTTGTGAACCTTCTCTTTTCCTTCGGGCGTCTTGATGTGGACCTCGCTGGCCTTCACTTGCATGACCCCTTCCCTTCACGTGACGGACTTAAAGGAAGCGGGCCGAGATTTTTTGTGTACACGAAGCAGGATGCTTGTTTAGCAGAAGCCGCAGAGCAACAACACCAAGAATCCTTAAGTCCACTCTTCATGGCGCGTAGCGCCATGGATGAACTATCGAATAGTGAATCAGCCGTTCGGGAGCGCAAACGCCGGGAGGTCAAACGACGGCGAGAAATGTACCTTGAACGCTTGTTCTCCTACGAACCTCCCCCCGAGGACGACCGCACAATGTACATTCGATTAGCGCGTGAAGAGTGCGACCTTGTCGAACAAATTCGGGTGGCTCACGAAGCAGGAATCTGGCGTTCGATTCCCGATAGCGTGTATGAAACACTGCTTGACGGACGTTTTTTCTGGCCGAAGAAGGCGGTCGTGAAAGAGGGTGCACAATTCGTTCCGGACAAGGGCATTGTTCTCATGGCTCTGAAATTGATGCATCTGTATTTCATCGGCGCGACGAAGTACCACGGAATGATTCTTCGCGACATGTACCAAGTGAACGGGAAGGAAATGAGAAGCGGGCAGTCTTTGAGCGAGTCAATCGCGGTGCGCTTTACACTCAAGTCGAGGAACTTGGTGCTAAGGCTGAGGACCTCGACGACGAAGACTTTGACTTCGGTGACTTCGAAGACTGGGACCTATGAACTACAACGATAGACGCATACAACGTCACCGCCACCCATTTTTCTCGGGACGCGAACGGTCCCTGTCTTCTCGAACTCCGGGTGGCGGCGCAGCACTTGCGACAGTTGGAAAATCGTCGGAACGGCTTTCGGTGGAAGCGTGCTCGTCAAGACGTCGAGGATTTCGACCGTGCTCATCTCGACGTCGCCCAATACGTCCATGATGTTTCTCTTCAAGCGAACGTGTCTTGTTCGGGCCACAGTCGAAGACTGTGAGCATTGTTCATAGCGGTTTCTCAGAAAACCTTGACCTCTTCGATTTCAAAGAGGGGGATGTCATCGGCGTCCATTGACGCGAAGAGTGCCTGTCCGTTTGTGTAGAAGGTTTCGATGAACTGAGCGGCTTCACGCTCAGATTTGAATGCGGCCACAACGCCGAGACGGTGATTTGCTTTGGCAGGACCATGGTCTCGAAGAACCTTGACCTCGAACTCGTCGTCTTCTTCCTCTTCGGGTTCGGAGTCTTCTTCCTCGTCTGTGAGGAATGCGCTCATTGTCTGACTCTTCCGAAGTGTGACAGTATCAACCTTCGTGCGGCGCCCGGTGACGGGGCACCCGCTTTTCTCACACCATACCCCGACTTTCTTGGGATTGAACACGACCCAGATGGACTGTTCGAATTCGCCCTTCATTGCTGCTTGCGCTTGCATCAGCGCGAACTGCGCCACCACTTCGGAATTGTTCATCACCGAACACCCGTTGGGAGCGGAATGTCGAGGGAGGAATGCGGTACCATGATTTCGACTTCAGGAATTGGGTAGCGAAGAACGAGGGAACCTCGGCGTCGGAATTGTTTCTTCAGGCGCGCGAGTCCGTTTTCATCGCTGAACATCTGCGTGTCCACGAGTGCCGCTCCTTGATAGAAGCGGTGCCAGTATGCACGTGTGATTGTGAAGGCCACTTGTCGCGACTCGTTCACGAGAACCGCTTTCTGCGTGGGTCCGAGGTAAAGGGTCCAGCCGTCAGACTTGGTAGAGAAGTAGTTTTCAGGCCGCGTCTCCTTGGCGAGTTTCAGGAGTCGTCCGTGAAGGGACTTCTCGACTTCGCCCGTGTCGTTGAGGATGTACAATTCGTTGAACAAGGAGAGGAACTCCTTGCGCGGGTCCTCCGACGGAGAAGCCTCCTCAACGGGGACATCCTCTTTTTGCTCCTCTCCGGCAGGGAGGGCGTACGTTCCGTTTTTGAACTGCTCGTAAAGCGCCTTGATTTCATCCTTCGGCAACCCCTTCTCGGTGTGAATCTTGTTGAACTCGTTCCAGACCGACCTCTTGTGCAGGGCCTTGAACTCTTCGAACTGCATACCATCTTCTCACGACGGAGCGGTCTTAATTCTTGCGAAGTGATTCTCAGCGTAGTCCTTAGCGTAGGAAGAGACACGGTTTCGGTTCAGTCCAAGACGAGGTGCAAGCGTCGAAGCCGCGACCCTGAGTCCGAAGAGATGGCGAGCCGCTGAAATCACGAAAGCAGCGGCGAGAACATCAGCCGGAGCGATTATGCGCGGCACTTCCGGATTTTCGCTACGCCATGCTTCAATGACTGCCCTTTCCATTTCCTCATCGAAGGCTTCGCTGCTTCGAACTATCGCATTGATGAAAACTTCAATTCGCTTCTCCAATTTCTCTTCCATCGCGTAAAGGAGGCGTTCTCGGATTCTTCCGACGGAAGTAGCGTCCTCTCCGATTTGGATGATGAACTCGTGGTCATCGAAGACCATTCCTTCCTTGAGTCGGTAGATAAGGGCGACGGCGGCGATTGCGTCGGAGCGGTTCGTCACGTCGCCGAGCGCGTTAATCCCATATTTTGAGAACGTCATGTAAAGCGTGGTGATTCCCATAGCGTTGCTTCTCAGCCATGCGCCGTAGTAGCGTTGCTTGTTCGACACCTCTTCGAAGAACTCAAGGTCTTCGGGTTCGACCGTAGTCGGGTCAAAGTCAGAAGCGAAGGTAAGCATGTTTCCGAGTTCGATTGTCTGTTCCAGAATCTGCCGTTCCATAGATTCCTCGGGTGTATCGTTCTGCATCTCGTCGCTGACCGCGGAGTCAGCGATGATGTATTCGGGATTGTCGGCGTTCCCGTCGTTATCGTCATCGTCGGGGTTTGAGTATGCGTCGTCCACGACCATACCTGCTTCCAAGTCCGTTTCAATGTCGAGTTCATCGAGACAGAACGAGCACGTCACAATCCCGTCCGGGGAGGTAAGCGTCTTTCCTGCGATTGCGGCACATGTTCCAAGGTTGAACTTCTCAAGGAACCCGTTTCCGCCCTTGGAGGTCGGCCCCCAACGGCAGAAGAAGTCTTCATCTTGTGGCGAGGTACTCACGCACTCCCTCCAGTCCACGATACGGTTTCCCGTTCACAAAGAGGTAGGGATGGTAGTATTCACCCGTCAACCCCTCAAGGATTTCTCGATACCAGAAGTTCTCCTGCATGTCCATGGTTTCGAACCGAACGCCTGCGTCGTTCATGAGGTCAACCGCTTTCTTCGACCAGCGATTGTAAGGCTCAACGAACATCTTCGTAGGCACGGTTGATGCACCCCTCTCCGCATCATAACCCTTTTCACCGCTTCGGATAGCAATTGGAACATGTCTGAAGACTCACTTTGGTCTGGTCTTGGTTCTTCGGTTTTCGGAACGAATCGTGTGGAAGAACTGTCGGAACTGATTCGTCAGGTCCAAGTGGAACTGCTTGGTTCAGTTGAACATCTCGGTTCCCGAGTATCGTCGCTTGAAGGTTCGGTCTCGGACCTCGAAACCAAAATCAATCTCCTGCTGAAGGCTGTCGACCGTCTCGAATCTGTCCCTCAAGGAGATTTCAACGGACCCGTGGACAACGTATTCGCTGTCATGTCTCATGAAGAACTCATTCCTGACAGGACTGAAGAACAGAAGGAAATGGTTGAGGAAGAAGGAATCGAGGTTGTATCAGTGAAAGGTTTCGTTGCCCCTCCTCCTACCCTCACTGAAACTTCTGAAGAAGCCGAAGAGAAAGTCAAAGAAGAAATCGAAGTGACTGAGAAAGAAAGAGAAGCATTTCTGAAGTGGAAGTCGAAGGAGATGAAGTGGCCTGAGTTTGTGAAGCAAGCAGGTGGAGTTGTTCGTGCTTCTGCTGTGAAGCGTTCTCTTGATGCGTGAAAAAATTTACGCGCGCGCGCGTAAGGTAAGCGTTCAACAAAATACGGAACGCTTTTTGTTTTTGGCTGGTTCCTCGCAGTGCCTCATTCAGGCCATTTTTTATTGAACGCTTTTTTGGCCGTTTTTGGCTTTATTGAACGCTTTTTCGTGGTACTGCGCCATGCGTTCAACAAAATGTTGAACGCTTTTTTGGTGATTTCGAGGGAGGTGGTGTTTTTCTGAGCGACAGAAGATGATGAGCAAAAAGAGAAAACGGGCAACGTCGGTCATGTCGAGCAAATGTCGAGGCATGTCGAGTTCCCGTTTTGGCCGATTTCGCGGCAGATTTTTATTGAACGCTTTGTTTTTGTTGAACGCTTTTGACCCCCCAAAAAGGGTGTTTTGTTGAACGCTTTTCCTTCAGACACGTGTTCATTCGTTTTTTATTGAACGCTTTTGTAGGAACCGTTATAGACCCGACAGCGAGGGTGGGAGGCCTATGCCTCGTCTTGTGTGGTCTCGGTTCATCCCCGTTCTTGAGCGACACCTGCTTGAGCGAAAGATGGTCTGGCACACGTGGGCGCAAGAGAATGTGGAGGGCATGCAGGGCATCCCGCGCAATTCGTGGAAGCATTTGATGGCTCGGCTCGTTAAGGAAAGCACGTTGGTCATCGAGAGCGGAATGTTTCATTGTTCGGCGAGGAACAAGCACAAGAAAATGGTTCACTTCATCGAAGGGACTGACGTCGAAATGCTGTTGAGGAAAGAGGTCATTCTCGATTGGACTTCCGACCCAAGGCGGTGCTTGGACGTGATGATTGCTCACTTCAAGAAGCAAGGGAGGGAGGAGATGACTCTTGGCGAAGTAGCAGACATGTGTTCCGTTCGCGGTTATCCGGTGATTGAGACCGGCGCAAGTCGCGCTGAGGTGAAGATGGTGTGGGACGAACGAGAAGACATCTTGGAACTGCTTGACCGTGGAAACGGTTATGGACCAGCCTTCACGGTCCGTGAGGGCGTTGCATGGCATCGTCAAGGAAATGAGGACATCACATTGGTGAAAATGGAGGTGAAGGAATGACTGAAATCGCATACGCAGGGCTTAGTCGCCAAGCACAATTGAACATCGACCGTTCGGCTCGCACGTGGCTTTTCTGGCATTGTGCCGTCCCAAGACACATCATCGAAGGATGGAGCCACCAAAGCGTCGATGACCGCGCCGACGCGGTTGTCCCCCGTCTCCTTGAAGAAGGACACCTGTCCCCCACGGACCTTCCATACCGCGTCCGCTCAATCCGTAGCGTCCGAACGCAAGTGACTGAGGAAGTGAGCGAGGACCAGCGTGACGTCATTACCCTTGACGCGGCCCTGATTCGTCTTGCGTATCACATCCCCGCTCATCCGCCTGAAGGTATTGACGAAGAAGACCTTGAGGAGACCTTCACCGATTATGGGATTGCTTGGGGGAGTTGGGAACATTTCCTGACCGACTACCGTCGACTTGCCCTTCACCTTGAACGCCACTATGAGGCAACGGTCGAGAAGGTGCGCGAAGTGCACCGGATGTTCCTGTCCACCGCTCACGGTCACTACGGCGCGATGTTTGAGAATGATGAGTACTTCGACGGACCTGAATACCGAGTCACCGGCGTTTCGGATGAATACAACCGAAGCGTTCGCTCGTGCTTGGAAACGTCACATGCAGGTCTTCTCGTCCGCGTCCGCGGCCAAATCACCCAGATTTCTCAAATCCGCGCTTCGTATTACCTCGTCGGTTGGAGGTGTTCTGTTTGCGAGTCCATCACCGATGTTCGTCAGAACGACTACGACGACGACCTCATCAAACCCCGTATCTGCGGGAATGAGGAATGCAGCACGATTGCTTCCCAAGCCGGTTTCGTCAAGGTTGAGGCCCCGCACTCGCGCGAGCGCCGAATCCGCCGCGCCTTCGTTCAGGAAGAATTGGTTTCTTCCAGCGATTCACCGAGCGTCTTGGTTGAATTTCGAGAGTCAATGTCCCGTCAAGTCGAGGCAGGTGAAGTCGTGACGGTCGTTGGCTACGTTCGCTCACGACCGGTTGATGCGCGCTCGAAGAGTGACCGCAACCGTGAGTTGTACATCGTCGTGACGGGTGTCGAGTCTAACGAACAGTCCCGCGACCTTGTGGTTGCCGACCAGCGGCGTGAAGAAATCGAACGATGGGCTGCTGTAAGTGCTTGGGAAGACAAGGTCACTGCTCTCACCCGTTCCTTCGCCCCTGAAATCCACGGACGAGACAAGGTCAAGCACGGGATGATTCTTCAGCAAGCCGGTGGTTCTCGGAACACCTTCAATCTGCGCTCGGACATTCACATCTCGATTTTCGGTGACCCCGGAACGGGGAAGTCGGTACTTGCCGACTTCGTGAACCTCATGCACCCCGGGACCAAGTACCTGAGCGCGGAACGAGCGACCAAGGCAGGCCTCATCGCTGGCATGGGAGCGTCCGGTGAACTGTTCGCGAATACCGACAAGCGTGTGATTCAACCGGGTGCTCTTGCACTCACCCCGCCGGGCGCGGTGTGCATCATTGATGAGGCGCAACACCTCGACAACGGCCCGGGCGACCTTCTCGCCGAATTGAACACGGCCCTTGAGAAGCAGGAAGTCACGGTTTCAATGACCATCAAGGCGACTATCCGGACACGCGCCCCGGTCATCCTTATCGCGAATCCGAAAAAGTCGGACAACGCCAAGTTCGACCCGACCGACCCAAACCGGACGATTGTTCAGCAAGCAGGAATGAAGGAGTCCACGATGAGCCGAATGGACCTCTCGTACTTCATCTTTGACGAGCGCGTCAGCGAGGACGAAGAGTTGCGCCGAGCGTCTTCAATCTTCGACAAGATGGACGGTGTGGACCCTTCGAGTCGTGAAACCGCGATTCTTCCTCCGGACTTCCTCCGTGACTTCTTCGCAGTGGCTCGCACGTTCACCAACGTCACTTTCAGCGAGGAAGCGAAATCCCTCCTCGTTCGGAACCAAGTCGATATGCGAGTTTCGGGCGGCGAAGAACAGGTGTCCCAGCGACGTTCCGCTTCTCTCGCGCGTCTCGCACAGTCCGCCGCCAAGTTGGACTTCTCCCCTGTAGTGGAGAGCCGTCACGCTCTCTTCGCCATTGAAACCATGTCGGGCGCGGAACAGGACAAGAACCCGGCGGTTCTCCGAAACGCGCTCTCCAGCGAAGCACGCGAAATGAAGACACGTATTCTTCAGCACTTTGAGGAAATCCACAAGGAGAAGGGGCAGGTCCAATACACTGCGAAGGAATTGGAGCAATACATCTTCGAGCGATGGCACGAAGACCACGGGAAGGCTCCTTCGATGCAACAGGTGTCTTCCACACTGAACGCCCTCGTCTCCGAGCAAGTTTCGACCGAGCACGGCCAAATCATGAAGGTCAAGAGCGGAGTCTTCTCGTTCTCTTTCTGAATCGTGAACAAGGCCACTGAAAGTCTTATGAACTGGATGAGAGAGGTGCAACGCTATGGAGCCAAACCTCATTGGATTGACCAGCGAACAAGCCGCCGAACTGACTGCACCGACTCCCAAGGAGGTGATTTTGACGCGCCCTTCCCCGTGGGGAGGAGAGATGGAATACATCTCCGGAGAATACGTCAAGAGGACCCTCATGAGCGTCTTCAAGGGCGCGTTCCGAGTCACGGTCCGAAACATCGAAACGATTGAGGACGTCATTGTCGTCCACATCACCCTCGAATACCCTCTCCTGCAATTCTGCAAGGGCGGTGACTTCGTGAACGAAGAATGGGGGCGCATCGACGAAGTCGGCGTTTCCACGATTCGCTCTCAGGGCAACAGCACCAATTTCTCAACGGCAATCAAGGCAGCACACACGGACGCGCTCAAGCGAGCCGCAACGCACCTCGGAATCGGCCTTGACCTCTATGAGAAGACGAACATCGAGGAGGAGAAGAACGGAGGAGCACCCACGTGGGTTCAGTCTTCTCAGAAACCTGTTCAATCCCCACCGAAGACCGAGTACAAGCCGAAGGCTTCGTTCACTTCTTCCGGCAATGGTGGTGCTACTGCAAAGCAGACTGGCCTCATGAGCCGCCTCGCAGGCGAGTTGCACGCTGGCTGGACTCCCGAATGGCTTCACAAAGTCACCGGTGTCCCCGAGGACCGTTTCCTCGGAGACATGTCTTCCCTTACGCGGGCCGAGGCCTCCTCAGTCATTGATACCCTCCTTGAGATGAAGAAGGCCGCTGGTGCGTGAAAGGATGATTTCCGCCTCCACGCATTCGCTTGAGTCGCTCTTGAAGACCTTCTATGCGGAGGCGTCGTTCGACCTCCCTGCACCAAAGCGACGGGAGTTTGCGTTTCAGCATTGGGACGCACCCGGCCCGAATGACCGCCACCACCATTTCTCGAACTTTGAGGAACTGCGACGAGTCATGGAACATCGCGCCCCGAAGGCATTGTTCGCTTCAAGCGCGCACTACCTTGACCCCGGCCACCCGCGCATCGACAACAAGGGAATGGTTTCGTCCGAATTGGTCTTCGACTTCGACGTAGGAGACCTCCCTTCGCATGAGCAATCAGACGACTTCTGGCAGAACATGGATTCCGTGGCGACACATGTTCGCCGCCTTCTTGAAGAACGGCTACCCGAACTTGGCTTCGATACCTCCAATGCGTTCATTTCCTTTTCAGGTGGGAAGGGGTTCCACGTTCGCTTCTTTGAGGAAGCATTGGGCGGCATGTCGAAGACCGCGAGAGAGGAAATTCAGAACCATGTGTCGGGGAACGCGATGAACCCCATGCACGTCTTCGGGGTGGGTCGGAAAACCCCTCGCTCGAAGTTGCGCCCTCGATACATCCCGGGCCTCACAGGTGGCTGGCCGGGAGTCGTGAGCGCGTGCACGAGGGAATACCTCCTCACTATCGCAAGCGTGGACGACGCTACCGCCCTTGCCTTCATGAAGGCGAACGCACCTATTCAGAAGAGAGGCGAGAACAAGGGGAAGAAGGTCACCGTGGCGAACGCTTCGCTTACGGAAATCGTTCGTGCTATCCGCGCCTCTCCCCGCTTCGTTGAGGAAGGAGGCATCTTCGAATCCATTCTGAAGACCAAGAAGAATAGTGACTTCGTGGTTGAATCAATTCTTTGGCTCGCCAAGATTCGCTACGGATGCGCGATTGACCTTTCCGTCACCTCGGACCCGAGGAAGTTGCTTCGTGTCCCGGGTTCCATTCACGGAAAGACCGGGCTTCCATGCACCGTTCTTTCACGAGACGAACTGAACAGCGAGAGCATCAAGCGGAAAATCGCGGAGCGAGTCGGAGAGGACGAAGTGAACATCTGTCTGAAGCATCCCGTTCGGACTCCGTTCGGGAACTTTGAGTCCGAAATCACTCTCCCCCGTTATCAGGCGCTTGCCGCACTTTGCGCTGAGAAGCAAGGATGATGAACAAAAAGAGAATGGGCGCGTCACAATGAACGCGCCCGGTTGATGCCGTCTTCACACTTCTTGCAGAAGTCCTTGTCCTTCGAGGCTCGTTCCTCGAGGCAATAGACACATCTTCTCCGTGTCTTTGCAACGATGATGTCGGTCATGATGTCATCCCGGTTTGCGGGCAACATGTCCTCTCGCTGCGTGTACGGTGTTTTCTCTTGCGAATGCTTCTTGCAATACCCTGACGAATGAGCCGGCTTCTGACAGCCGTTCGTCATGCACAAGATGTTCGCGTTGTCCATTCGGACCGCCACCGAGATGTGTCGCTGGCAGACGTCCTCCATGGAAGGGTGGTTTTGGTGCTTGGCTCGGCAGCCACTCACCTTGCATTTGGAGCCTTTGCTCACGTATGAGGACTCAGTCCTCGTAGTCTTCCTCGTCGTCATCGTCCTCGATGTCGATTTGGTGGTTGACCCATCCCCAGTACCCAAGTTGGGTGTGTCCCGCCATGACCTCTTCGACCCAATAGGTCCGAAGGTATCGCGGGTGTTCTGAGTGCCAGTCCTTCTGGAACTCAACGGGGGGTTGGTGTTCCAACAATTGTCCGCGTAGGCGGTTAATTTCACCACTCACGGCTTCCAACCAGAGTCTCTCGGGTGGATTCACCAATTCGTAGTTTTCCACGTCAAAGCGGCCTGTCTCTGAGTCAAGGCCACATCCGGGGTCGGGGTATTTCATGTACCCTCCCTCGCCTTCTTTTTCCTGCACCTCAAGGCCCAACTTAGTGCTCACACGTTGTGCTGCGAGCATGTTGTTCCTGTCGATTTGTGCCCAGATTCGCTCATTTGAAACGGAACCTCCTTCAGCATTACGCTCGAAGTCAAGTTCCTTTCGCGTCTCGATGAGTTCTTCGAGCAGGTCAGGTGCGGCAGCGATGAGGTCACGGGCTTCGTCGTTAAAGCCCATTTCCTGAAGTTCATCCCAGCCGTTGAAGTCCTCGGGTCCTTGGTCCAAGATTTCTCGCCAAGGCCCGGGTGTATGCCCCTCAAATTGGGACAAGTCTAACCGCACATTGGCGGTGTTTTGGTCTGTTTCTTCAGACACGTGTGAGGACTCAGTCCTCGTTCCTCCGGCTTTCGAGTGCTTCGTCGAGCCGGATGATGTGTGTAGGGTCTTCATTGTTGATGTCGCTCCACACAATGATGCGGATTTGTCCGCTTTGATTTTCAACCTTCAATTGAGCGCCATGTCCGTCTGGACTGGACGCATCTCCGTAGCCCTTGACCATCAGATAGAAGCCATCATGGCGTTCGTTCGCGTCGTTGGCGATTTGACCGGAGACGATTTTGTATGCGATTGCATCGCCTTCATCGTCCCATGGTTCAAGGATTCCCTGATTGAGGGTCTTCATGTGAGGCTCGTTGCCCCACCATTCTTCGTTCGACTGCATTTCGGCAGTGTTTGGGTCTGTTTCTTCAGACACGTATGACTCAGTATGAGTCAGGTTCGACATAGAAGGCGAGCGATACCTCCCCACACTTTTCACAAGTGCGGTTCAGGTAGCCCTTCTCCTTGTACAGTTTGCTGGCTTCACACAGTTCGAATTTCGAGTCCTCCGGCCATTCAAGATGACACTTGGGACACCTACATTCTATGCAGAAGCAGATTTCCTCGGTGCTTGACGCCTTCTTCAGTTGTCGCACCAATTTTGTGTATTTGTCCTCAGACACGTATGCATCAGTCTTCATCTTCTCTGATGTACCATGTAATCTGTCGGACGCTTTTGTCTGACTGAGTTTCATAGTTCTGTCCGACCCATCCGTTTCTCCGGAGGTCTCCGCACAGTTGGTTGATGCTTGGGATATGACGCCAGCCCTTGCTTTTCAGTTCAAGGATGAGTTCATCGGCGGTCATTGGCCCATTTTTCTTAATTGCTTTGTAGCAGACTTTCATGAGGCCGTATTGGGCGGCCTCAATTTCTGCCTTGGTTTTGAATCGTTTTCGACCCACGTGTGCCCGTTATGAAAAGCGGGCCTTAAGTGTTGAGTCAAATGCGAAAGACGTGATACACGGTCTCGACTCCGTATCGGAACGTATCGTGTCCCGAATCGGGGTACGTGAAGTTCTGAATCCCGTCAGCCATAATTGAATCTTGGACAAATGCATCGAAGTCTCCAATCAAGGCGCCGATGACGCGGCTGGGGTCTGATATTTCAGTGTTTTGAATCGCTTCGATGACGTCTTCTTCGACGTTCGTGTGTTGAGCGATATACCACGCATTGAAGTACCCGACATTCTCTCGGATGTAGTCTGTCGCCATTTCGACTGCATCTTCTTCTGCCATCACGATGAACTCGCCGAGTTCGTCATGCGTCCAGTGAGATAGAGCAGCGGCGCTCGTCCATTTGTTCTCGAAGATTCCGTCATCGGCTCTTGGGAGCGCGAAAAATGGTCGCTCCGGGTCCCATGTCTTGATTGAGAACACTTCGCATTCGTCTTCACAGTAGAGGTAGAAATCGAAACTGAACTCGGGAACCACTTGTTGTCGTCCGTCTCGTACAGCGCCTCCAGATAGGAGTTGCCCAATTCCTCGGAAAATGATTTCTTTTCCTACGGGGGCGACGTCCCTTCTTTGTTCCCAGATGTACTGAGCCAAAGCCATTGCCGTCTGTATGTCCTCTCTTTCGAAAACCTCTTCCGCTGTGATTGCGAAGGGTAGTGAAGTAAGGAGCGAAAGACGGCTGGCTTGGGTTATCAAGTCGCTTTTCTCGGTCTCTTCAATCTCTTGACTCATTGTTTCTTCCACCTCTTTGAGAGGCGGAATTGGTGCCAGCCTTTTGCTGTTCACGTGTGAGGACCGAGTCCTCTTTTCAGATGATAACCTGTCCCGCGATTTCGATGCGGTATGCAGGCCATCTAATGACTGCCTCTCCCCACACGTGTCCAGCGATTCGGCCGTGTCGCCGGTCCAAGAATCGCGTCGCGGTGAGGTTGATGGCAGGGTATTTTGGCTCAATGGCTTCATAGAGCCAAAACGCCGATTGTTCATGGTCGATGTATTCCTCGACCTTGTAGGCTTCGCCCAAGGGTCCGCCGAAGTACTCTTCGAGAGAGTCAACGAACGCGGTTTCGCCGCTCATCCAACCGACGGTTTCGTGCTGTGTGCAGCCTCCCGGTCGGATGAAAAGCAATTCGTGTCCCATGAACACAGGTTCGGGAATGTCTGCACCCATTCACTCACCTCTTTGGTTTATCCGCTCTTCGGCGGTATTTTGGTCTGTTTTTTCAGACACGTATGAGGACTCAGTCCTCGGTTTTGATGTGCCCATCAGCGTCACGTTCGGGGTCTTTGAGCGTCAGTTCCACCCAATTCTCCGAAGCGTCGTCGCTGTCGTTGAAGACGTGGCAGCATTCGTGCGCCACTCCATTCAGATTTCCATCCTGCAAGTGGTACCACACGACGTATGTGTCGCGTGTGACGTCCTTGTAGTCGCGGATAAGTGCGGCCATCGCGTCCATGACTTCACCAATGGTGAGCATGGTCCACGGCGCGAAGCGTTCAGGCATGGTCATTGGGACCACCCATCAATCATTTCCTTTAGTCGCTCATTTTCTTTGCGCAGCCGCTTGCTTTGCACTCGCTCGTTGTCCCTCGTGGACAAGATGCCGACGAGCGCAGCAAGCAGGTCTGGTGCAGCGGCGATGAGCCGCGCGTCCGGCGTGTCCTCGTTCAAAACGACTCCGAGAGGTTTTACCTCATCATTGTCGAGAACCCAAGGTCCGGGTGTGTGTCCCTCGAATCGGGACAAGTCTAACCGCTCATTCGCGGTGCTTTGGTCTGTTTCTTCAGACACGTGTGCGCTCATTCCGTCCGGAGATGAGGCGCTGTTTCCCAGAATGGGTGGTCGTTCTTGGTCGTCTTTTCGAAGACGCCCGGAACACCTCTCCCGTAAGGGAGCATCATGAAGTAGCCGTCGTTTCTGCTTGAAGGGCCGATGACCCTCCAACCAGCCAACACGAGTATTCCGGTCACATGTTCCTCGAAGTGGTCGGGGAACACAGACGCGGGCCGTGTTTCAGCGTAGGCGTCCCATAGTTCCCCCGAGCATACGGCGGCTCCGGCTCTGAGTCCGGCACCTGCTCCTCGGAGGGCCTCTTCGGACCACTTCACGAAGTGAAGTGCGAGTAGGTCCACCATGGGGTTATGTTTCTGTGGTGTGCTCATCGCGACTGAATCGTGCCAGTCGCGCGGCTTCATGTTCATTCTGTTCATTTCACCCACATGCGACACAACGGTCGTTGGGGTGACTTCCACCCTTTGAGGTGGTTCAACAGGTGTTTCGACTTCGACCTTCTCCACCGTGACGATGAAGCCGGTCTTTTTCGCGAAGGTCTCCTTCATGGAGCCCATGAAGTGAGTCGCGAGCGCGTGGCCGCTGGTTTCTCCCTTGAAGGCGTCTTCGAGCCCTTGGTGGGCTTCGAGAACCTTCTCGAAAAACAAGCCGACGTCGCGTCGAACTGCCTGTAGCGTTTGTACGAACATCACGAGGGGGATGGGTGGTTCCAAGACCAGCCCATTGAACTCCACAACCTCGTTGTCGTTATTGGTGCGGATATTGTCCGTCACGTGTGCGTCACTTTCGACGCTTGCTCTTCAGAACCTTCCGAAGAGACTTGGTTTTGTACCCACAATCTCGGCATTTGAAGTGCTTCCGACTTGCATAATGCCCCCAGTCGTCTTCTTCAGCCACGACTGACTGGTAGGTCAGTTCGAAAGACATATCCTTCTCCCAAGAGGCGGCGCAGTTGCCCCACCGTTCCTGTTCTGCATCGGGTTCTGTTTTCACATGCGCCCCGTTCGGCAGGATGAAGCCGTGATGCTCCAAAGTTGGAATCGAGTCGCTCTCGACGAGAAGTTTCACGGCTTCATCATGGTTTGTGACTCCATCTTCTTCCGCGAACTTCAGTTCACTGCCGTCGAACGCTTCTCTTTTCATGTATTCGACGACGTGAGTTCCCTCTTCGGCATCCTCATAATCGCGGATTCGCATTACGCCGTAGGTTGTGGTATCAATTTTGAGAGGGCATCCGTATTTGCGGACTACAATTTCGTCCACGCGGCTCCCCTTACACTTCGGACACTCGACGCGCCATTCTCGGGCTTCGTTCGGGTTCCAAAGTGGGGGCCACCCCTCTCTGATGTTTTCATAAGCCGCTCGTAGCGCCTCATGTTTTTCGTCTGTTTCTTCAGACATTACGTGTGGCCGTCAAGCCATTTCTTCTGAGAAGGCTTCCGTGACCATCGCTTGTATGTTCGTCTCAAGGACGACCATACCTGCTTCATGCATCTCTCGCATGAGCGCAGCGATAGTGACGATAGTAAGCCCCTTCGACCCGTGGGTCGTTTTCAGGTAATTGATGACTTCTTCGACCCATTGATGTTCCTTTTCACCCGGAGGGCGACAATCGTAGGCAAAATCCACGAA
>Ga0160423_10000760_pt1 | contig 26856 bp, 14 predicted proteins | sample CRUFie14St8metaG_FD_108191 | JGI IMG/M metagenome (GOLD analysis project Ga0160423, IMG submission 108191) | Marine microbial communities from the Costa Rica Dome - CRUD Field 142mm St8 metaG | ecosystem: Environmental > Aquatic > Marine > Oceanic > Photic zone | place: Costa Rica: the Eastern...
ATTGTTCCACCACCAGTTAAACCAGTACCTGCTGTGATTGATACTGAAGTGTGGTTAATGTGTTCGTTTGCCACAAAACCAGTTGTAGAATCGTGAGATACTTGTACTGATTCAGATACTAAACCATCAGGTAATATTTGTGTAATGTTACCACTTGTTACAGTACCTAATGTTGTAATGTTTCCTTGTGTAAAGTGTTCGTTTGCGTTATATCCACTAACTGAAGATAATGTAATTTGTGATGAACCACTTACTACACCAGTTCCTTTACCATCAAAGTTAAGTGTTACTGTTCCACTTTCACCACCACCACTTAAACCAACTCCAGCAGTTACTCCTTCAATATCTCCTGCATCATTTGTAAATGAAATTACACCAGTTGATGAATCATATGAAATATCACCAGTTGCTGAAATTGCTCCTCTTGCTCTTGCATTTGTAAAGTATTGGTTACTTGAACCTTCTGATAAATCATCAGTATCGAATCCATTAAGTGATACTTGAGAAGAACCAGATACAATACCAGTTCCGTTAGTTATTGCTGCTAAAGTTACTGAACCACCTAATGCAGTTGAGTTACCAGCAATATTAATTGTATTGTTTGTAATTGATGTACCACTAATCTGTGCAGAACCAGAAACTACTCCATCACCAGTTGTTCTTAACACAGTTCCATCAACCGCTACAGCATTTGCAGAAACAGAAATACCATCACCCTGTCCTACTGCGAATGTTCTACTTGCTGCAATAGTACCACCACCAGTTAATCCGTTTCCAGCAGTTAAAGTTACACTACTGTGATTAATGTGTTCATTAGCAACGAAGCCAGTTGTAGAATCGTGTGAAATCTGTGAAGAACCACTTACTACTGCTAATCCATTAATATATTCAAGAACATCTGAATCACCATATTGTGCAGTACCTGTAATTGTAATTGTATTACCTGCCTCTGCAATTGTAATACCAGTACCACCACTAATTGTTACATCATCATTTGTAGAATCAGAACCAGCTAATCTAATTACTGAAGTGTTTGCTCCACCTGCTTGGACTGATAAATCATAAGTTGTATTAGTTGATGGGTGTCCATCAATAAAATCTTTTATATCTGCTGGAGAATATCTTCTCACACCAGTTTCTGTACCAGCAGTAATTTCACCTGAAGTTACTTTTGAAACTGCTGAATTATATAATGTGTTTACTTGTGCGGATGAAGAAACAACACTATCTCCATTAACTTCTAAGAAATCATTTGTTAACTGAGCAGAACCAGAAATTACTCCATCTCCATTTGGTCTTAATACAGAACCACTAATTACACCAGTACCTTTTCCGTTAAAGTTAAATTGAGTACCACTTAATCCTAAACCAACTCCAGCAGTGTAAGTTGTGTTTGTTGCTGCAATTTGGAAAGTATCAGTACCAGTATTTGGTGTAAGTGTAATATTACTTCCGGCAGTAATGTTTAATGTATCTGTATCTGAATCTGCAACTAAACTTGTACCACCTACTGATATTGTTTTGAATATAGATGGTTTATTTGATATACTGTTGTAGTTTACTTGAGAAGAACCACTAACTACTCCACTTGGAAGATTTGATTCAATAGAACCACTTAAAACACTCTCTGTGTTTAATTTTGTTTTAACTCTACCATCGGTATAGTATAATGCAGTACTTCCTTCATTTAAATCATCAGTATCTTTACCACTAAAATCAGAATTAAATCTAGCACTTGTATAATAAAGATTAGAAGAACCTTCTGATAAGTTATCTGTATTATTATTAGTTGTTAAGATTTGATATTCACTACCAGATATACCTGCTTTCCAAATATCATTACTTTCATCCCAAATAATTGATGAATTAGTTGAACTTCCTCTTTCTACTTCTATACCACCATTTTCACTTGGTGTACCAGTAACATTACTATTAAGTGTTATTAAGTTATCTTCAATATTAAGAGTTTCTGAGGTTGTAGTTGTTGTATTTCCACTTACTGTTAAATTACCAGTAATCACAACATTATCTCTAAATGTAAATGTTCTACCCGTTACATCACCAATGTTTATATCGGAATCTATTTGTCCTAATCTTGTTTCAAGATTTGCTACTGAAACATCATCATCAGTATCTATTGGTAATGTGATTGTAGCAGTGTTTACCGCAGTGATGTGACCAGTTGCTGATGTTGTAATTGAATCAACAACATCAAATGTATTTCCAGCTGCAGGAGATGCTGCAGATGTAGTATTTGACCTCGAAACAGATGAGTGATTTATGGTAATTGTATCAGTTGCACTTCCTGCTGATTCTAAATCAGTACCACCCGCTAAAGTTAATGTATTACCATTACTTATAGTTTGGTTTGAACCACCATCACCTGCTGCAGTAAATGCAATAGTAGGTGTATTACTTACTGAACCATAATCAACTTGAGAAGAACCACTTATAGTTCCACCAGGTAATCCTTTTACTACACCAGCAGTAAAGTGTGCTGAACCAGTTGCTAATGATAAACTTCTACTTGTTACAATAGTACCACCACCAGTTAAACCTTTTCCACTTCCAATCGTAATAGTTGAGTGGTCTATGTGTTCGTTAGCAACATACCCTGTCGTACTATGAATATCTATTTGTGATGAACCACTAACTACATCTTCTGCATTTAATTTTGCTTTTACATTTGTATCGAAGTTTGTGATTGAATCTGCATTAACTTGTGATGAACCACTAATTACTCCATCTGAGTTTGTGTTTAAGTATCTTGAATCAAAAGTTGATGTTAACTGAGCAGAACCAGAGATTACTCCATCTCCATTTGGTCTTAATACAGAACCACTTACTACTCCATCACCAGTTGTTCTTAATACTGTATTATCTACTGCGATATCATTTGCGTTTGCAGTAATACCATCTCCACCAACTACATTTAAGGTTCTTGATGTAGTAATATCACCACCACCAGTTAGACCAGTACCTGCAGTAATATTAACATTTGAGTGGTTTATATGTTCGTTTGCAACATATCCACTTACAGATGTAAGTGATACTTGAGATGAACCACTAATAACATTATCACTATTTGTATTTAAATATCTTGTATCGAAATCAGAAGTTAACTGAGCAGAACCAGAGATAACTCCATCTCCATTTACTTCTAAGAAATTTCCTTCGATTTGTGCAGAAGAACTAAATACACCTTCTGCGTTTAATTTAGATTTAACACCACTTGTAAAAGTTGTAGATGATGTATTTAATGCAATATTATCTGCATTTATAGTAATACCATTATTACCTGTTGCTATATTAAGAGTTCTTGTACTTGATATATCACCACCACCAGTTAAACCATCACCTGCTGTGATTGATACTGAGGTGTGGTCAATATTTTCGTTTGCAACATATCCAGTTGTGTTGTGTATATCAACTTGTGATGAACCACTAATTACTCCTTCTCCATTCGGTCTAAGTACCGAACCACTTACAACACCATCTGCAACATTGAAAGTAATAGTTTCATCCGAACCTTGATTTAAAGTAATTGAACCACCACCATCTAATCCAGCACCAGCAGTAAAGGTTATAGTATTATTATTTAAACCAAGTTGTGCTGATGAAGAAACTACATTTTCTGCAGTTAATTTTGCTTTTACTCTTGCATCTGTATAATAAAGATTTGATGAACCTTCATCTACATCATCTGTATCACCTACTACACCACTTAAATTTATTTGTGATGAACCAGAAACTACTCCATCACTATTTGTGTTTAAATATCTTGAATCTAAATCAGAAGTTAATTGAGCTGATGAAGAAACTACACCATCACCTTTAATTTCTAAGAATGTTCCTTCTAATTGTGCTGAACCACTAACTACACCATCTGGTAAGATTGCAGTTACATTACCACTTGTTACAGTACCTAATGTTGTAATTTGTGCCTGTGTAAAATGTTCATTTGCATTATATCCTGTCGTAGATGAAAGTGTGATTTGTGCTGAACCACTAACTACACCATCTGGTAATTTTGATGTTAAGTTTGATACAGTTACTAATTCTGATTCACTTCCTAATTTACCTGCTTTCCAATAATCCTTACCATTAGTAGAATCCCATAAAAGAGAACCACTTGTAGTTGAAGTACCAGTTGCATCTTTAACATAGATACCACCGACAGTTGCAGAACCACCATAATTTAAATTAAGAATATTATCACCTATATTAACAGCGTTTGAAGTTGTTGTGGTTGTTGTACCTGCAACTGTTAAATCACCAGTAAGTGTTAAATCGTTGAATTGTATGTTTGCATCATCTCTTAATCCTAAATCAACATCAGTATTAGAACCATTTATTGTTGCTCTTAAAATACCTTGGTCAGTTGATGAAAACGCTGATGAAGAAACTACATTGTCTCCATTTTTTCTCAATACAGTTGAATCAACTGCTACATCATTTGCATTTACTGTAATACCATCACCTGCTCCTACTGCGAATGTTCTACTCGATGCGATATTACCACCACCAGTCAAACCATTTCCAGCAGTTAATGTTACACCAGTGTGGTCAATGTGTTCGTTTGCCACAAAACCAGTTGTTGAATCATGGTTTACTTGTGAAGAACCACTAATAACACTATCACTATTTGTATTTAGATATCTTGTATCTAAAGTAGATGTTAATTGTGATGAACCAGATACGATACCACTCCCATTTGTAATATCTGCTAAACTAATACTACCATTTAATGCAATTGCATTTCCTACGATGGTTATTGTATTATTTTGAATTGTAGTACCATCTATTTGTGCAGATGAAGAAACTACACTATCTCCGTTTAATTCTAAAAATTTATTAAAACTTGATATCTGTGCAGAGCCAGATAATACACCACTTGGTAAAAATTCATTTGCTTGTGCTGAAGAAGATACCAGACCATTAGTTGCAGTAATAGTTCCCTTAAAGGAACCAGTTATAGTACTATTCGCTGAGGTAAGTGTAGCGTTTTCTGCAAAGGTTAAAGAACCTGATACAATGGGATTATGTAATATCATGTGTTTATCCTAACTTATTTTTTAAATCATTAACTTCGTTTGATAATTCCTTAATACCTTCAATTAATAAAGATACTATTCTATCATACTTTACTGCTTTATAACCATCTTCTCTTGTGTTTACCAATTCTGGTAATATTTCTTCTATTTCTTGAGCAATAACTCCGTAGTCTTTTCCTTTATAAGTATTTTGTTTTTCTTCATCCCATACAAAACTATTACCTGAAATTTTATTTATTTTTTCTAATGAATTTTCGATTGGTTGAATATCGTTTTTCAATCTCTTATCTGATGAGGCGTAAGCAACAACATCTGCAGTTGCAGTTAAATTACCTACAACATGAGTATCATCAGATATATTAAATCTTGAGTTACCGTGGTCCCAAGTAATTGATTCGTTTGCACCTGCAATTTCAATACCTGCTCCATTCGCTGCTGCAGAATCTGCAGAACCACTTGCGACTGTGATAACTTTATCTTGTATTCTTAATTCTGATGTTGCTATTTCTGTAGCATCTCCAAGCACTATTAAGTTTCCACTAATAGTAACATTAGATAATGATGCACTTGCAAATGTTACATCATCACTTGTTCTTAAATTTTGGTTAAGTTGACCAACATATCCCCATTGAACTTCTGAAATTGTATTACCATTAATATTTGCTATCTGAGTTGCTTCATCACTTGTTATAGATACACCTTGAACTTTTTCAACTGTATTTGCATTTGCACCACCAGTTACATCTCCACCAAGAGATACTTGAGATGAACCACTTAATACACCTTCTACATTTAATTTTGTTTTTACTCTTGCATCTGTATAGTAAAGATTAGTTCCCTCTGAAAGGTCTGTTGTACTAAATCCACCAAGAGATACTTGAGATGAACCACTAATTACTCCATCACCGTTTGTGTTAAGATATCTTGTATCGAATTCAGTATGGAGTTGTGCTGATGAAGAAATAACATCTTCTGCATTTAATTTATCTTTTACACCATCTAAGAAGTGTGATGAACCAGTTGCTAATGTTAAACTTCTACTTACCTCAATAGTACCACCACCAGTTAAACCTTTTCCACTTCCAATTGAAACACTTGAGTGGTCTATGTGTCTACTTGCAGTATAATTTGTAGTTTGATTATGGTCAATTTGTGCTGAACTTGTTACAACACTTTCACCTAAATCAGTAGCATATCTAGCATCTAAATCTGTGTAAAGTTGTGAAGATTGTGAAACAATTCCACCAATTGCTTTAGCGGTAAGTGTATCACCTGCTCTATTAAATGAAATTGTTGTTGTATCATTAAATGTTAATGGATTTTCATGTGTTTCTGCCTCTAAGTTTACAACACGAGAATCGATAGAAGAAGAAAAACTTGTTCCAACGATTAATGAGTTGATTTGTGCTGAACCACTTACTACACCATCACCATTGATTTCTAAGAATACATTTTCTAATTGTGATGAACCAGATACGATACCAGTTCCATTTAAGTGTGTAATAACTTGAGCAGAAGAAGAAACTACATTATCACCATTTACTTCTAAAAAGTTTCCTTCAATTTGTGCAGAAGAACTGATTACACCTTCTGCATTTAATTTATCTTTTACATTACTATCGAAATTCGTAATAGTATTTGCATTTACTTGAGATGAACCACTAATTACTCCTAAATCATTTATATAATTTAATACTTTAGTATTTGAGTATTGATTAATAGATGAATAATTTGTTGTTGATGTTACATCAATTTGAGATGAACCTGATACAATACCTGTTCCATCTGTGATATCGGATAAACTTACTGAACCACCTAATGCAGTTGAATTACCAGCAATATTAATTGTATTATTTTGAATTGCAGTACCATCAACTTGTGCGGAACTTGTAATTGCACCTTCACCTAAATCTGTTACATATCTTGCATCTAAATCTGTGTAAAGTTGTGAAGATTGTGAAACAAGACCGTTTGGTAATGCTTTTGTTACACCTTCTGTAAAATGACCAGAACCAGTTGCAATTTGTATATGAATATTACCTTGTACACCCCTTACACCACCAATTTGTGTACCACTTGATAAGTGAATAAGACCAGTATCTTCTGGACTAAATGTGTTTGTTGGGTTAAGTTCTGTAAGGTCACCTGCACCTGCTGCGATAAGTGCATCGTTTACTGCTTGGTTTGTTGGTATTGAGTTAGGGTCATCACCAACTGAAGCGGATACATTTAAGAATGCTGCAGTACCAAGAGTTCTTGTTTTTGTTTTACTACCATCCGATGCATCAATTACTAATGCTGCGTTTACACTACTTCCCGCTGCTGCAAGATTACTAAATGATGCACTTACGAATGTTGGTGCATCTGTTATTTGTAATCCTAAATCAACGGTTCCATTTACTCCATTAATTGAAGTATTTAAAGTACCTTGATTTGCAGAACTAAATGCAGATGAACTGATTAGAGTATTTGTTCCATTTGCTATTGGTTCATATCTTGTATCATATGAAGATGTAAGTTGAGATGAACCACTAATTACTCCATCGGCATCTGTGTTTATATATCTTGCATCAAATTCTGTTGTAAGTTGAGCGGATGATGAAATAACACTATCACCGTTTTTTTCTAAGAAAACACTATACCCACTAATCTGTGCAGATGATGAAACTACATTGTCTCCATTTATTTCTAAGAATTCGTTATAATCAGAAATTTGTTGGGATGATGAAACTACATTATCACCACCAGTATTTAAATATCTTGTATCAAACTCTGTTGTAAGTTGAGCAGAACCTGAAATAACTCCTTCATCATCTAATTTTGTTTTTACATTTGCATCAAAGTTTGTGATACTATCTGCGTTCACTTGTGAAGAACCACTAAACACCCCATCACCATTGATTTCTAAGAATGTATTAAGTGAACTGATTTGTGCAGAGCCAGAAATTATATCTGACCTATTAAAATTAATTTTTTGATAACTAATTGCTGCACTATTTGAAATATTATCGTTATCTATTACTCCAGCACCAATTTCTAATACACCAACAGAACTAATTATACCATCACCAGTAACATCTGAGAATAAAGATGCACTAATTTGGTCTGAACCAGTTACTATACCTGAACCTTTGAGATTAAGTTTTGAATGAAGTATTGCTGCATCTGATTTAACATCATCATTTACAATTACACCACTTGATATTGAAGCAACACCTAAATTGTTTATTCCAATATCACCACTAATATCTCCATAAATCGAACCACTTACTTGGTCTGAACCACTTACAAGAGTTGGTTTACTTAATATATCAGCGAATTGTACACCAGTAGCAGTTACTCCTGTAATTTGAGAACCATCACCTTTAAATCCTACTGATGAACTTATTTGTGCATCAAATACGAATTGTTGAGTACCATGATTCCACTTTATAGATTTGTTAGCACCATCAACTTCTAAACCTGCTCCATCTGCTGCAGCTGAATCTGCAGAACCACTTGCAACAGTAATTAATTTATCTTGAATTCTTAATTCTGAAGTTTGTATTTCAGTTGCAGAACCTAAAACAGTTAAATCACCAGTTACAGTAACATCACCCGTAAATGAACCTGTATTAAATGTTACATCGGATGTTGTTGATAAGTTTTGGTTAATTACATCAAGTTGTGCTTTATTACTATGAGTATGTGAATCTGTTTCTAAAGAATCTAATCGAGAATCTACTGAAGTTGAAAACGGTCCTTCTAAAGTATCTAATCTCGAATCTAATGATGAACTAAATGAAGTGTAACCAGTTGTTTCTGAAATCGTTACTTGTACTGAACCACTTACAACACCATCACCATTAATTTTATTTTTTACACCATCTCTAAATGTTGTAGATGCTGTATCTAATTGAATATCATTTGGATTTACAACAATACCGTTGTTTGCAGATGCAATATTAAGTGTTCTTGTTGTAGTAATATCACCACCACCAGTTAAACCATCACCTGCTGTAATATCTACCGAAGAGTGGTCAATGTGTTCATTTCCAACAAAACCAGTTGTTGAATCATGGTCTATTTGTGAAGAACCACTAACTATACCATCACCATTAATTTCTAAGAATGTGTTGTATCCACTAATTTGTGCGGAAGAAGAAACTACTGAATCTCCATTTATCTCTAAAAATGCACCTTCTAATTGTGTTGAACCTGATATTACTCCATCAGCGTTCATTTTATCTTTTACATTTGAATCAAAGTTTGTAATACTATCTGCATTTACTTGTTGTGAGCCACTAAATACCCCATCACCATTTGTGTTGAGATATCGTGAATCAAATTCTGTTGTTAATTGTGCAGAAGAAGATACTACTGAATCACTATTTGTGTTCAAATACCTTGAATCAAATTCTGTTGTAAGTTGTGCCGATGATGAAATTACTGAATCACCTTCGGTATTTAAATATCTTGTATCGAATTCGGTTGTTAATTGTGCGGAAGAAGATATTACTGAATCTCCATTCGTGTTTAGGTATCTTGCATCGAATTCGGTTGTTAATTGAGATGAACCTGATATTACATCATCAGCATTCATTTTATCTTTTACATTACTATCAAAGTTTGTTATGGAATCTGCATTTACTTGTGAAGAACCACTAAATACATTATCTCCGTTGATTTCTAAGAATACATTATAATCTGAAATTTGTTGAGATGATGATACAATTCCACTACCAGGTACAGATATGTCTAAAACAGATGCTGAGGTTAGATATGCGTTTCTCCAATATTTTGAAGGAGAACCTAAATCATATTCGTTTGAGGCAGATGGTATAAGTGAACCACTAAATGAAGCATTAATATTAATATTATCATTTGCTATCTGGTCTCCAAGATAGATGTTACCACCTATTCTTATATCTCCACTCAGAGTTGCATTTGATGCAGTTAAATCACCCGTTAGATTTAGTGAACCAGTGTTCACGCTATCCATTCGGACTAATGTTATAGTATTACTACCATCACCTAATTGTAGTGTATTTTTTGAGGTGTTAAAAAACGGTTCTGCGATTTGTAGCGTTATACTACTTAAATCCGTATTATCTCCTCTTCTAAATTTTAAAATTGCAGCCATCTATATAGAATACCCTTTTTCTTTATTTATATAAATATACCCAAACATAAATTTGGGAAAGGATTGAATATTCAACCTATATATAAGTATAAAAACTTCATAAAGTATATAAAAAAAATCCTCAATGTTTCCAAAGAGGATTTTTTTGTGTTAATTATTTAACTAATTTCTATTAGAATGAACCACCATCTATTACATTAGATGCAGCAAATGCCGAACCATTCCATTGTACTATATCACCAGCAGTTGAAGGAGTTACCTCAAGTAGTTGTTTTGAACCATTTGTTACTACAAACGAGTTCGCAACCAAACCATCGACTGTAAGTTCACCTGTAAGAGATACATTAGTACCATCATCAGTTATTGTAGAGTTAACGATTGTTCCAGCAGCATCAAACTTAGAAACTTTGTTTGCAGTACCTGCAGAACCACCTTCTACTATGATTCTTTTTTCAGAATCCTTTGGACCTGCTACCCAATAATCATTTGTTCCGTTGTATAATAAAGAACCAGTCGCTAATCCACTACCAGTTTTATCTGTTACTTGTAATCCACCATTAACTGCACCGCCACCATAGTTTACTTGTACAAGTGAACCTGATATGTTGATTGTTTCTGAATCGACAGTAGTCGTAGTACCACTAACTGTTAAATCACCTGTGATTGCAACATTTCTTGTTACAGTTAAATCATTACCAATAGTTACATCATTTGGTAAACCAACAGTTACAGTTCCACCATCACCTAAAGTTATTGAACCACCACTAACTTCAATTTCGTTAGTTGTACCTTGAACAGTTAAAGAAGTGTTACCTTGAACTGCAGTGTTTGCATCTGCACCATAATCTACTGCTATTGTTGGAGTTGAACCTTCACCAGTGTTTGAACCGATAGTTACACCAGTTCCACTACCAAGAGTTGCAACATAGTTACCAGTTGTTTGTGAACCAAGAGCAACATTTCCACTAGCAGAACCAAGTTGTATCTGAGATGAACCAGAAACTACTCCATCTGAGTTTGTGTTAATATATCTTGTATCGAAATCAGAAGTTAACTGAGCAGAACCAGAGATTACTCCCATTGAGTTTGTTCTTAATACAGTTGCATCTACTATGATTTCATCTGCGTTTGCAGTAATACCATCACCACCAACTACATTTAAAGTTACATCACCAGTTGTTCCACCACCAGTTAAACCAGCACCAGCAACAACAGATGAAATATCACCTGAACCAGATTGTAAACCTGAACCGTTGAAATCAATTTTTGTGTGAGCAATTGCAGCGTTTGATGCAACGATTGCGTTTGTTACTGAAATCTGTGAAGAACCTGAAACAAGTCCACCATAATTTTGTAATTTTATCCAATTACCACCATGTGCGAAATATCCATGTCCAGTCCCATGTACATGAGCAAACATACCATGATAAGTTGATGCATTTGGTAAATCTCCTAATGTAGAGTAAACATTACCAAATAAAACTTTGTTACCACCCATATCTAAATCACCACCAGTAATGTGTGCTACTGATTGTGCTGAACTTGATACGAATCCACTACCATTTGTACCGATAGTTATTGTTTGGTCTGAGTTTTGGTTAAGTGTGAAATCAGCATCAGCAGATACAGTTAATCCACCTGCAACTGCAACTGTGATTGTATTATCATTTGCTGATTCTACTGAACCAGATAAAACACCTGAACCTTTGAAATCGATATTTCCATGTGCAAGTTCTACATTTGTGTTTGAATTCTTTCCAAGAATTACTAATTGTTTGTCTGATGTATTATAGAAGGGAATTCCATCTACGAAGTGGTTGTAAGCCCCGCCTGTTACATTAGGAGTTGATGAACCAGTAATTATTCTGTTTACTGCAGTTACATCAGAATTAGAGTTACCAACGAACACTAATCCATCAGCAAGTGCAGAGATACTTGAACCCGTTACTACTAACAATTCCGCCTTATTAGGTGAGGCACCAGCTAAGTTTTCTAATACACCTCTTTTGTGTTGAATAATTTGTGCCATTGTTGTTTTTTCCTTTGTTTAAATTAAATTAATTTTATATAAAATTATAACCTTTATTAATAACGGGTATATACCCAAACATACTACTATAAGTATTATTTTATTATTCTTTTCTTATATTTGTCCACCATCTAAATTGACTTTTTGTACTCCTTGAGTAAAATGAGCAGAACCCGTACTTACATTTATACCATTAGAATTAAGAACAATACCATCACCTGGGTCTAATTCTAATACTACATTACCACTTGATGCTCCACCAGTGATACCTTCATCTGATGTAAATACTGCAGTGATGTCACCACCACCACTTCCACCACCACCTTCAAGAGATGATAAATCAATTGATTGTGATACTCTTGTTGAACCTGGTACATTTTCCCCAAATAAGGTAAGTGTTGATGTACCTGTATCAAATGATGCAGAAACAAACGAACCACTATTAAATGAAAATGCTGAAAAACTAACTGTATCTTCAAGTATATCAATGTAATTAGCAGGAGTTACATTTGCCTTGTATAATGAACCACTATCACTTACATAAACTATTTGTCCATCAGAAAAATAATTTACAGATGTTGAATTTAGTTCGGTAGATGTATAAACTTTAAATGCACCTTTAATCCTATCGATATCAGCGAATACAATGTTACCACTCTTTGCGGTACTTGATAATTGTAATTGAGAACTAAAATTTGGCATCTTTTATATTTTCCTTTTTAATTTATAAATATTAACTTGGTAACGAACCTGATGCTGGTAAAATTCGGATACTAACCGAAGAAGCAGCATTCTGTCCTGTTCTACCTATTACAAAATGTTTATCATATCCATTAAACGAACCACTTGTATCTAACAAGTGAATCTTTGAACTTTCTTCACCCCAACTTCCACCATCTGCTTGAATTGCAAAGTTATATTCACCTGCAGTTGAACCACCTAATGTATCTACCATCACACTTGGAATACCTGTCATATCTGAACCAGATGGTACAACAATAAAATATTGTTCACCTGTTGCTCCCATTGTATATGGATTTGATTCACTTATAATTGTATCTAAATCTGAACCACTAAGTGTTGCTACTAATGTTGCATTACCACTTGCAAGTGTTAAGGTACTATTACCCAACGATGAACTAATTAATCTAAATGGAGATGAATTATTTGCAGTATAACCAGTTACCTCTGGTGGAGTATCACCACTTACCGAACTTGCACCCATTAATGCTTGATAGTTTGCATCAGTTGGAGTTCCATAATTTGAACGATAGATATATGTTTTACCATAATCAGCAGAAGTAGTGATTGTAAAACTTCTTCCACTATATGTTCTACTCTTACCAAATGAATCCGTCACTTTTACATTATAGTTGTAAGTTGCCGCTGATAAGTTTGTTGAAGCTTGAATTCCAACCGATGATGAATTAGAGTTTGTATATTTTAATTGTAATGAACTTGCATCTGTACCAGTCAATGAAGCTGAGAATGGAGTATCTGATTCTGTATCAGAAATACTCATGCTAACCATTGTAGTACCAGTCGTTGCGTTATCAGTTTCAAAGTTTGATGATTGGTCTGTAAATGATGCGAATGGTGCTTGATTAGCAAATACATTCACAGTTACAGTTCCACTTCCAGCGTTACCATATTGGTCTTGGAATCCGATTGTTGTTGTAATATCATCACCACTTGAAGTAGTTGAACCACTAATATCTAATCCAAGAGATAATTGTCCACTTGTATTGATTGATATTGCTGGATTTGATGAAGTCCATGATGAACCCGTTACTACTTGTGAACCATAGTTTGGTGAATACGATACAGTCATTTGTGATTGATTACCTGCACCAAATCCACTAGCATCTCTAATTGCCTCTCCACTAACACCAGATTCTATAATATAAGAAGTTGTATCACCACCAAGAGTACCAGTATTTGCTTGTGCAATTGTAAATGAACCACTTTCTTTGTTTGTTCTGAATCCATGAACATCTTGAAGTGATGCAGTATATGGATATGTACCAGCAGGTACTGAAGTATTGTTTACTAACAAGTACATTAATGAAGAGTTGATAACAGGTGTGAAATAAGTTGTATTATATCCCTCAAAACTCAATGCACTATTAGGTATTGCATCACCTTCAGCATCATTTATACCTAAAACTAATATTTGTGCCGAACCAGTTGCTTGGTTTGTATTTAAATTAGAAGTTGATGTTGTGTTTATAGTTGGTGCTTGATTTGTAGTTACACTCACACTTAAATTATCAGTAGTTGCTGTACCAAATGTGTTTGTAAATGTAATTACTGAATCAATTGTATCACCACTACCAGTACTTGAACCACTTATATCTAATCCTATTGATAAACTACCATTTGAATTGATTGAAATTGCAGGGTTTGATGATGACCATGTACCACTTTGGTTAGAACCATAATCTGCTTGTGTTCCTGTGTTACCATTTGAATTAACTCTAATGGCATTATTAGTAACTGCTGATTCTATTATATACGGACCACCAGACCAGTTATCTGAAAGTGTTGCACCAACATCATCAGATATTGGAATAGTTACCACAGATGCAGATGAGATAGTTGCATTATAGTTATCTCTTACCTTAACTCTATATTGATATGAATTTATTATATCTGAGTTTAGATAAACACCTGTTTTTCTTGTTACATTACCACTTGAACTCATTTGGAATGGATTTTCATGTGGGTCTGTTGCTTGTGAAGTTCCACCATATGAACCACTTGTTACTTCCGAACCATCTAATAATAATTTATGTAATTCAAATGTTACAAAAGTAATACTATCTCCCTCATTATCTGCTGCAGATATAGTACCAACTGATGCACCATTTGAACTATTTTCACTAATTGATGAAAGTGATTGATTACTAAGTGTTGGTACTAAATTATCAGTAACATTGATTGTAATTGGTAATGTAGTTACTGAATTTGCATCAGGACTTGGATAGTGTTCATCTGATGCAGTTATACTAAAATTATAAGTTGTTTGTTGTTCATAATCTAATGAACCTGTATTTTGTCTGATATCTAAATAATTACTTTGAATATCAATATCAAAATGATTATTATCAATCGAACTTGTTGTAATTGTAATTGTATCACTCTCAGCATCAGTAAAGAAAATTCTTTTTACTAAAGTATCATCTGCTGAATTTTCATTTAAGTTTGAAGTTACCGAAGTTATAATATTACCAACTGCTGAAGTTTCTCTAAATACTGGTGCTTCATTTGGTGTTACAATTATATAAATATCTTTTTCAACTGTTGCATTAAATGTATCAGTAGCAGTAACTTTTACTAAATGTCCATGTCCCCCACCAACTACATCTGTATTAAATGAAGCAGAAGTTGGTAAAGCATTTAATGTCATTACACCATTTGATGCAACTCTTACCAAATCATCTGTATATGCAGATGCAGTACCAAATGTTAAAGATTGACCTTCTGGGTCTGTACCAGTTACTGTTACAATTGTTGAACCATTCGTAGCAAACTCTTCAATGGTTTGATTACCTGTATTAATTGTTGGTTCTGTGTTTGGGTAAAATATTGCATTTAAGAAATCAACAACCGAGCCAGTTGTACCTGGATTAAACGATGATGTAAACATTGTTGGTAATTTTTCTTGAGAAACAATTCTGTTACCATTAAATGCAATCTGGTCTGAACCACTTATTACACCCGTACCATCTAATGTTCTAATTACCGAACCACTAACAACACCTGTCCCGTCTAAAGTTCTAATTACACTTCCACTTACAACACCAGTACCATCTAAAGTTCTTAATACTGAACCACTTACAACACCATCACCATTTGGTCTAAGTACACTTCCACTTATTACACCCGTACCATCTAAAGTTCTTAATACCGAACCACTTATGATACCACTAGCATTTGTTATCTGTGATGAACCACTAACTAATCCACTTGGTACATTTGTAAGTTGCGTAAAATCAGATGTTCCACCACCACCACTACCAAATCCACTTGATGCTGCTGATGCTGAAATATATGCATCTGTAATTACCGAAGTTATTTGTGCTGAACCACTTACTACTCCTGCTGGTAAACCTGCAGTTACATCGGTTGATATTACCCAATATGAATCATAATAAACATAAAGGTTACCATCATTTGATTTCCACCATAAATCTCCTTCAGATGGTGAATTTGGAGCTGAATCTGATACAGTTACACTTGCACCACCACCGCCACCACTTGCTGATGAAGAAATTTCAAAATTATTTCCAACTTGATTGATTGTAATGTTTGAACCGGCTACCAATGAACCACTAAACACACCAGTACCGTCTAATGTTCTTAATACAGAACCACTTACTATACCACTTCCATCAGTTATTTGTGCAGAAGATGAAATTACTCCACTTGGAAGTAATGATTCAATAGAACCACTTAAAACATCATCAGTATTTAACTTTGTTTTAATAGTTGTATCGATAGATGCGGTAAAAGCCTCTAATGAAGCATCTCTTTGTCTACTTGAAGTATAATGATTTGCAAATGCTGTATCATTTTCTGTATCTGTTGTGTTTACTAAGTTTACAATTTCAACAAATTGGTCGTAATCTGCATTTGCACCATCTAAAATATTATCTATTCTTGTTTTTTCTGCAAGAATTCTTGAATCTACGGATGAACTAAAGTTTGTATAGGTTGAACCACTAATTATTCCAGCTGGAAGTTGTGATTCAATAGAACCACTTAAAATTCCACTACCATCAGTTATTTGCGATGAACCACTAACCACACCATCGGGTAATGCTGAAACTACTTGAGCGGATGATGAAATTGTACCTGCAGGAGTTGAACCACCACCACTTGCTGATGATGATATTTCAAAATTATCACCAACTTGGTTAATTGTTATATTTGTACCAGCAACAAGTGAACCACTAAATACGCCAGTACCATCTAAAGTTCTTAGTACAGAACCACTAACTACACCAGTTCCATCTAAAGTTCTTAGTACAGAGCCACTAACTACACCAGTTCCATCTAAAGTTCTTAGTACAGAGCCACTTACAACGCCAGTTCCATCAAGTGTTCTTAATACTGAACCACTTATTACACCCGTACCATCTAAAGTCCTCAGTACTGAACCACTTATTATACCGCTTCCGTTAGTTATTTGTGTTGAACCACTAATTACACCACTTGGTAGTAATGATTCAATAGAACCACTTAAAATTCCACTACCATTAGTTATTTGTGTTGAACCACTTACTAAACCAACAGGTATATTTTGTAAATTTGTATTCCAATCGGCACCACTACCACTTGCAGATATACCAACAATTCTTGAATCTACTGAAGAACTAAAATCTGTAAATGTTGAACCACTTATAAGACCAGTTGGTATTCCACTTAATTCGTTCCAAGTTGATGCACCACCACCTGAACCAGTTGGTATTGTAATTGTATTACCATTTGAAATTGATAGTTGGTCTCCACTAATAGAAAGGGTTTGTGCATCAGAATCTACAATAGATGCGATTGAAGTTGCAATAGATGAACTAAAAGCAGTATAACCAGATGTTTGAGATATAGTAACTTGTGATGAACCACTAACAATATTAGTTCCACCAAAAGAAAGGTTAGAACCATCACCAGTAAACGAAGTTGCAGTTAAAGTACCTTGTACACCAACCGAACCAGTAAGACTGGTAGAACCACTTACTTGGAATTCTCCACTAACTACTGAAGCAGTTACTACACCTTGTATCTGTTTACTTTGAATTAATGTTGCCATTATCTACTCACTATCTTTCCCTTTACTGAAAAATCTGTTCTCACTATTTCCGAAGGTCTTAGCGTTATATTTTCAGTAAAATTAATTACTATATCTGTTCCATTATCAGTAACCGAGTAGGTATCTGCATCTTTTTTTATACCTTGTAAATAAACATCAGTATAATCTAAATTAGAATCTACTTTTAATTCATCAAAATTAAATTTTTTATTAGAAAGAGTAAGTGTAAATAAATTACCACTCAAACTAATAGAATCTGGTATGTGACTAAATATTGTTGTATCATTTATCACTTCTTGTACCAGATTTTTAAATCTTTCTCTATCATCAAAAGGAGTTATTATGTTAGGTTTTTTCTTACTCATACCAAATCTATATCCCCTTCAATTTTTATATCATCAAATCCTCTTATTACATATGGAAAATTAGCCTTTATAAATTTGACAATAAAATTCTTTCCATCGTGTTCTAAAATATAATCTTTTTCTAAGACATATTGACCATTTATAAATATGTCAAATCTTGCATGCTCTGGTCTATAATTTCGTAAATTTATATTTAAATCTTTCATTTTTGCATTTTCTAATTTCCAAATATAATAATTTGGGTCTGATAAGTTATCAGCAGTAAGTTGATACTCATCAGGTTCGTGAACTTGCTCCAATATTTTTTTTAAATCTTTAATACCCATTATAATTCAATAAATTTACCTGTTATTCCAATTTCATCTGTATTTTCAATGATGTAACCAAGTTCTGTTGAGGTTGAAACTAAATCATCAGGATATACTCCACCTGCTTCAACCGAACCAGTTGCAAAATTAAAATAAATTTCATCTGCATTTGGTGAATTTGTATATGAATATTTTGCTTTTGGTACAAAAACACCATTGATATAAACTCTAAACCAATCATTTGTATCAAATACACCATTTAATTCTGGTGGTAGTTTAGGTAAATCTACATTTGTTAGTTTTATTGTATCTGCATCTACAAATGTTCCTTCTTTTGAACCTCTGATTGACATAAAATCAATTACATCTGAGTATTCATTGTATAATCTCTTCTCAATTGTTGAATTTGTAGGTACTCCATCACTTGTTAAATCCACCTCAGTACCCCAAACTACTTTTTTAGGTGTGATAGATTTTTTATGAGTAGATTCGTTATCAAATTGTTCTGGTAGAAGATATGCATTTACTGTCATTGTAAAATTTGTTCTTACAATTCGTTGTGTACCTTCACCAACTTCTGTTTGATTATCAAAATTATCAATTCGTACTCTAAATTTAAATCCAGCCTTATCTCCCCAATACTCATCTGTTGCATATTGGAATGCTTCAACAATTTTATTCATATGTTCTGTAAAATCAGTCCATATAATTACCTCATAAGTTATACTCACATAATCAGGTATAACAATATCATAAATTTCTACTGGTCTTTTAGTTCCAGTCATTGCTGAAAACTTATCGTACCTATGTTTTTTTGAATATTTTGATACAGATGGATAAGATACATGACGATTCATTGTATTTGATAATGTATCATCTCTCGCAATAGAGTTTCTTTTAAACATTACAAGAGGAATTTGTATCTGTCCTTTTTTATCTCTTAAGTAACCATCTTTTTGTATAGATTTCCATCTCTCTGGATTACCATATACGACTGGTATCTTTTGTTTTTCTTGAAATATCTCAACTGTAGGCAATACAGTATCTATCATGTGTTCAGCAACTGCTAAATCAACATCATATAATCTTACTCCCTTTCCTTGTTCAATACTTTCCTTTTTATATTGAAGAGCTCGATTAATCGGTTTATTTTTTAAAGGGTCTACTGCCATTAGTTATATATCCTTTCATCAATTTGTATTGAACTTCTTCTTACCATAAATGCAACTGCAATTAATTGTTGTCTTGCATCATCAAATGAACCACTTTCTTGGTCATATACTTCTGGTGAACCACCAATCAATCTTGATTCTCTTACATTATCAATTTCATAGTATGCACCATCAAAAAGAATTACATCACCGATTTCAGGATAACCTGCAGTTAGGTTTTGGATTGCTTCAGTTGGTACAAGAGTTCCATTTATATCTCTAACCTTTGGAACTGCATAAGAAGTTTCTCTTAATCTCATTCTGTTGAATCTAAATTCAACTGCTTGTTGTTTATCTGCACCAAATCCTTCATATATGATGTTTGGTGGCTCTCTATCTACTATTGCCATAATAGTTGATGGTGCTCTCCAAACTTTACCCAAAGATTCTCCATATAGATTAGTTTTAGTTTCACCAACTGATACCTTAAATAAGGTTACAGCAGTTTCCACTACATAATCTACCACCTCTTCAGAGATGGTTTTTATAAAATCCAAATCTTTTGCGTTGAAAAACTTCGGCATTGTTTTATCCTATATAAATGTTAAGGGGAACTTTCTGTATGATTTGTTGTTGTTGGTCAACCATCGCAGCTTCGTTCTCCATTCTTTGTTTCTTACTTACTTCATTAAGATTCTCTCTCAATTGTTCGATAAGAGCATCTTTTTCTGTTTGTGCTTCAGCTCTAAGTGCAGCACCATCTAAAGAAACCTCTGAACCTGGAATTGGAACTGTATTATATTTCTCTCTGATTGCTCCTAACATCTCTTTTGCCAAAGCGAGTGTATATTTTCTAATCCATTGTTTACCAACATCATTTATTCTTTGATATTCCGCAAAGTTATATCCAATATTAGAGTAATCTGATACTACACCATCTTGAATTATAGTATTATTTTCTCTAAAATCCTTTTTAACCATATACTCAAACCAAAGTTTGTATTCTGATGTTGGTTTTGGAAATATTTGTATTTTGTTGTTTACAATATTAAATGAATGTGCGGATTTTCTAAATTGGTCATTAAATTCAATCTGTTGAATTCTTAACATATCCTCATAAATCGGCATCAAGATAAATTGTGCCGCTGGTGAGAATGAACCAAATCCAAATTCATCAATTAAGTTAAGTGTTCCTTGACCAGAAACTGAATATGGGTCAAAGAATCTGTTAATTGCAGGAGTAGTTTCGTAAAATACTTTTGTTACATCTAATCTTTCACCACTTTCTGATACATCACCCCATAAAGATTGAATATCATATTCTTGAGAACCAGTACCGACTGTAACATATCCTTTTTTGATATCAGTTCTACCACCTACATTGGCTTGAGTACCATATCCTTCTGCAATTGTAATTGTATTATTTAATTCTGAACCTAATACTGATTTGTGTGTATAATCTGAACCTGTTGGTTGACCTTCAAGTGAACCAAGATTATTTCTAATGTTAAATTGATTTACTTGTGATGAGTATTCACTAACCGCTTCTTCAAAAACTGCAAAAAAGTTTTCACCTTGTAATTCGATATCAATAATAGGATATCCTAATCTTTTTGCACACCACGATGCAACTTTAGGTGCATCTGTTTGAAAAGATGAATCAGAATCATAAATTCCGAATGGGGTTGATGAACCTGAAGTAAATGTTGTTGAACCAGTCCAAATTCTTGCTTGAGACATATATTTTCTCCTTACTTATACAATTATACTACTATAAATATAAATTAATTAAAAAGGAGAGTATAATATAAAAAAAAGAGGGAACTAAATGTTCCCTCTAATTTTATCATCACTATGTAATGACCTTAACTAAGATTTGTTAATGATTATACATTACCTAAATCTTTAACGAAGATTTTACCATAGAATTCTGGTCTTACCATTTTCTTAGCGTATCTTGTCATTACACCTCTTCTTGGTGTAAAGTTAGTTGGGTCATATACAAGAGGTGTCATGATTAATGGTACATACGGAGCGTAAACAGCACCAGTTTCAAGGAAGTTACTTCCTTTAAATCCTAACAAGATTTCGTTTGAAGTCATGTAAGGGTTTTTGTAAACTGTATATCTGTTTGCGATTGAACCAACAGTAGTTACACCAGCTGCGAAAGATGAAGCATCTTTATCTGCAGATACAGTGAAACCAGGAATTGATTCTAAGATTGTACATACATCAGGAGAAGCAACTACGAAGTTTGCTCCACCTCTTAGTGTTAATTGGTGAATCTTGTTCGAAACTTTGTTAAGTTTAGCACCTAAAGTCTGGAACCAAGAGTTCTTAGTATAAGCAGCAGCGTTTCCACCTGGCACCCATGCTTGTGTATCAGAGTTGTACTCTTCACCTAAAGTTACTGACCAGTACTCACTTGTTAAAGCGTTAGCTTTTAACATATCTAAGATTTCTAAGTCAATCTCTAATGAGATGTACTCAGATAACATAGAAGTTAATTCAGCTTCAGCATCAATTGAGTGGTAAGCGTTAAGGTCTTGAGCCAATTCAGGTGTCCAAACAGCTTTTAGTTTTCTAGTCTTAGCAACGATTGCTTCTGACTTTAATTCTAAATCAACTTCAGGAATACCTAAATCATCTCCGATTGCAGCCTGTCCACTTGCTCTACCATCTTCAAAATCACCTCTTTCAGCAGCAACTGGCTGTTGTGAGAATTTAATTTGAAGTCCATCTTGTGTACCTGCAGTGATATCAGTTACCTTAGCAAAGAAGTTGAAGTTACTTCCAACTACTTTTGAGTGTGCTGGGTAATAAGAATCAGCAGCAGCGAAATCTGATGAAGAAATGTAGTAACTTCTTACTGCATCTAAATCAGGTCTTGTTAAGATGTTTGTTGCAATTGTATATTTTGCAATTTGTCCAGCAGCGATAGAAGCTGATAATGAAGAATCATATCCTACTTCTTCCCATGATGCAGTACCCCATGTTCCAACTTCACCAGTTGTAGCAGTATCTGTTACATCATTTACTGAATATCCGAATCTACCTTCACCGTATAAACCGTTTACAGCAGAATCAGTTGAACCTAAGTCACCACCTGTACCACCGAAAAGTGATTTTCCGTCGAATGCAGGGTTACCTGGTTGTGCCGTTCCGTACTTAAAATCTAAATAGAAAATAAGTCCAGAAGGTAAGTTCATTGGTTGTACAGAAACAAATTCCTTCGATGCGATTTCACCGAAAATTCTTCTAACCAATGGTAATGCTACACCACTCCACTCTTCGTTGTTTCCACCAGTACCAGTGTTTGTAGCTTCATCAAGCAATTGTTTTGCTTGGTTTTCTAACAATACAGAAATCTGTGATTGTTCTCTTTCTCCTAAACCTTCAAGAAGTCCAGTTTGTTCCCATTTTGATTTCAGTTCTCTTGTTTCAGCAAGCATTACTGATTGTGGGTTCTTTCCTTCCATAAGTTTAGATAAATCAAAATTTGCCATTTTTATCTCTCCTTAAAATTTTTGTTAATTAGCGAATGTTTGCAAGTTTTTTGAATCTATCAGCCATCGCGTTAGTTGATTCAGCAATTACTTCCTTTGCAGGAGCAGTTGATGCAACAGGTTTAGATGCGAATGATTCGTTAATTTTCTTGCTTTGTTTTACTTTTTTTGCAGTTCCGTTAAATTTAAAACTCTCAGCCAAAGTTGAGAATACTAATTTAACTTCTCTTACATTACCAGTTCTGTCTAATGTCTCAACAACTTTCATTTTCTGGTCGTTGTTTAAGTCATAAGCTCTGAACAATTTGTTGGTATAAAGAAGTTTTGCGTTTAACAAGTTCACTTCATTGATAGTAGATTTAAGTTCTTTGATAGTAGACATTGCCTCTTCCAATTCACTCTTAACTTCATCAAGTTCTGTGTTCTCTTCAACTTCTTCCTCTTTAGAATCACCTTCAGCTTCTTCAGACACTGGCTCATCACCATATCCCATCTCTCTTAGAATTTCTTCTAAGTCGATTTCTTCGTCTAAATCTTCTTCTTCTGATTCTTCTTCAGAATACATTTCTTCTTCTACTTCTTCTTCGTGTTTCTCATCTTCGTGAGAATCAACAGCGTCATCAGCGATATCTTCAACTTCTTCTTTTTCCTCATCATCAAGTTCTTCCTTGTGGTCAGCATCTTCCTCTTCAGAAAGTTCTGATTCAAGTTCTTTGATAATTGATTCTAAATCAAGTTCTTCGTCTACATCTTCTTCTTCTTCACCTTCGTGAGAATCTTCCATGTAGCCTTCTTCGACTGATTCTTCTTCTTCTGATTCTTCACCTTCACTAATTTCAGCAGCTTTCTCAGAATTTTCATCCTCAGAACCTACCTCACCAGATTCGGCTTCAGTATCAGGATTTCCTTGAGCTAGGTCTGATGAAGAGTTTGCATCATCCGCAGGTTGCTTGTTGTCTCCATCACCGATATCAGATGCTCCACCATCAGGTGCGTCATCTTTATCGTACTCTTCATTAACTTCTTCCTCATCGTGTGAATCTTCAGATACAGTTTCTTCTACCTCTTCGTGTTTCTCATCTTCTCCTTCAATTTCTTGTTGAAGTTTTTGAGAAAGGATAGATTGTAGTCTTGGAGTGAAAGCCTCTTCAAGAGCGATTTTGGCATTAGCAATAGCAGTTTCACGAACAGCTTTAGCATCAGCGATAGCTTCTTTTAACAAATTTGAATTTGCCATAATAGTTACCTTTCGTTTTTGTTTCGTGAAAATATTAAGGGATTTTCAATAAGATTAGTTTCTAAAGGTTTTTTTGGTCACCTCACATAAGAATCGTGGGTATTCATTAACCTAAGTATAAAACCCACATTAGGTGGGTTATTCGTATATAAATATACAATCTATAATAAAAACATCAATTTTTATTAGATTTATTTTTATTTTGGGTTTTATTATTTTTTTTCTTTTTCTTTTTTTTAGTAAACAACCTCAATTTTGTGTTACCATTTTCAATCTTTTCTAAGATGGTTATTTTTTGTTGTTCTCTAATTGCTTGAAGTTTTTGTTTTCTACGAACTGTTTTGGGTTTTGTGTAAGTTTGTCTTTCTCTCAGTTCTTGTAGGTGTCCTGATTCCATAACACCTCTTTTGAATTTTTTTAATGCTCTGTTTATATCTCCTTTGATGACTTTAACAGAAACTAATTTTTTACCTTTACTCATTCTCCTTGATTTAATGTAACAATGTTTTATATAAGTATATATTATGAACCTTTTCCGGTCCCACTCTTTCTTCCACCAGTATGGGTAGATACATTTATTGGTTTTTTACCTTGTCCTCTTGATTGAGAACCACCTCTATTTGCTTTGTTTTGTGCCGCTCTTTTTCTACGAGTTGCAGATTCTTTTTCTTTCTTACTCATAGTTCTTGCTTTTGCAGCTGGTACACATTTGGCATATCCTTTTTTCTTACCACTCGTACCACATGGTGGATGTTTTCCACTTTTATCTTTCTTACCAATGTTTACCCATTTAGATTTGAACCAATTTCTCAAATCTTCATTTGTGGTTTCTTCGAATATTTCATCTATGATATCTTGGAGTTTCATTATCTTATTTTCTTTAAAATAGGTTCGATATCTAATGCTATTGCGTATTGGTCAAGATGTCTGTACTCAATAGGTACAAACTTTTGTTTTGTTTTCTTTGATGCAAATTCTGCTAGTTGTTTACAGATATCATCTTTTGATATACTACCTAAAGTACCAATCTTATCTAAATCTTTTGAACTTGCAGGAATACAAGTTAAAGTTGGACCTTTACCTAAGAAATCAGGTTTTGAATAATTAAACATAAACTCAACAAATGAAGAAGGTAATTTTGCATCTTTCGCATTTGATTGGAGTACAACTTTTGCTCTTTTATTAAAGAATACATGCTCGTTAAGTATATCTGTTAGTTTAATCATTTTGCTACCTGGAATAATTTTTCTTCTGCTGCTGCATTTGTTCTGTAATCATAATGATTTCCATTAATACCAAATTGTTTTAATGATTTTTCTAAGAAAATTCTATATTTTCTTTTTCCAAGTTTTTTTTCTACAACATCAAGTGCATCATAAAATTTAATTTCGTTTTTATTTACTTTTTTTTTCAGTTGTATAATTTGATTTTTATCTTCATTTACTGATTCATTAAATCCATAAACATATCCACCTTTGTGTAAGGTGTTAACAAACTTTGCTAAATCTTTTTTGTTTCTGAAAGTTTGGATATCAAAAAAATCACTACCATCTTTGTGTTTCTTTTTACCATCGTGGTAAGAGATTGTATATTTTGCTGAACCCACTCTATCTTGTTGGTAGTATCTTTTTTTACCTTCATCGATGCCTTTTACTTTCTTTTTCACAATCATTGTGATACCACCTAAATCCTTTGCCCACTTTTCAGCATCTTTCTTGTCTTTGTAAGCTGCGGTTGTTACTGGTTTCACTCCTTTTTTTGGTGAGTACAATACAACATATGCCTCGTTTACTGATTCTTTAAGAGTAAGTCTATATTTTTTGTAAAGTTTTTTCTTAGCATCTCTTATAGGTTTTATTTTACTATTGTAGATTTCAGCTTCTTTATCTTGTAAATCAGCGAATGCTAAGATATCTTCATTAGATGCTTTCTTTGCAAACTTAGGACCAACAAATCCAGGCATAGATTTTCTGATTTGTTCTGCCTTTTTTATATCTTTATCACTAAGTTCGTTTACTGATTCACCAATTAAAGAATCTATATCGTTGTGTACATCTTTCCACTTAGTGAATTTTTTATTACGAAGTGCACTATAAAGAGCGATTGAATATTTTTGTGAAGAGTTGTGGATAATTCTTTTTACATAATCAACTGCACCAACATTAGGTTTACCAGTTTTAAATGAATCTACTGCCGATTTCATTGCTTTGTAATTGTTGAATGCTCTTTCTTTGTTTCTATCTGAAATTACTTGAGTAATGTAATCTTTTGC
>Ga0160423_10000763_pt1 | contig 26777 bp, 30 predicted proteins | sample CRUFie14St8metaG_FD_108191 | JGI IMG/M metagenome (GOLD analysis project Ga0160423, IMG submission 108191) | Marine microbial communities from the Costa Rica Dome - CRUD Field 142mm St8 metaG | ecosystem: Environmental > Aquatic > Marine > Oceanic > Photic zone | place: Costa Rica: the Eastern...
AGAGAATGGATTGGTTCAAGAGATGATATAGTATTACCGGAGGTTTCATAATGGGATACGCTAGAATAATGACCGCATACGCAGAGTGTGCAGCAGATATGCTCGAAATAGAGAATATTAGAAAGACTGTTAAACAGATTAACAAGTCAAACAAACGTGCAGAAATGCGACACAATTACAATCCAATGACGGATGACCTTGTAACTTTTCCACAATATTATGTGAAACTTGCAGGACGTTATGGAAGGAATAACCCAAAATACAATAGTACTAAGGCAAATCAAGGATGTGTTCCTTTAGCAGATGCTGAAAGATACGATGTATATGTTTATCAAAGATAAGGAGTAAATATGGTAAATGGAATAAAACTAACTCACATCGCAACAGGATATCCAGAAGATATACCTTTAAACGCGAAAGAAATGCAATTGGCTATGGATAAGACAAACATTAATAAGTCTTGGGAAATGGTCGTAGCGAGCGTATACGCACGTCTAGGGATATGGATTGAAGGCAACTACGAGCTAGAAACCCTAGTCATAAATGGGGAGGAGAGACCTTTACATTAAATTATTTTCAAAAAGGGGGTTTACAAGATACCAAAAATACGGTATAATGATCCCCAATAATTAGGAGTTATTATGAATAGATTAGATTTAATCAAAGAAGCAGCACTAAAAGCAAAAGCTAAAAAGCTCGGTGTTGATGTAGAAGAGCTTAAGTTCCAAGAGACTATTAAGAAATTGGACGCACGTAAGGCTAAAATCAAAGCCGACCAAAAGAAGATCAAAAAAGATCTTACTTCACAAATCAAAAAAGCAGGTCATCTAAAATCCGGTTCATTGGATTTAAACAGACCAGAGAATATGTATTACTCAGAAAAAGAAACCCAAGATTGGTTCGAATCTTCTTCTTTGTTCGATGCATATAGTGCTAACAGATCTGCAGACGGAGATTATTAATATGATGTTCGTTGCCAACTTTTTAACACCAAAGGAAAAAACAAATTACAATGTAAGAGTTTCTTTCTTTGAATATGTACATTACTTAATAAACAGGAAATCTTTTTTACAAGATTTAAGTTTAAAGTATGATACTGATTTTAACCAATTCTATTTTAAAGGAGTGAAATTATGGATAGGTACTTAATTACAACCTCGTATTATATTTACGCGGATAATGATAAAAAAGCCAAATCGCTAGCAGGGTACATTAGCGATAAACAAAGAAAAATGTACGATAACAGATGCGAAGTTACAGAATTAAGAAGATGTGATTTCGGTAGATTACCAGCAGATACAAATTTAGCTGAAGGAGAACATTTATGATTAACGGATTTATGGATATAGGTCCAGAATTCGATAAGCTTGTCGGATTGCTTGAAAACCTAGATAGTAAACTAAATGACATTCAATCTCAGATTGATACGTTAGATAGTAGAGTTTCTAATATTGACAGTATAGAGAGCGAAGTTAGTTCCATACAAAGTACTGTTGATAATATTGAATCAATGTTATGAACGAGTATCTAACTGAAACAAATAAAGTAAATGGGGGTATACAAAAAGTGTACAAGTTCCCAAATGGTTATGGAGCTAGCGTTATTAAGCATAAAGGTTCTTATGGTTATTCAGAAGGACTATGGGAATTGGCTGTGCTAAACGAAGGCGAACTTTGTTATGATACTGAAATAACTAATGATGTTATTGGTTATTTAAACGACCCTGAAGTAGATAGATACTTAAGGAGGATAAACCAGTTATGAGATTATTATTAGAAAATTACGGCGATGTAAGAATATTCCAAGAAAGAATTTTTGGATATAAAAGATACATCGTAGAAGAAATTGACCCAGACTTTGGGTTTAGACACACTACGGTTTATTCCAGTTTATGGTATTCCTTAGATAGGGTAAAAGAAATCGTAGAGGAGAGATTAAAAAATTATGACGAAAAGAAAGCTTAAAAGGTTAGAAAAAGATATTCGTTCTGTAAAGCATTCTCTTGAGTTGGTTAGAACTATTGTACCTATGATAGTATTAATTTTACAAATCATTATATTAGGGAGGATAACATGACGGAGTATGATGGAAGAGTCGAAAGACAAAGATTGTTATTAGAAGCAGAAGAATGGGCAAAAGGAATTAAATCCTTACATGCACATAGTTTAAATTCAATGTGGTATGATAATAGACCACAAGATACAGAAGATGGAAAACATGTTGTTGATAAACAATATAACAATGGACTAATTCAAAGAACCTTAGACGATGGAACTACAGTATACTTTGGAGAGGAACTTGTAGGTGACGAATTAGTTAGAGCGTACGTGAGAGGGGGCGCATAGTTTTAAAAGTACTTTTTTATAAGTACTTTATGCCGGGTTTCCAACCCAACTAACTCCTTATAGGAAACCCGGCTTTTTATTAGGAATTATTATGAATGGATTTTTTGGAATGTTAAAAGAGTTAATTAAATGGATTGCAATCATCACTATGTTTTTGATATTCATACTTTGGATGGAAGGAGCTTTCACAAAAGAGTGTTTACAATCTATACTAGATATGGTATAATATAGCTATGGCGGAAAGAAAAAGAGTAAAAAATTTAGATGAGGTGTACATGGGGCCTGAACCAGATTTCAGAGAAACCCCACCACCCACAGACGAAAGCGAAAGACAAGCCGTACGTATGAAGGCTTCTCGATGGTATTCTTATTTCACAAATAAGAAGTTATATGCACAAAGAGTTCACAACTATTGTCAACACACTTTGGGTTTTTCTAAGAAAGAAATGCAAGCAATTAAGAAATGTCCTGATTGGAAATTATACATGGGACAGAAAGGACATTTCTTTGTTAGAATGACCGAACGAGGTTGGAACTTTGAAGAACAAAGCATAAATGAATCTCATGCATATCTAAAAGAATGTATGGAAGAAGGTAAAGAGATCTTAAAAAAGAATAAAGAAAAGAAAGATCTAAAACCAAAACCACCAGTTATTTCCCCACAAGAAAGAACAAGAAGAAAAGTTTTAAACACTATTGTTGGTGATTGGGATAGTATGGTCGTAGATAAATGGATGGAAGGAGAATTTGATAAAAAGAATATCCAGTTCCCAGTTTATAGTTTATTCCAAATGCATGGATTAAAAGGTGGACCAGCAATTAATATGTTTAAAGAACATGTTCAGTTTGAATATGATAATGTTAAAGGTGCTTATGAAAAGACTGACGAACAATTAGTAGAAGGTTATTCCCACATTAAGAAAGGTGACCAAAGAAAGATGTTAGACTTTATGGATAAGATCTTTGAAGAATGTGAACGTGTAAGAGATGCACAAAGAAATCAAAGAATGAGAACAAAGACACCTAAAGCAAGAGACAAACAAGTCGAGAAATTAAATTACTTAAAGGATTCAGAAGAGTATAAGATAGCTTCTATTAATCCTGTTCTTATACCTGGATCTAATTATATCTGGATGTATAATGTTAAACAAAGAAAGCTTACAGAGTTTATGACTAGTTCTTCGAACGGTTTTGAAGTTAGAGGTTCTACTTTATATAACTGGGAAGAAGGACGAGTTACTACATTGAGGAAACCAGATGAGATTCTGCCTCAGATTTTAAACAAAACAGTTAAACAAATAGATAAAATCTGGGATGGTTTAACTACTAAAATAGGGAAACCTACAGGAAGAATAAACAAAGATTGTGTTATTCTTCGAAGAGAATTATGGAAGAACTAGAACATAAGATTATGACTAAAAAAAGGTTCACCAAAGCTGTTGAAGCTCTAGTTTCTAAAAACAATATGACTTACCTTGATGCTATGACTTATATCGTAGAACAACGTGGTATGGATTATATGAATGTTAAGAAGTTATTATCTCCTGCACTAAAGGAGAAACTTACCAATGAAGCTACTGGATTGAATTTAGTTAAAGTCAAAAAGAAAAACACTTTACCAGTTTAGGGGTTTACAAACCTCGTGTACTATGGTATAATAGTACTTTTATTATGGAGAAATTATATGGCAATGATTAATTTGGGAAGTTCAATGCGCTACGGTCCGTCAGGTAAACGCAGAAAAACAAACGCTTGGACTACAAAAAAGAAAAAACCAACTATGGCTCAACCTTTAAAACCATGCCCGAACGCTCTCGCTCGCGCGGCCGAAGCACAAAGACATAGGGAAATGTATCCTTCTTGGACAGGTAAATCTATTTATTCTGCACCAGAAGATCAATCATACAAACAAGAGGTTAGTAAAAACTATACAGTTTCTATAGCATACAACAAAGGTGCATACCAAGTTATACCTAAAAAAGAGATTAAGAGTATTGGAAAATGATGGATCCGTTTGAGGTTTATAAATTATACAACGCAATAAAATTACACTTTGAACAAGATAGTTACGATGCGATAAAGTATAACTATAAGACTACGGTTAATCCTCAATCGTTTTTTAAAAGAAAAGACAAATACTTTTTTGCTAAGTTAGGTAAAAACCAAAAAGACCTACAAAACTTTTTTGTATTTAACTTTATCGAAGACATGAAATATGTTGGAGACATGATGGATATAGAAGGACAACAAAACTATACCAAACATAAAAAGATACATGAATCTATACATCGTGAGTTCGAAAAAGATATAAATACTATTACAGAACAATTCGATAATCTGCTGGTGGTGCACACTATAAACACTCCACCCAAGATTATTGAAATGTGGATGGAAGAAGAAGTATCACTGGAGACAGTGGTTATTCTAAATTCATTAACGGACTTCATACGTGTTGAAGGGAAGAAGATAACCGAAACTTTGTTTTGGCCAGACGTTTCCCGAAAGATAACAAAGTATGGTCCATTCGTAAACTTCTCTAAAGAGAAATGTTTAAACATTATCAAAAAGAGGTTTACAAATACCGCGTAATGTGGTATAATAAGTTATATATTATGTGTAAGTGGATAATTCAGTAATACAATGCAATACGGAGAATAATATGTCATTTGCAAACTTAAAGAGTTCGCGAGGCTCGTCAATCGACCAACTCGTAAAAGCAGCGGGAGCTGTTTCAGAAAAGACAGAAACTAAATCATACGTTGATGATAGATTCTGGAAACCCACTCAAGATAAAGCTGGTAATGGTTATGCCGTTATTAGATTCTTACCTGCGAAAGAAGGTGAGGACTTACCTTGGGTCAGATACTGGGACCATGGTTTTAAAGGACCAAATGGTCTATGGTATATTGAAAATTCTTTAACTTCTATTGGACAACCAGATCCTGTATCAGAAATGAATACACAACTCTGGAACACTGGAAGAGAAGAAGATAAAGCTATAGCAAGAGAAAGAAAAAGACGTTTACATTACGTTTCAAACATCAAAGTTATTTCTGACTCTGCTAATCCATCTGCAGAAGGTAATGTTTACCTTTACAGATTTGGTAAGAAAATCTTTGATAAAATCATGGATGCTATGCAACCACAATTCGCAGACGAATCACCGGTAAATCCGTTTGATTTCTGGGAAGGTGCTGATTTTAAAATTAAAATTAGAAAGATAGATGGTTGGACTAACTATGATGCTTCAGAGTTTTCACCAACAAGTGCACTACATAATGGTGATGATACTTTACTAGAAGAAACATACAGTAAGCTTTACAGTTTATCAGAGTTTACTTCACCTAGTAATTTTAAAACTTATGATGAGTTAAAAACTAAATTGAATAGAGTACTTGGTGTAAGCGCAGGCGTAAGTATGCCTGAACCGTCAGTATCTAATGTAATGGAAGAACCTGAAATTGCTACTGCATCAGCAGTATCAGAACCAGAAAGTACTTCTGAAGAGGATGATACTCTAAGTTATTTTGCTAAACTAGCAAATGATTCGTAAAAACCTATAGGGTTTTTCGGGGCTTAAAAAGAGCGCCACCGCGCTCGGCCCCTTTTTTTATGCGTGTTAGGAATTCAATTATTATAGATATAGTTGAGATCCCAAGAGAAGGGAAGAGAGTTTTTAATTACCAGGACCAGAGTTACCAGCACTGTGAGGACGTGGTTGAATAACTAAGACTGGAGCATTGGATATGGTCTTTACGTTTTGATTGATCCCAGTATTTACTTGTGGTGATTCTGATACGTTCATTCCTTGAGCTTGTGGGGTAAGAGTTTGAAAATTAATTCTTGGAGCAATCTGATTAAATGTTTCTTCTAAACTTTCAAGTTGTTCGATTGCGTCTTGTATACCTACTACTTCTACTTTAGCTATAAAACTTAAATCCTGATCTATTTTTCCAAGCTGTTCTAAATTAGATAATGCAGATTTTTCTTCAGGACCTAACTGAAAATCTTTTAAAAGACCTAAAGCTACTTTTGTATAAACGTCAGCATTTTTTTCTAAGTTAGCAGTTGACATCAACTCCAATCCACCAAATCCAAATATCATTCTATTTAAAGCTTCACTAAATGTTTCTAGACCTGGTCCTATAAGTGTTAACGGTCTAAGTTCATCTGCTATTTTTTCGAATTTGCCTCTTCTATCACCGCCTTCTCCAATACCAAACCATGCAAAAAGATCTTTTCCTGAATTTATTATTCCCTCTCCTAAATCAACCACCGCTCCTGTAACTGAATCAATGAGTTTACCACCAGTGAATATTGCTAGTCCACCACCAAGTGCTGCTAGTCCACCACCTGCTGCCGCTAGATTAGCGCCATCTATAGTATTGAATTCTGTTAAACCTCTTGCCACACCTTTCATTAGACTTTCAAGTTTGTCCCCATTACCTATTAAGCCCCCAAGAAAACCACCGACTGAAATACCTGTAAAGAATGCCCCAATAGCAAAACCAGCAGCGCCAATACCAAGTGTTGCACCTAATGTTGCACCACCTGCGACTAATGCGACTGGAGTTCCAACGCCAGTTGCTAATGAGCCACCTGCTACTGCACCGGCCCCTGCAAATATTCCGGTTAGTGCGAATAATCTTTTTGGTATAGTATCAAGAGCTGATAAACCACTTGCAACGTTTGTCATTAAAGACCCAAACTTGGAACCATCTCCAGCAAATACTGTACTTAATGAACCAGACATTGATATACCGGTGAAGAAAGCACCGATTGCTATACCAGCAAGAGCCATACCACCGGTTATACCAACCATTCCTGCTAAAGCTAATCTTCTTCCTTTACCTGTAAACTGCATTGCACCGGCCGTTCCAAATACTCCAGCACCTATTAGTGTTCCTAGAACTCTAAATGTATTTTCATTTTCGACAAGTGGATCTATTATTTTAACTAATCCTTGAGTTGCATTTTGCATATTTGTTAGCTCAGAATCTCCAATATTCATTAGAAGATCACCTGCGGTTAGTCCTAAGAAGAAACCTGATATACCTGCACCGACTGAGAATAAGCTTTTAGCAACACTTGAGTTTGCCATTGTAAACTTACTTCCGGTAAATGTACCTTTAAAAGTTTCTGCAGCTAATAATAAACCAATTGTGGTAATAGTAGCGGGTGTCATAGCACCCAATGTCATGTTGAATCCTTTTACGGCTCTTACGTATGTACTGTAATCTGCTTCACCAAATAGGAATTCTACTCCCTCTATAGCTTTAGCACCAAGAAGGAATCCTGAGAAGAACATACCAATACCTAATCCAACACCAGCCATTGCAGCTGCAAATTTACCAGCCGTTGCAATACCAAACCCTTTACCTTTCCTAGTTAAGGCTACAGCAAAGAATCCAGCCGTAATTAGCGTCGCGATAGTAGCAGTGTCAAGATCTTTTAATATGACACCAAGTGTTTTAGAAACCTCTTTAACTTGTTCGGTATCAATATCTTTCATGAAGCCGCCAACTAGTTCAACAGATTTAAATCCTAAGAGCAGTCCAGCTGCTCCTAATCCAACACCTAGACCTACACCAAGTAATGTAGATCCAATAGCTATTCCTATACCAGCTCCTGCAGAGGCTAGACCCCTAAACAAGAATCCTAATCCAAATAATCCCCCAGCACCAAATCCTCCTTTTTTTCCGGCCTCTGCGTCTGCAGAAACAGTGACTGATGCTTCTATTCTTTTGAATACCTCTAATAATTCTTTTTCTCTTTCGGCTTTTTTAAGATCCTCGATTGAACGATCTTGGTCTTCATCTTTTTCAAGTCTAAGTAATTCAGTGTCTGATTTAAGCATTTTTGTGTTAACATCTAAAATGCCTTGTAATATACTTTTAACACTAGTTAGTTCTGACGATATACTGCCTTCCAGCATCTCTGTTTGTGCAGAAAGTTTTTCTTTTATTTGTAAAAGTACGTCAAGCTCACTACTTGGAACTTCGCCGTTATCCATGTTCGGCTTATCCCTCTGCAGATCAGCGTCTTTTTTTATATCGTCTTCAGCCATTTACTGTTCCTTTATTTTCCGCCGAATGCTTTACCAGCTTCGCTAATTCCAAATGCACCTAATGTGACTACTACAAACGATGTGTAGATTGTTTCTGATACTTTTAAATCTATGTCCCATGCTAATGCAGTGACTAAGTCTGTAATACCAAATACAGTCATCAAGAAGAATGATATAAATCCTATAATAGATTTTTCATTAATATCGTTATCATCTAAAAATAAGTCAATCATTTTTCTCTTAGGTGGTGCTAATTGAGCTTTAGCTTTTCTGGCTTCTTCTTGCATTTCGACAATAGTGTCTTCAGCTTTATCAAGCTTATCGATTAAAGACATATACTTGTCTAAATCTATTTCGACTTCGTTTCTACTGTTATCGTTATTCTCTGCCATTTTCCTATCCTAATTTATTGTTGTTACTATTCTGTTCATCTATCCACTGCTTTAACATTGTAAGATAAACCTCCCGCTCCCACGGCATCATATTTTCAAGTTCAGTCAAACTATATTGATGATGCTGCATCAAAGCAAAATTAGTCTGATAATGATTAATTAAATTATCGTGCGAAAGGCTTAGGTAAAAAAACTTTGGAGACCTCTTAGCTCTATTTTGTTTTCTTTTCCACATTTATCACATTCATATTCCATATCGTATGTTAGCATTGGCATACTATTAAAAAAGTTTCCAACCTTTTTAAATTGTTCTGTGGATAAGCCTTCGATGAATTCTTTAATTTCATCTTGATTATCATCTGTCGCTTTGTATACATTATCTTCATCAAATATATTTTGTACACTTGCAATAATTAATTCCATAATACCTTCTACTGTCTCAATTGCGTGTTCTCCAGACATTTTGAGCAGTGTCTTTGTAGTAGGATGCATCATCGTGATGCCTACTGTATCACTTAACTTAATTACTTTATCATCCGGATTCCAATCAGAAATTTTTATATCTTTGATATCAACAGAAACCTCATTCTTGTCGTGGTCACAATGTTGGCATTTTGCCATTAATTGAATCGTTTCCCCGACTGAGATACCTCTTAATTCTAAGAATATTTTTTCTACATCATATCCAGCTAAATCAGACATTTCTAATTCTGTTTCAATACATGCCTCAAGTAGCGATGATATTGCCATTGTTATTTGTTCAGCGTCTTGCGATTCTAAAGCTAACAATAACAATTTTTCTTCTTTGACCGTGTAAGGTCTCATTATAATTTCCCTTCCATCAGACGGTAAAGTCGTCTTATGTTTAGGTAATTCAAGTTTTGGTAAAGCCATAATTTATTTCTCCATTATGTGAATAATCCTCCAAGGGTGTCACCAATAGCACCAATGGAAGAGGTTAAAGCGTTTTCTGGTTCATAATAATCATAAGACCATCCAACGGTTAATTCGTGAATACTGTCTGTTGCAGTATTGTCTAAAGCCATTTCTCCAACCTGTGTTGGATAAGCGTTAACTAATTTTACTCCATATACAGGTTGTCCTTGTTTATTTACTTGTTGAATCCTAACATCTGTACAATAACCGCCATCACCTCTTTTATAATTTGCGCGGTAATCTCTTGTGTCAAATATATGATTCATCCAGGAATCAAACATAGTCTTCATGTACATATCATTTGTAACATAGAAAACCATATTTATATCTCCATCTGATTTTCCTGTAATGTATTTTTTACTTTCTCTTTGTGCTTGATATTCTGCACTGTTTAAACTTCTTGATGGGAAAGATGCGTTCTTACATAGGATACTAATATCTCTTGGATCGCTAATAAGTGATTTCCAACTAAAACTATTATTAATTATATTACCTAATAGGTTAGTGGGATTTAGATTTAATAATGAAACTGTTGGAGGTGTAAAGATTACATTAAATCTATTACTTGGTGCTACACCACCATGTTTTGCAAATTGAGCTTTCATTGTATCTAGTCTATTTGGCATTAGTACATATTCCTACTATATCTCCAAACTGTATCTCTGGAAACCTTTTTGAAATTATCTATCGGTAAAAAGATAGCTATTTCCCATTCTGTCATTGGCACTCTAGCCATATTTCCCTTTACATGTTTAGTTAAATAATGTTTAAAACACGGTTTAAACTCCTTAAACTTTGAAGCTTTCTTTAGTAAGTCATACCTTAAAGCTCTTAATCTTGTTGTTTCTGTCATCTTTTTTGGAGCTAAACCCATTAATTCATCAAGAAAATTTGCTCTAACTATAGGTGAAAGATAGTGTAAATTCAGTCCATGGAATCCACCTGGAGCTGGTTGTACCATTATAGTTAATGGGAATGTATCGTAGTAAGGTAAAGTCTTTTTAAATTTTGGATCGTAAACATACATAACCATGTCGCCAACATCCGGATTCTGTTTTCTTTTTAGAACAGGATCGCTCATTACCTTTGTACGTGATACATTACCAAGCTCGCCAACCTTTTTACGAAACCAATTCATAGAATCTTTAGACCTAGGAATTATCTGGTTACGGTATGCACCTGCCTGTAGTGTGTCAAATAAACTTGCCATATATCTATTTATGAACCTGTCTTGAGTAGTTTGATCCCTAAATTCTTTAAAGTTTCCTCAGTCCATACCTGGAACTTCCAACCTTTATGTTTTGCAAACTGATCAGCTGATTCCCATTTATCCTGATTTTTAATGTATGTCATAACCTCATTAATATATCTTTTAGTCTTTCTTTTAGGTTCTTTTGGTGGTTTAGTCTCTTTCTTTGGCTTAATTTCAACTAATAATATTTCACCATTAGTCATTTCAACAAATAAATCTATGAAATATCTGTGCATTTTTTTATCCGTACGTGAAACATAAGGTACAACAACCTCTTCGCTATTCCAAGCTTTTACATTTGGATTCGATTCACACCATTTGAAACATTGTCTTTCCCAAAGTGATCTGTACACCACATTGGTATAATCGCCGATATATTTTTCGGGCTTAGTAATTTTAAATCTGCCTTTGTAACTCATATAAATACTCTTATAAGAAAATTAATTCTATTCTATTTATAACGGAAAAAAGTATGTCCAACGTAATAGCTAATAACATCAAACAAATGAAAAACCTTAATCTTGAAAAGGTAAAGGAAGGCGCTGGTAAAATAGCAGCAAATAACGCGTCTAATGGTCAACTCTTTACAACTGCAGACAATAAAATTAAAGCCAAAAGAATAATGCATTGGCCTGATAATTTAAGAGAAGATGGAAGAGAAGTTGTTAGATTCTCTGTAAGAAAAAGATCTGATTTAGATAATGTGCCGGGAGCTATATATCTTTATAATGCCCCAGGATTTTCTTTAGCTGATACAGCACAATATAATGGAGATTCTTTTGGTCTTTATGGAAGATCTAGTTTAGAAGCTGTTGATTTTGCAACTGATTTTACTAATGCAGCGGCAAATGAAACTAGCTTTAAAGCGCTTGACTTTGCAAAAGGAATTGGTATTAATTTAGCTCAAACCGCACAGACAGAGGGATTAGATGTTGGTGCTGTTTTAATGGGTCAATTAGGAACAGCTGGTAAAGCAATACAAACAAAACAAGGTAAAATATTAAGTCCATTTAATAATATTACATATCAGGGACCAACTATGAGAGGATTTACTTTCCAATATAAAATGGTTGCTGAAACAGAAGATGAATCAGATATGATTCGTGACATAGAAAACACATTTAGAAAATATCTATATCCAAAAGAAGCAGTCGAAGGATTTATCTTAGAATACCCACCATACTTTATGATTCAATTTTTAAAAACACAAATAACTGAAGAAGGAAATTTTGAATTAGTAGAAAACGAATATCTTCCGTTCTTAAAATTATCATATTTACAAAGTATGTCTGCTACATATAATGGTGGATCAAACGCTTTTCATAATAAAGGTCAGCCAATTGAATTAGATTTATCTTTAACCTTTGCAGAAGCAACAATGCAAACACGTGATTCTCTATATGAAAGCGGCGATGACGCACCAGAATACTTAGAAGATAGAAGGAGAGAAGGTATTACTAGTATGTTTGATGGAACTAAGAAAGAGACAACTGGTGGTGGTAAAAAACCTACATTTAATCCTAAGCCAGGAGGATTTAGATAATGTATTTTAATAAATTTCCTAAAATTAAATATGACTTTAACCGTGATGGAATTATTAATAATGTAGTAGATATATTTAGACAAGTAAGACCTTTACAGAATTTTGTAGATGAATTTACGTCATACCAATATATTACTATTCCTGATGGAGATAGACCAGACGTATTATCACAACGTTTATACGGAACACCAGATTTTTATTGGACATTCTTTATTGTAAATGATTCATTACATGATGGAATTGGTGTATGGCCAATGTCTATGATTGACCTAAACGAATATATTGAAAAGGAATATGAAGGGTTCGCATTAGAAACAAGACCAGATTTAGTAACAAACACAGATGATGGTGTTATAGAATTTAAAAATAGTTTAGCAGGAAGATTTACAGTAGGACAAACAATCACGGGAGCGACCTCGGGCGCGACGGGTACGCTCGTACGAAAGGATATATATTTAAATCAATTAATCGTACAAAACGTGACAGGAACATTTTTAGGAGCTGGAGATAATAATACTCTAGAAAATATATCAGGTAATAGAGTGGACGAATTAGGAAATGTTACATTGAGCACAGTACAATGTTTTAAAGCTTGGAAGTATGCAGACGCTCCACATCACTATTATGAAACAGGAGATGGTAAAGAAGATTCTGTTACAAGACCAGATGGAAGTAAAACATTTGGAATAGAAGCTCATGTAAGTAATGCTAATTTCTTTTCTGTTCCCGATAATGCTAGTTTGGCATTACAACTACAGGAAGGTTCTGTGGCAGCTCCGCAGTATGTAAGTAACAGACAATATGTATTCGATTTAAATGAACAAAGATCTAAGATAAGAGTTATAGATCCAAATATAATTGTAAAGTTTGATGAAGCATTTAGATCATTGGTTAAATAATTATGGAAGCATCTTATAATATAGGGGCGGGTGGAAAACACGTTCACCCAAACAGCTATTCAATAAAACAGTTTGAACTGTTTCCCCACAATGTAAAATTTAGACCACCAGAAGCTGATGAAGAAGAAAGCCAAATAGTTTCCGAAACTAAGGCACTTACAAATTTAGCTATGACAGAATTAGGAGATGCTCTGAGTGGAGGTCCTTCAGCTGATATATTAGGCGCAGTCCAATCATTTTCATTTTCAGAAAGTATAACCCAACCAAGTATTATGGGAGAGGTTATTATTGTAGATGCTACTAATATGATTGAAAATTATAGAATACAAGGCGGTGAAAAAATAAGAATAGTAATAGTTCAGGATTTACCAGAAGAACAAAAAGAGATAATTCTTTCCTTATACATTTCTGAAGTATTGGGAATTCGAAAAAAGTCAATAGGTGGTCAAACATATAAATTAACCCTAGTTACAAAAGAACACTTTCAGAATGCACTAATGAAACTAAATAAACATTTTAGTGGTACCGCAGTTAATATAGTAGAAGGTATTATTAAATCAGAATTAGGTGGAAAGATTGCTGAGAGTTCTATTCCAGCACCTAGTGCTATTACTTCAATTATACCTGAAGGAACAATAAACCCAGATCTAGCGTCTTCAAATAAACTATCAGGAATATATCCTAAATTAAGACCCTTTGATGCAATTAATTGGATTTTAAGAAACGCACATGATACACTTACACCTATTTTCTTATATCAAACATTACAGGGATATCCAGGATATACATTAAAAAGTTATAGACAAATGATAGCAGAAGGTGTATATTCACAGTATAATAATAAACCTTTTGGACTAACTCAAACAATAGAAGATAAGGATTTTTACGATTTACAAAGAGAAAAGATACAGAATTTTTCCGTAAATAGTTATTCTGATAAAATGCAAAAAGCAAGAAGGGGTGTTTATGCTGCAACTGCAGAAGAAGTTTCTATTGATAATAAAAAGCATGAGACATACGAATATACGTATACAGATCCTACAAAATTAAATGATTTTAAACCTTTTACAATGACCGAATCTCTCGGTGGAGGATTTACTAGACTAAATGATAAAGAATATATTAACTCTAGAAACTATTTTATTAATAGAGATTCAGACTATCATCAAAATCTTGCTACATTCCTTCCACAAACAGTTGCTTCTTTTGAAAATTTAAGTGATACATCTATGACAATCCAATTGTTTGGTGATCCAAACTTATCACCTGGTAAAGTTGTAGAATTAAATATGTTTAAAGATCAGCCAGAAGGTACATTAGAAAAAGATAAAAATATAGACAATGCATTACTTGGCGGAAAATATCTAGTATCAGCTATTACACATTCCTTTGCAGTTACAGGATATTCAATGTCAGTTAATTTACTAAAAGATTCTAGTAGACTAAACTTTGAGGAGAGAACAGAATTATGAGGAAAGACGGATTTTTAGGAAATGAGTTTCATTGGTTTACTGGGGAGATAATTAGTTACCATTCAAAAAATAAAGTAAGAGTATATTGTCACGGGTATCATCCAAAAGGTTTACCAGATAATCAATATCCATTTGCACACGTTATGCTTCCAACTACTGTAGGAGGAACAAGTGATAGGGCAGCTAACCATAGCTTAGAAAATGGTTCATGGGTGGTTGGATTCTTTCGTGATGGACCAAGTGCACAAGACCCTATTATTATAGGATCTCTTCCATCTACTGACGATGGAACTGGTTCTTCTGGTGATAAAAAAGTATATGAGTTTCACGGTCATAGATTAAGTTATGAAGATGGTGGTTCAATTATAATAAAACATCGAATAGGTTCTACAATTGAAATGGATCAGCTTGGTGATATAAAACTTACACCTGCACTTGGTAAAAAAGTAATAATGCCATGACGGATATACCAAAAACAGAAGTTCCACCAATGGAATGCCCGAATGTATTATTACCAACCCCCGCAAATTTATCTAACCTGTTTGGGACATTAGCAAGTAATGCTGAAAGAATGGTCCTATCAGAAATAGAAGAAATAAAAGAAGAAGGGGAAAAGATAAAAGAAGTAGTAGAGGATATAAGAAAAACATTTAGTCCTTACGATCCAAATTTTAAAGGAATATCTATTCCTGAAAAAGAATTTGAGATAATGATTCAAAGACTAATAGAAGAATATCACATGTATATTCCTGCAAAGATATTAGAGTTATTAAGTTCCGTTGTTCCAAGTGTTATGGTTCCAATACCGGGATTAGGAATATCGGTTGATGTAGTAAAAATAGCAACTGATAGAGAATATTTAAATACAGTAATAGCAGAAATAGAAGATGTAGATAAATTCTATGACTTATTACCAAGTGAGTATAAATTATTTAATGGAGATTTTGGATTAGAATCAAAAGAACTAAAGAAAAAACAAATACAGGATTTTATAAAGAACGAGGTAACAAAGGCACAGAATAATTTAATGTTTGGTGGGTTCGGTGCTTTAATTGGGACTTCTCCAACAAAAGAAGTTTGGGAAACTTTATCTTTACCTGGATTACCTAATCCTTTAAATTTAGATGTTAAGGGTTCGATTGACGCAGCTCTTGCAGATGGTAAATCAGATTTAGAAAAAGTAAAATCCTTAAAAGAAATAAAAATAGAAGGGTTCGATATAACAGGATTATTAGGCGGTGAGTTTAATGATATTATTGATAGTACAGAATTTAAAGTTGCTAGAATAAATCAAAAATTAAAAGAGTTTGAAGCTTCATGGCAAACCTTTTTATTAAAAACGTGGATGGGAAAGGTTACAGAATTTTTTAGTAAGATAGGATTAGGACAATTAACAGAATTACTTAATATAGATTTTTGTAAGTTTTGTGAACTAATTGGATTACCTAAACAATTAACTTTGCCGGCTAGTGTTACAGCAGTCGCAAATGAATATGTTAGTCCATTAAGTAATCAAACTGTTTCAATAACTCCTTACAATCCGCCACCAGAATAAGTATAAATAGATATATGAGTTATTCAGATAAATCAACAACAGCAAGCGTACAGGTTTCTACAGTTAGAAGAAAAAAATCTTTTGCGGATCTAGATTTAAGTTTACCAATACATCCGTTAAAGAAAGATATTACTCCTTTAAAAGATGATGAGGCTATAAAAAATGCAGTTAAGAATTTAATATTAACTAATTTTTATGAAAGGCCTTTTCAACCAGATAAAGGTGCTAACTTGGTTGCATTACTTTTTGAACATGCAGATTCTTTTACAGCTTTAGAAATAGAAGAAGCAATAAAAGATGTATTAAGAATATATGAACCAAGGATTAGAGTAAAAAGAGTAATATGTAATGATGATACACAATTAAACGCTTGGAGAGTAACAGTTAACTACACCATAAAATCTTTTGGTATTCCTTCAAAGGTAGGTGTTGTATTAAAAAGGTTAAGATAAAATGGCTACAGATTTAAAAATTACAGACTTAGACTTTGCAGATATTAAAGCAAATCTAAAAAATTACTTAAAACAACAAACAGTTTTTCAAGACTACGATTTCGATGGAGCTGGACTTAATGTTCTATTAGATGTTCTAGCTTATAATACCCATTACAATGCCATGGCAGCTCATTTATCATTAAATGAAGCTTTCCTTGATTCTGCGCAGATAAGAGGAAACGCAGTATCAAGAGCTCGGATGTTAGGATACGTTCCTACTTCCGAGCAAGCGCCAAAGGCTCAAGTTGATATGGTTATAGATGCCACAGACGTTCCCGCAGAAAATAGACCAGCAGCTTTAACACTTAAAAGAGGAACAAGATTTTCATCTACAGTCACAGGATTACCATTTCCTTTTGTTTCAACAGAGGCTTCAAATACAACTTTAGTTGGTACAACATATACATTTTCAAATGTTAAATTAGCAGAAGGTAATTATAACTCTATTAAATACAGAGTTGATAATGATATCCAAATACAGAAACACCAAATACCACATAAGAATGTAGACATCAGCACACTTCGCGTACGTGTGCAGGCGAACGAAGAATCTACTTCTTTTGATGTTTATACTAAATTCGAAACATTATTAAATGTAGATTCATCTAGTAAGATATATCATATACAAGAAAATAATGCAGGATTCTATGAAGTATATTTCGGCGATGGGGTAATAGGTAATAAACCACAAAATAATAATATAGTTACATTGGATTATGTACACACATCAGGTCCAGAAGCTAACGGAGCAGGAAAGGCAATCGGATCTGTTGGTGAATTTAGTTTAACTGATACAGTATTATCTGGTTCGTCTGAAACAATTACAACAAAGATCGTAGCTTCAGGTGGATCAGATCAAGAAGGTTTAGAATCTATTAGGTACAACGCACCTATTACATTCTCATCACAAAATAGAGCAGTTACAACAGACGATTATAGAGCAATTATAAAAAATAACTTTTCAAATATTGCTTCTATTAATACTTGGGGAGGTGAAGATCAAGCCATTCCAGATTATGGTAAAGTCTTTATAGCTATTCGACCGAACACCGCAGAAAATTTAACAAGTGCAGAAAAAACAGAAATAATAAACACAATTTTAAAAGGTAAGAACGTAGTTTCTATTACTCCTGAAATAGTTAATCCAAATTATTCTAAGTTAGAGTTAGACGTAGTATTTAAATATAATCCAAACCTAACTGATAGAACTGCAGCAGATCTAGTAGCAGTCGTAAAAGATACATTAGATGATTATTCATTAAATCAATTAAATAGGTTTGATGGTATATTCAGACATTCAGAAGTATTAAGAAACATAGACAAAGCAGATCCAGCTATTGTTAACTCAACAGTAAGACCTTATATGTTTCAAAATATTACACCAACAGCAAATCAATTAAATAACTTTACATTGACATTCCCAGGAACATTCTTTGTACCGGGCGGAGCTACTCAAAGTGTTATAGAATCTACTTCTTTCTCTCAAGGTGGAGTAGATAATTTCTTTAATGATAAAGCTATCGATGGTTCTACAGAAAGACAAATATTTGCTTATAAATTAGTTGGTGATAATAAAGTTACAACAATTGAAAATTGTGGAACAGTTAGTCCATCAACAGGAACAGTAACCTTAAATAATTTTAGCCCAGTAGACGTTACAGCAATTCGTGTAACAGTTCAACCTAATTCATTGGATATTGCTCCGAAGAGAGATCAGATATTAGAAATATCCGGTTCCAGATTAACAGTAACAGCAGAAGAAGATCTAATCGCAACTGCTGGTTCTTCAGGTTCTATAGATTATACAACAACATCAAGGTTTAGATCATAATGCCACAATACGGTTCAGACTCGACAAACCCTAATTACATTGAAAGTGTAGGGTCATTAAAGAGAAAAACAAAAGAAGATATACGTATCGACTCTTTGATACCACCTGCCATTTTAGAAAATGCTGAAAATACTGATGGCTCTCCAGATATAAAAACTTTATTAGAACACTATTATAAGTTTATGAATATGGATGAGTTCATCTATACGGCAACTGAAACTTTTACAGATTTAGTTGCTCCATCTGGAACATACGCAGGTAAAGGTAAAGCCGTGTTCAGAGTTTCAGATCCAAATAATGATAATAATGAATTCTTTCAAACAAATGCAGCAATGCAACTTAAATTTGGTGATACAGTTATACCAATAACAGGATTAAGTACACCGGTTATTTCAAACGGTAATGAATTACCTGGTTCTTTAAAAAATACAGCAGTTAGTACAGGTAAGACATTAACCATTGATAATTTAGATGCGACTTATGTAAACCAAAACGTAACACTAACAACACCAATAACTTATTTTGTTGGTCCTGGACCTAGTTATATTCTTAACGCTATTGAAGAAGCTATGAATATAGATTATAATGATGATGTATATCTTTCAGCTATGCAAAAAGAAATAGCTTCAGCGATTCCTAAAAATTTAACAAGTGTAGAAAAAAGATCCTTATATAAAAACATTGTTGAATTATATAAGCTAAAAGGTTCATCAGATTCGATAGAAATATTTTTTAGATTATTATTTGACGAAGAAACAGAAGTAGAATTTCCGTGGGATAAAACATTAATACCTTCAGAAGGTAATTGGGACGCAGGACTAAACAGATATTTAGATAACAAAGGGTTCTTATCTAATAATACTAAACTACAGGATTCTTTATTTTATCAAAAGTTTTCTTATAATATTAAAACAGGTAAAAACCTAAGCGAATGGAAACACGCATTTGATAGACTTATACACCCAGCTGGATTTATATTCTTTGGAGAAATTTTAATTCTTACCCAATTAACACGTTCAGCTTTAGGTGATAATACTAGAATAAGTAGTACAGTATTAGGTGATGGATTAGTTCAAGATCCTAATAACCCAGGACAACAATTTAGAATTAGAAATGTTTATCCAAGAACAAATAGAAAAACATTATCATCAATGCCAGGCGAACAACCTGGTGTTATAGGTTTAGAGGATTTACCATTATTAGTAGAAATGTTTGCCGCTACATTTATGCCAAACATTGTAGCAAAGATAGACAGAAACGCAAGATTTTCAGTAGATCTAAATAGTAATGGTACAATAGGCAGTATAAATATAGTAGATGGAGGATTTGGTTATCCAAGCGCACCAGCTATTACTATATCAGGAGATGGTGGTTCAGGTGCAGCAGCAACTTGTACAATCGATGAGAATGGTATTGTAGAAACAGTTACAGTTGGACAAGCTGGATCTGGATATACAACAGCAAGTGCAAGTCCAGCAGCTAATCCAGATAAGGGTAAAGTCAAAACTATATTCTTAAGTAATCAAGCTGATAAGGAATATACTGTTAAACCTACTCTTATATTTGATGACCCAACTTCAGTTGATGCTGATGGTAATCCATTAGCTACTAACGTAACAGCAACAGGAACTGTTATATTAGATGGGGATATAGATAATACATCAGGAAAAATTACTGCGGTACAAATGGATGTATTTGGTAATGGATATATAACTGATCCTAAGATTAGGATTAGCTCTGCTTCATCTGGAGAGCTTAGAGCCCAAGAGGTAAAAGAGATTGCAATAATAATGCTAAATCACGTAGCAAATATTGATCCTCATTCTCCAGGGTTTAGAACATTAACGGGTAATAGTTATTTTAACCGAAAACAAGATAACTATTATACAACTAAAAAATTTAGAGATGGATATCCTATCAGTTTTTATGGGGACAAAACCATAGAAAGTAGATCTGAAAGTGATATAAATAGATATAACGTGAAAACAATTATTAATCAGGAATAAAAAATGGCAGCAATAATAACAACACCTTTTAGAGTGGTTAATGCAGAAAACTTTAAGGAAGATATTGCCGAATCCTCAGTTTATGTGGGTATAGGTAAATCAGATGTTTGGTCAACGAACACATCAGACTTAACAGATGCAGCAACCCCTTTTACACCACAGGATCGTTTAGACGATCTTCACGAAGCATACCAAAATATGATTGGTATGAAAAAAATAGCATCAAGTGATGTATCACACATTGTAAATAGATATACATGGTCAGCTAACACAGTATACCATGCATGGGATTCAGACGATTCTGCAATATACGACAAAAAGTTTTATATAATCACATCTGAATTCAAAGTTTATAAGTGTATTATTTCACCAGGTACTAATTCAACAGAAGAACCAACACACATTAATACTGATCCAACCGCAGAATCAGATGGTTATACTTGGAAATATCTGTACACAGTCACAGTGACTGACGCAGAAAAATTCCTAACAACATCTTATATGCCGGTTGCATCACAGTTCATTCCAGTCACTGCAACAGTTAATGGCGCAGTTTCTAGTTCAACAAGTGTCACAATAGACGCTGGAGAGAATAATGAATTTATTAAAATAGGACAAAGAGTTGATGGAACTGGCGCATCTTCTGCTCCAACGGTTACAGCAATTTCAGCTAACAAACTTGTAATTACTTTATCAAGTGCACAATCTATATCAGATGGCGCTACACTTACATTTGGAAGATTAGCAGATACAGATGTTAACTTTGCAAACCAAACAGCTCAAATGAATTCAGGAGACACAACTAAAACAGCAGTAGCTGGTATTGAAAGGTTTGAAGTTACAAATCAAGGTTCAGGATATACATCGGCAACAGCAACTATTACTGGAGACGGTACTGGTTGTCAAGCTTCAGTCACAGTAGCTGGAGGAAAGGTTACAGGATTAACTATTTCTTCTGAAGCAAATAAAGGAGATGGTTATACAGTAGCAGACGTAGTTATATCTGGAGACGGAACTGGCGCAACAGCAAGAGCGGTTATAGCTCCTCCAGGTGGACATGGTACAGATCCAATCAGTGAACTTGGAGCTTTCTTTGTAGCAGTTAATACACAATTATCAGGTTCAGAATCTGGTGACTTAACTGTTGGAAATGATTTTAGACAAATTACTTTAATTAAGAAACCAAAAGCTTTTGGAAGTAATGCTACACTTACATCAACAACAGCTAGAGTAAGAAGGTCTCTAGTATTAGCGTCAGGCGCATCTTTAACAGGATTCGCAGTTGACCAAGTTATAAATGGTTCTAGTTCAAGTGCTAAAGCATATTTAGCAGAGATAGATACCACTAATAAGATATTATATTATTATCAGAATTCTAAAACAGGGTATGGAAACTTTGTGCAAGGAGATACAATTACAGGAACAAATCCATCTGGCGGATCTGCAGCATTAGATCAAACAAATGCAACATCATGGTTCGGCACAGCAGGAAACGGATATGGCCCAGAGGTTACAATGAATTCAGGAGAATTATTATTCCTAGAAAACAGAGCACCTATTAATAGATCCTCATCACAGATAGAAGATATTAAACTGATTATTGAATTCTAATTAAAAGAGAGAAATTATGCCAATAACTAAAGTTAAAAACTATGCCATAGCACCATATCATGATGACTATGACGAAAGTAAAAATTATCATAGGATCTTGTTTAGACCTGGATTTGCAGTACAAGCTAGGGAGTTAACACAACTACAAACAGCGTTACAATCACAAATAGACAGAGTCGGTCAATATAGTTTTAATGATGGTTCAAGAGTCGTTGGTGGTAAAGTTAGTATTGATACAGAAAGAGATTTTGTTAAGTTAACTTCTACTACTAACGTTTCAGAATTTGTAGGAACAACTATTACAGGTGGAACAAACGGTGTTCAAGCCGATGTACTAGAAGCGGTTGCTGCTACTGGTAGTGACCCAGATACACTTTATATAAAATATAAAAGTTCTGGTACTGGGAAAACAACTAAGCTATTTGCAAATGGCGAAAGTATTACAAATGGTTCTAAAACAGCAACTCTCGCATCTTCGGCAGCGACCGGAAAGGGATCGAGGGTAAGTATTGAAGAAGGTGTATACTTTATTTCTGGTACAATGGCTTATGTGGCATCTGAATCTTTAATTTTAGACAAATATACAAACACACCTAATTATATTATAGGTTTAAAAGTCACAGAGTCATTAGTAGACAGTTCAACAGATAACACATTAGTAGATAATGCGCAAGGTACACCTAACTTTGCAGCTCCAGGCGCACACAGATATAAAATTGGTACTGAACTAATTAAAGAATCTTTAACATCTCCAAACGCAACACATAATAATTATATTATATTAATGAAAATTAAGAATGGTGTTGTACAAGTAGAGACACAAGATAGAACAGCTAATACAGAATTAACTACAAGATTAGCTAGACGAACACACGAAGAATCTGGTAACTATACGGTCACACCTTTATCATTAGATGTAAGAGAACATTTAAATGATGAAGCAGGAAACAATGGTTTCTTAACAGCTGGAAGTGGTGGATTAGCTACTAAACTGGCAATCGGGGTCGAGCCCGCCATCGCGTACGTGCAAGGGTATAGATTAGAAAACTTAGCTACAAAATATGTTGCAGTAGATAAACCAAGAACACACGTAAATGAAAATGATGTAAACACATCTTTACCAGTTGGTAACTATGTTAAGGTTACTTTAAGCACTGTTTTAGGTATGCCAGATATTAATGGTTATAAAACATGTGAATTAAGAAACAATTCAAATACAAAGATTGGTACAGCAAGAATAAGAGGTCTTGAAGAATTCTCATCTACTATCGCAAAACTATTCTTATTTGATATAGTTATGGATTCTGGTCAAACTTGGTCTAACGTAAATAAAGTATTCCAGGATAATGCTGATTCAAACCATCAGGACTTTTCAGCAACTATGACAGCAACAACCAACAATCCAAGATTCGATGTTGGCCAAAACAATTTAGTATTTAAATTACCATTTGATGCAGTAAAAAGTTTAAGAGATTCAACTCCAACAGACGAATTAAAATATCAAGTTAGAGTACAATTACAAGGACAAGTATCTGGTACAGGAACAAGTGCTAAAGTTACTTTCTCTAACTTACCTGGAACATTAGCATCACAATCAGATATATTCTTAACAGTTGGAAATAATGCAGCAGTTGCAGTACCAGTTGGAGCAGTTAATACTAGTGTTGGTGCTGGTAACTTAGAAATACAAAACAATTCTAATCTAATTTCTACTATGGCTTCTGGCACACCATACGTTCAAGCAATTGCTACTATCGCAAAATCAGCATCTAGTGGATTAAGAAGTAAAACAAAAACAACACAATCAGCAACTAATTTCTCATTTGATGGAACAAACCCTGTTCCTTTAAACCAAACAGACGTTTTAAAAATTAACACACTAACAGTTGGTGGTGTAGACTTTAAAGATAAATTTACTTTAGATAACGGTCAAAGAGATAACTACTATGAAGAAGCTAGACTTATCCCAATCGGATCACAAGCAGCTGCAACATTAAGTGTTTCATTTGATTACTATGAACACGGAGAAGGAGATTATTTCTCAGTAGATTCATATCACAACAAAACTTTGGCAGCTCAAGGTAATGCTACAGAAATTGCTAAGTACGAAGAGATTCCAGTATTTAACGGATCAAACGGTACTGTCGAGCTTAGAGATTGTATAGACTTTAGGCCTACAAAATCTTTTGCAGGTTCTATTACAGCAGGTCAAGAATTTACAACAGGAACTGGCGCATCTAATAATCCAGCCGATACACCTAAACCAGGTTCAGTAGGAATAGCAGATATATCACACTATCTAGGAAGAATTGATAAACTTTATATGGATAGAGAAGGCGCATTTAAAATTATAAGTGGTGTTGCTGATACAAATCCAAAAGTACCAGAAGATGTACCTGATAGTATGACAATATTTAATTTACATTATCAACCGTATGTGTTTGATAAGAACGATTTAGTTCCAGTAAAAATAGATAACAAACGTTATACTATGAAAGATATTGGTGGATTAGATAAAAGAATTAAGAACTTAGAATACTATACTTCACTATCACTATTAGAAAAAGATGCACAGAGTATACAGATTCCAGATGGAACAGACGAAAGATTAAAAAATGGTATTGTAGTTGATGGATTCTTTGGACACAATGTTGGTAATGTAACACATCCAGACTATCACGTTTCAATAGACAAATCAAATGGTATATTAAGACCTATGTTCTATGAAGATAATGTTAACCTTGTTAAAACCGCTACACAACATAGTGGAATGAAAACAGGTTCATTAGTTCATTTACCATACACAGAAACAACTTATATAGATCAACCATACGCAACAACATCTGAATTTGTTAACCCATACAATGTATTTGTTTGGGGTGGAGATATGAAACTATCACCAGAATCAGATGAGTGGAAAGATACAGATACAAGACCAGACGTTGTTATTGATGACGAAGGTGTATATGACCAATTAGTTCAAATGGCAGATGAATCCGGTATATTAGGAACAGTCTGGAACGAATGGGAAACAAACTGGACAGGCGTAGAGTCAAGTACAACTACAGAAACAAATTGGATTGACGAAGGAGAAGGAACAGTTTGGAGCAGATTAAGACGTAGAAGAAATAGACAAGGGTTTGCAACAACATCTGTTACTGCTACAACTACTACACAACAACAATCTAGGTCAGGTATAAGAACAACCGTAGTACCTGATACACAATTAAAAGAATTAGGTTCAAGAGTCGTAGAAACAAACTTTATACCTTTTATTAGGTCAAGAGAGATATTCTTTAAAGCAGAAAGATTAAAACCAAATACTAAAATGTTTGCTTTCTTTAATGGAACAAACGTGACTGACTTCTGTTCAGAGACTGGCGGTTATAAAGAATGGTCAGACGAAACTAATCTAGTTAGCTATAGAGGAGCAACGGTTCATTCGGCTAATACAGATTTAATTACAGACGCATCAGGTAAAGTAGAAGGTTCATTTAGAATACCACATAACTCTACACTGAAATTTAAAACAGGTACAAGAGAATTTAGATTAACAGACGATTCATCAAATAATAAATCAAACGAAACAACATTTGCAGAAGCATTATATCACGCACAAGGTTTACTTGAAGTAAAAGAAAATGTTATAATGTCAACAAAGGTACCTAGATTCGTATCAACAGAATTAACTGATGAAAGAGTAATTGAAGAAACATCTATTACCAGATTTACAGAACCAGTAGAATGGGTAGATCCATTAGCACAAACATTTATTATTGATACAGTTGGAGGTATATTTGCTTCATCAGTAGATCTATTCATTCAGGCAAAAGACGCAGCTATACCACTAAACGTTTCTATACGTTCAGTTGAAAATGGTATACCAACACAGCAAATCGTTCCTGGTTCAAGTGTAAACGTTTATCCTGATTCAAGTATGGGAACATCAACAGATGGTTCAACAGCATATAATATTCCGTTTGAACACCCAATCTATCTTGGACAAGACCAAGAATATGCTATTGTATTAATATCCAACTCTGATGCTTACAAAGTATTCATAGCAGAAACAGGTGGATTTGATTTACAAAACCAAGCTAACAGGGTAACAAAACAACCATACAACGGTGTATTCTTTACATCACAGAACGCATCTACTTGGACACCAGAACAAACAAAAGATCTTAAGTTTAAATTAAAAAGATGTAGTTTCTCACAGACATCAGGTACAGTTACATTACAAAATGATAAAGTACCAGCTAGGATATTACCAGGTAATCCATTTAACTTTATTTCAAATAGTACAAATACTGTTATAAGAGTAAATCATCCAAACCATGGTATGTACGGATCAAACAGTAAAGTTACATTGGA
>Ga0160423_10000764_pt1 | contig 26754 bp, 18 predicted proteins | sample CRUFie14St8metaG_FD_108191 | JGI IMG/M metagenome (GOLD analysis project Ga0160423, IMG submission 108191) | Marine microbial communities from the Costa Rica Dome - CRUD Field 142mm St8 metaG | ecosystem: Environmental > Aquatic > Marine > Oceanic > Photic zone | place: Costa Rica: the Eastern...
ATTAGGGTCATGCTGAGTGCAACGAAGCATCTAAAAAACATACTCAGAATCGTACAATTTGTGCTTATATCAGTTAATAGATTCTTCCATTAGCTTTGCTAATGTTCAGAATGACACTCTTTTGTTGTTGATATTCAATTACTTATAAAAATTTCGGCATATCATTTTTATCCATTATTCACGTATTTTTAATGTAATTGAGAACCTGACTGGGCTGGTACAGCAGTTAGGAGTTTTTTAAAATTATGTGAAATTCTCCGAGCATTAGCATAAAGCTTATACCAAGCTCCTTTACAAAAGGAGGACAAATTAGGGAAATATTGTAAAATCTAAAATCTAACGTCTATATCACTAACAAAACTACTCTATCACTAAATCAATATAAACAGGATAATGGTCGCTGTAACCACCATAATACTCCTTACCGTAGGTGCGGTTAGGCATTTTTCCATTGCGCGGATGATTGAAACTCATCCAATCTTCTTCAATAATTGTAAAGCTTGCAACCGTAGTTTTTAGCTTGCTTTTAGGCTGTAATAAACCACCCGAAACAATAATGTTGTCAAGTAGGTTATACTCACCTCGGTAATTATAAGTACCCTTGCCCTGCAAGTGTTTAGCAAAGCTTAGGTTATATAAATTATCCGTTTGTATTTTAGTATTAGCAGGGTTTTGTGCTTCAAGGGTTTTAAAAAGGCTAATATTATCTGGTTCGTCATTAAAATCGCCCATTAACAAAATGTTTGCGTTGGCATTTTTACTTTTTATCTCGTCAATTTTTGCCTTAGCATGTTTAGCAACGTCCACTCTTTTTTTATCAGGATTTCGGCGCGATGGCCAATGGTTTACAAAAACATTTAAAGGCTGCCCTTCAACCAATAAATCGGCATATAAAATATCGCGTGTTTTATCCTTGCGCCATTTGCCAGTTGCATCATCTTTTTCTCTAGGAAAATCAATACGAATAAACTCTTGAGCTTTTAATTCAACAATATCTTTATTGTAAATTAGGGCAACATCAATACCTCGTTCATCGGGCGAGTTGCGGTGCACATACTCCCAATTACTGTTATCAACATAATCCATTAAATCCTCTAAAACTGATTGATTTTCAATTTCGGCAACTCCAATTATAGGTGGCACACCAGCTGATTTAATAACTTTTGCCAAGTTTTTTAGCTTAGTTTCGTATCGTTTAGGTGTCCATTTTTTATGCGAATTGGGTAAGTATTCATTGTCGTTAGGGTTGTTTGGGTCATCTTTGGTATCAAACAAATTTTCAAGATTATAAAAAAGCACTCTAACATTTTTTGGCTCACTTTTTTTATCTTTTTTATTGGGCACACCATCTAATTTTACTGTTTTAGATGTAGTTGTTTTTTGCCGTTCAACATTTTGTTGGCAACCAAAAAACAGTAATATGGAAATTAGGGCTATAAGCATTTTTATTGTATTCATCGGTTAATCTTGTTTTCTTTCACTCAGTGTATTATTCCATTGCCAAGCGGTTAACATCATATCATTAAGGTTGTATTTAGGTTTCCATCCTAACTTTTCGCGTGTTTTGCTGTTGTTGGCATAAATAGCTTCAACATCGCCAGGGCGGCGGTCAACCAACTCGTAATTTAGTTTTTGTTTTGTAGTAGTTTCAAAAGCCTCAATCATTTCAAGTACGCTAACACCATTGCCTGAGCCGATATTGAAAATTTCGTAATTATACGTGTTTTGCTTTTTTTGTAAATAAGTTAAGGCTAAAGTATGGGCGTGGGCTACATCGCATACATGTATATAATCTCTAATGCAAGTGCCGTCGCGGGTTGGGTAGTCATAGCCAAAAACGCTAAGTTTATTGCGCTGCCCTTTAGCTGTTTCAATAATAATGGGCTGCAAATTTTGCGGTTTACCATAAGGTATTTCGCCTAGCAAAGCACTTGGGTGTGCACCAATAGGGTTAAAATATCTAAGCGAGATGAAATCAGAATTACTTGTTTTAGATAAATCTTCAATTATATCCTCTCCAATTTTTTTGGTGTTGCCATATGGCGATTCAGCATTTTGCCTAAGCGTAGCTTCGGTAACAGGCAAATCAGTAGTATTACCATAAACTGAACAGGAGGATGAAAATACGAAATGAGGTATTTTAAACTCCTCAACCAACTCTAACAAATTAATTAAGGATAGTAAGTTGTTGCGGTAATACATTAATGGTTTTTCAACCGATTCAGGAACTGTTTTAAAAGCCGCAAAATGTATGATGCCCTCAATTTCAGGATGTTCTAAAAAAACATTTTTTACCGCATTTTTATCACACAAATCAATACGGTAACTTGGTATAGGTCTATTAAACAATTGCTCAACCCCCTGTAATAAATCAGTATTTGATCGGGCATTGCTATCAATATTAACAACCTCATGGCCATTTTCTAACAAATCAGCCAATGTATGCGCACCAATGTAACCACAACCACCTGTAACTAAAACCTTCATACCGCTTAATTTTGCGCCTTAGTTTGCTTGTTTTGCCTTAAAATTACGTTTAAACCATCATTAAGACTAACTAATGGGCGGTTAAGTAACCTTAACATCTTAGTATTGTCAGGTTGCCTACGTGGCATATCGCCTTTTGCTAGTGCAGGCATAAAATGTAATGGCGAGTTTGAGCCTGTTACTTCAACAATGGTTTCGGCCAATGTTTTAACACTGGTTTCAATATGGTTGCCAATATTTATTACATCGTTCATACAAAGCCCTTCGTTCATTATTTTTAGGCAGGCATCTAAGTTGTCGTTAATAAAACAAAAAGTACGGCTTTGGCTACCATCGCCATAAATGGTAATGGGTTGGTTACTTTGTGCTAGGCGCATAAATTTTGCCACCACAAAATCGGGGCTTTGTTTAGCCCCATAGGTATTAAAAAATCTGAAAATACCATAGGGTAAGCCATATTCTTGATGGTAAGATTCAACATAACTTTCGCCTACATTTTTAACAATTGCATAAGGCAAACGGGCATTTAAAGCCGTTTTAGTTTCGTGTTGAGGGTAAGTTTCGGATACCCCATAAACCTCTGACGATGAGGCATAGAAAAAACGCTTAACGCCATGCGATGCACTTAGTTTTAAAATGTTTTTAATGCCTTCAATATCCTCTAAAACCCAAAGCGGATGGTCAAGCGTACGTTGTACACCAACTACTGCGGCGTAATGAAAAACGTAATCAAATTTGTGTTTTTCAAACAATTGGCTAAGCGTTTCAAGCTTATTACAATCGCCTTCAATAAAAGTGCAATTATTGTGTTTGCTTAATGGTAAGTTTTGCTTGTTACCCGTTAATAAATTGTCGATAATTACAACATTGGTGTCAGCCTTTTCAACCAATTTATCTGCTAATGAACTTGCGATGAAACCTGCACCACCAGTAATTAAAATTTTTTGCATACTAATTTATCAGTCCTGTCAAATATTGGCCGTAACCACTTTTAAGTAACGGTTGCGCCAATTCGTTTAGTTTATAGGCATTAATAAAACCTTTGCTAAAAGCAATTTCCTCAATGCAACCAATTTTAAGGCCTTGCCTTTCTTCAATAACTTGCACAAAGTTACTAGCTTGCATTAACGATTCAAAAGTACCCGTATCTAACCATGCAGTACCCCTATCCATTATTGATACTTTTAGCCTTTTTTGTTGTAAATAAGCTTTGTTTACATCTGTAATTTCGTACTCGCCTCTTGCGCTAGGCTGTAAATTTTTGGCAATTTCAACAACATCGTTATTATAAAAATACAAACCTGGTACAGCAAAATTACTTTTAGGATTTGTGGGCTTTTCTTCAATTGAAATAGCAACTTGCTTATCGTCAAACTCAACTACGCCATAGCGTTCAGGGTCCGATACGTGGTAAGCGTAAATTACTGCATCGCTGGTATTGTAGTTTTGTACAAGCGAGTTTTCAAGCCCCGTTCCGTAAAAAATGTTGTCGCCTAAAATTAAGCAAACTGAATCGTCGCCAATAAATTCTTCTCCTAAAACAAAAGCCTGTGCCAAACCGTTAGGCACTTCTTGTATTTTGTATTGAAATGAACAGCCTAAGTTTTTACCATCGCCCAAAAGTGCTTTAAAGCCACCAATATGTTCGGGGGTTGATATGATTAGGATTTCGTTAATACCCGCCATCATTAATGTTGAAAGCGGATAATAAATCATAGGTTTATCGTAAATAGGCATTAGCTGTTTGCTTATGCCTTGTGTTATTGGGTATAGGCGAGTGCCTGAGCCGCCAGCTAAAATTATTCCTTTCATTTAAAGCGTTTATAGCCAATACGAAGATAATAGCTTGAAGGTTTTAAATTTATGAAAGCCTTTTTAATATTTATTCAACAGGATATTCAACAAAATTGCGAGGCGTTTCGTAAAGCCTTACTTGCAAACCTAAATGCTTTGGCAAATGTTTTTTAATGCGTTGCCATGCAATAACCGCAATATTTTCGGCAGTAGGGTTAAGTTGGGCAAATTCGGCTATATCAAGGTTAAGGTTTTTATGATCAAAATAGTTTGAAACCTGCGTGCGGATAATATGTTTTAACTCCTTCATGTCAATAACATATCCAGTTTCGGGGTTTATTGTACCAGTTACCTTAACAACAATTTCATAATTATGCCCGTGGTAATTGGGGTTGTTGCATAAACCGAAAACCGCCTTATTTTTTTCCTCATCCCATTTAGGGTTATGCAAGCGGTGCGCTGCATTAAAATGTTCTTTTCGGTAAACGGCAATTTTCATAAACTAATAAACGCTGCAAGTTGTGGCAGGGTTCAAAACAAAATTAAACTATTCCCACCCAATAAGTTGCCATTCAGTATAAAACCCTTGGTTAGCACGCTGCGGCCATTCAATACCAATAAAGGGTGTTAAATCAGCGGTGTTTAACTCTAACTGGTCAACCTTTCTATAAATCATGCCAATGCCTTTGGCAAAACGCTCTTCGGCAAAAGTTCGGCTAATTAATGATTCGTTTTCAATATACGACAGGTGCAGGGTTTCGGCATACTCTTCTCCTTGTACGGTATAGGGTTGGCCTACATTAGTGTACTTGTATTGCCAATCAACATAAGTTTCGTGTAGGTTAAAATCGTTTTCGTTTAAATAAATGTTACCATCCCATTCCCTATCATTTAGCACAGGAAAAACCATTTTCATAAACCGTAAATTATCATCTTGATAATCCAATTCACTATCAGATTTGGTTACATAAAATATTTCGGGCACTAAATCAGTAGGCGGTAAAGTTTCCCACCAATATTGTGTACGCCCAATACGTGCGCGGGGGTTGCCATCTAATGCTTCATCTAATTGTAAAACGGTTTCGGTAACCACCCAAGTATGGGTATAAATGGTATCAAAAAATTCATCGTAAAATGTTGAGTCCACCCGATAAATTAGTGTATGCCCTGAGTCAATAGGGTAGTATTCATACCCATAATCAAGGTTTAAATTAACTGTTTCTTTTTTACAAGCACTAAATACAAGCGCAATTGTAAACAAACTAAGGAGGAGGATTTTGATTTTCATGCCAAACAAACGCATTTATAATTACGCATATTGCGTGCTGCAAAGCTAATGTTTATGCGTCTTGCAATTTAAATACACGTTTTAACAAATCAGTAGTACGTGCCAAAGGGTCTTGCCTAATTTTTGCCTCCTCTTTTTCAACCAATTTAAATAGGCCATCTAAAGCTCGGTCAGTAACATATTCCTGCAAATCCAAATCAATTTTATTAGTAAGCGGTATTGCATTGTATTTGTTAATAGCCTCATCCCAATATTTGGTAGCGTTAACTGAGTTTAGCGCATTACCAATAATTGGGTTGAATTTAGTGCGTAATTGATTAGTTGTCGTTCTTCGCAAAAAGTTGGTAGCGGCATTTTTTTCGCCCTTTAATATCGACATTACATCTTGAAATGTAAGCTGGCGAATGGCATTTACAAAAATAGGTTTCGACTCCTTAGCAGCCTTTTCAGCCGCACGATTTAACGACATTTCAACCTTGTTTACCATTGAGCCTAAGCCGATAGTATTAAGCGTATTAGCCACTTTTTTGGCCTTATCGGGCCATAAAATTTTAATAATAGGATTTTTAAAATAACCATCGGTTTTTGATGCTGCGGTTGAGCCTTTGCCAATACCAATTTCTAGGGCTTGGCGTAAGCCTTGCCCAATTTCGGTATTTGATACACCGCCAGTATTACCACCTAAAATATCATCAACGGTTTCTAAAAATTTTGCCGAATCGCAACTGGTTAAGCCAAGCGATAAAACAGCAAAAAATAAAAGTAACTTTTTCATGCTAAATGTTTATGCTAAGTTATGACGTAAAAACCTTGCCGAGGTTTACAAACAAAATTAAATTGACTTGCCCAAAGTACCCTCCTTTTATAATGCCATGCTAAAATTGTGGTTTTCAAGACTGTTTTTAAAGATTAACAAAATGTTTAATAGTGCTTTAATATATTAACTGGGGTTTAGTTAATTTGAAACCTTTTGCTGTGCTGCCAAACTTTAGGCATGTATTTTAATTAGTTGTTTACGCTTTTTGCTTGATTACCAATTACTTATGTTTTTTGTTAGGTTGCTACCTTTGGGTGGGTGACGAATTTTAGGCGTGTTAAGTTAAGGTGTTGATTGTGAGTTAGTTGTGGTTGGTAAGTGAAGGGGTTGGCAGGTTTTTAAGTTGGGTTTGGTTTGGTACCGATTTAAATTTTTTACGAAAATAAATTCTACTATTATTTGTATGATAAAAATAATAACTATAACTTGGTTTTACATTAAAACATTTTGTTATGAAAAAATTGCTTTTCGTTGTACCCTTATTATTATTGTTCTTTAGTTGCGAAAAGAACGAGGATTCTATTTTCTCTGATTCAAATTCGCAAGCAAGCCAAACTGTTGATTTCAAAGGCTTTGAAATGAAAACATACTCAGGGCAAGATTATTTTAAAGCGATATTTTTTTTAAACTCTGAACTCACAACTAAAATTGATGTGCTGAGTGATTATAAAGAAACAATGTTTGAACACATTGAAAGTTTGCCGAATGCAAAGGAGGAGTTCAAAAAACTCAATGAGTTTAGCGAAATGCTTACAAAGGAGATTTCCAAAAACAATAAGGCGTTTTTCCCTTATTTTAAAAATGCTATGGAATCTGGCGACCCCTTAATTGTTAGGAGTGCTTTAACAATGGCAGGGTCTGAATTTGTGAATGCTGTATTTTCAAGCAAAGAAATAGCGCAAATAGCAATTGAAGCAGAAGAAGTTGTAACTGCGCTTTTGGAAGGTGATATTATAGATGCAAATGGTAATGTTGATTTAAATGAAGTAAATACAATAATTAGTAATATCAACTCTAATCAGAAAAATGGTTTTTATAATAGTTCAAATACACTTAAAAGTTTTGGTTCTGTGGGGAAGGGTAAATATGGGTTAACGTTTATAGCTGCTGCTGTTGCTGGTGTAACAATTCTTGTAGGACTGTCTTATGTTGCTGTAATGAATGCTGCAGTTGGTATAAATGTCCTCGCTGGTGTTAATGTAGCGGCGGCTATTAATGTAAATTATGTGGTTAATGATAATGACCAAGTAGGTGGTGGTGCAGGATCTGGACCCGGCAGCGTCGGAACGGCTTGTAAATCAACCTATGAGCCATTAAACTTAGAGAAGTACTACTATATTTGCCCAGATGGTGAATTAAACACGGCTAATGATTTGTTTGTGAAAAATATAACTTTAGCATTTGCAAAAGTTTAAGCCCCCAGTTGTTAACAAGCTTGCCGCGTTTACATTATCGATGTTGATGGCTTTACTAATTGTGTTTCTAACAACAATTAATACATTCTATTCGCCCCTCTTTTTTTCAAAAAAACTAAGTGAGGAAAATATGTTACCACAGGGTTGGGGCTTTTTTTCGAAAAATCCGAGAGATGTAGTTGTTAGCGTATATGATTATAATACAAAAGCAAACTTATTGATACCACGTTCTAGCTACAAATATTTTTTTGGTTTGTCAAGGAAACAGGGTAAGCTTGCAATGGAAATTGGAGCTTTAGCAGGTGAAATAGCAGATAGCCTTTGGGTGAAAGACTTTGAGGCGAATTATGAACTCGGAGAATTTGTTCATAAAAAGTCAATATTCAAAAATAAACTGTTGTGCGATACAATTGTGTTAGCGAATAAAGAACGCAAGCCTTGGGCTTGGCATAGTTATCAAAATTTGAAGTACCCTGAATTTTTTGTAAAGATTATTAATGAATCTGAGTAAATACATTGAAGCATTTTTTGAACAAAAAGTAACCTATTATTGTTATTCAATTTTTAGAAGCATACTTGCCTTTAGCTTGCTTTTAACATTACTTTTCAATGATGTTGATACGCTTTTCCCAGAGTTTGTTTCAGATATTGAATACTATGGCGAAATTGAAACTTATGGAATAAAATGGGGTGCTTGTTTTTTAAACTACATAGTGCTTTACAAAGTTTTAGCATGTTTGGTGTTAATAACTGTTATTACTGGTTTTTTTCCAAGAGTTACAGGCTTGTTGCATTTTATCGTGGCATTTACTTTTTTAAAACTATGCCCAGTTATTGATGGCGGCGATCAGTTACATGCAAATTTTACTTTGTTATTGATGCCTATAACTTTGTTTGACGGTAACAAAAATCATTGGATTTATAAAAAAGATTTACAAACAGCTTATTTTAAGGCTAATTACCTAGTGTTTAGTTTTTTAATCAAGCTTCAAATTTGTTTTGTTTATTTAAATGCTTCAATAGCAAAATTATCAGTTGCTGAGTGGGTTGATGGTACGGTAATGTATTATTGGGTAACGCATGAAACTTTTGGTACTAGTGGAGTTTTAGGTACGTTCTTGAGTAACTTATTGCAATACAAAATAGTTTACTTTGTTACTTGGGGTGTAATAGTTTTAGAGCTTTTACTTGCCTTGTTATTATTTGTAGATAAGAAAAGGTTGTTACCGCGCCTAATTTTCCCAATAGCATTATTATTCCATTTTACAATTATTTTTGTACATGGAATATTCAGTTTTGCGCTTGTAATGATGGCGGCACTAACATTTTATTTTAATTATAAACCTAAATACTTAAAATATGGAAGCAAATGAATTACTAGCACTTAAAATTGTTGATTTTTCAATATTGATTGTGTTTGTTATTGCTTTTCTTGTGTTGTGGTTTTTTCCGCCAAAGAAAAGGAATATCCTCTATGGTTACAGAACTGCAAATTCTATGAAAAGTGAGGAGAATTGGTGGTTTGCAAATAATACCTTTAAAAAACTTTTACCGTTTGGAATTTTGGCATTTGGACTTATGCTATACATAAAAGCTGTTTTTTTTAAAACTTATTTAAGTACTGGCATGAATATGTTTATTACCCTCATCCTTTCTTTTTTGGTAGTAATCCTTCCGCCTATGATATATATCGAATATAAACTTAAAAACAAATGAAAAATATATATTTAATAATTCTTTTACTTGTTGCGTTAAGTGCTTTTGCGCAACCAAAAGAAACCAGTATTTCAATTGCAATAGAAGATTTTAATATTTATGGAACCTTAGCAAAGCCTTTGGGCATTGAAAATGCGCCTTTAGTAATATTGGTTGCAGGTTCGGGCCCTACTGATAGAAATGGTAATGTGCCGGGTATGCAAAATAATTGTTTAAAGCAGTTAAGCGATAGTTTAACGGTAAACGGTTTTGCTGTTTATAGGTACGACAAAAGAGGCATAGGCGAGAGCGAAATAAAATTTTTAGATGAAAATGATTTGCGGTTTGATGATTACGTGAATGATTTGATAAAAATTATTGAGCATTTTGACAATGAAAATACATTCAAAAGTATTTCTATTATTGGCCATAGCGAAGGTAGTTTAATTGGCATTTTAGCTGCGCAAAAAAACAATGTTTCTTCTTTTGTTTCAATAGCTGGTGCTGCAAAGCCTGCTGACGTTATTCTATTAGAACAGTTAGAGAAAAGCGTACCAGATTCTATATTTCAAAAAGCAAAATCGATTACAAGTTCCTTAAAAAATGGAGAAAGGGTAAATGACGTACCTACTTACTTTAACAGCATTTATAGGCCTAGCGTTCAACCGTACTTAATAAACTGGTTTGCATTTAATCCACTAACAGAAATTGCGAAGCTTGACATCCCTGTTTTAATTGTGCAAGGCGATGAAGATTTACAAGTGGGCAGTGAAAATGCAACAGAATTAAGTAACTCGTGTAAAAAACCATCTCTCGTTTTTGTTGACGATATGAACCATATTTTTAAATCTATTACTAATGGTATGGCAGAAAATCAAATGTCGTATAACAATCCTGAAATGCCGATAAGTAAATGTTTAGTTAGGGAGATAAGTGATTTTTTGAAGAAACAGTAATTTAAGTCTTTTGTAAACGCATTTGTAACAGGCGGGCTAACAAACTTTAATGTTAAAATTTACGACGGATGGTAAGAACAATATCCATATTGCTTTTTGTATGCGTATTACCATTAAGTAATGGCTTTGCGCAAAATGTATGCTCAGTTTACGAATATTTCGATGAAGAATTTGAATATTTGAATGATCCGATTGATTTTGTTATTGACAACGAAGAGAATACCATTTATCTATTAACTGATAACAAAAATCCTAACTCAACTCATAATAAAATAACGCTAAGTAAATATGAAATTGATGGCGGATTAATTTGGAGTAGCAGTTTTCAAGAATTACCGTGGTTTGGCTTTGAAATTGAAAGTTTTGATATAAGCCAAACCGAAACCCATATTGTTACTTATGTAAGCCATTATGATAATATTGCCTACTTGAATAAAGCAAGTCCTTTAACTTTTAGTAAAAGTGATGGAACATTTAGTTTATACAGTACAGAAAGCATAAATAGCTATAATTTTAATGATGAGGTACAAGCTATTGAAATAGATAATGAGGGCAATTTTTTGATTACTACAAATCAAGGGCATTTAATAAAACTTAATGAGAATTTTGAAGAAATTTGGACTTACCAACAAAACGGTTATTTTGCTAAAGAAGAAATTAAAATAGATAGCCAAAACAATATTTACATGATGCTTAGGGGCTGGGGAGTGCCAGGTAAAATGGTTAAACTTTCGAGTAGTGGAGAATTGATTTGGGAATATACATACAATTACCAATTTGAAAACACTATGTTTCCTATTGATTTTTGTATTGATAAACAAGGCTATGTGTTGTTTTTAATATCAGCAAGCGATAGTGAATCAATGCTATATTCTCTTGTAAAATTAGACCCCTTAGGTAATAACATTTGGGGAAATAAAATGGATGAAATACATAATGACTTACTATTTGCTCATGCTGATAAAATTGATGTTGATTCGGATAACAATATTTATATAAGTACCCATACAGGTTTATCAATTGTGGACGAGTATCATTTGTCAAAATACTCAAGCTCAGGCGAGCATTTATGGACTATTGAAAAACCTGGTCATGATGAATTGATTGTATCTGATACTAATGACCCATCTGATATTATTATTGAGGCGAATACCATTTATTGGGCATGCTACCCCAAACTCTATTCTTATCAGTTTAATGGCGAGTTAATTAACGAATTTAATGAAGACAAATACTTTTTCAACCAAGTAAAGTTTAACAATCAAAGCATATACCTTAACGGTATAAAAAATAATACCATTGGCGAAATGAAAACCTCAAATCTTTTAACAAGAATTTGTAGCCAATCAACCAATAATTTTAATCCTGTTAGTGGTGCGTTATCCGTTTATCCAAACCCAACAAACGGGCATATTACTATTAATATGCAAGGCAATTTGTTTGATAGGGTTGAGGTATATAGCGTTGATGCTAAGTTGCTTTTTGAAAAAACAGGCTATAATCTTAGCAACATAAACCTTAGTAATTTACAAAATGGTATTTACCTAATAAAAGTATTTAAGGGTAAAAATGTTGTTGCTTATACTAATGTAGTTTTAAGCAAATAAAATAATAGGGAACGCCCAAATAATATTAATTTCTGATTTAAATAAATGCACCTAAAAACTAGCCCCAATTTGTAGTTTAAAATTGCGGCCAGGTGCGCTGATGCCTGATGAAAAAGGTAGGTAGTGGTAATCTAATATATTGTCGATGCCGGCAACTAGGTTGAAGGATTTGTTGAGCTCAATTTTGAATTGGTAGTTGAGGATAAACCAAGCCGGGGTGTATAATTGGTTAAAGGCTTCGTTTTGCTTGTCTTCGCTGGCAGAGTATTGGCTGGCGGGTTTTTTGGCGTTCCATTCAAGCGAAAGGGTGTGGTTAAACCGCTTGTAACGGTGGTTGATTTCGTGCCGGCCGTATAGGGGCGGAATGTGCCCTAAGGGAACATCGTTGGTAATATCGTGCCCGCGGGTGTAGGCAATGGAGTGCTTGGTGCTAAAGTTGCCTTTGTTGTCGATGATATTGAGCTCGGCATGGCCGCCCGCAATATAGGCTTTGCCTGCATTGGCATTGGCATAAATGCCCACGATGTCGCCTTCGTAAGCAATAGAATCTTGCCCGAGCAGGGTGGATTTTGCGCGTTTGATAAGGTTGTTAGCCAGGCTGTAATAACCGCCAATTTCCACAATTACATTTTTACCGAATCGTTGTTGCCATTGCGCATCGAAATTGTTGATGTATTCGGGCGAAATATCGCCATTTGGCACGACCAAAGCCCCATCGAATGGGTCGAAAATTTTGCCCACATCATCTAAGTTTGGCGCACGGAAACCCGACGAAATATTGATGTTGAAACGACTGCTTTCGGTGGCATTGTAGCTGCCGCCAATATAGTAAGTGCCGCCATAGGTGGTATAATCAAAGGCGTTGAAGTTAAGCCCCTCGAAAGGTTGGTTTTCGTAGCTGCTTTGCAGGGTAAAAAAGGCAAAACGCCCGCCCAATTTTAGCTTTAATTTTTCGGATAAGTTAAGGCGCAATAAGCTGTAAGCGGCATAGGCATTGGTGCGGTTTTTACCATCGGGGTAGCGGGTGGTAATGGGCGTTTCTGCATCGTTATTTGCCCAAACATTACGCTCAAAAGCGGTGCTTTGCACATCGTTCCAAGCCCAATCTAAGCCATATTGAATTTTATGTTTGCTGCTGCCTAAGGTTTTAATGGCATCGGCATTTACGGTAATTACTTGTACCTGTTCAATTTGGTTTGCTTGGGTAGGATTGTTGAATTTTCGCCTAATACGACTTTCTTCAACCTGTTGGTAGGCTAGGGTAGTGTTGAGTTTGTCGTAAAACAAACTGCTGTTTTTTACATTAAAATGGATAGCCGCCAACAAGCGTTTTTGCGGTCCATATTCCCATTGCGTAAACTTGAGGTTGTCGCCGCTATAATCGTTCAGCCTATCGTGGCGCGGAATGTTGCTGCTTGTGGAGTATTGTAAGTTTAAAATCAACTCGTTTTCGTTGATGGGGATGAGGGTTTTATTAAGGAAATCGTACTGTTTATAACCTGTGTTTTTCAGTTGATGGGGCTTGTCGTTTTTAACCGATAAATCGCTGTTAACCGATGGCTGTACATAGTCGGGTTGCAGCCCCCAGTTTTCATCGCCATGCGCGCGCCATTGCCCCATTGTTAGGCTGCCAAAATCGCTATATGAAAAGGCGGTGTAATTGGCGATTTTTTTGTTTCCCAAATTCAGTCCGAAGCTGGTTGTTTTTTCTTGGATGGCCGATGAAAAGCGAGCGGTAATACTGCCTTCAACCGTATTTAATTTTGGTTTGAAAGTGGTGAAACTAACCACGCCCCCCAAAGCATCGCTACCGAACATTACGGAGCCAGGGCCTAAAATTACATCGACATTTTGGATGGAAGCCTGCCCAATTGTAAGCGCGTTTTGCAAGTGGCCGCCACGGTAAATGGCGTTGTTTAAGCGGATGCCATCGACAACCAATAAAACCTTGTTGGCCTCAAAACCCCGTAGCACGGGGCTACCGCCACCCATTTGCGATTTTTGAACATAAACTTGTCCGCTTTTTGCTAATAAGTCAACAGATGTTGGTGTGCTTAATTCTTTGATTTTTAAATGATTAATGCTTTTCACTTGAAGCCCTGTTTCGCTTAGATTTTCCTCAAATCGGTAAGCAGTAACGGTTACATCAGGTAGGTTTTCACCCGTACTTTTTAAATAGATTTTGTAGTTGTTCGCTTCAATAGAATCTTTTGAAATGGTAGTTAATGGGTAGGCTACATGGTCGATTTGAAAGGCTTTTCCACCCGATAACTCAAAATTGCCATCGGCATCGGAGGTCAAAAAATTATTATTGTCAATATCGAATATATAGGCACCCTCGATTGGCTGTTGCGAATCGGCATCGAGCAATTGGGCAGTTTGGGCACAAACATTAGCTAAGGCACAAAGCATCAGGGCAATAAACAGTTTAAGTTTCAACATTGGCGCAAAAATATGTTCTTATTTATTGGGCAGTTGGATGCGAAAAGTCGTGCCTTTGTCAATAGTTGATTTATGCACAAAAATTTGCCCTTTGTGGTATTGTTCTATTATCCTTTTTGATAGCGAAAGTCCAAGTCCCCAGCCCCGCTTTTTACTGGTGAAACCGGGTTTAAAAACATCGCCGAATTTTGATTTTGCAATACCGCAACCCGTATCGCTTACGTCAATTAAAATCTTGTTGTTTTTCTGCTGGATTTTAAGGCTAATTTCTCCTTGCCCTTTTAAAGCATCGAGTGCGTTTTTTAGCAGGTTTTCAACGACCCAATCCAAAAGGGGAGGGGAGAAGTTGACCTTTAAATCATCAAACTCGCTAAAGTTGTTGCTGAACTGGATTTTGTTGGCCGCCCGTCGTTTAACGTAGCTGTAGGTGTTGTTTAAGCAATCAACCAAATTATGGGCTTGTAGCTTTGGTTTTGCTCCAATTTTTGAAAACCTATCAGCTATTTGGTTAAGCCGTGCCACGTCGTTTTCCATTTCTTTGGCGGTATCTTTCACCTCGGTATCATCGTGGTAGCCAAGGTTATCAAGCCATGCCCCTAACGATGATAGCGGCGTGCCGAGTTGGTGTGCAGTTTCGCGTGCCATACCTACCCAAACTTGGTCCTGTTCAGCCTTACGCGCGCTACTAAAAGCAAGGTAGGTTACCCCTAAAAATATGGCAATAATCATAAGTTGAAACCAAGGGTAAAAACGCAGTTGTTTTAAAATACTCGAATCTTGATAGTAAACATATTGCTTAATATCATTAGTTAAAGTTATTGGTATAGGCTCGTAAGCACTTTTCATTTCGGCAAAAATTTGCTGAAGCTTTAGGCTATCAGCTTCTGTTTCTACTTTTTCAATATCTAGATTATTATATTCAGTAATATTGCCTTGCTCATCTGTAATAATTACAGGTATGGTTGTATTTGAGGTTAAAATTTGGCGAACCAAATTTAGATTTAAATTGTTTTTCGGGTTGCCCACTTCTTTAACAGTAAAAGCATGAATTTCAATTTTTTTACGCTCTTCGGTAGCTAATTTTTTTGCCAGTTGATTGTTGTATAACAGCGTTATTGCAGCTATAATTAAGGCAACGAAAAGTAAGCCAATTTTCCAATAGAATTTTTTCTGGTATATATTCATACAAGATGTTGATGGACTAATAACGGCACAAAAATAAAAATCGGATAAATAAGTGATTTTTTTTCGTAGAATTTTGCTTTTGTAAAGATGAAGCTTTTATATTTGCATTCCCTTTTAAAAAGGAGGGGGCGATTAGCTCAGTTGGTTCAGAGCACCTGCCTTACAAGCAGGGGGTCAATGGTTCGAATCCATTATCGCCCACACCTCAAAATCAAGCAGTTACAACTTTTTTGTTGTAGCTGCTTTTTTCATTTGCACGGAATTTGCACGGATTTTTTCCAAAAACTTAAATTGTTTTACAACTATTTAGAGTTATTCGATGCTCTTCATCGTAGTTTGTCGAATGTAGACTTAATAAATTGCTAGAATTTGTTAACTTAGGTCAAGTTAAAATAATCTGTTATGCAAATCTTATCTATTCTTTGTGGGTATTCCCTCACATTTTTCCAATTTTTACCAAAAACTCTTGTTATGAAAAGACTTTTCTTAATGGTATTATTATGTTCAATACCTATTTTTTTGAGTGGACAAAACAATTATGATAATGATCTAAAAACATTTATTTTCGATCGTTTTGGAAATGACTATAGAATTAGTGATATAGCTGTACCACCTAGTGATGACCCACACCCTTGCTCTTTTAACAATGCTATATTTAATATTTATTTTTACATAAGTACTGATGGTGGAATAGTAAATGCAAACTATTTAAATGAGACTCAAATGGATATTCTATATCCTGGACACCAAGAATTAGTTTGTAGGGTTATTTCTGATTTGGGTGCTTCGGTTATCTCAGCAAGTTCACCTAAGGCATGTGAAAATGAGAAGGTTAATTTGAAAATTGTATATAGAAGTTTAACAACAACAAGTTCTTCATATACTGCTGGGTCAGCAAGTAGTTTTTATGGGGATACATTTACTTCAATTGAAAGTGAGCCTTATGTTTTACCTGGATATGTTTGGCAACAAATTAATACAGGAACAATTCCATATGAAATTGGCGCATATGCAGCAGAGGTATTTCATGGTGTTATCTCTATAAACAATGACAGCAATGTTTTACCAGGATTTTATACGGGCTTAGACCCAGCAGGGATAGTAAGTCAACCAATGAATGCATATAATCATGCGATTGATTTATACCATACATTTTTACATGAAACATTACATACAATGGGAATTGCAAGCTTTTTAGAACCTGGAGATGGATGTAGCGTAAATCCCAAAATTTTAACATCTATAGATGGTGAGGGAGAATTACATTGGATTACAATTTGGGATGAGTATTTGATGTCTAATGGCAATAATCTTGTAATAACTAATCAAAGTTTATGTAACCATTTTGAAGTCAATGCTGATTGTAATGATATATCTAACAATCCTAATTTGAGTTTCTCAGGTAACTATATAAATTCATTAGATTTAAACAATAATACACTTAGCTCGACTGTTTACGCTCCAAATGGTTTTTTGACTGGTTCAAGTTTAAGCCATCTAGAAAATCCCAACTTTTTAATGTCTCCAACAATAATTGTTAATACAGAAGGTTTAAGAGCTCCTTTACAAGAGGAGTTTAATATTTTATGTGCATTAGGATATTCGATTTCAAGCACTTATGGAAATAATTTAAGTTTTGATGATTTTAATTATTCAACTTCCATTAATGTAACCCCTTGTACAAGTGAAATCCCTTTAGCAGGGGATGACTACTTCAACGATGACTGTGATGGCTCATGGGTGATTGAGAGTTGTAATCCTATACATATTAATTTTTCAGACTTAACTGCAAATGACCCGAGGGCGGTTGCATATGATGAAAGCCAAGGACTTGATTTTTGTTATGAAATAAATTGTGATGCAACTGTTTTTATAGATAATATTGTCGGTGGACCTGATGGTGGATTTGATTTAATTGTAGATTGGGAAAACACTGGAGTATCCGATGTTCTTATAATTCAGTTAAAGTATGCACCCATTTATGAAACCGCAGACGGTTTTGAATATGGACCTTTTGCTGATGTACATATTTTGGCACATAAATGCTTAGATGAATGTGCGTGTGAAAGTTATGATGAATGTAACTTAATATGTAATAGTAGTCTTACCTATGAAGGAGATATTCCAGTTCTCCCTCTTTCAATGCACTATGGTGCTTCATGCTCAGAATCTCCTAATGATCAGGTTTGTGGCTGGTCATTGAGAAACGGAAGTTCTCAATATTTTCAAGCCTTTAACCAAACTGGACTTGAGGATGAATATTCGTTTTACGGAGATGGTGTTTTGGCTTTAGGGGTACTTGAACCCGAACCTATTGATGAGTTAACTGAATACAAAAGTGAATCATTTGAAACAAGAGCAGATTTACAAAACTCAGAGAAATATATAATATCAACCACCTGTAAATCTGGTGATTATTTCTCTACAGACCCTGAATTTTTGCCTCCAGTAAGTAAATTAAAAATGATAGCATATAAGAGTGAAGATTATGATGAGTTTTGGATTGAGCAACCTTTCTATTTCCAGTTTAGTGATAATCTAGTAAATCTACCTTCTGAATATCAAGTGTTATTAGAAATTGAGAATCTCGAGTATCAAACATGGTATCATGGTTATAGTTGTTTCACCTCTGATAATGATTATGATAAAATTTTGATTTATTCCGTTTCTGAAATTTCAGAATTTAGATATGTGGGTATTGATAGACTTGATGTTTATCGTGATGAGTTTCCTGAAGAATTGGAAAATTTAAATACATGCCCAAATAGTACTTTACCTATTGTTAGCTTGGGAATGAATTGCCCACCAGAGTTTATAACTTATAATTGGTTTTATTACGATGAATTTGATAATCAAGTAATACTTGCTTCAGATAATAGTGGGTTAATAAACCTAGAAGATTACTCAGGTCAAATTTTTGATGGTATAGAAATTTTTGTTAGAAGGGAATTTGAAATTTTGGGGCAAGTTTCAGTGCCTTACACAGACAATTGTAGTTTAGGGCAAGAATTGTCTTTTTTTATTGAATTCGATGATGATTGTTGTGTTAATAATTCAGAATTGGTTTGGGTTAACGAATCGAATTTTATTTGCGATGGATTAAGTGAGCCATTGAATATTTGTCTTGAGTTAAATAATGGAGATTTTAACTATGATAATGTTGAGCTTGTTTTGCCTTTAGAAGCATCAATTGGTACTTCACCAAATTGTTTTAACTATCCAGTTCAAGGAAGTGGAGGATGTGGCTTACAAGATGTTTCAGAGGAGATAAATATCTCATGGAATGTCTGTAATAGTAATGATCAATCCATTTCTATTAATGTTAATTATGTCCTTATCCCTCAAAGCCCTGTTCAGTTAACGGCAGCTGAGTTTGATTGTCTTTCTATTGAAGAAAACTTGGTAGTTAACCATGAATGTGTAAGTGATTTGATAATTGATTTGGCTCAACCAAGCTGTGATTTCACAACATCAAATATTTCCTATCAATTAAATGAAACGTTTTTTGGTAATATAACCCCTAACGAAACTCTGTACCAAGTATTGACCGACTGTTGGGGACAAAGTTTTAACTTAATTGATAATACTTTCGGGTTTGGTGTTGATTGCCCTCCAGTATCACTCTCTAGTGTATTAAATGATAATGGTTTTGGTGCTACATTACCAAATCAAATTAATTCTTGCGGAGGTGGTAATGTGCAAGGTTTGTTTATATTGCTTGACAATCCTTTCGATATACCTTTAAATTTCACTCTAAGTCAGCCTAATGATATAACATTTAACCAAGTGTTTATTAGTACCAATTTCGTTTTTGATCCACCAGTTACTATTATATCAGGTGTATTTCAAGTTCCAGTAAATAATGGCTGCGAGGCAGATGACACACCATTAGACTTAGTTGTTAACTGCCCAAACAATACGCTTAGTGTACAAATTCCGATGGTAGTTTATCCACAAGATTTTACTGCGCAAATTAGTAGTTATGGTAATTGTGAAGGTAGTTCTCCTTTAGTTGATTTAATTGCGGTTGATGGAACTGTTTGCAACACCTATGAAGTTGGTGAAGGTGGTGGATTATGCCCTGATGAGCAAATTACATTCAATCAACCCTATTCAATTTTTAATCCGTTTTATACTTTTTGTGGTGAGCCAAAGTTTTATAATTATTTGCCAGATTTCACTAATGTGGAAAATTGTGAATCCGAGGTTTGCTGCCCTGTAATTGAAGATCAAACTTTTTCAGTAGAATTGTGTTCAGATCAATCACTTGTATTTCCATTGCCCCCAATAGGCTTAACCGAGGATGTTACATTTATAACGGAATCAAACGCTAATGGAGATGAGATAAGCTATAACCCTGACAACAATTTAGTTACCCTTATTGCTATTAATAAAACTTGCGAACCAAGGAATGATCAATTAGTTGTTGATTTAGTTTGCGATGGTGGAATTATTGCTCAGCTTACTTTTCTTTATACAGTATATCCAAGTGCTGAAGATTTTGATATTATTATCAATTATCCAACTTGCGACCAACATTCTGCCTCTTATTCAATTATAATTGGCGAAAACGTGTGCGAAAACAAAGAGCCTTTAACAACCACAGGTCCATGCCCCGATGGTGCTATCGAGATTATTGAAACCTTTGTAGAGACCGATTTTATAAACCCATTATGCAATAATATTTTAGGTCTTGAAGGTACTAATCAATTGCCTTTAAATGTTGACCCATTACAACTGCCAACATTTTGCTCGGGCGATTGCTGCCCAGATGCTATCGGTGTGTATTACATAGAAGGGCATTTTGCTGATTACCCCAATTTCCCAAGCGATTATAATTTGCTAACCGGAGAAAACGAACAGCTTTGCGGGGCAGAAGATTTGTCGATTTGTGTTGAGTTTACCATACCCGATGGAACAAGCCTGAATGATGTTACAGTTGAGTACAACGGAAATGTGCAAACGACCGTAACTACGCCTGCTGGCAACGGGCTTTGCTTTTTAGTTAATAATTTTATTGCCCCCGACGATTGTTTTACGCCAAACCAATTAGAGGCCTTAGTTGAAGTACATTGCGGCGGGATTATTTTGACGCAGGAATCAGTAAAATTTGAAATTTATCCACCTTTGCCAACATTAGAGATTGTAAGAGTGCCAGATTGCTTTTGCGAGCAAGGCTCGGTGGTTTTTATTAACCCGATAACAAAAGAGGAGTGTGGAGAACCAATACCTGCTGGTACTAATGGCGACTATGGTTGTCCGAATGTGTTACCAAATTTTAACGATTTGGAACTAGAAAACCCTTTAAAGGAATGTTACGACCTTGAGTACTTTACTGTAGCAGATATTGCCAATACTGAATTGTTGGATGAACTAACATGCGGTGACCAAAGTTTATGCGAATGTACAGTTGATGATACAGAGCCTATTGATCCTGCTGAATTACAACAGTGGGATATTCAAGCATGCAACCAAGGTATTGATTGGGATATTTCATACAACACTATAATTGATTATGTAGTATCTGAAATTTCAAGTGTCGTACCAGGAAGTTTTATTGATTTTGAGCATTATAATGGAACTGTGGTAAATTATTATGAGGTGGTTTGGACTCCAGAACAAAACCCTTGGGATAAAAAAGACTGCCCTGTATTTGTTAATAATGTAATTAAAATCGCATCTGGTACTAAATTGAATATTCATGGAATGGCATTTGAGTTCGGGACTAGAGGGAAAATTGTTGTTGAAGAAGGTGCATATCTTTTAATTAACGGTGCTAGTCTAAAAACAGCTTCAAATTGTATGTGGCAAGGTATCAGGGTTGAAGGTGATTCATCTTATCCTAGTAAATCGACCACCTTTCAAAGAGGTTTTTTGGAGTTTAATAATTCGTCTATCCATGATGCAATTATTGGAATAGCGAATTTTTCGAATATTACTGAAAATTTTGCACCGAGCCTTGATATTGAACTTGTTGATGATTTTATTGTAGATACCGACCCCTCCACTAACTATGAAGATAAGGCCTATAAATATCAATTTAAGTTTCCAGAACCAAGTGAAATTAGTAACCATAATACAGGGGGTGAATTAAGAATTACAGGAGGAAGATTTTACAATTGTTTTTATGGAATTGCAAACATGTATTATACACCTGAAAATCCAAATCTTTTTGGAAATTTTTATTTAACAACAGGCCGGTTTTATCACACCGAAAAACTAAAACATCCCTTAAACTGTATTGACTATAGCCAAGGCGAGTATATAGCCAAAGGGGAAATGCTTTATCGTAATCAGATTAGCATATATGAGGGGTTAAATATTGGGTGCGAGATTACTGATGTGAATTCCTTTAAATGGTTCAGTGATGGATTTTTTGAAAACAATATAGTTGGTGTGAGTATGTCAGATTCGGAATCACCCACTTCGTATTTTTCAAGTAATGTGTATAATGATAACTTAATTGCAATGCATTTGAGGGGTAATGGTTTTGTAGGGGTGTATGAAGACAATGTAACTAATACTGCCGACCCGTTTGAAGATGGCACACCAACATTTGGCATTATAAACGAAAGTGCAAGGGTTTGTGTACAAGAATCTGATTTTATAAATGTAAGCTATGGCATAACATTAGCAGAAACAGCTTTAAATGAATCGAGTATTAACTATCATTGTAATTTTGATGCCCCTGATTTGGATTTTAGCCGTGGGCTTTGGAGCTTGGGGAACAATGTAGCATTAAACCTAAATTGCAACACTTTCCAAAACCTAAGCGAAGGTATTGTTGCTGCCGATTATACAACCCAAGCAGGTGTTGAAGCGGGTGTATTTTTACAAGGGGATTGCGTGGGAGAGCCAGTTTACAATACATTTGCCAATAACACAGCTTTTCAAGATGTGGTTGATTTAATAGGAACAAGTAACTATGGGTATAGTACCTATGATGTTTCAATTTCTGGTAGTACTTCCCATATTCCTAATAACCCATTGGCAAGCGAAATCTGTTCGGGTGTCCAATCATTGGATGATGAGTGTACTGAAGAATGTGTAAACCCTCTTTCTTTTTCATGTTGCATAGATGAACCAGGTAGTGGGGGCAGTAAATGCAATATATCTAATCAATATATAAATACTTTTGACAATTATTTCCGTAGCCGATTATTGATACAAAAGGTTCGTTGTTTATGGGACAATGAGTTATATGCCCAAGCTTTTGAAACAATTAATAATGTGGAAAGTAATACCAGCAATAAATTTTTAGTGCAACATTATATGCGTGAAGGTAATTATAATGCAGCGCGAAAGGCTTTGGCAAAAGTGCAATACGAAAGTATGGAAGACTGGCGTTTTCGCCGTTATTACAGTATTTTAATTGGTCAACTGAAAAAGGGTAAAACCATGCAAGATTTGAAAGGAAAGGCTAAGTTTATCCTTAAATTTATTGCAAAAGGCAATAGTTATACTGCCAATAAAGCAAAAGTTGATGTATCAGCTATTGATGGTACTTGGATGCCAATTGTATTGCCATCAAGTGGAACTCCTGTTTTTAAAAATCAAGAAGATAGTAGCATAGAAAACCTGTTAGAGAATCCAAAGCCAATCCAATTATATCCCAATCCTGTTGAAGATGTGTTGACAATAGATATGGAAGGAGCAGCGAGACAAGCCTATGTGTTAAATGTATATGACGCACTTGGTAGGTTAGTTTTACAACAAGGTTTGTTTGGTAATAGTATTGAGCAATTTGATGTAAGTGCTTTAGCCGACGGTTTGTATTATGTTAATATCGTAAATTTAAACAACGGACAAACCATCCATTATGAAAAGCTTATGGTTAAATAGCATAATTATAACATTGGCGATGCTTTTACTTTGCACGGCTAATGTTTATGGACAAGGTAAATATTTTGAAAAAAACATCCCACATTATTTTGTTCAGAACGGTTATGGCGTTGAAAAAATAGGTAATCTTTTTTTTGTGTATGGTGAGGGTTATGATACCCAAGCTTGGAATGGATATGGATATCTAGTTGATGAAAAGGGAATAGTTTTTGATGAATGGTATCCGAGTTATGAGGATTACTCAAGCAATACATTTAAAGATTGCTTAAATATAAATAGTGTTATTTATTGTGTTGGTTCGGTAACAGAATCAACTGACTATTATTCACTTTTTGCTAAGAAGGGTTTTTCAGATTCTAGTTTTGATTATGAAATAATTGAAACTGGCCAAGCATTTAAAATTAAGGAAAGCCAAAATGGGAATTTTCTTATAGGGGGACGTGTTATTATTGATAATAAGTTTGTTCCTTATATAGGGGAGTTTACCATAGAAGGAGGTGAGGTTTGGAAGCGTTTTTTTAATGATATTAGTGAAACCTCAACAAGTTATTTTAACGATATTTACCAATCGAGTATGGGCGATATCTATGCAACAATGACGGTCAATGTATATGGCCAGTCAACAGATATTGCCTTTGCAAGATTATCAAGCGATGGCGTTATTTTGGATACACAAGTTTATGATTTGTCAACTACCAATAGGTCAGACGATTTTTGTGTAGACGATAATGGGAATTTTTATTTAGCAGGCAGGCACAATACAAAAGGAGCAATTTATAAAATCAACCCTGATTTACAAATCACAGTATTGAATAATACTTTTGATAATTATGGGCGAATGAGACGTATAAATTATAATGAGGAAAATGAAACATTATTGATTGTTGGAACTTCTTCAATTGATGAGTGGGGTGCTATATTAAATGCAGCTATTTACAAAATGGATTTACAGGGCAATGTACTTTGGAGTAGGTTATATGGCACGGAAGAATACGACGAATACGGCTGGGGGATGCTGGTTGACGATGATGGCAGCATATGGGTAACAGGTCGTTACGAAAGCTCACTGCCTATTGACGGTACGGTTTCCACCTATCTACTCAAAACCAATTGCATGGGTTTGTTAACCGAGCCGCAGGCGGCCTATGCCTTTGAATCATGCGGGTTGATAACGGAGTTCGAGAACCAAAGCCTGAATGTTTACCCCGATAGTATCGACGGGGGATATTATACTTGGGATTTCGGGGATGGTACAACATCTGATGAGGTTAATCCAACTCATTCCTATACCGATGAGGGTGTTTACCAAGTAAGCCTAACAGGCATTGTATGCCAAGATACCTCTACGGTTAGTTTCCCAGTCCATGTGGCCATAGATACTTGCTATACTTTTGTAGATGTTCCAATAATTGATGAAAAAACGATTAAACTATACCCTAATCCAGTTTCTGATTATTTGAACATTAGTATCGAGGGGCAATTTCAGGAAAATTTGTTTTTAGAAATCTATGGCATCAATGGTGCATTGCTTTATGAAAAGGAAATAAATAGCAATAACGAAAGAGTATCAATAGGTAGGTTTGAAAGTGGTTTATACACTTACGTGGTTTATTCGCGTAAAGGCATTTTAAAGAGGGGCAAACTGGTAGTAAAATAGCCTTTATGTTACGCTTTTTAGTATTAATATTCACTTCTGTTGGAATGAATATCTAGTAAAAGGTTATAGTTTTAGTACCCCCATGCTACACTATCGGCAACCACAAAGCCATGAACAAAGACCGCTGCATAATAGACACCAACAGGGGCAATGAAATAACCATTGATTTTGTGTGGCCAGAAAAGCCAGTAAGCGGTTCAATGGCGGTTTTCACGAAAGCAGCAGAACACATCGGTTTACTGGAAGGCATAGAAAAGACAGGGCCAACTTGACAAGATAAATGGAATCAGATAGCCTTTGTATATGAAGGCATCTGTTAACGGCAATACAGCAATCAATCGAACAGCCCTGTATATGCGGGTCAGCACCAACGAACAGCGCATAGATGGCTATGGGTTAGAATCCCAGAGGCGCAGCTTACTCTCCTATGTAGAACGCAACGCTGACCAAGGTATGCAGACAAAAGCGAGCTGGATATTCACCGATACACATACAGGCTCTGACTTCCATAGGGTAGGGTTGCAAAGACTGCTCAAGCAGGTACGAGAAAAGAAAATAGACACCGTTGTCGTTTGGAAAATAGACCGCCTGAGCAGAAGCCTCAAGCACCTGCTGGAAATCTTCGATACCTTCCAAAAACACAAAGTCAATTTCATTTCCCTGCAAGAAAACCTGAGCTTCACCGGCCCAATCGGCAATTTTATCTTTCAGATTTTGTCATCAGTATCAGAGTTAGAACGCAGTCTAATAAAGACACGAACTCGTCAGGGTATCATTACCTCGGCTGAAATGGGGAACTTCACAGGTTCACGCGTGCCTTTTGGTTATAAACCCATACCTAACCCCAATGGCAAAGGCAAGAAACTTCAAATTATCCCAACGGAAAAACAAACCGTAGAAGAAATCTTTCGCCTATATATCTATGAGAACATGGGTTATGAAGCTATTGCAGTACATCTCAACGATTTGAAAACACCAAAAGGCACATTCACCAAGCACTTGCAAAAACACAACAAATGGACACCCAAACACATCGAACGCATCATCCCCAATACACTGTATAGAGGTGAGTTCATTGCTAATAGAACCGACCAAAGTGGACAAAGACTCCCGCAAGAAGAATGGACGATAGTGGCTATTCCACCCTGCGTGGACGAAATCACTTTTGCCATGGCACAACGCAAACGTTTGGAACGAGGCGGGAATCACCAAAACAAGGGAAATTTCTATCTGCTGTCGGGGAAACTCTATGACATCTCTACTCCCTATAACCGCAAATTTTCAGGCTCACCACGTTCCAAAGGAGGATTTAGTTATAAACGCAAACAGTTCACCGATACTGAGGGCACACGCTTTTCAGTCTTCGAAATCCCAGCCAAACCCATTGAAGAAGCGGTATGGGAACGCATTACCCTTGCGCTGAAAGATCCAGATATTTTCATACAGTGAAGTGTCTACCTTTAATGTTACAAAAAGTATAAGCGCATAACTTCAAGTAATTATGGTAAAAAAGTATGAAAATGAATTTAAGGTAATGATAGCCGAACTATTATTATCAGGAGTGCCTAG
>Ga0160423_10000767_pt1 | contig 26693 bp, 33 predicted proteins | sample CRUFie14St8metaG_FD_108191 | JGI IMG/M metagenome (GOLD analysis project Ga0160423, IMG submission 108191) | Marine microbial communities from the Costa Rica Dome - CRUD Field 142mm St8 metaG | ecosystem: Environmental > Aquatic > Marine > Oceanic > Photic zone | place: Costa Rica: the Eastern...
CCAGCTTATTCTGGGCACCGGCCCTCAGATGACCGCGACAGAGGTCGTACAAAGGACTGAGGAAAAAATGCGGCTTCTTGGCCCTCTGACTGGAAGATTGAGCCAGGAGCTACTGCAACCATTGATCAGCCGTGTATATAACATCCTGTCCCGGCAAAAAGCATATCAGCCGGCGCCGGAGTTTATGGCCAACACAAATCTGGAGATCGAATATGTCAGCCCATTGGCCAAGGCACAGCGCCAAGGCGACATTCAGTCTATGACCAGACTGCTTGAACTGATGACGCCATTGTCACAGCTTGACCCATCAATCATGGATTATGTGGACAGTGACGGCATATCCAAGCACCTGATCAAGATACTGGGTGTGCCGGCCTCAGCGGTGCGTGGTGAGCGTGAGGTTTCAATTATGAGAGCTGAACGTGCAGAACAGCAAGCGGCCATGGCAGAACAACAACAACTAATGCAACAGGCTGAAGCTGCCGGCAACGCCGCGCCAATGGTAAGAGCAATAGACGCGGCGGAGTAACATGACACCAGAAGATATTATCCAGCTTTATAAAACCGTATTTACTAGCGAAGACGGGCAAAAAATACTCGATGATCTGGGTGTGAGATTTTGTGAACATTCGTCCACATTTTCATCAGACCCATGTGAAACAGCATACCGGGAAGGTCAACGGACGGTCTTGCTGTTTATTAAATCTATGATCCGTGACCGCAAACCATTAGAGGACATTACATCAAATGAGTGAAGAACAGGTAGCTGAGGTCTCTGCCGATGCAGAGGTAGCCCAGTCTGTCGCCAGCGATTGGCGCACTAGCATCCCCGAAGAAATCCGGGGTCATAAATCATTAGAACATATTCAGGACGTCGGGGCACTGGCTAAGTCCTATGTCAACGCACAATCAATGATTGGCGCTGATAAAGTGGCTATACCGGGCAAACATGCCACCGATGAGGACTGGGGCGAGGTATATCGCCGATTGGGTAGGCCAGATACGCCGGATGGCTATGAGCTTGAGAATGAAATTCCGGAGGGCGCCCAATCAAGTGATGAAATGCTCAACTGGTTTAAAAACGCGGCTCACGAGGCCGGCCTGACCCCTAGCCAAGCTCAAAGACTGCTAGGCGGGTATAACGAGTTTTTAGGTAACATGGTCGCTAATGATAGCGGTCAGGTGCAACAAATCCGTGAAAACACGGAGATTGAGCTAAAAAGAGAATACGGCGCTGCCTATAACGATATGATATCGAATGGCAACGCAGTCATGCAGGAATTTGGTGAGGCCGGCATGTCGGAGATTGAGCTGGCCGATGGCCGGCTGTTGGGTGACCACCCGGAAATGATCCGCATGATGGTAAACATCAGTCAGTTTATAAATACAAAGATTGGCGAAGATAGCCTCGAAGGCATCAAAAATTCTGGCGCTCTGACGCCGGCAGATGCACAAGGCCGGCTGGCAGAGTTAACAGCCCAAGGTTCGCCATATTGGGATCAACGCCACCCTGAGCATACGTTTTATGTAAACGAAGCTCTCAAATACAGGGAGATGACGGGTGGCTGATATTGAAGCAGATCGCGAGTTCCGGCTTGAGGTGTTGCGGCTGACCTTGGAAACAGGATCGGCGGCGATGATTAACAACCCGCTGGAACATGCTGAAAGAAATTTGCAATGGTGCCTACAACCGATTGACAAGCCAATGGCCCAGTCAGTTAAAGCGCCAAGCAAAAAACCGGGACAAGCAAGTTAGCCCCCGTCGGCGCAACCGTTATTGCACAAACCTTTGTCCGGCGCGGTGCCGGGTAGCAACTATTTAACTGCAAAACGAAGGGAGACATAGATATGTCTACGCAAATCACTACCGCGTTTTCCCAGCAGTTTAGCGCTAACGTACAACTGCTTTCTCAGCAGATGGGCTCAATCCTACGGGGTGGCGTATCTGAGGAATCAGTGACTGGTGAAAAGGCTTTCTTTGACCAAGTTGGTGCCGCCGCTGCGGTAAAACGTACATCACGGCATCAGGATACGCCTATGGTTGAAACACCCCATAGCCGTAGAATGGTGACTATGGATTCATATGAATGGGCTGACCTGATCGACGACGCCGACAAAGTGCGTATGTTGATCGATCCAACCAGCACATATGCTCGTGCGGCTGCCGCCGCCATGGGTCGTGCTATGGATGATGCCATCATTGAAGCCGCTACAGGCACAGCGAAAACCGGCAAGTCCGGTGGCACAAGCACATCAATGCTTGCGGCTCACCAGATTGCTAATGGTTCGGCTGACCTGACCTTGGCGAAACTGATTGAGGCCAAGAAAGTTCTTGACCTTGCATCTGTTGACCCATCAATCCCGCGTCATATTGCCGTGGGGCCAGACCAGATTGAGGCGCTGTTAAACAGCACCACAGTCACCAGCTCTGATTTCAATACGATCAAAGCTCTGGTACAAGGCGAAATTAACACATTTCTGGGCTTCCAGTTCCATGTGTCAACTCGCTTGGCCAAGTCTGGCAACATTCGTACATGCTTTGCTTGGGCTGAAGACGGAATCAAGCTGGCTGTCGGTAAAGACGTCATGTCACGCATCGATGAGCGTTCTGACAAATCTTACTCAACACAGGTTTACTACTGTGCAACATTCGGGGCTACCCGGATGGAGGAAGAGAAAGTCGTGCAAATCGATTGTGACGAAAGCGCATAAGGAGGGCATGAGATATGGCTACTGTATATAGCACTCAGCGTACCACGCTGACTCAGGACGACCCTTCTGGTTTCGTACAAGCTAATGAGCTTGCAGGAAATGTTCGCGTTGCTTATGGCACATACGAAGCATCATCACTTGCATCAGGCGATGTAATTGAGATGTTTGCGTTGCCAAACGGTGCGCGTATCCTGCAAGGCCAGTTGGCTCACGATGCTTTGGGTGGTTCTACCACATTGTCTGTTGGCTACGCGGCTCACACAGATAGCAGTGGATCGGCTGTTGCCGCATCTGCCGCTGCCTACAAAGCCGCCGCCGCTTCAACATCAGCCCAGATTGTGGACATTGCGGCCACTCTCGCACTGCTGAACGGTGAAGAGGTAGACGCCAATGAAGATGGCAAGGTTGTTACAGTAACAATGGGCGGTGCCGCTGGCACAGGCACTATTGCTGTGACAATGCTTTATGTCATCGACTAAACCACCAGAGGGCGGCGCAAGCCGCCCTCTTCCCTATGGGAGGGGGGTTAAACCGAAACACCCCCCAACCACCTTCTAGGAGTTTGATATGGCATCTGTCGTTGATATATGTAACAGCGCTTTGAATCAGATTGGCGCGTCTAATATCATCAGTCTCACCGAAGACAGTAAGGCGGCACGGATCTGCAACCAGCGTTACAATTTTGTGCGCGATAGCGTTTTCCGCTCACATCCTTGGAACTGCCTGACGACCAGAGTGTCACTATCACCTGACTCCGCTACCCCCGCATTTACATTTAGCCAGCAATTTACTTTGCCGACCGACCCGTTTTGTCTACGCGTGTTGCAATTAAGCGATACGGATATTCTGTATAAGGTCGAAGGCCGCAAGCTATTATGCAACGAAAGCTCTATCGAAATGATTTATATTGGCCGGGTCACAGATCCTGTCCAATATGACACATTGCTGGTAGAGGCTCTAGCCGCCGCCATGGCCGCTGATCTTGCATATCCGCTGGTAAACAGCTCAGCGTTGTCTGCCAATATGTTTACGCTGTATCAACAGAAACTAACTGAGGCTAGGTTTGTTGATGCCACAGAAGACAACGACATCAACACATCTGTCATTTCAGATAGCCGCACAGTTGCTGCCGACACCTTTATTAACGCGAGGTTCTAATGGCGAAGGCGTCACCAGCGTTTACCAATTTCACAGCCGGAGAGCTGAGCCCCCGCCTCGATGGCCGGACAGATATCAGCAAATATTTTAATGGCTGTAAAAAACTACAGAATTTTTTAGTGCACCCGCATGGTGGCGCTAGCCGGCGCCCCGGTACTATTTTTGTGCGTGAGGTAAAAAACAGCGCCCATAACGCCCGTTTAATACCATTTGAGTTTAATGTCACCCAAGCCTATATCTTGGAGTTTGGTGATCAATATTTCCGTATTCATAAAGATGGCGGCACGGTGGTTGATGGCAGTAGCAATCCTATTGAGGTGACTACGCCATACGCTCACACAGACTTAGACAAACTCAAGTTTACACAATCTGCTGATGTGATGTATCTTGTGCATCCTGATTTTTCGCCGCGCAAGATTACAAGAACCAGCCACACCGCATGGACGATTGCAGAGGTTGATTTGTTGCGTGGCCCCATGGGTGACGACAACATAACATCAACCACATTGGTGGCTGACGCTAGAACCGGCAACGTGACGATCACAGCCAGTGCTAACACATTTGCCAGTACAGACGTTGGCCGGCTGGTAAAATTACATGATGGTTTTGCCAAGATAACCACATTTACATCCGCCACATCTGTCGATGCTGATGTAACAGAAAACGCAGACGGTCGCACAGAGCTGATGCCTAGCTATACGGCGACAACCATATCAGCCCACGAGGGAGATCCATCGTCTACCGGTCTGGAACATAATGACCGGTATCAAGACAGCGCCGGCCAGTTTATAGAGCAAGGCTTTAAGGTAGGCCAAAAGGTAACCGTTACCGGCTTTACCACAGCCAATAACAATGAAACCTCAGCTATTGTTGTAAAGGTTACTGAAGATACATTATTGCTAGCACCCAGCGCTGATTTAACAGATGAAGCCGCTGGCGATACCGTCACAATATCTGGAGATCTTACAGCTAGCACAGATTGGGCGCTAGGCGCGTTTTCAAATACCACCGGCTATCCGGCAGCCGTTGCTTTTTATGAACAGCGCCTGGTGTTCGCATCAACCACTGATCAGCCGCAAACATTGTTTTTCTCAGTAGGTGGCAGCTTCGAGGATTTTGCCGCCGGCACCGATGCCGATGATGCTCTGGTCTACACACTGGGGTCAAATCAGGTAAACATTATCAGATACCTGCAAGCTGGCAGGGTATTGTTGGTTGGCACATCAGGCGGTGAGTTTGTGGTGACCAGCTCTGAGGATGCCCCTCTAAGCCCCACAAACGCCGTTGTGAGGCGTCAGGCTACATATGGGTCGGCAGACGTCCAACCGGTGCAGGTGGCCAACGTAACGCTGTTTGTGCAACGCGCAAAGCGTAAGCTAAGGGAGCTAGTGTTCGATCTAAACACCGATAGCTATCAAGCGCCCGATATGACGTTGCTGGCTGAGCACATTACCGAAAGCGGCATTAAAGAAATGTCCTTGCAACAAGAGCCAGACAATGTGGTTTGGTGCGTGTTGGAGAATGGTAAATTTGTCGGCATGACCTACCGGCGCGAAGAAAACGTGATTGCTTGGCATGAACATATCATTGGTGGAGGTTTTGGCTCTGATGCGTTTGGTCATGTAGAAAGCGTGGCAACTATACCCGGCGACCTAAATGAGGATGACACATACCTTGTCGTCAAGCGTACAATCAATAGCGGCACCAAGCGTTATGTTGAATATTTTAGCAGTTTTGATTTTGGCGATGATGTCGAGGATGCTTTCTTTGTTGATAGCGGCCTGACCTATTCTGGGTCAGCGGCGACGACTATTAGCGGTCTTGATCACTTAGAGGGCGAGGTTGTCTCAATACTGGCTAACGGTGCCACACACCCAGATAAAACTGTCAGCTCTGGCAGTATCACATTAGACTTTTCTGTGACCAAAGCGCATGTCGGATTAAATTATAATTCAATATTGCAAACGATGCGTATTGATGCCGGCGGCACAGAGGGCACATCACAAGGCAAGATAAAGCGCATACATGAGGTGGTGTTACGTTTGTTCCGCACGGTTGGTGTTACTGTGGGCAGTTCAGAAACTGAGCTAGACCGCATACCGTTTAGATCGTCTGCCAATCCAATGACGGCGGCGATACCGCTGTTTACCGGCGACAAAGAGATAGAATTTAGAGGCGGGTTTGATACCGACGGTTTTGTAGTGGTAAAGCAAGATCAACCGCTACCAATGACTATTATTGGCATATTCCCGCGCCTAATTACGTTTGATCAGTGAGGATTATTGATTATCACCCCAGCCATTTACATGATCTCATGGATGGCGACTTGAACGACGGCGCCGTCAAAAACATTGGCTATATGAAATCATATGCTGATAGTTTGCAACAGCCGGGGTGGTCGTACACATTATTGGAAAACGGACATATCATATGTTGTTCTGGCATTGTTGATATGTGGCCAGGTGTAGGCGAGGCGTGGTTCATAGCGTCTAGCAAAATACATCAAAACGTCAGGCCATTTATCCGGTTTGCAAAAACAGACATTATGGAAAAGGTCGTCACAGAAAACAAACTGTGGCGGGTGCAGGGCGTTTGCAAAGCAGACTGGCCGGCAGCGCGGCGCTTTGCCAAGCTCATGGGATTTGAAGAAGAGGGGCTGATGCGTAAGTACGGCCCAGAGCAAGCAGACTACATCAGGATAGCAAAGGTAACATAATGGGATTTTTGTTTGAGTATCAGGCCGGACAACAAGAACAGGCCGCATATAATTTTAATGCTGATGTAAATGAGCGTAATGCCAAAGCGGCAGATCAGGAAGCGGCACAGCTTATTTTCACAGAAGAACAGAACATTGTGAAATTTCGTGAAGATTTCCAAGATCTGCAAGATGCGACGCAACAGGCGTATCGTTACAATGGCTGGATCGCTGAGGAGGGCACCCCGCTCAAAGTGGCCTTGGCTAACGCTCAAGAGGCGGATGCTGAGATAGAAACTCGGCGTTACAACGCGCAGGTCGGCGCTCAGACGCTACGCGAAAAAGGCGTAGAGTCACGGCTACAAGGCCAGCTCAACAGAATGTATGGCAAGGCTGCCGCCACACGGGGCAAGGCTAGAGCCTTTCAGAGCTTAATGCAAACAGCCACAGCTATAGCGGGTGCATAAATGAAAGTGCCAACATATAGACAACAGACCGGTATCACTGAAAAAACTGGGGCTACCATGTTTGGCGTAAGAGCCGACCCTGGCGCCATGTCTGCCGGCTTACGGGCTGTGGGTGATCTGGTGTCATCAGCCGAAAAAATGGCGGTTGACTATTATGCTGAGCAACAAAAGATAAAAAGACAGACTGAGCTCGATGACGCTGAGTTTGAGTACAAGCAGGAACTGCAAAAGCTCCAGCAAGAGCAAACAACCAGAAAACCTAAAGAGGTGTTGTTTGATGACCCGACGGCCCGTACTCAGAGCTTTAGCAGTATAGGGCAACAAAAATTAGACGCGATTGCCGACAAGATCCAAGACAAACGTGTTCGTCGCGCTTTTAAGCAAAAGGCTCGTAACTCTCTCAACACATTTACCATTGATGTAAATCAGAGTGCGCGTAACCGCCTTATTGATCAGAACAAAGCCGCCGGCCTGTCGAAAGGTAATCAGCTCGTTGACGATATAGTCATGGGTAATGGAGCGAAAAAAGCGCAGGCGATGCTTGAGCTGTTTGGCGACCCGTCAACAAACACTCCGGGTCATTATGAAAAGATGGCTCAGGATGGATATATAAAAGACTCAGAGTCGGTCAAATATACTCGTGACGCTCAGGTCAGCGTCAGGGATCGTGCTAGACAAGCTGATACCGCTATTATGGAAAACAACGTAAATAAGCGCGTTGTTGTGGCTGGCGACGTCAACGCCAACATAGCTGACCGGCAAAACGCATATACATCTCTTATTAAAGAAATAGACGACAGAGTTAATAACGGCACGATTGATCCGGCTGAGGGGCAAAAGAAAAAGATGGCCGCTGCCGACGATACGGCACGATCAACCATCATGGGCATTATGACATCCTCTGCGGATGCCACCGCGGCGGTAATGCAGATTGCCAGCGGTGACACGACAGACCCCATCCTTGGCCAAATATTCAAAGAAATGGATCAGGGCGACGTCACAAAAATAGTCAATGATATGTTTACCATTGGCACCAAGATCGATACTGAGCGCCGCGAAAAAGAAGAGGCCGACGAAGAAAAGGCCGACGAAGCTAATCGCAAAAATTATGAGACCATCATTAACGTCGATCAAAGTGATGAAGAGGCCATGGCCAGCGCTTTGGCATTACACAAAGATTTGTTGAAAGATAATTTTTACACAGCGACAGAGCGCAAAGCCGCTGAGGCTGTGCTTGGTCTGGGCAAGAAAACACAAGCCGGGGCTGATATTAAAACAACAAAAGAAGCGACGAAAATATTAAACCGGGCTGACAACGACAACATTTTGACGCCGGGTTTGGTTGATCAATACGCCGATCAATTGTCCACATCAGATTATAACGCATATTACAAAAGAGCTATTACAGAGGGCAAAGAAGGACGCACAGCGGCCAAGTCTTTGATCGGCAGTAAGCTACGTTATAACGAGTTTAAAGATAGCAACAACGCACTGGGCGATGCGTCTGATGCCATGTTTCAGCAAAGCATGTTTGAGCTTGATGACTGGCTCAACACATCCGGCGAAGGCGGCGGCGCCGGCGCGAGTTATCAGCAAATAGTCCAGAAAGCGCGTGAGATTATCAAAGAAAATGACGCTGAGTATAAAACGCAAATGCAAGAGGCGTTGATTACTTATGTGACCGGGATCAGCACTTTGCCTGATTTGATTGTAGACCCAGCCGATCCTGTCGGCTCAACACTACAGTATTTGGCAAATCAAGACCCTAGAAACCCAGTCGTCAAAGCTATTACGCTTAACATTAAAAACTATCAGAAACTGATACAGGGCAACTAATGGATTACGAATCACAACAGCTCGATGCGTATGATGCCGAAGACACACGGCGTTTTTTAGCAGGTGCCATTAAAAAGCCTGAGCCAGAAATGGAAGTCAGGGGCGTCCCGATCAGTGAGCTTGAGAAGGCCGGCGAACAGGTCAAAGACGAATTGTTTCGCGTGGGCGTGGGCGGTTTGCGAGATGCCGCCCAATCTGGCATGGAGACAGGCGCCGATCTTTTAGAGACAGGTGCGTTTGGGCCAGCTCTTAGCTTGGTAGGCAAACAGATAAAGGCAACTGTCCCGCCATCCAGATTGCCAGACGTCCCTGAGCCAGAGGGCTTTATAGGACAATTAGCTAGAGATTTTGTGCAATTTGGCGCCGGCATGGCCATGACGCCAGGAGCTGGAGCCGCTACGCCATTAAAAATTGCCGGTAAAAGCGCACTCGCTGAGGGTGGTTATTTTGACCCGAAGGAAGGCGGCTTTATCAGACCGCTTATTGATTTAGGCATCCTGCCACAAGCGCTGGAATTTTTGGCTGTGGAATCAGAGGAGGAAGACACAGCGGCTGAGCGCCTAAAAAGCAGACTAGGCTTGGCCATGCAGGGCGGCGCATTAGGGCTCGCTTTTGATGGCATTATTGCCACTCTGAAAAAAATTAAAAACAACCCGACGGCGTTGCGTTATGCGGCCAACACTATAGCCACAGCTACCGGCGCAACAACTTTGATGCCAAGTGAGGCAGAGGGCGCACCGGGCAAAACGCTTATTAAAAGACTGGCACAATCAGAGGTAGATACCCTGACAAAGGCCGCGACAAAAGACGGGGCGGTAGACAGACCGTTGCTCAAGAGGGCACAAGACGAAGCTCTAAGAATTAAAAATGAATACCCAGTATCTGATGGCTGGTTGCCTATAAATGTGAACGCAAAAGGCACAGCCCCAGCTTTCAAGGTAAACAAAAAAGGCTTTATAGAAATTAAATGGGAACAGCCATCATACGCTTTTCACGTTCCAAAAAACAAAGGCAACAAAGCCGCCCATAAAACAAATCTTGTTAACAGAACGGTCGATGATGTGAATGACGTACTGCAGCGGGCGCAGAACGGCGACACAGCGGCTCAAGAGATCATTGGGCAAGCTAACTGGTATAGAACAATGAGAACCCGCCTACGCCAAGAATTTGGTGGATTGGGCGATGTTTTCGCAGATATTCTTGGCGCAACATCAGCGCAAACTAATGTGCAACAGAATTACGAAAACGCATTGCAGGTTTTGCGTCGCTTCACCAGGGGTGAGTTCGATCAAGAAATTGATGAATATATCAAGTTGATTGAGAGCGGTGAACCACGGGGCACAGCATTATATGCGAAAGACAGAGACCCTAATGATCCGTTCAAGCTAATTCGCAAGGCTACTGGTGAGCTTTTCAATACTAATAGCGCTGCCGCGACTGAGGCATTGCTTGATATGTTCCGGCAGGTAAAGGTTGGAGGATCTCCAAAAACCATCAACTTTACAGGCAATCTGATTGGTTTTGGCAATGAGGCCACTATCGATGTCTGGGCCGCTAGATATTTAAGAGATGCCGCCGGCTTGCCGCGCATCCCGCCGCCGGCAGAAAAAGCTGTTGCGGGTAAACATTTGACTGGGTCAACACTCGACGATCCCAAAATAGGTGGTGAATTTGGTTTTGGGCAAGAGGTGTTTTCTGAGGCCGCAAATATATTGAACCAGCAAGGTGGCATAAAATCGTATGATCCAAACCTTGGTGATCTTGGGCCGGACGATTTGCAAGCTGTTGTGTGGTTTTTAGAAAAAGAAAAGTGGACAAAGAACGGATGGACAACCAAAGCCGGCGAAGGCGGGTCATTGGATTATGAATCTGTTTATGGCGGTTCTGCTGATCGTGCGCGTGTCGCAGAGTTACGTTCAGTAATTAACAAAAAGGGGAGCACCCCGGAACAGATCGCCGCGGCTAAAGAAGAGCTGGCCACATTAGAAGGCGCACCACAGCGGTTTACTGCCGGCGTATCTAGAGAGCGGCCAAATCAACGGCCAACAAATTTAGAACAGGCAGAGCTGGCATCTGAGCTGACGGCACCATTGAAAGGCGACCAGCGCGTTATTGGTTATCAGGCCAACAACACATACGGTGAGTTCATGGGCGAAGCAGAACGCGCTTTGAATTTTGAGGTTGTCACGCAAATTGATTTTGACCCTGCTGATATGACAAAAGCTCTGGTAGAGGCTGGGCGTAAATATGATCAAGACGCTGTGTTTGTTTCTAAGATAGTGCCGGCTGGCACACTTGGGTCTCGCCCCGGCGTTGAGATATATTTCCGTGATCGCCAAGGTGCAGACTACGCGCAACAAATTACGTCAATATTAAGAAAGCGAGGCATTGACGGGTTTACGTTTGTTACTGACGCCCGTCAGATGGATAGAGTTGATGTGCAAGCAACCGGCACTGAGGACATTGGCAGCTTGGTAGGCATTAGATTCCAATACATACCAGAATTTGATGATGCCTTTGATCCTGCACGGGCTGATGAGATTTTTGCAGAAAAATCTAAAGAGTTCCGCAAGGTCATGAATGACATGGAAAATATTGATGGAATTACCTACGCCGATGTAGTACACTTTGACACGACTGTGTTTAAGAACACGGATAGATCAGGAACGGAGTGGATCAATGGCGGAACAAGCTATGATGAATACCTTGGAGGCTCAGCTACAGGAAGAACTGAAGGAGTCCAAGGGTCAGGAGACCTTTTCAGCTCGGCAGCTCCGTAGGCAAATTGCCGCGCAACAATCCAGACAAACCAGTCAAGATTTATATGTGACTGGTAGTTACAAGCGTTCAACACAAACTGTGTAGCCAACGCCTCAAAAATGTAGTAAAAATAAATAAGATGGGCGTCCTCTTGGGGCGCCTTTTTCTTTGGAGCTAATATGGCAACACCCGGACAACAAGCCGCCAAAGCGTTGCAGACAGGGGGCGTAACCGAATTTGCAGACACGCAACCTCAAGTTGATGAAGGTATCGTGCTTGCTAGCGCTCTGAGTAAGGTGTTGCAAAAAGCGGCGCAAGCCGCACCCAGTGCGTCGCGTGAGCTAATTGATGAGGGCGTTGCTGGCCGTGTTCCTGAGCCTATTACCGAAGGCGTCATGCCCGAAGGTGCAACGGTACAAAAAACACAAGAAGCTCTAGCAAAAGACGCGCTATCACCAGAGGGGCAGGAGCGGTTCCAAGCCGCCGGCGGCGAAGCTGCCACTGCAATACAGATGCCCACACAGCGTGAGCTGGCTGATCAGCCGGATCTGTTCGAGCCAGCTGATCCAGAGCTGCCGAATAATGAGCAAGTCACTCAAAAAGCCCAAATGTCTATTGGTGGGGCTGATCCAGTTGTTAAAAGCAAATACGAAAAGTTTGCTGATGATGTTCCGCAGATAAATAAAGATGCCCGTGATTTGATCAGTAGCAATGTGCAAGGCAAAGACGGCATTGATTTTAATTTCGACAATTTTGAAGGCGGCGAAGATATCAACCGCGTTGTCAACGCAATGTCAGAAATTATCGCCAACCCTATAGAAGCAGAAAAGAGGGGTATCCGTACAAACCAAGAAACGTTGGCAAGCGCCGGCGACTTGTTGGCAGATGAGGTTGGATTTACCCGGCGCATTTTAAGAAAGCAAACTGGCCAAGCGTTAAACGCCGAAGAAATGACGGCACTTAGAATTTTGCTACAGCGATCTGCCGCTAAATTAGAAAATATGGCAATACAAATACAAAGCGGCCTTGGCAGCCCTAAGCTCATGATTGATTTTAGGCGCCAGATGTCAATTCACGCCGGCATACAAATGAAGGCTAAAGGCGCACAGACAGAGATAGCACGGGCTCTACAGGCTTTTAAAATACCGGCTGGCACTCAGGTGCCGGCGGAAATGATGAACGCCATACTGACTGAATCTGGCGGCACCAAGCTGGTAAACAAAATGGCCAAGGGCTACCTTGATGCTCTAGAAGAGGGCGGTCAAGCTGGCGCTAATAAATATGTTGCCGGCGCTTGGGAGCAAAAGGTTGAGGATGTTTGGATGGAGGTCTACATCAATGGCCTGTTGTCCTATTTTCCTACACATTTTAAGAACGGATTAGCTACACCTTTATTTATGGGCTACAACGTCCTCAGTGATTTGATGGCGGCGAGTATAGGCACCACAGCTCGTACTGGCGCTAGACTTATGGGGCGCGATGCAAGCCCGGACGGTGTCCATTTTGAGGATGTGTTTGCTCGTATCCACGGCATGAACCGGGCATGGGGTGATGCGTGGGCTGTTGCGTCAAAATCATTTCGCGAAGAAAGCCCGGCAGATGTCCTCAATAAGGTAGAGGCCGGCACACTACGCGCTATTGATAGAGAGCGCCTTAACATAGACAACAACGCAATCGGCACCGCGGTTGATCATTTAGGTCGCGTCATCCGCCTACCAGGTAGAGCGTTAATGTTTGCCGATGATTTGTTTAAGACCGTAGCGGCCAGAGGCGCATTATATGAGGAATCAGTAAGAGCCCACCGGAGAGCTAAGTACATAGGCCGAAATGACACTGAGGCCATGGACGACGCCATGATGGTGATGCTTGACCCTAAATATGCAAGCGATGAAATGGACGCTGCCGGCAGATATGTGACCATGACCACCGATCTGGGTGATGGCATTATAGGCAAGTTCACATCTGCGTTTAGGTCAAACCCGCTGGGCAAATTGATTATGCCGTTTGCCAAGGCGCCTAGTAATACAACGCTCATTGTTGCTGAGGGCCACCCGTTAGCTGTTGCTGTTTCTATGCTAAACCCTAGAAGCAAGATTAGAGATAACCTGCTAGGCAGAAACGGGCCGCAAGCTAGAGACCGGCAACTTGGCAGGCTGGCTATGGGTAGCACAACTATGGCTGGGTTCCACGAGCTGGCTATCAATGGCAGGATTACGGGCTCTTATCCGGCAGACCGGCAATTGCAAAAGATGTTGCCGCCCGGTTGGCAACCTTACAGCTTTGTTTTCCGCGGCAAAGATTTTCCGGTTGATGAAGATGGCGACCCATTGCCGTTGTACAATCGTGAGACCGGCCTACCAAACGGGCCGCTCACTTATATTAGCTATCAGGGCTTGGAGCCGGTCAGTGCGTTTATAGGCATTGCGGCTAGCACGGCGCGTCATCAGACTATGTTTGTTGACCCAGAGGATAGAAAAAACCTCGCGGCAGCGTCTGCCATGGCGACAGTGGAGTATTTCCGTGACCTGCCAATGTTGCAGGGTATAGGCGATATTTACAGGGCGTTTCAGTATGAAGACCCAAGTATTATAACGAATGGGTTTTTGGGCGGCACGGTGGCTGTTTTCCCAATGCCGTTCAGCTCTGTCGTTAGAAATGTTGAGAAGCTAACCGACAACGAGCGCAAATCTGTAGATAAGCCGTATCGGTATTACAGCGTAGAAGACGTTGAGAGGCTGTATCAAGAAAGCCAAGATACAGACAACCCGTATCCAGAGGTGCCATATAGCTTGGTCGGCACTGTCAAAAACTGGCAGGACGCTAGCTGGTCAAAAATGTTTTACGAACAGGTCGCATGGGGCTGGGAACAGCAGGTCATGCAAATACCGTATGTCAAAAAGATTGAAGAGAATTACGCATTTCAATATGACATGCTGGGCAACAAAAAGACACGGGGGTTGGGTTTTGATGTCAATCCCGTTGCATCTGTATGGAGCAACATCACGCCATTTAGAATGTCATATGGTGAAGACATTGAGCCGTATCATAGAGAATTGATACGCTTAGGTGCGCCTCTAACAGAAAGCCGTGATAAGAAAAAGATACAAGGCGTAACCTTGAGTGAGCGCAATCGAGGCATGTTGACTGACATTGCAAAGAACCAGATCACATTGCCATTACAAATGGTGACGACCAGAGGGCAGCGCCAACGTGGGCCGGCTGTATATAATTTTAATGACTATTTGAGGGTAATGATGACTGACCCTCTTTATCAGCAAGCAGACGATGATCAGCGCATCAGCATGATTAAAAATGCTGAGGCTCGTTTTTATCGTGCGGCTTTGCCGGTCTTGTTAGCTCAACCGGGCAACCAAGACCTGGCACTAAGATTTGCTGAACGTGCAGAGCTTAAAGAGCTAGGGGTGCAATAATGACAGTATCAACAACCACAAGCCGCGCCAGTTATTCCGGCAACGGCACTAATCATAGCTTCGCTTATGGTTTCAAAATTTTTGCCGATGGCGATCTTAGCGTAATCATCAGATCAAGTGATGGCACTGAAACAACAAAAACGCTCAATACTCATTATGTAGTAACCGGCGCAGGTAGTGACAGCGGCGGTAATGTGTTGTTCAAATACAATACCGGTGACGCCACTGACGCTCACTACAGTGCCACAGACAATCGGCCACAGACTGGCGAAACCGTTGTTATATTGCGTCAACTGGATTTGACACAAGGCACCGATTACGTTGCCAACGATCCTTTCCCGGCGGAGAGCCACGAGGACGCGCTTGACCGGTTGACCATGATCACACAACAGCTCGACGAAGCTGTAGGCAGATCATTGAAAGTGTCACAAACAAATGTGATTGCGACATCTGAGTTCACGGTTGGCGCGTCTGATCGCGCAAACAAAATCCTAAGTTTTGACACTAGCGGAGATTTGACTGTTACTGAGGGCAAGGTTGACTCTGTAACAGCTACAGCATCTGGTTTAACTGAGGGTGCTAGTCCAACAGCCACCGCCACATATACAGGCAGCACAGGCGCACTGGCTATAGCGTTTGGCATCCCGGCTGGTGCAACAGGGCCGCAAGGCCCAGCGGGTGCCGATGGTGGCGGCGCATCAACAGCAGAGGTTGAATCCACCGCAACATCTCTGGCAATAGCGTTAGGATAAAAAAATGGCTAACACCTTTAAACTAAAAACTAATGGGTCTATGCCAGCCTCCGCTGGTACGCCTTTAGCTTTATATACTGTTCCAGCTTCAACAACGACAGTTGTCATTGGCTTGACACTGGCAAATAACGACACAGCCAGCATCACTGTTGATGTGAAGATTGTATCTACAACATCTGATAACGAAACAAACGAAACTGTGTTTGTTATTAAAGATGCGCCGATTATTGGGGGTGGCGCGTTGGAGATGATGTCAGGTAACAAATACATTTTGCAAACTGGCGACATCTTGCAGATTGACAGTGATACAACAGGAAAAGTTGACGCAACATTGAGCATTATGGAGATAACCTGATGCCATACTTAGGTAACGCACCATCAGCCACTTTTCAGTCTGTTGCCTATCAGGATTTAACAGGTGGCACTGGCACTAGTTTTACACTGAGCCATGCTGTTGCATCAGCAATGGAAATAGAGGTATTTGTAAACAACGTGCGTCAGGAGCCAACTGTGGCTTATACAGTTGCTGGCACAGCGCTGACTATGACTGGTACGATTGCGGCAACAGATGATTTCTATGTTGTGTTTCAAGGCAAGGCCGTTGGTAGTGTTAGCCATCCAACGACATCGCCACTGGCGGCAACGACTGGCAACTTTACTGGTAACGTCACATCTAGCGGCTCAGTAACAGCCACATCATTTAGCGGTGATGGTTCTTCTTTGACAGGATTGGGTGGTAGCATTGCATTTTTAGCTACAATCACAACTACTTACACTGTAAACGCATCATCGTTTGCAACAATTGATTATAATACAAATGGCACTGAAGAATTTGACGTAGGTAATTGTTTTGATAAAACCAATAATAAGTTTATTGCTCCGGTGGCAGGTATTTATCAATTCAATATTTCGCTCCGTGTAGATAGTGGTACAACAAACGATTACATCAATATGGGTTTGAGAACACCTTCATACTCAGGTGACGGACAAGGAACTAATCAGTCAGATATAGTATACCGTTCAGCCTATGTTTTGATTGGTCAACCTTCTCCTGATTTTCAAAGTCTTACTGCTTCTACGATTTTACAATGTACCGCTAATCAAGAAATAGAACATTGGGTTCTTACTGAAACCGATACGTCTGTTGGTATTAATAACCGGGGCAGTATGTTTTCTGGCTGTTTTTTAGGATAGGAACCTAACAAATGCAACACGAAGCAATCTACGTACTACATTCAAATGTGGTTTCAATTAGCGGTAGCGGCGCTGATGCTGTTGCTAAAGATGCTGATGGCAATACTGTATCTTGGGATGCCTCTGCGGTGGCAAGCAAAGAAGCTGAGTTGCTGGCGGCTTACAAGTTGAATGAATTACGAACAGAGCGTAATCGTCTTATTGCAGAAACTGACTGGTGGGATATGTCTGACACACCGACTATGACTGCGGCTCAGACTACATACCGTCAGGCATTGCGTGATATTACTGATAGCTATTCATCATTAGACGATGTGGTGTGGCCTACAAAGCCGGAGTAAGATATGGCACTTTCAAAGCTAAGATCTGAGAGCATAGATTTAACTGATGACTTTGCGTTTACTGGTACGGTAACAGGTGCTGGGTCTAACAGTGGTTTTAGGTTTATCAAGAAGGTAAACATTTCAACAACCAGCGCCGTTCAGGATTTCACTAACTTGTTCAGCGCAGATTACAATTTTTACAAATTAATTTTTGATATTACAGGAGATGATACTAGTGATACCGATACTTCACACTCTTTTCAATATTTGAAAGCAAGTGATGGTACTGTCGATACAACTGCTGACATAGATTACGCATTTAGAGGCATTGATTCATCAAATGCTTCTAGAAATATGGGAGCATCCAGAAATAACAGATCACATTTTAATTTTATGCTTAATACTGTACAAGATGATCATAGAGCAAATTATGAATTTGGAATTTATAATCCATTTAATGCGCTTCATACTGTTGTTCAAGCTAATGGAGCGTACAGTGTAAACAGCGGTACAGATGCAACAAGTTTTCATGGTTGCGCCATAAGACATAATACAACAAGTTACTCAGGCATGAGGCTAATTATTGTTGCTGATTCGAATACTTCTACGACACCAGATGTCTCAGCTTCTGCTACAGGCACGTTGTTAGTTTACGGAATGGCAGAAAGTTAAGGAGAGGCAGATGCCCTATCTTGGAAACTCACCATCAAGCGGCGGCTATCACAAACTAGATAGCCTGACTGCATCTGCGACTGCTACCTACGCCTTGACGCTTGGCGGCTCTGCCTACTATCCAGCAACAGCCAATCAGTTACTGGTTTCACTTAATGGAGTAATACAGGCCCCTCAAGATTCGTTCACTATTAGCGGCAGTAACATTGTATTTGCCAGTGCATTGTCATCTAGTGACAGCATTGATTTTATAATGTCGTTTGGTGATGTGTATAATGTTGGCACTCCGGCTGATGGTACAATTACAAACGCTAAGATACAATCAATGGCGGCATCCAAGTTGACTGGTGCATTACCAGCAATTGATGGTTCTAATCTGACTGGCATATCGTCTAATGCAGGAAGCGAATACTTTGAGGTAAACTTAACAACTGACCAAGCAAGTCTGACTGACTCATCAAATGTTGTAGTTGATTTTGGTGGTAGTGGAACTGTCGTTTATGACACAGCATCTTACTTTGACAGCGCAAATGACGCTTATCTATTAGATAGCAGTAATGGTGTTTATATAATTAGTTTTAGCTGTGGTGTTTCTTCAAACGCACCAGAAACAGAACAGTTAATTTATGCACATGCTGGCATTGAGGTGGCTACTGATGGAACTACTTATTCTGCTTACAAAGCTGGCGGTTCACAGTTGCGTAACAATGACACTGATAGTGGTGGTAGTTTAACTCTGACAGGTTCTTTTATCTATAAAGCAACAACTGCCACTACTAAAATAAGATTAAAAGCATTTGCAGATAACGCTGGGACTTCCACTTGGAGGATAGGTTCAACCGCCGCAAACATTGTTCAAGTTTCAGGTTCAAGTGATTTGGCAAATGCAAGGGTAACTTGGATGTCAGTGATGAGGATAGCGTGATGGCACTAATACGATTAAACAATCAGTCTCTGACTAGCGTTACTTCATTGCCAACTGGTGTTGGTGGTAAGATACTTAAAGCATCAATCAGTGAAATCGCCACTCAAAGTACACGAGCAAGTGCGGCTGCTTACGCAAATGACTTAGACTTTGGTTCATTCACACCTTCAGCGACTAGCAGTACCGTTTTGATTTATGGTGTTGCTTATGCTGATATAACTTACCAAAAGTATCTTGATTACAAATGGGTAATTGATGGCACTGACTATGTAACAGGCAATGGTGATTGCACTATGAGTGTTTATAATGGAGTCACCAATAATTCTTTAGGTATTATTCCTTGTAATATTATGACAAGTGTAAACAACACAGATGGTTCAGCTATTACAGTTGTATGCCAAACCAGAACAGGTAATAACGGCTCAACAACTCTATACATTAACAGAACTCAAAATGATGCAGCCACTGGAGCAAAATCATCTGTAATATTTATTGAAGTTTCAAGCTGATGCCAAAGCCAACCCTGCAATCAATTCATGTCGAACTTGAAAAGCATGTCGCTGTATCTGATGAGCGTTGGAAAGAAACTATCCTACGTATTAAACGTATTGAGCATATTATGATAGGCTCTGCTGGTACGATGATTATTCTTTTGCTGGGTGTAATCTTGCGGGGCTGACATGGAGCCTATCACGACAGCGGTAGCAGCCGTAGCAGCCGCCAGCAATGCCATAGCATTTATCAAAGCAAGGATTAACGATGTTCAATCTGTTGCTGATATTTCACAACAAATCGGTACGCTCTTTGACTGCCAAAAAAAACTTAATGACGAGCGTAATAAACAAGCTGGCGTTGGTGACATCAAGTTTCAAAGCAGTATTGATGCAGTTCTTGAAGCCAAAAAATTACAGGAACAAATGCAAGAAATCAAAACTATGATTAACTTGCGGTTTGGCCCAGACACGTGGAATGAAATCGTCAATCATCATAATCAGAAACTCAGGGAGCAAAAAGAAGCGGAGAAAGCGGCGCGTCGAGAGGCTGCAAGAAGGGCCAAAGAAATTGAAGAAACGATTAAAACAACGTTACTTGTCGCCGGTATTATCGCGGTTACGATAGCGCTGTTTGTTTTCTTGTTTGTCACCGTAGCCCAAAGCAGCGCTGAAGAGATTGTCCTATGACCGATTGGTGGAAACGATACATACAGTTTAATCTTACAGCCAAGCTTACAATGCTTGCATCTGTTGCTATGTCATGGCGGTGCGCCGAATGGTTCATGAATTTAGAAGCGCCGACAACCCAGCAATCTGCTTTTGTGTCGGTCATCATGGGGGTGATGACCGGGGTCTATGGTATTTATCTGGGCAAGGAAGCAAGGACGCCGAAAGAATGAAAGAAACATTATACATTCTTGTAATTAGTATGTGGGGTAGCGACGGCGTTACAAACCATCCCATAGGGCAGATGGCACTTCAACAGCCACTTACACTAGAGCAATGCAACTGGCTTAAATCTGACGGGTTGTGGCATAAATCTACAAATAACGATTTTTATTTTATGATTCCACAATGTTTTCCAGAGGACTGCGCTGGAAAGGACAGATGCGAATGATCCAGGCATTGATAGGGCCGGTGACCGGCTTGCTAGATAAATTTATTGAAGACAAAGATCAAAAGAACAAGCTCGCACATGAGCTGGCCACGATGGCAGATCAACACGCCCAACAAGCGTTGCTTGCTCAACTGGAGATCAACAAGGCTGAGGCGGCCAGCGGCAGTGTATTTAAGGGCGGCTGGCGCCCGGCTGTGGGCTGGGTGTGCGCTATTGCTTTTGCCTATCACTTTATACTCAAAGACCTGATCATCTTTGGCGCGACATTTGCCGGCGTTGATTTGCCTGAGATGCCTGATTTTGACATGGGTACGCTGTTAACTGTGCTTGGCGGTATGCTCGGCATTGGTTCGCTTAGAACTTATGAAAAGCAAAAAGGTTTAACCAAATGAAGCTGTCCAAAAACTTTAGCTTGGCTGAGATGGTAAAGAGCCAAACAGCGCTCAGGAAGGGCATTGACAACACGCCTGATAGTTCTGCCATTGAGAACATGGAGAAGCTGTGTGCGGAGATCCTACAGCCGATACGAGATGCATATAATATACCTTTTACAGTCAGCTCTGGATATCGATGCCCGGAGCTGTGCATAGCTGTTGGTAGCAACATTCATAGCCAACACGCTAAAGGTCAGGCGGCAGACTTTGAGGTTCCTAGTATAAGCAACATGGAGCTGGCTGAGTGGATCAGGGATAACCTAGAGTTCGATCAGCTTATCTTAGAATGTTACACCGGCGGCAACACCGGTTGGGTGCATTGTAGTTATGTGCATGAGCCACGCAAAGAGGTGCTGACTTATGATCGGGCCAACGGATACCGGCACGGATTGATTGATGGCAGCTAAGCGTAAAAAGAAATCCGTAAATCTATCTGTTGGCCGCGGCGAAAAGCGGTCAGTCAAGCAGGGCGGTGGGCTGACTGCCAAAGGCCGTGCCAAATATAATCGTGCTACCGGCAGTAACTTAAAGGCGCCGGTTACGGGCAAAGTAAAGCCGGGCAGCAAAGCTGCGAAAAGGCGCAAGAGCTTCTGTGCCAGATCCAAAAATTGGACTGGCCCCAGAGGAAAAGCCGCAAGGCGTAGATGGGAATGTTAACAAAGGAGACTGCGTGATGCCGATGGGGCCAGGAACATACGGAAGCAAGCGAGGCCGTCCACCAAAAAAAGCTGGTATGAAAAAAGCAAAGCTGACTGCAAAGCAAAAGACTTTGCCAAAAGCATTGCGAGCTAAAATTATCAAAGCCAAGAAAAAGTAATGGCAAAGAAGAAAAGCACAGTCAACAAGGCTGGCAATTACACCAAGCCTGGGATGCGAAAAAGAATGTTCAAGTCTATCTTGGCCAGCGCATCCTATGGCACGGCTGCTGGCAAATGGTCAGCTCGTAAAGCTCAGGGTTTGGCCAAGCGTTATAAAGCTGCCGGCGGGGGATATAAAAACTAATGCGTAAACCACAACAGTCATTAAAAAACTGGGGCAAACAAAAGTGGCGCACCAAATCCGGTAAAAAATCTAGCGTTACCGGGGAGCGTTACTTGCCCGAAGCCGCAATCAAAGCCCTGTCGCCGGCAGAGTATGCGGCCACAACCAGAGCCAAACGCAAAGCCAAACGGGCTGGCAAACAATTCAGCAAGCAACCTAAAAGCATCATGGCTAAGACAAGGCGATACCGCTGATATTTATTTCTCTTGAACTTGACGGAAACCGTCACTATATATTTAGTGTGAGGTTTAAAAAGGAGAAACAAATGTTTTGGTTTGAAAAAGAAAGCTACAGAAATTTCCATGCCGCGTTGCTTGAAGACATCAACGCTTTGCCACTTGCACAAATTGGCGAAACAAAATTTGAAAACAGTTCATATAACAACGACGCTTGTGGTTCAATCATGTGTGAGATTGACCGCGACAGAGAAACCTATGTGCAACTGTTTGCGTTTGAGACAAAGGAAGAAGCTGTGCAGGAATTGGGTGAGGAATATGGCACACAGTATGCCATCACTGTTTGCCGTAATGGTGAGCGTCTTCCTATTTCATGGGAAGGCGATGACCGTGAAGAAGCAATGGTCAAAGCAATAGATGCCGTGGACGATCTAAAGGTTATGGGCTTTGACCATGAGGGCATATATATTGAAAACATCAAAGAGGACTCATCCGGCTTCCCACATAAGGCTGATGATGCGATTGCTGAGTACCGCGATACGATTGCTTCACTTGTAGTAAAGAGCAAGCCAAAGGATTTGGACAGACTGTGTCTGATCGTGCAGAACGCTATTGGTCAGACTGATGGCGGTCATGCCGGCAACTACTGGATTGATCCTGCTTCTATCGTAGACGATTACGAGTTTGTTTTAGATGCAATGACTCATGATCAATTGCTTGAGTACATTGAATATGAAATTCATTGTTACTTTCAAGAAGACAAGTAATTCAAGCCGAAAGAAAGGGGCGCATCAGCGCCCCTTTTTTTTGTGTCTTGTATGGTATGGGTCTATCTTTTCACAGTGATCATATGAGCGCCACCTTGTGAAAACGTAGGTGGTTTGCCAATCAACCTTACCATATTGATCTGGATCAGCGACGGCTCTGGGGTCATCCACAAAGCCGTCACTTGTTTGCACCTCACCAACCATTGTCGTCTGAGGCGCTTGGGGCGCTTGCGACTGGTTGTCTTTTTTCTTTTGGCTCATTGCACAATAACGAAAACGTCATGACCTTTGGCATATCTTTGACGTCCTCAACCCCTTCAGCTCTGTATTGTACGCTGATGCCGAACTCAACGCCAGCCTCAAACAATTGCTGATGTAGCTCATCACATATTGCCTGTTGCTCTGGTGACATGGGCTTGAAGCGCCGCGCACTGTCATCCCACTCAGTGCGGAATTGCAGATACGCGGTAGCACGGAACTCATTAGGCACACCCATGTCGTCGGTAGCTTGAATGTCCTGACGCATTTTAAATTTAGCTCGTGAAAACTGAGGCATTATCTCTCTCCATTGTTTACAGTTTCATATTTAGCGGCATAGAAATCTTTCAGCTCAGCGTATAACTCGCGGTCATACTCTTGTAATTCTTCGCGCTGGGTCTTTGTGTTCTTGCCCCAGCCCATGAGCTGATACGCTTTGGTAAACCCGGATATCTTTTTCTTTTCCTGATCCACCCACTGGCGCCACAGATCGTCGTCAAACGGTATGTCATCCACGGTTGGCGCCGGCTTGCTTGGCGCTGCCGGCTCTTGTTTCGCCGGTGCAACGCTGATGTGTTCCGGGCGGGTCTGCTTGAAATCATCAGCCTCATCCTCAGAATAAACAAACCCAGCTACACCAATCAGCTTGAGGATCACGCGGTCTTTTGCGCGTTTCTCAGCCATGGCATATGGGTAGCTGTTCTTGTTGTTGTAAGGCGCGGCCTCACCAACAGACCATTCGACCTTGTCGCCAAGCCGGCCAGACACCTGCATCACGACTGTCTTTTTATCAGCGTTTGCCTCAATCATGACCGGCGGGTCAAACGTGATACCTTTATAAGCGGCCACCTGTTCCAGCGCTTTATGCAAAGCAACCGGTGTGCCATGGCAATCCCATGTTGCCTGATCTTTTGTGAGCCCTATCGCTTTGAATATTTCGATAAGCTCGTTTGGTAAATTAGCCATCTACGCCCTCCAAAAATTTTAAACCTGCTTCAGTGATACGCCAGACAACCTCTTGTCTGCCGCGGGGGTTCTTGGCTCTCAGGCCACTATCCTCAACGAGCCCCATGTTTTGCAACTCAGTGATGCGAGGCTTGACACTATACTCATACCGGCCAACGCCATCTACTACCTGACTAGACGACATGCCGGTAGGTCTATCGCCAAGACATTTTAATGTGTCCAGCCTCAAGCCGGTCACCCTTGGATTGATCGCCTCAGCGGCTTTAATCTCAGTGTCCTTGGCATCTCTGTGCACCAGAGCTGGCCGATCAAAATCAATTTCACCTTGAACCATAATTACCCCCACCAGTTTGAATCAACGAATACGATTGTCAGACCGACATACAAAATGCCCATCAGAATAACCCACAACAAAGTGTTCATGGCTTCCCTCAACAAAGTTTTCATATCAACCCCCATACTTTCTTAGCTTCATCAAGATAGGTTTCGGTTTCCTGCCAGTAAATTGCAGACCAATCAGGCGACACCAATCTGAACACATCCGCCTTTGTTTTGGATGCTTTCAGGATGTTTTCGGTTGTCCGGTGGTAAAGCGTGGTTTCATTTATGATGTCTTGCAGGAAATCATCACGCAATTCGGGCGCGTTTTCCGGTGTGAAAACACGATAGTCTGTAGCGTTTGCATAGACAATGAATGGTGGCAGGTTGCCGTTCAATGCCCAAAACCCCGCGGCTTGAAACACGTTGTTCATATCAAACATGCCGGTCAGTGAGTTAGGCAAGCTGGCATTTTGCCAGCCGGATTTAGATCGTGAACTAGGCCGCGACCATTTTGTTTTGAGATCACCGCGCCGGTTATAGTCCGGCTTGGTGTGATAAGGTATAGACAATGTAGGCAGGGGCTTCAGTAATTCGACCTCACCTAGTATACGGTTGTCGCTAGCCATAGCCTCTTGCAAGCCCTTGACCGCATGTTCGGCCACCAATGGTAGCTCTTCTAGATATTTTTCTTTTTTGCTTCCATCCAGCTCACTGTTTGGCTGATACGCTTGGAGCTGTTCGACGCCGGCGTATGTGGCTTCAGCCATATCCAATGTCTTGCCCTCTTTATCCATAACAAGAGCAAGGTCACATATGGTTTGGGTAGCTACACCACCCATCATGTTGGCGCTACCCCGCCGATCCCGCAACCGATACAGTGTATCCTTGGCAATCAGCTTGTCTTTTTCAGACACATCAGGATTTCGCAGGGTTTTTTTTGCCTCTTCAATCTGTGGTCTGACATGTATTTTTTCGAAAAAATCTTTCGCTCGATCCTTTGACCGGGGGTTTGAAACCGTCCAAATCCCCAGCTTTGTAGCGAAATCTGGTGCATCTACTAGCATTTCACATTCTCTTTTTGTCTGTTTCCGTTAAATGTAATTAGTTTCATTACAGGGCTAGACGCAAAGCGTCAAGGCATGATAGCAACAAAGCATGATATTAGATGATTATAGAAAGAAAAAGGCTTGGTCTTATTCGGAGCTGGCACGCCAGGTGGGGGCTTCCCATGCCACGGTAGTGCGTCGGTGGTGCTTGCCATTTGGCCATGAACAGCGTTTGATTCCAAACGAGGTGTTTATGGATCGCATCATGCGAATGAGTAACGGTGAGGTTATGCCCAATGATTTCTACATACGACATGACTGAGGACGAGCTACAAAAGCAAGTTGTCAATTGGTTACAGGTCGCGCTGCCGGAGGGTTGTGTGTTTCATCACAGCCCTAATGAGGGGACGCGCCATGTGGCGTTCAAGCGAAAGCTCAAGCTGATGGGCACCAAGTTCGGCTGGCCGGATCTGGAAATATTTGTGCCGGCGGATCAGTCGCGGGTTGGCATTAGCACATCCATATTTATTGAGCTGAAGCGTTTGAAAGGCGGCAAGCTCACGCCTAATCAAGAGGAAATGAAAGCCCGGCTATTACTAGCTGGATGCCACTGGGGTTTGGCTAGGTCGTTGGAACAGGTGCACGAGATCCTAGATCCTATCGTGAAATTAAAAGCAGGTGTGTGATGGAGCAAGGCGACGGCACATGGCATAACCGGTTGCGCTGGGGTATGTGCCCTAAATGCGAGACCATGTTGCCAAAGCCGAAAGGCGGCTTGGTGGTGTGCGAAACGTGCCGGCTAGGCATTGCAGTCAAGGCTTGCACCGATTGTGATGATGGCATGATACGTCAGCCTGATGGCTATGGCTGTGTTGAGTGGACAAGTTGCTACACCTGCGATGGTAAAGGCTATGTGTAATGCGGCATGTGGATTTATGCAGTGGCATAGGCGGGTTTGCTTTGGGCTTTCAGTGGGCTGGATTATCACGCCCGGTATTGTTTTGTGACATAGAGCCATGGTCACGCAAGGTATTAGCAAAGCATTGGCCTGATGTGCCGATTGCTGAAGATGTGAGGGAGCTAGCCAATGACCCAACAGGACTTGTTCCAGACTGCGACATCCTCACAGCAGGATACCCATGCCAGCC
>Ga0160423_10000768_pt1 | contig 26689 bp, 28 predicted proteins | sample CRUFie14St8metaG_FD_108191 | JGI IMG/M metagenome (GOLD analysis project Ga0160423, IMG submission 108191) | Marine microbial communities from the Costa Rica Dome - CRUD Field 142mm St8 metaG | ecosystem: Environmental > Aquatic > Marine > Oceanic > Photic zone | place: Costa Rica: the Eastern...
ACCCATGAGCGGCCCCATAGCAGCCATGCCTATTGCATCGATGCCATTTAGCGCGTCATCGATAATAGCGAGAATTTCATTTTCGCTGAGTTGCTGCGGGAGAAATTCTTGAATGACGCTGATTTCGGCTCGTTCAATAGCCGCTAATTCGTCACGACCAGCACTCTCAAACTGGCTAATGGAATCCCGACGCTGCTTGACCATCTTATCCATGATCGCAAGCGCTCTTGTGTCATCGATTTCGATTCGCTCATCAACTTCGACTCGTTTGAATTCGGCCTGAATCAGCCGGATGGTGGCGAGACGCTCTTTTGCACGTGCCTTCATGGCCTCCTTCATTGAGGCCTTGATTCGGGCGACTAAATTTTCGGGATTAGTCATCGCACTAGTCAGCGGGGTCTCAGTACAAACGCTGACGCTTGCGGTTTTCCCGAGACATTTTTTTGAGGTGACGCTTCACAGCTGCTGCAGCGGCACGCTTGCGAACCGTGGTTGGCTTTTCGTAGTGCTCGCGCTTGCGAACTTCGGCCAGAAGACCGGCTTTTTCGCACGAACGCTTAAATCGGCGCAAAGCAACGTCAAAGGGCTCGTTTTCTTTTACCTTTACTGAAGGCATTAACCTAATCCTGTTGTTTCCTGATGAGCGGGTGGTCGCCGCATCAAATTTGAGGCCGCGCAGTATAGGTAGGCCAGCGACGTTTTGCAAAGGCTAACATCGTGCTACCTTCCGCATTTTTTGAGAGATACTGAATTTTGGTTGTTTTGGGCTTAGAAACCAGTTGCGACGAGACAGGTGTTGCGCTGTATGACACTCAGCGGGGTTTATTATCCGAGGCACTCCATTCACAAGTGGCAGTGCACGCAGAGTACGGTGGCGTGGTACCGGAACTGGCGTCCCGAGACCATATTCGAAAGACCTTGCCGCTCATCGACCACGTTCTGTCTGATGCAGGGCTTGATAAGACTGATATCGGTGCGGTTGCTTACACGTCGGGCCCAGGGTTGCTCGGTGCGCTTATTGTTGGTGCAACTGTCGCCCGATCCATTGCCGCGGGATTGGGGGTGCCCTCATTAGGTGTTCATCACATGGAGGGGCATTTAATGGCACCTCTTTTATCCGATGAACCGCCCGACTATCCCTTCGTGGCGCTGCTGGTGTCAGGTGGTCACACGCAGCTTGTTAAAGCAGATGTGTTTGGAGATTATCAGCTTTTAGGCGAGTCTGTTGACGATGCGGCAGGGGAGGCCTTCGACAAGACGGCTAAATTGCTAGACCTGCCCTATCCGGGTGGTCCGCATGTGGCAGCGTTGGCTCAAACAGGCAATCCGGCGCGCTTCGATTTCCCCCGACCTATGGTGAAGCACCCTGGGCTGGACTTTAGTTTTTCGGGGTTAAAAACCCATGTAGGTACCTGCATCAAGCAACTATCGGATGCCGGCTCACTCGATGAGCAGGCCAGAGCTGATATCGCCCGCTGCTTTGAGGAAGCGGTTGTGGACACATTACTGATTAAGTGCAGAAGGGCACTCAAGCAGGAGGGGGTATCCACTCTCGTCATGGCAGGCGGCGTCAGTGCAAACCGGCGGTTGCGTGAGCGTCTGGCAGAAGCACTGGGTAAAGACGGCGCGCAGGTGGTATACCCCGCCCCCAGTTTCTGCACGGATAACGGCGCTATGATCGCCTACGCTGGGGCCCTCCGCCTTGCTCGCGGTGAGTGTGATTCGGAGTCACCATCGGTTCGTGCGCGCTGGCCAATCACTGAGCTGGCACCACCGGTTGATGGTGAGGCCGCATGAATGGCGTAGTTAGGATCTGCGGATTGCAGCCCGAGACAATTATTGGCTGCTATGACTGGGAACGAACCATGAGGCAGCGCCTCGAAATCGACCTGGAGTTGACAGCAGATTTCGGTTTGGCTGCTCAAACCGATGATCTGTGTCACGCGCTCGACTACGCCGCAATATCTGAACATGTGATGTCGTTCGTCGACGCCTCGCAATTCGAGTTACTCGAGGCCTTGTCCAAGGCAATCATCGATGAGCTTTTTGATCGTTGGCCGGTAAGTAAGGTAACTGTGCATATCAATAAGCCAGGCGCTGTTCCAGCCGCTTCATGCGTTGGAGTATCACTGACGCTTGCTCGCAGTCTTTAGTGGACAGGATTAGTCAATAAGCAGCGCGTCTAACTGACGAAGACGCGCTGCTGATATTGCTGCCTTTATATCAGGCCCACTTAAACCCTGCTTAGTGAATTGCTCGCCGCGAATATTCGCCGCCAACTGCTTTCCTTTTTCAATACGTGCCACCTGTGTCTCGTGGAAGGTTTCATCGATGGAGCCAAGTACTACGAGCCCATCGGCTAGTTGCGAGCCCTGCCTAAATGCATCGAAATGCTCAAGAAATTCGAGCGTATCTTCAGCGGTTTGCGGAGGGCTGCCTCGATAAAGTTGAACTCGAGCGGCCAATTGATCATAGCGTTTTGGAATGTTAATGGCCGGTGTGATTGCTTGCTCATTCGTTGCCGCAGATGACGCAAGCCCAGCCCACCGGTGAAGACTATTCGGAGCGAGAGAAGCCAATGAGTCGAGTGCATCGAGCGAGTTGTCAGTGATTATAAAGGGGAGAACGATATTGTCCGCGCCCAGTGTCCGTAGCAGCGAAAAATAAGTCCGAGGGGTTTTCTCGTTAAGCGCTTTCTCTGTCTCGCGCCATACTCGATCTGGAGCCAGCGCCGACAACTCGCCGCTTATGACAATATCGCGCATTAGCTGCATGGTTTTCTCGGCCACCGTAAAGCCTAGGTGGTGGAAGCGTGCAGCAAACCGGCAAGTGCGAAGCACTCTCAACGGATCCTCTGCGAAATTGGTGGAAACGTGTCGCAACACCTTTGCGTCGAGGTCACGCTGCCCCCCATACGGATCAATGAGATCACCGTGCTCGTCCAACGCCATGGCGTTTATGGTGAGGTCGCGCCGATAAAGGTCTTCTTCAAGCGTCACCGATGGGTCAGCATGAACCGTGAAGCCATGATAACCCTGCCCTGATTTACGCTCGGTTCTCGCCAAAGCGAATTCCTCACCTGTTTGCGGATGGAGAAAAACTGGAAAGTCCGCGCCCACTTGCTTAAATCCGGATGCCATCAGTGCCTCGGGAGTGGCACCGACGACTACCCAGTCGGTTTCGTTGTGAGGGTAGTTCAAAAGGGTGTCTCTCACTGCTCCGCCCACCTTGTAGACTCGTGCTGTTGGCGCTAGATCAAAGGTCACCATTAGCAATTGCACCGATAGAAGGTTCGGGACTCGAGCGCCATGAGTGTCATTTTATTTCCCCAGACGCAGCCGGTATCGAGCGCGATGGCATTTGGTGAGTCAGTAACGCCATCAATAGACGCCCAGTGACCAAAAATCACAACACCATTTTTTGTGCGTCTCCCTTCGTGGCTAAACCAAGGCGCAACTTTTTTTCCTTCAAGCGCATTGGCTGTCGGTGTTGGCCCTTTACTAATAAGATCCAACTTTCCTTTCTTTGTGCAATAGCGCATGCGGGTGAGGTAATTCGTGATAACTCGAAGACGAGTCATACCCGTGAGCTGATCATCCCAGACAATTGGATCATTGCCATACATGGCGTTTAAGAATCGAATGCAATCAGGTCCTCGCAAGGCCTTCTCAACTTCGGCTGCGCGATCAAGTGCTTCGCTAACCGACCACATGGGAGGGATGCCTGCGTGCACCAGGGTCACACCATGCTCATGGTGCATCAGCGGCTGATGATGAAGCCATTCGATCAGCGTCTCTCGGTCTGGCGCATCGAGAATGTCATCAAAATTATCTGACTTACTCATTTTTCGTGCGCCTGCTGAAACAGCCATTAGGTGTAGGTCGTGATTACCTAGGACAACTACTGCATTATCACGCCGCCCATAAAACCAGCGCAGTGTTGCAAGATTATTTGGTCCACGGTTGATCAAATCACCCACACTCCAAATCACGTCCTTGTCAGGATTAAAGCTGACCTTTTCCAGTAGACACTGGAACTGGTCAAAACACCCCTGAATGTCGCCCACCACGTAGGTCGCCATGTTCGATCCTGTTGATTTAAATTTGGTTAGCTCAAAGTGTAACTGTGCGGTGGAGAATCAGATAGCTGCCTGGGGGAGCTCCAGACTCAAGTTCAAAAGTTGATCCAGCGTTAGTGTCTCCGCACGGCAGGCCGGATCGATCCTCAGCCGACGCATGACGGAATCGTCAATAACACCCCGAAGATTATTCCGCAGTGTCTTTCGTCGTTGTGCAAATGCTAATTGAACTAGTTTCCCAAGTCTCTCGCGAGAACACTCAGGGCGGTAAGATGTGAACCTCGGCGTCAGCCGTACGATCGCCGACTGGACTTTGGGCTGCGGATAAAAGGCCTCTGGTGGCACGTCGAATAAATGCTCTACATCACAATCGACCTGAGTCATAACGCTTAATCGTCCCCATTGTTTATTACCGGGGCGCGCCGCTAATCTATCAACAACTTCTTTCTGTAACATGAAATGCATGTCACGAATGTGAGGCAGATGCGTGAGTAGCTTAAATATCAAAGGGGTCGAAATATTGTAAGGAAGGTTTCCAACAATTCTTAAATCGTGGTTGCGGTCTGATAATTCGTTAAAATTAAACTTAAGTGCGTCAAAATTAAATAGTGTCAAGTCACGATTGAAAAAAATGACTCGCAGTTGAGATTGTAAATCACGATCTATTTCAATGGCTTTGATGGCACAACCGCTTTTGAAAAGCGCATCAGTCAGCGCACCTTGGCCGGGTCCAATTTCGACAACGTTGTCATCTTTGTGCGGATTAATAGCTCGGGCGATGGCGGTGATAACGCCCTGATCGGTTAGAAAGTTCTGACCAAAGCGCTTTCGAGGCGCATGCGTCTTTGGCCGCGATGCGTCGCCTCGTTTTGATGACTTGGGCACGAATGACTGTGTTTTAGATCAGACAGTCGTCGAGCGAGCCGCCATTTTCAAGGTGCGATCTGAAGACGATAGGGGTGCGACCTCGCCCTGTCCATTGATGAGTCACGCCATCCACGGTGATTTGATATTTGGGCGCAACTTTGTTTCCTTTTTTAGGACCGGTCGTACGCTTACCATTAGTTTTTGGCTTCGATGACCCAGTAATATCCGCAGCGGATATTCCAAGCTCGTCCATCATCGACTTTAGTCTCTTTACCGCCATTTCTTTCTTTCGCTGTGCGCGTAGTGATTCACGCTCTTTAATTTTTTCTGCAGCGGCCGATAAATTATCGAGGGCTCGCTCAATTTGTTGAATATCGAGCGATTTAACTGCGCGGTTTGCTGCAGCTTTTGATTTAGCAATAGATTTAAGAGCAAGTGCCTCGTTCATGAAAACAAAACCTTCATTGTCGTTTTTGTCGTAGTGTAAAGTTAGTTGCATTTAAAATAAACTCATATTTCGAATATAAGACACAGTTTGCACAATGCGAATAAATTAAATAATTGAATATGCGAAGAGTTCTGTCCATTGATGGTGGTGGTATTCGAGGGATTATTCCTTCGCTGGTACTGGATTACTTGGAAAGTGAGTCGGGTGAGCCAATCTCTGAGCTATTTGATCTTTGTGTTGGCACGTCTTCAGGTGGCATTATCGCGCTTGGCCTCGCTCAGGCGGATGCAGCGGGAGCGCCAAAGTATTCAGCGCACGATCTTGCTGATTTTTTTGAAAATAGTGGCAATAAAATATTTGAGCGGACTATTTGGCGCAATATTCGCTCCGCTGGCGGAGTTCTCGATGAGTTGTATTCAGCAAAGCCGCTCGAGGCATCACTTAGAAAATATTTCTCCAATGCGCGATTGGGAGAGACCTTAGGCTCGACGATGGTGACAACCTATGACATCGAGGAAAGACGGACGCTCTTTTTGAAGAGCTGGCATCCAGACCATGAAACGGTCAAGTGTCGCGATGCCGCTCGCGCCACCAGCGCAGCACCTACTTATTTTGAACCTGCGCTCCTTGATATTCAGGGAAATCAGCGAGCGTTTATAGACGGTGGTGTGTTCGTGAACTCACCCGTTGTCTCGGCGTACGCAGAAGCGTTGAAGCTCTTCCCGAACGAACCTCTGATGGTTGTCTCGCTGGGGACCGGCGAGTTGGTAAGACCGATTACGTATGAAAGTGCCAAAGATTGGGGGCAGGCTGGTTGGGTTATGCCCCTGCTTGACTGTATGTTTGACGGCGCAACCAAGGCGGCTAATCATCAAATGCGCATGTTTTTGGGTAAATGGTATATCCGTTTGCAGGTGACGCTTGACGAAGCCAATGACGACATGGATGACGCCTCCGAAGTTAATATTGAAAATTTGAAGCGAATTGCGGATCGACTTATCCGTGAAAACGAGGCAACACTGAGCCGTATTCTGTCGCTCAGTTCATAAGCTCTGATGTTGTGCACAGGCGATCGCTTCGGTTATCGCTGCTTTCATACTTTCAGATGAGGCCTCACCGGTGGCTGCAAGCTCTAAGGCAGTTCCGTGGTCAACGGATGTGCGGATGGTAGGTAACCCCAGTGTAACGTTGACGGAAGAGCCAAATCCTCGCGCTTTGAGTACAGGCAACCCTTGGTCATGAAACATTGCCAGCACAACGTCGATATCGAGCATCTGGTTGGATGTAAAAGCCGTATCCGCTGGTATAGGGGCAGTAACATCGATGCCGCGCCGCAGCGCTTCCTCGCGCGCCGGCGTCATGGTCTCTATTTCCTCGCGCCCTAAATGGCCGCTCTCACCCGCGTGAGGGTTGAGCCCCAACATGGCGATCCGTGGCTGAGTAATGCCGTAAAGGCGTATTAGGTCGTTGTGAATGATCTCAAGCTTGCGAAGTAGGGATTCTTGAGTGATCGCATCTGGGACCTCTCGCAGGGGCAGATGTGTCGTCGCAAGCGCCACGCGCAGTCCATCATTCACCAGCAACATGACCACGTCCTCGCAGCCAAATTGCTCGCTGAAGAATTCGGTGTGGCCAGTGAAGCTCAGTCCGCTGTCGTTTATTACGGACTTCTGCACGGGTGCCGTAACGACTGCGTCAAACCGCTTGTTTTTTAGTAATTGAACCGATGTCTGTAAGGTCTGCACGACGTGATTGGCGTTCACCACATCGAGCCGACCAGGCTCGACCGGGCTTGCGCATGGTATATGATAAACACACACTTCTCCGGCGGTATGGAACGGTGGCGCCGCCCCAGGCTGTAATAGGGTAAATTGCAGGTCCATGCCGAGCGCCATGGCTCGCTGTTCCAATACCAGCGCATCGCCAACGACAGCAATCTGCGCATCATAGGCTGAGTGAAGGGCACCGAGAACAACATCGGGCCCAATACCTGCGGGCTCACCCGCGGTAATGATAAGACGGGCATGCTCCGTCATAACAACCGCATCGTTATTTGATGTCGACAAACGCCTCGTCGCGAATTTCTCTGAGCCAGTTTTCCAGCTCTTCCTCGTATTTCGCTTCACGAAGGTAGTTTGCTATCTGGTTGCGCCTTACTTGCTCAGCGAAATTCTCGGTTCGACGTCCTGTGACCTCGAGGATATGCCATCCGAATTCGCTGCGGACCGGCTCTGTAACCACGCCGATTTCTGCGCTTGCCATGGCGGCCTCAAATTCGGGAACCATCTGACCTGGATTGGTCCATCCGAGTTCACCGCCTTCCTGTGCCGATCCGATGTCGTCCGAGTGCTCTTTAGCGAGATCTGCAAAGTCTTCTCCGCTGTTGACTCGCTCTTTGAGACCAAGGACGAAGTTACGCGCCGCCTCGTCGTTCAATACTTCATTAGGTGTGACGAGGATATGACGGACATTGGTTTGTTCGACGAGACGCTCTAGGCCACGAGCCTCGGCCAAATGAACAAGGTGCAACCCTGAGTTGGACTGAACCTTTCCTGTATCGCCTGCCTTCAAGCTGGGAAGAATGTCAGCAAACATACTGGGAATGTCACTTAGTTTTCGCCAACCAAGGTCACCACCCTGGAAGGTGTAGGGCTCTTGAACACTGACCGCCTCGGAAAAGTCAGCTCCGGCAAGAATGTTGGCAAGCACGCCATCGACGTAATCTTCTTTTGCGGTTCGTTGCTCAGCGCTATCGGATCGCGGAAGCGGAAGCAATGCCTGTACCACTCGGTACTCCGGTTCTGTTAGTGCAATGCCTTCCTCCGTCGCCATGAAGTTATCAATTTCTTTCTCGGTGATATTGATGTCTCTCATCACGCTACCCTGCTGTACGCGCTGAATCGCAAGCTCATCGCGGAGGCCTTCACGCATCTCGACGTAATTTTGACCGTTTTGAATCAGGGCATCCCGGAATTGCTCGAGGGTGAGGCCGTTTTGGGCAGCAATCCTTGCCATCGATTGATCGAGCTGCGCATCAGGCACACGAACACCGTAGCGATCGGCTAATTGCAGTTGTATGCTCTCGATGACTAATCGGTCCAGCGTTTCCTGCACAACGGTTTCATCATCTGGAAGTGTCATGTTGCGCTGGGCAGCGGTCGCCTTCACTTGCTCGACTCGCTCGCGCACCTCACTCGCAAGAATAATGTCCTCATCGACGATGGCGACGACACTATCAAGCTGCACTACCTGCGACCATGCGGCGGAAGATATTGACGATGCGAGAGCGGCCAGCAGCCACCCTTTAAGCTTAGCGTTTAGCATTGAATCCTCTGATCATATCTTGCATGAGATTATCAACCCGATTTCCGAAGCCGCCCAATCCCTTTAAAACGAACTGAAATTGGAACGCTCTATCCCGTGTAAGTTCCGGTTCTGGTATGAACACATCGACGTCCCGAAGCGTGTCGAGGTAACTCATGTAAATCAGCCTCACGCGCCAGCAGCAACCATCGTACTCGACACCGATCATATCTTCCACGCTGCTGCCAATTTCAAGCGAGTACCGCAGTGCGCCAAACGCGCTCCAGTTGTCATTAATGGGGATATAGGCCGATGTATTAACTTGTTCGGTAACGGGTCTTGCAGCAAACGACGCCGGAGGCTCTCGCAACGTATAGCCGACATTCACAATGGCATCCTTGTGCGGCCTAAATCCAATACGAACATTGGCTGCGTCGAGTTTGTCTTCATAGCTGTCGAATAAGAGATTGCTATGAATACTCCAGCGCTCACTTGTTCGCACGTTGAGAGCAAATGCGAGCGCTGAGCCTTCGTCGGTCAGTGCAGCGTCGCTTTCTTTCAAGCGAACGCGTTGGTCTTTAAAGTTGATCACCTGACCAAAACTCGCTGACACGCGTTCTTTACCCGTCGCGGTATCAATCAGCCGAGAGGTGACGCCAAGCGAGAGCTGGTTAGCGTCCGCCAATCGATCGTAGCCGGAGAATCGCGTATTTCGGAACAGCTGTCTGTAGCTGAAGGTCAGCTCTGCACTATCAAAATCGGGAATGCCCGCATGGGAATCGTACCCGGCGTAAAGATACTGAACACGAGGTTCGAGTGTTTGTGTGAACGGCAGACCAAAGAGCTCGGTATCTCGCTCGAACTCCAATTCGCCCTCGATCCTGCCAAGCCATGAGGATACTGATTCATTCTGCGTCTCATTTCTGCCAGGCGTTTTCAGTCGATATTGGATACTTCTGCGCATAAAGCTGGTGTTTAAGAATCCGTAATCGCGGGTGATGGGGAAATTAACCCCCAATTCCTGATAAACCCGTTGACCCTTTACCTTGTCAAGATCGGTATCAAAGTTCGCCGCCTGCAGTTTCAGGAGTGGTTCGAGCGGACCCAATTTAGAATCGCCTCGCCAGACCGCGCTGACCTGGGGTAACCGCTTGTAATTATCGGTCAGATCTTCAGCGATACTTTGAAATTGCTGAGCTTCCAAACCAAAAAGCCAATTGTCTGCGAGCCAGTCCACCCTCGCCCTCTGCAGAAGAGCCGTTTGCCTCTGAGCGCTTAAGGTGTTGTTTTCAAGGTCTCGAAGGTATTCGTTATCGCTAACCTTTGAGAAGTCGATGGACGTACGCAGCCGAGCCGACGGATCGCTTGATTGCAGAACATTTATAAGCCAGCGGTTCTTGTCCCCATCCGATACATCGAGCTCGTCATCTCGTAAATAGGTACCCGAGACATCCCAGAATCCGGTTTGCTTGCCCAAGAATCGCGTATTGAGCTGATGCACGAGGCCGCGGTCCTGAATAAGGCGGGGTGAATAAGTAGCATCGTAGTTTTGCGCGAGATTAATATATATCGGAACCGTGACATCGAGGCCGCCTCGCGTATCACTGCTGAGATCGGGAAAGAGCAGGCCGGTTTTGCGGCGATCATTCAGTGGAAACTGTACCCAGGGTAAATAGGCGACAGGAAATCCTTTGATATCAATACGGGCGCCCCAGGCTTCACCGGTGTTGGTGTTAGGGTCGACATTTAATGTTTCGGCAGTGACCAGCCAGCTTGGATCTGTGGGCGCGCAGAAAGTGAGCTGACCGTCTTCAATTTCAAGTGACCCATTGGCATCGCGTGTCACCCTCGCAGCAATGCCGAAGAGCTGCTGTTCGAACATGACAAATTCGGCTTCGCTGAGCGATGCGCGTTCGCTGACGCTATCGTAGGTGATCTGATCGCCGTACATGACGATCCCCGGCTCGCGAACTTCGATGGGGCCTTTAGCTGAAACTGTTTGCTCGACTCGGTCTATGATGACCTCTTGCGCTTTCAGGGTTCGATAGCCCTGGGATACGGTGACGTCACCCAAGAAATACAGGGTATCGTCCGTGATATCGCTGTCGCCCGCACGCACCTCGAGGTCTAATTGGTTTGGTGGCGTTGAGCGATCAACGTTGGCCAATGGATCTTGATATTGCCCTCGGCATTTCAAGCAGCGCTCATCGCGATCCTCTGGCTTTACCTGGGCAAGCGGTACCCAGTTGAACCTGGCCTGAATCCGTGCTTCCTCAATCGCATCGTTAGCATGAGCAAGCGGCAACACTGACGTAACTAGAAGCGCTGCGCCGATGATTCGCTGAGTTAGTTCGGAAGGATTTTTGGAGTTCAAAAGCTCGTACACAAGCGTTTTAGCGCAAGGTTCAGGTTAGTATGATCGCCGACAGTGTAACGCGCTGAAGGCTTGTTTGTTCGCGGGTTTTTTTGGCAATGCTGCGGGTTTATCAGCCTATAAAGGAGAAGCTTAGGTGTCAGAGGGGCAAGAACAACGCAAGTGGCTGGCAGAGATACTGAAGTGTGATGCGACAGATGTGGCATTGCAGCTTATTGCCGGCGATGCTAGCCCTCGAAAATTCTATCGAGTCTCTGGCCTCACATCTGGCTCCCTGGTGCTGATGGTATCACCGCCAACCGAAAATAATGAGCGATTTGTCCTCATCCAGCGCGCCCTGGAGAGCGCTGGAGTGCGCGTGCCGTCCATGCCCAGAGCTAATTTGGCCTTAGGCTGCTTTCTCCTCGAGGACTTGGGTGATACCACCTTTTCTTTAGCATTAGAGCACTGCGACGTAGATGTGCTTTATAAAGAGGCGCTGGATTCCCTGGTAGTGATTCGCGGAATTCGCACCGTGGAGTCAGAGCTCCCGCACTACGATCAAAAGGAGCTCCAGCGCGAGCTGGACGTGTGCCCAGAGTGGTTCTTTTCGAGGGCACTGAGCTTGCCCTTAGACGAAAAAGCGCGCTCGGTTTTTGCCGAGCTGAGTGCCTGCGTCATCGAAGCTGCGAGTCATCAGCCTCAAGGGTTTGTGCATCGGGATTATCACAGTCGAAACCTGATGGCGCTCGCTGCAGACGCTTCATTGGCCGTTATCGATTTTCAGGATGCCATCATGGGTCCAGTGGCTTATGACGCCGCATCGCTACTCAAAGATGTCTATGTGGTTTGGCCGCGGGAGAAACAGTTAGCGTGGCTTGAATATTATTGGGAGCGTTTGGTGCGCGAGGGTCAGCTGGATGAGGGTTCGTGGCCGCAGTTTATTGTGTGGTTTGACCTTATTGGTTTACAGCGGCATGTGAAAATCTTGGGTGTCTTTTCGCGCCTTTGGTTAAGGGACGACAAACCCAGCTATATGAGGGATATTCCTGTGGTGATCGCCTACATTAGAGAGGCCTGTCATTTGTATCGCGAGACTCACCCACCTCTTGGCGTTTTCTGGGGTTGGTTTGAAGACTCGGTCATGCCAACAGTAACGCGCAAAGATTGGTACATCGCGTCATGAAATTCGCGATGATTCTTGCGGCAGGCGAGGGGCGCCGTATGCGACCTCTGACCGAAAAAATTCCAAAACCGCTTATACAAGTGGCCGGCAAAACATTATTGGAGCGCCACATTGAGGGTTTGGTGAGCGCTGGCTTTACCAATTTGGTGATCAACGCCTCATACTTTGCTGATCAGGTGGTCGCTTTCTGTGGCGATGGCAGCCAATGGGGCTGCCGAATTCATCTTTCGCTTGAGGAGACGCCCCTTGAAACTGCGGGCGGTATTCGGAAAGTTTTACCGTTTCTTAGGGAGGAGGCGTTTGCGGTCGTGAACGGAGATGTATTTACGGACTATCCGCTTGAGCGTTTAAAAGAAGTGGAATTGGGGGGCGATGTGGCGCATCTGGTCATGGTTCCCAACCCTGAACATCACCCAAGCGGTGACTTTGGTGTCATTGATGAGCGTGTCGTTGCTGGTGAGTCTGACAAGTCAACCTTTTCTGGATTGTCGGTCATGAGTCATCGTCTCTTTGACGGTCTAGAGCGTGACTTTGCGCCACTTCGCCCGCTGTTTGATCGTGCGATTGCATCCGGGCAAGTATCGGGTGAGTTGTGGTCGGGAGTTTGGTCAGATGTGGGAACACCACAGCGTTTGTCGGAGCTGCAGTTCAGGCTTAGTAGTAACGCTCGATAGGGGACTTGGCTGGTGGCTTGGGCCGTCCCGCTTTACACTACGCACTTTATACCACTGGAACTTCTCATGCGTGATTACTTAATTGCCCCGTCAATCCTTGCGGCAGATTTTGCGCGCTTGGGACAAGACGTTGAAGCAGTCTTGGATGCGGGCGCAGATATTGTTCATTTTGACGTGATGGACAATCACTACGTCCCCAATTTAACCATTGGACCCATGGTATGTAGTGCGCTTCGAGATTACGGTATTTCAGCGCCAATTGACGTTCACTTGATGGTGCAGCCAGTGGATACATTGGTTGGCATGTTTGCTGATGCAGGGGCTTCGTACATTACGTTTCATCCTGACGCATCCATCCATGTCGATCGGACCTTGCAGCTCATTCGTAATGCGGGTTGTAAGTCTGGCCTGGTATTTAATCCGGCCACAAACCTCGATTCGCTCAAATATGTGCTCGATAAGGTCGACATGATTTTATTGATGGCAGTTAATCCGGGGTTCGGCGGCCAATCGTTTATTCCCTCGACGCTCGACAAGTTGCGTGAGACGCGCGCACTAATTGATGAGTCAGGGCTGGATATTCGTCTCGAGGTCGATGGTGGTGTGGGCCCTGCTAATATCGCGGCGGTTGCAACAGCTGGTGCAGATACCTTCGTCGCAGGCTCAGCTATCTTCGGCAAGCCAGACTATGCGATGGTTATCCAATCCATGCGCGCCGAGTTGGCCAAGGTCAAATGACCCAAGCTCTGAGTCAAGTAGCGTTTGACGCCCTGGCGGCTGAAGGTTACTCGCGCATTCCTGTGACAAGAACCTTGCTGGCTGATACCGAGACACCGTTGTCGACGTATACCAAGCTTTGTGATCAACCTTATTCTTTTCTCTTCGAGTCAGTGGAAGGCGGTGAGAAGTGGAGTCGGTACTCCATTGTGGGACTCTCGTCGAGCGAGCGATTTGTTATATCTGGTAAGCAGATCTCCCGCTATAAAGACGATCAACTTGTTGAGCGTTTTAAGGTCGATGATCCGCTCGCTGAAGTCGAGCGACTGCACGAGTCGACCAATAGCGCGCCGCTCGATTCATTACCTGTGTTTCATGGCGGATGGGTTGGCTATTTTTCGTACGACACGGTTCGATATGTCGAGCCAAAGCTGGCACATACGGCAAATCGGGACACGCTAAATATGCCTGATATTTTGCTAATGCTTGCTGAGGAAGTGGTTGTTTTTGACAACTTGCGGGGCACTTTGACCTTGATTGTCAGTGCGGATACGTCGCGGGAAGACGCCTTTGAGCGATCTAATTATCGCTTGTCGGAGCTTGAAGCACGTCTTTCCGAGCCGATGCCATCGTTAACGAGTTTTGAATTAGGGGTGACCGATACAGCGGACATCGAATCAAGAGTGACGTTTGAGACCGATCAAGCGACTTTTGAGTCCTGGGTCGCGCGAGTTAAAGACTACATTTTAGATGGCGATGTCATGCAGGTCGTCATCTCGCAGCGAATGACCTTGCCTTTTCAGGCCGAACCACTGAATCTCTACCGCGCATTGCGTCATTTAAACCCCTCGCCTTACCTGTTCTTTCTCGATCTTGATGATTTTCATGTCGTTGGGAGCTCACCTGAGATTTTGGTTCGCGCTGAACGCGGTCAAATTACCGTGCGACCCATTGCAGGCACGATTCGGCGTGGGGCAACGGAAGCGGAGGATGCCGCACTGGCGGACAAACTTCTCAGCGACGAAAAGGAGCGGGCGGAGCATTTGATGTTGATCGATCTTGGACGCAACGATGTGGGTCGTGTTGCGACGCCTGGAAGCGTCGCCTTAACAGAAAAGATGGTTATTGAGAAGTATTCATATGTAATGCATATCGTATCGAACGTTACCGGCGAGTCCCGCGATGATGTAACAGCTATTGACTCGTTGAGAGCGACCCTGCCTGCGGGAACTTTGAGCGGAGCACCCAAGATTCGTGCCATGGAAATTATCGATGAACTAGAGCCCGTAAAGCGCGGTGTATACGGCGGTGCTGTGGGTTATCTGACGTGGTCCGGAGATATGGACACGGCGATCGCAATACGCACGGCCGTGGTCAAAGACAAGACTCTGGTTGTGCAAGCCGGTGCTGGTGTAGTTGCTGATTCAGTGCCTGCGTCCGAGTGGGAGGAGACGCTTAACAAGGCCAGGGCGGTCCTCCGAGCTGCAGCTATGGTTGAGTCTAGTTGATTAAATGACTACTTCTAATGTCTTAATGATCGATAACTACGATTCCTTCACTTGGAATATCGTTCAATATCTGTGGGAACTCGGAGCAGAGGTTTCCGTGCATCGTAATGATGAAATTACGACGGATGAGATTGCCTTGAGAGCGCCCGCTTTGCTCTGTGTATCTCCAGGGCCTTGTTCACCAAACGAAGCGGGTGTATCGATCGCGTTAATCGAGCGATTCGCAGGCGAGATCCCTATTTTTGGTATCTGCCTAGGCATGCAAAGTATTGGTGCTGCTTACGGTGGCGACATTGTGAGAGCCCCCGAGGTTATGCACGGCAAAACAAGTAATGTTCATCATAATGGCGCCGGTGTTTTCGCGGGGCTGCCATCGCCTTTTACGGCAACGCGATATCACTCACTCGTGGTTGACCCTGCGACGCTGCCAGAGTGTCTAGAAATAACAGCCTGGACGGCAAACGACGCCGGTGAGCTCGATGTAATCATGGGTCTTCGCCACCGCGAGCTCAGCATCGAGGGTGTGCAGTTTCACCCGGAGTCGATTTTGACGGAGCATGGTCACGCCATGCTGGAAAACTTCCTAAAGCAAGCCAGCTGAGGTTATGCAATGAATATTCAAGCAGCCATCGCGCAGGTTGTAGCCGGACAGTCTCTTTCGCGCGCTAACATGGAAACTGTTATGCGCAGTGTCATGAAAGGGGAAGCGACAGAGGCTCAGATCGGAGGCCTTCTCGTGGGTCTTCGTATGAAGGGCGAGACCATTGATGAAATCGTAGGTGCCGCTAGTGTGATGCGATCGCTCGCGACGCCTGTCGATATCGATACTGACGGCTTGATCGATCTGGCGGGCACGGGTGGCGATGGCGCGAACCTATTTAACGTATCGACGGCCGCTACTTTTGTCGTTGCAGGTGCAGGTGGCCGAATTGCGAAGCATGGCAACCGCTCGGTCTCTAGTTCATCAGGCTCTTCTGATGTGCTCTCCGCGCTTGGCGTTAATCTCCGTGTAAGTCCCGCCGCCATCGCGGACTGTATTGCATCGATTGGTGTTGGATTTATGTTTGCCCCTATGCATCACAGTGCTATGAAGCATGCAATTGGTCCACGACAACAGCTGGCGATGCGGACCATATTCAATGTATTGGGTCCGCTGACTAATCCCGCCGGCGCGCGTCGACAGGTGCTCGGCGTATTCTCACCCAGCTTGTGTGACGTTATGGCCTGTGCTCTGCGCGATTTGGGGAGTGAGCGCGTGATGGTGGTTCATGGACTTGATGGTTTGGATGAGATTTCTGTATCGGCGAGGACCACTGTATGTGAACTCGCTAATGGCGAGTTAACACACTACGAGATTGACCCGGCAGCATTCGGGCATGCGCACAATTCAGTTGCGGAATTGTGTGTTGAAGATGCCGACGAATCTGCCGCCCTAATTCGCGCAGCATTGGGCGACGATACGTCCAATCAATCATCGAAAGCCCGCTCGATCATTGCCATGAATGCCGGTGCAGGTCTTTACGTTGGTGGTCAAGCGAGCTCTCTCGAGGCCGGTATTGAGTTGGCGATGGACGCCATACACTCGGGTAAGGCTCTGCAGAGCCTTGAGGCGTTTGCTGAGCGGACCCAAGCCGCTGGAGGCGCCTAATGTTGAGCGATACACCAACGGTTCTGCGCCGCATTTGTGACCGCAAGCTCGAGGAAATTCAGGAGAGGAAGACCCTCCGAACGCTAGACTCGTTGAAAGAGCAAGCGCTTGCTCAGCCGGCGCCACGTGGGTTTATTGAGGCACTCCGGGCTCGAGCGAATGCGGGTCATCCAGCAGTTATTGCTGAGGTGAAGAAAGCGAGCCCTAGCAAGGGCGTGATCCGTGAGGATTTTGATCCAGCTGAGATAGCTAAAAGCTACGAAAATGGGGGTGCAGCTTGTTTGTCAGTACTTACTGACATCGATTTTTTCCAAGGTGCTGACGACTATTTGAAGGCAGCGAGAGCGGCTTGTCAGCTGCCCGCCATTCGTAAAGATTTTACTCTGGAACCCTATCAGATTTGGGAGTCCCGAGCGCTAGGCGCCGATGCTTTGTTGCTGATCGTTGCTTGCTTGGACCACGCGCAATTGGCGGATCTCCACGCCGAGGCGAGCGAGGCACAACTGGACGTGTTGGTGGAGGTCCACGATCGTGTGGAGCTCGAGAGGGCGTTGGCGCTTAATCTTGATCTGGTTGGCATCAACAACCGCGATTTACACACGTTTGATACCAGTCTTCAGACTACGCTTGATTTGTTATCAGACGTGCCTGCAGGCCTTACCGTCGTAACCGAAAGTGGGTTACACACAGCGGCCGATATGAAGTTGATGCTAGATCACGGTGTTTCAACCTTTCTGATTGGAGAGTCGTTTATGCGTCAGCCGTTGCCCGGAGAGGCACTATTCGCAATGGTGAGTGAAGCTACTGGCTGATTTTGCTAGCCGCACTGTTGGCGGGCTCGTGAAGTATGACGATCGTTTTTCCCGCCACGGTGATGTAGCCGTCGCCCTTGAGCATTTTTCATACTGTCTCCGCCATCTTGCGAGAACAGCGCACCAGTTTTCCGAGCTCTTGCCGTGTCAACCGAGTTTACATCCCATCGGGGCGGGTTATCGCCTCTGGCAATTTGGTGAGATAAAAAAGCGACCGGTGAATACACTCTTAGACGTCGATAAACCTTAGGTCAGCAAGTTTGCGGATCGTATTTTTTACGCGTTGCCCAATTTGGGTTGTCAATGCAGAAACCATATCAGGGAACTGTTGCCGAATTGCGTGGTACTCGTGATAACTGATGCGACCAAACTCGCACGGTATGCGTGTGACGAGGTTATCTATACGGTGCTCGTCGCCAAATCGCCCGCACTTTCGAAAAACGCTTCAGCATTGGAAATACGCTCGCTCACTAGGTAGTTCATCGGGACCGCCGTTATATGATTTGCCGCACACTTAAAGTAACATCCCGGGCCCTGCGGCGCGGTACCAAATATTGCCGCGCCGTTAGTTTCCATTGATTTGATCGAGAAGATTGATATGCACGGTACAGTGAAATGGGTAGATGGCGTTATGACGCTCGCCGAGTCAGGTTCGGGACACAGTGTTGTAATGGACGGCCCGCCCGAGCTTGGAGGCAAAAATCATGGGTTGCGTCCCATGGAAATGCTGCTGCTCGGAACGGGCGGTTGCGCATTGTTCGACGTCATCACTATGCTCAAAAAGTCTCGCCAGTCGATTTCAAACTGTCGAGTTGAACTTCAGGCAGAACGATCAGATGGTGTGCCCGCGGTGTTCACTGCTATCAATTTGCACTTTGTTGTTGAGGGCGAGCGTCTCAAGGACAACCAGGTAGCACGCGCAGTACAACTGTCAGCAGAAAAATACTGTTCCGCCTCTATTATGTTGGCAACGGGTGGTGTCGAGGTGACTCATTCTCACGAGACGCGCACTCGATAGGGATATCGGCGCGAGCAAAGGGTAGGCGCGCGAGCGAGAGGCAGGTGTGCGAGCGAGAGGCAGGTGTGCGAGACCCTGATCTTATCGCTATAACCAATAAGTGGTTTTAGTCATCACCTGGCTGGCGGTGCGCATCATGCGTTTTACGGGATCTGAAAATTCACCGCCACCTTGCTCTAAGGCGTGCTCACCGTGACGCTCTTCCTCGGCGAGCATTTGCTGCAATACCAGTTGTGACTTGCGGTCATCCGCAGGGAGCTTCTGCAGGTGTTCTTTCAAATGCATTGCTACGCCTTCTTCTGTCGCGTGAACAAAACCGAGGCTCACTTTGTCGCTGATGGCGCCTGTAATTGCGCCTAGAGCGTAGGAACTTGCGAAAAAGAGTGGATTTAGCCGGCTGGTGTGAGTGCCCAGTTCGTCGATTCGCTCTTCGCACCAATCAAGATGATCTTTCTCTTCTTGCGCTGCCTCAAGTAATGCAGTGCGCGTTTTCTCGGTCTTGGCAACAAGCGCCTGTCCACGATAGAGCGCTTGGGCGCAGACCTCACCAGTATGGTTGATTCGCATCAAACCGCCGGCATGTTTACGCTCCGCCTCAGTTAGCGCGGGCTCTTTATGCTCGGCTGCAGGTGATGGTCGGTTACCCACCATAGAATTCGTACCATGGCTCACCTCCCGCATCGCGGTGTCGAGTGTGGATATGAGGCGATCGAGGCTGCTGAGTCGTCGTTGCATAGTTATAACCGCGAAGTTAGATGTAATATGTTAACGCTGTAGTGCCCGCCATCCAATATCAGACCGATATTTCATGCCATCCCATCTGATATCAGAGGCTGCTTCGTAGGCATGCTCCGCAGCGGCAGCGAGTGTCTCAGCCTTTGCCGTCACGCAAAGCACGCGACCACCGGCAGTCACTATATCGTCACCTTCTTGACGTGTGCCCGCATGAAACACCTTGCTTGAGGGGTGTGATTTGTCTAGGCCAGCGATAGGAAACCCGGTGGGACTTGAGATTGGGTAGTGCTCTGACGCTAGCACGATTCCAATGGTCGCCTCCTCACTCCAAATTGCTGTTTCAGTTGCGAGCCGGCCTTCGCATGCGGCCAAGCAGTGCTCGGTAAGATCTGATTCCAATCGCATCATAATTGGCTGGGTTTCGGGATCACCAAAACGGCAATTAAATTCAATTACTTTTGGTGCACCGCTGCTGTTGATCATCAGGCCCGCATACAAAAACCCGCGGTAGCGATTGCCATCATCGAGCATGCCCTGGACCGTGGGATAAATGATCTCCGTCATGACGCGCTCATGGATCTCTGAAGTTACTACGGGTGCTGGGGAATAAGCGCCCATCCCTCCGGTATTAGGGCCGGTATCGCCCTCACCGACCCGTTTGTGGTCCTGCGACGTTGCCATCGTAAGCACATCAGTACCGTCGACCATGACAATAAAACTTGCTTCCTCGCCATCCAAAAATTCTTCGATAACGACTCTCGCACCTGCATCACCAAAGGCGTTCCCCGAGAGCATATCGCGAGCTGCTTCTTCTGCCTGATCAACGCTGGATGCTACGATCACGCCCTTACCTGCAGCGAGGCCATCAGCCTTCACCACAATGGGAGCGCCTTGAGCGCGGATGTAGGCGCAGGCGGCTTCGGCATCGGTAAACGTCTCGTAGGTACCTGTTGGTATGCGATGACGCGCTAGAAAATCTTTAGTAAACGCTTTTGAACCTTCAAGTTGGGCTGCAGATGCGGTGGGACCGAAACAAGCCAATCCTTCTGATGAAAAGTGATCAACAATGCCATCGACAAGGGGCGCTTCCGGACCAACCACGGTTAGTCCGCAATGGTTGTCACGGGCAAACTGAGCGAGCGCATCGAAGTCAGATGGGCTGATATCCACATTTTTACAATTCGGCTCGTTGGCGGTCCCCGCATTACCGGGTGCTACAAACACAGTATCCACTGATGTCGACTGTGCCAGCTTCCATGCGAGCGCGTGTTCCCTCCCGCCGCTACCTATCATCAATATGTTCATATCAGTGCCTGAAGTGACGGACGCCAGTAAACACCATGGCAATGTCGGCTTCGTTCGCCGCGGCAATTACCTCGTCATCTCGAATTGATCCGCCCGGTTGAATAACAGCGCGTATGCCACGTTCGGCGGCATTATCAATGCCATCGCGGAAGGGGAAGAACGCGTCCGAGGCCATAACGGCGCCGGCAACTTCGAGCCCTGCGTGCTCAGCCTTGATGGCTGCAATACGCGCTGAATTTACTCGCGACATTTGGCCTGCACCAACGCCAATCGTGCGCTCATTCGAGGCGTAGATGATGGCATTCGATTTTACAAATTTAGCAACCCGCCAAGCGAACAAAAGGTCTTTCAACTCCTGCCCGGTGGGTGCACGCTCCGAGACAACACTAAGATCATCAGCAGAGAGGACGTGGTCATCGCGATCTTGGATCAGCAATCCGCCGTTTACTTTTTTCAGGTCCCATGTTGGCCTTTTCTCACCCCAGTACCCCGTGGACATGACGCGGACATTGGGCTTGCTGGCGGCTGCATTCAATGCATTGTCCGCGATGGCTGGCGCGGTAATGACCTCAACGAACTGCGAGTCAATTATGTTGGTTAAAGTTTCCTTATCCAGCTCTCTGTTAAAGGCGATAATACCGCCGAAAGCAGACTCGGTATCGGTTTCAAACGCCTTCCGATAGGCCTCCAAAAGGGTCGGGGCGATAGCAATACCGCAAGGATTCGCGTGTTTAACAATGACACAAGCGGGTTCATCAAATGATTTAACACACTCGATGGCCGCATCTGCGTCAGCGACGTTATTGTAACTTAGCGGCTTCCCTTGATGTAACGTCGCTGTTCCAACGCCGACTTCGGTGACATTCTGATCAATGTAAAACGCAGCACTTTGATGTGGATTTTCGCCATACCGCATGACCGAGCTGCGATTGAATTGCAAATTGACTGTGCGTGGAAATATATCTGGCTCGTCAGCACCTACTCGGCGACCCAGATAATTTGCAATCGCTCCGTCGTAGCCTGCGGTATGTTCAAAAGCCTTTACGGCAAGATCGAACCGAAGCGAATCGGAAGTACCGCCGCTCGAGGCAATTTCTAAAAGCACGCGATCGAAGTCACTGTTATCGACAACGATGGTGACGTCTCGATGGTTTTTTGCTGCTGCGCGAACCATGGTTGGACCGCCGATATCAATATTCTCGATGGCGTCTTCGAGCGAGCAGTCAGGGTTGGCGACGGTGGATTCGAACGGGTAGAGGTTGACCACGACCAGATCGATGCCATCGATCGCGTTCTCTGACATCACGGCGTCATCTGTTCCTCTACGTCCTAAGATGCCGCCATGAATTTTGGGATGCAGCGTTTTGACGCGACCGCTCATCATCTCCGGAAAACCCGTGTGATCAGACACCTCGGTCACGGGGATGCCTTCGGATAGTAAGAGGCGGCAAGTACCTCCGGTTGAGAGAATCTTTATGCCCTGTGCCGCAAGGACTTGGGCAAACGGCACAACACCAGTTTTGTCGGAAACGCTGATCAAGGCGCTATTGATAGGGGCGACTCTCGCCTCAGTCATGTGAGTACCTCTGGGGTCTGATAGCCCTCGGTTGTAAAAGCTAGCTATTTCACAAGCTAGGCTTTAAAAGGTTGTATTGACGCAGTTTTTTTCTCAGCGTGCCTCGATTGAGGCCAAGCATGGCTGCTGCGCGACTTTGATTGTCGGCAGTGTATTCCATCACTACGCGTAAAAGGGGCTCTTCGACCTCCGCTAGGACCAAATTATAGAATTCGCTGGTCTCCTCACCGTCCAATGTCTCTATGAACTGTCTGATCGCTTCTTCAGCGGCAACCTTAAGAGCGCCTTTCGTATTCGTTGTCACGCTGCCAATCTCCCTACTGATGTCTCGTGAAACGGGCTCATTAACTCGACAATGGTATCTTTCTGAGCCTTTAAAAAGTCCTCCTGCGCATCAGCATTTTCGAGGGCATTAAAGGCTCGCTTGATCGGGAGGTAAGCCTCGGCTAGCTCGGCCTCGAAAAACCAGCCTGCGTGCTTGCGTGCAATTTTATGGCCTACCACAGTCCCATGAAACGTCTGCACCTGCTGGATATGCTCGCGCATGATGGCAAAACGCTCTTCCCGGGAGGGTGCCTTCTCGTCACCATGGCGAAGGGCCTTTGCTATTGCGCCGGGAAGCCACAGTCGGCCCTGCGCAGCCCTGCCAATCATTATGCCTTCAGCTCCCGTGTGGTCCAGGACCCGTTTTGCCTTTTCGGTGGACGTGATGTCTCCATTAGCAATGACGGGAATGTTGACTGCAGCGACGATTTGGCGCAGCGTTTCGTGTTCCGCCAATCCCTTAAATTTGTCGGCACGCGTGCGTCCGTGCACGGTCAGCATCGCAATGCCGCAGGCCTCAGCAATACGCGCGATTTCGACACCGTTTTTTTTATCAGGTGCCACGCCCGTGCGAATTTTCAGAGTCACTGGAACCGAAATGGCCCGCGTGACCGCGGTCAGTATGGTCTCTACCAGCTGTGGATCCGCCAGCAGCGCAGATCCCGCCGCTTTCTTGCACACTTTTTTGGCGGGACAGCCCATGTTGATATCGATGACCTCAGCTCCGCGCTCGACGTTATAGCGTGCCGCTGCCGCTAGAGCGCTGGGGTCATTCCCAACGAGCTGAATCGTTCGAAGCCCAGCCTCGGCGCTATGCTGAGCGCGCAGTGTGCTTTTACGAGACTCAGATAACGATAAGTCAGAGGCCATCATCTCTCCCACAGCGATGTCGGCGCCGTACTGTATGGCGAGCTGACGCATAGGCAAATCCGTCACCCCTGCCATGGGTGCCAAGAATACGGGAGTCTCAGTTGAGAACGGGCCGAGTTGCATACGTGGGACACTGTTTGAAAAAAACGAGTGTAGTTTAAAGAAGCCCCGCGCACTGTTGAAGCCCGCTGACGCTTGTTTTATGTCGCGTGCCTTCTTAGACGCTCGATGTTTCTTGAATCACGTTTAAAAGTAGCCATCTTCGGTAAAACAGTGAGGACTTGTAGGCTTTTTTCAAAAACAGTAGACAGAGCGGAGGTGCTGGTGGAGACTCCGCCGTCTGTCTTTTATTTTTGAATGGTCTGCGCATGACTGACATTTTGGTTTTACACGGCCCCAATCTTAACCTTTTGGGAACTCGCGAGCCTGATGTCTACGGCACCGAGGACTTAGCCTCAATTGATGCTCGGCTGGCAGCGACGGCCGTAGCGTCGGGTCGATCGCTCGACAGCTTTCAGAGTAACTCGGAATCCGAGTTGATTGAAAAGGTACACGGGGCGCGAGCCGAGCATACTCAGGCCATCATCATCAACCCTGCTGGCCTTACACATACCAGTGTCTCACTGCGTGATGCCATTGCAGGTGTAGCTATACCGTTCGTTGAGGTTCACTTGTCCAATGTCTATGCGCGCGAGCCTTTCAGACACCACAGCTTCTTTTCTGATTTGGCCATTGGCGTCATCTCTGGTTTTGGGAGTGCAGGTTATGACTACGCATTGCAGTTTTTATTGAACCGAAATCACTGAAATGAGTAACAACAAGAGATTGCAGAGGTGGCCTTATGGATATTCGTAAAGTAAAAAAATTAATCGAGCTTCTGGAAGCATCCAGCGTTGACGAAATTGAGATCAAGGAAGGCGAGGAGTCGGTCCGAATTAGCCGCAACACGGCTGCCCCGATCGCAATGGCAGCGGCCGGCTCAGCACCTGCTATGCCTGCGCCTATAATGCCCGCAGCTGCCGTGCCAGCACCGGCAGCTCCTGAAGTGGCTGCTCCAAGTGCAGCTAATGCTGTGAAATCGCCAATGGTTGGTACGTTCTATCGTTCGCCAAGTCCCGATGCAGCGGCGTTCGTTGAGGTTGGGCAAAGCGTTCGAGCCGGTGATGTTCTATGCATCGTAGAAGCCATGAAGATGATGAATCAGATCGAAGCGGATCGTGCGGGCACTGTTACTGCGATTCACGCTGAAAACGGTGAACCCGTAGAATTCGATCAGCCACTCATTACCGTTGAATAAAAGCTCGCGCATCGTCTAAGGATTAACGCCATGTTGGAAAAGGTACTCATTGCGAACCGCGGTGAGATCGCGTTGCGAATCTTGCGGGCCTGTCGTGAGTTGGATATTCCCACGGTTGCAGTGCATTCAACTGCTGACAGCAGTTTGAAGCACGTGCGGCTGGCCGATGAGGCAGTCTGCATTGGACCTGCTCCATCAACCCAAAGTTACTTGCAAGCACATGCGATTCTCACTGCAGCAGAGGTCACCGGAGCTGATGGTATTCACCCGGGTTATGGCTTCTTATCCGAGAATGCTGATTTTGCTGAGCAAGTAGAGCGCAGCGGATTTAAATTCATCGGTCCGCGATCAGAGACCATTCGTTTGATGGGTGACAAGGTATCGGCCAAGCATCAGATGCGTAAGTCCGGTGTGCCCACGGTACCCGGATCGGATGGGGCTTTGCCTGATGATACTGATGAGGTTTTGCGAATCGCGCGCGACATCGGATATCCGGTGATTGTAAAAGCGGCTGCCGGTGGTGGTGGCCGAGGTATGCGCGTGGTGCACAACGAAGAGGTGCTTCTTTCATCGATCGAGGTGACTCAGTCTGAAGCCGCAGCGGCTTTTGGTTCACCTGTGGTCTACATGGAAAAGTTTCTACAGCGGCCTCGTCACGTAGAAATCCAGGTATTAGCAGACGGGCAGGGCAATGCGGTGCATTTGGGCGATAGAGATTGTTCGTTACAGCGTCGCCACCAAAAAATTATCGAGGAGGCACCTGCGCCTGGCATTCCAGATGACGTCCGCGAAGAGGTCGGAGCGGCATGCGTTCAGGCCTGTATCGATATGGGCTATACCGGCGCAGGGACCTTTGAGTTCCTCTACGAAGACGGTCGCTTCTTCTTTATTGAGATGAATACGCGTGTGCAGGTTGAGCACCCAGTGACCGAAATGATCACCGGTATTGATATCGTCAAGGAGCAGTTGTTGATCGCAGGTGGTCAGCCATTGTCGATCAAGCAGAGCGATATCAAATTTAATGGCCATGCGATTGAATGTCGTATCAACGCTGAAGATCCGCGAACCTTCATGCCATCTCCCGGCACCATCAAAACCTTCCATGCGCCGGGCGGCCATGGTGTTCGTGTCGACTCCCACATCTACAGCGGTTACGCCGTGCCACCACACTACGACAGTTTGATTGGCAAGCTCATAACCCACGGCGATTCACGCGACATCGCGTTGAAGAAAATGCGTCAGGCGCTCGATGAATTCATTGTCGAGGGCATTCGGACGAACGCTGCACTCCACCGCGAGTTGGTTGTCGACTCGTCCTTCGTTGCTGGCGGTGTCAGCATTCACTACCTCGAGAGCAAGCTGGAACACGAGCATTGAGTTCCAGCGACTGGCAAGAGTGGGTCGTTGAGACCTACTCGCACCTAGTCGAACCGCTCGAGGAATGGCTGTTTGAGCAAGGCGCGTTGGCAGTGTCCCTCGAGGACAATGCTGATGAGCCTCTGCTTGAACCCGGTCCGGGCGAGACGCCGCTCTGGCAAAATGTGAAGGTGACAGCCCTGTTTACAGGGTCGATCAATCTCTCGCCCATTAAACAGGCGTTGCCTGGCTCGCTTCTGGCGGGTAACTCCAGAAACGACATCTCAACGCTCGAAGATCGGGATTGGGAGCGGGTTTGGATGGAGGATTTTGCGCCGATTCAGATGGGACCTCGGCTCTGGATTTGCCCCAGCTGGACGCCCCCGCCTGAAGAGGCGCTCGTGCCCGTCTTGCTTGATCCCGGGTTGGCATTTGGTACTGGGACACATGCAACGACTGCCATGTGTCTCAACGCACTTGATGGATTGATCAGGGGTAACGAACGCGTCGTCGATTTTGGGTGCGGATCCGGTATTTTGGCCATTGCCGCACTCAAGCTAGGAGCGGGATGTGCCTTGGGTGTTGATAACGACCCGCAAGCGGTGGTTGCCAGT
>Ga0160423_10000769_pt1 | contig 26684 bp, 19 predicted proteins | sample CRUFie14St8metaG_FD_108191 | JGI IMG/M metagenome (GOLD analysis project Ga0160423, IMG submission 108191) | Marine microbial communities from the Costa Rica Dome - CRUD Field 142mm St8 metaG | ecosystem: Environmental > Aquatic > Marine > Oceanic > Photic zone | place: Costa Rica: the Eastern...
CATGAGATAAAGTATGAGGTTACCAACGTTAACGGTTGTTCAGATGTTGATTCAATTAGTCATTTAATTAATGCGGCTCCTGAAATTACAAACATGCCATCAACTGCTTTTTTGTGTGCCAGTCAGTCCGCTATAACACTGTCTGCAGATCCCGTAGGAGGACAATGGTACATAGACGATATAGCTTCTTCTGATCAATTTGATCCCGGAGTATTAGGTTTGGGCGATCATGAAGTTAAATATGTTGTTTCAAGTGGTGCCTGTTCAGATTCCGATATGATTACTATATTTGTAAACGACGCTCCTGATGTAGTGATTGATCCAATAGTATCCAGTTGTGATAATCAGGAGATAGAAACCTTAAATGCTACACCAGAAGGAGGACAGTGGTATGTAAATAATGTTTTATCATCGAATCAATTTAACCCTGCTGCATTAGGTGCAGATACATATAATGTCAAATATGTTTTTTCAAACGGTAGCGGATGTTCCGATTCTGATTCCGTAAGTGTTGCCATTAATGTTGCCCCTACTGTTGATTTAGGTCCTAGTACATTCTTTTGTACAGGAGATTCTGTATCATTAGATGCTGGTCCTGGATATAGTGATTATGATTGGTCAACAGGTGGTTCTAGTCAGGTTATTTTTGTTAGTTCTCCAGGTCCAGTTACTGTAGTAGTAACTGATCCTAATGGTTGTACCGGAACGGACCAAGTGCAGGTTTCTGCAAATGAATTGCCGTCGGTTGATTTGGGAGGCTCTATTATAGTTTGTGAACAGGATTCAATCACTTTGGATGCTACTCACCCTGATGCATTTTCGTACACTTGGCTTCCTACTAATGAAACAACCCCAACAATTAGAGTGGGTTCTGAGGACTCAACGTATTCGGTTACAATAGTAGATAATGATGGATGTGAATTTACGGATTCTGTTGAAATTTCTCAAGAGATTCTTCCTACTGTTGATTTAGGATCCGACACCATAATATGTGATAATGTAACTACAATTTTAGATGCTGTTTCTAATCCCGATGTTTCATATACATGGTTGTTAGATAGAGTTGTACTTCCAGGTGAAACATCTCAAACACTAGAAGCGGATTCTGGTGAATACATTGTACGTGTTTCTACAGAAAATGGATGTGAGAGTAGTGATACTATAAACATTGATAACCACCAATTACCCAATATTACTTTAGATGCTGAATATGAGTTTTGTCAATTTGATAGTGTTCAAATCGATTTGGGAAGTATTGGAGTTTCTTATGTATGGAGTACAGGAGATTCTACTGAATCCATTTGGGCAAAATCTAGTGGAACAATATCTGTGCAGGTAACCGATGCAAACTCATGTGTGGTTTCTGGGAATGCAGATATAATTGAAAATCTTATTCCTGCGGTAAATTTAGGAGGTAATGATTCTGCGTGTACCGGTTTAGAGATTGAACTAGACGCTACAGTTTCAGGAGGCGTTACGTACGTTTGGAGCGATGGCGAAATAGGCCCAATATACAATTTGGTTGGACCAGATACTTTATCGGTAATTGTTACGGATGATAAGGGTTGTGTGGGATACGACACGATAGAAATTAAGTCGCTTGATTCCTTGGATTTAAGTTTTATGGAACCTGAAAATCAAGTGTGTTTTGGTTCAGAAGCGGACAATCCTCTAAACGGGGGTGATTTTGAAGATGCTCAATATACATGGACTCTTCCCGATGGAAATACAGAATCAGGTCAAACTATTGTTCCTTTATTGAATGGATGGTATGTTGTGGATATTACCGACAAATTTAATTGTAAAGGACAAGATTCTATTTTAAATGTAGTAATTCCATTACCAAATATTGATTTAGGACCGGACACGAGTTTTTGTTCCTTAGGACAAGAAACGTATACAGTAAGAATGAATTTTTCGGAAAATGTTGCTGGAGTAATTTCTTGGGAAGACGATTTTGGAAATACTGACAATAATAATAGTAACGATACATTATTTACGGCTACTACTGCTCCCGTATTGATTGAGGGTATCTTTGTAGATGACGCTTCGGGATGTTCTCATAAAGACTCCATTTACTTGGAGGAAGAGTGTGAGGAAACTATCCTTACTTTTCCAAATATTTTTGTTCCAAATGGTTCTAATAATACATCTTTCCGGCCTATTGAATTAACGGACGATGTTTTACAAAAATTATTAAACAATATTTTATGGAGTGAGTTTGAGGTATACAACAGGTGGGGTATACGTGTTTTCCAAAGTCAAAATACGTTGCCTCGTTGGAAGGGTCTTTTTGAAAATAGACCAGTACCAACAGGAACGTATTATTGGATTTACAGATACAAGGATTCCTCTGTTAAAATTCACAGTCTAAATGGATTTGTACAGGTATTGCATGACTAATTATCAATAGCCATTATTTTTTCCAAAAAAAGTTATGAAAGTAGCAGTTATTGGTGGTGGAGCAGCGGGTTTTTTTGCAGCATTATCGGCTAAAAAACATTCTCCTAAATCAGAGGTAGTGATTTTTGAGAAATCCAATAGATTGTTAGCTAAGGTAAAAATTTCTGGGGGTGGCAGATGCAACGTAACTCATGCTTGCTTTAAAGCGAGTATGTTGTCTAAATTTTATCCAAGAGGAGCGAAACAAATTAAAAAATCGTTTGCTCTTTTTAATACAAATCATACTATTGCTTGGTTTAAAGAGCGTGGAGTAGAGTTAAAAAAAGAAGCGGATAACAGAATGTTTCCAGTAAGCGATTCATCTATAACTATAATTAATTGTTTTTTGGATGAAGCGCATCGATTGGGGTTGAAGATTAAAAAAGAAACCGCCGTAACTAAAATAGTTCAAGCAAATCATAAAATTAAATTAACTATTGATGGGTTTGATTATGTTTATGACAAGGTCATTGTTGCAACTGGAGGAAGTCCCAAAATAGAGGGTTTAGAATGGTTGGAAAATTTAGGGCACACAATAGTAAAACCTTTGCCCTCTTTGTTCACATTTAATATGCCAAATGAGGAAATAAAAATATTTCAAGGACTTTCAGTAAAAAATGCAATTGTTCGGATTCAAGGAACCAAATTGGTGCATGATGGACCGTTGTTAATTACCCATTGGGGTATGAGCGGCCCAGCCATTTTAAAAATATCGGCATGGGGGGCGAGAGATTTGGCCAATTTAAATTATGAGTTTAAGGTCATGATTAATTGGGTGGGAATTTCTAACGAGGATGAGGTAAGAAGAGTATTAAATCGCCATTGCTACAACTATGATAAAAAGAAAATAGAAAATTCAAATCCATTTGAAATACCTTCTAGATTGTGGAAGTATTTACTTGAGAAATCAGAATTAGAGGGTAGTAAAATGAACTGTGATTTGAGCAAGAAGGAGAAAAATAAACTTATTAATATATTACTCAATGATGTTTTTGATGTTAAAGGGAAAACCACTTTTAAGGAAGAGTTTGTTACTTGTGGGGGAGTTTCTTTGAATGATGTTGATATGAAAACCATGCAGAGTAAAGTTGTGTCTAATTTATATTTTGCTGGAGAGGTTTTAAATATTGATGGAGTAACGGGAGGGTTTAATTTTCAAGCTGCTTGGACAACAGGCTATATAGCTGGACAGTTGAAGAGTTAATTGAAGTAATTTTATTACCAGCAATTAGTTTTACTTATCTAACTCTTGATTTAATAGAATCAGAGAACAATTCTAAAAAGGGTTTAGTCCCTTTTACAGATAAAATTAACGGACAAACAAAGTTCGTTTTGTCAAATGCGATTGAGCTATCGTTAAGGATAAGGTATTCAGAGTTATGTTTTTTGGCGATAGAATCTGTTTTAATTAGGAAAACATCTCGATTGGGTTGATCCACAATAGATGCATGATAAGCAGGACTTTCATAAAGTATTAATTCAATTTTGTATTGTTTGCAAAGTTCAAAAAGCTTAGATAAATAGTGAGCCCTTTTTTTATCCCAATTAAAGGATTGTCTTTTTTTGTATAATTCATAGTACAAAGAGGAATCTGTTAGCTCAATTACATTCATATCACCACTAAAAATTAAGTGCTGGGGGGCTATATACCCATCGGGTCGAGTATGAAATATATTATCTGGATGGGCAACATATCCATCTTTAAAATAGGCTTCACTTTTCTCCTGAAGGTAATGTTTAATTCCTTGCACTGCATTAAATGTTTTGTAGCTATTGTAATAAGCAAATCTCATAAAGGGAAATTTGGATTTTGAAAAATAATCGGGGTCCATATCTTTCACAACGTCGGCAACGACGGAATCCTTTAAATAAGGAGCAAACCGATAGGTGTGGAACGAATTGAACCTTATATCAAAACTTTCTGGAGTTACATATAGATAGACTTGTTTGGGTGCCTTATTTGCTTTAAGGTAGAGGTGTAAATGAAGGTAATTATCCGCAAAATCAGTATGTCTTAAAGCGTAGTTATAAGAGTTTGTTCCAATTAAAGAGTCTATTTTCGATGGGTTGACGGTAAATAAGGGCTCGCATGGTCCATGGAACAGTATGTCATATTCCATGTTGCCTTTCATTGCATTGGATAGTTTGATGTTTCTATTTTCTTGAATAGAAAAGGAGAAAAGTCCATCAAAAAAAAATAGACCGACAGTAATTATGGATATGGTAATGACTATTTTTTTCATTCAATCGATTGGTTCTCCTCTAGGGAAAGTATCCATTCAACCTCTAAATCCCAGTTCGCTCTGAGCGTAATGTTTTGGTTGTACCAATAAATCATTTCAGGCTGTTTTTTGTTCCAGTAATTTCCAGATGTCCATTTTTTGTCCATATTTTCATCTGCAATATATTTTAAACTGTAATTGCCTGGCTTAGCTCCTTCAATAAACAGTTTTCCTTGGTTTTCAGTGAGGAAAACTTCTTTTTTCAAATTGTTCTCAAAATATACTTGAAGTATACCATTACTCTTAGTTTCTTTAAAGTGGTAGTTAATGGTTAGGTTCCCAAAGGAACTGTTAATAGCAGTAGCAAAATTAAGGCGTAAGGTGTCCTTATTATATGCTCCAAAAATCGATTGGATTGCTTTAGGTAAAAGAGTTAATTGGTAGGTAGAGTTTTCTTTTAATTCCCTGCATAATTTGAACTTTTTCAATTCTTCTCCTACACTTTTTATTGAAGCAAGGGTTGAATCTCCCGGCCCTATGAATACTATTTTAGAAGTATCGTAGGAAGATATCGGTTGAGAAAATGAAATTATGAACGGTTTTTTAAAATGATTGCCATTATTGCTGAAATTTTGCTGTACCTCAATGGGCTGTGTATTCATTTTTTTTCGCCGAGAAATACTGTATTTCAAAGTGTCTTTAAGTCCATCATATTCAAGAAGTAATGCAATGGAATCTAAGGATTCAACTAGGGAACTCCATACAATTAGAGAATCTTTATTCTTGTTCCATTCTAATATTTTCCAGTCTTTTTTAAACGAGTTATCTAATGGCTCAATTGAGAATTCTTGAACAGGTATATTAAATTCAAAATGGAATTTCCCTTTAAAGTCACATCCACTTCCTGTTAAAAATTGTCTTTTTTCTTCACCTGAAAAAGCGCGTAGAATAATTTCAGATGTATCCTGTTGATTCGAAACACTTATTTCAGAATTTAAGAAAGCAATGGATTCGTTGGGTAAGTCATATAAAAAATTACTGTTGTTGTCCTTTAAGTAAAAAATTTTGTAGGTTCCTTCCGATAGATTAGTGAACTCAAAATGGCCGTGTTCAACTTTAGCGAAATAGGACGGTATTTTTTTCAGAGGAATTGAATCATTTTTTTCTTTGTATAAATGAACCATGCCTTCTGAAATATCTTCCATCGATTCGGCATCGAATATCTCGCCATGAACCGAAAGGCTATCTAGGATTTCTCCCGTACTAAAAACTAGAAGATTGTTTTCGAGAGGGTTTCCTTCATTTAAATCTTTTACCCCTTTACCTAGAAAAATACTGTAGGTTGTATTTGGGTTGAATAAAGTATCGAATGTTAAGGTAAGTTTTTTCCCAATTAACTTAAATGTTGGTTGTTTTTTAACCGGTGGTGATATTAGAATTTCTTGATTTAATTTGGATAACGTAACGTACTCATCAAATGTCCATGAAATCTTATTTCCTTTAAAATTTAAACCGCAACTATCGGGAATAGATCGGACTACTTTTGGAGGGGTATTGTCTTTGCTACCACCTGAAGGATTTCCTCTTTGACCGCAACTTGAGAATACGAGAACGATGAGTACTATTACTCCTTTAATTTCATAGAATGCTGTTGCGCTTTTAAACATTGCGCTAAGATAGGGAGAATCGCGCAGAGAGAAAGAAAAGGCTCCCTCGAAAATTCATCTCAGGAGCCTGAAAAAACAGGATAAGGTCGTATCGAAAGCATCAACAATAATGCCAAGTAATTGATTTGAACTACTAGAAAATATTTTCGTGTTTTTGATGTCCTTAAATCATACACTTTTCATATTTAGTATCTTTACCTTATGGATTTTGCTTTTCATAAAAAGTTGCCTAACGTTCCTGAGTCGATTTACCCTGTGATGACTGGCTTAGCAATAAAGCACAATGCAATTAATTTGGCTCAAGGATTTCCGGGATATGGTGTGGATGAAGAACTTATGAAGTTAGTTAATAAGTATATGCTACTTGGGAAAAATCAATATGCACCTATGATGGGTGTCCCAGAGTTGAGAAGACGTCTAGCAGATAAAATGGAAGAATTGTATGGGTATGGGTATGATCCAAATACTGAAATTTGTGTCACAGTAGGTGCTACTCAAGGTATTTTTACTGCCGTAAGCACAGTTGTTAATCAGGGAGATGAGGTCATAATAATTGATCCAGCTTTTGAATCCTATGAACCTGTTGTAAAATTTAATGGGGGTAAGGTGAAAAGAAGCCCTTTAAAGTCGGGCAGTTTTGAAATTGATTGGGATGATATTCAATCAAAAGTAACCAAAAAAACGAGAATGCTAATTGTAAATACCCCCCAAAATCCAACAGGTAAGGTGTTTTCACGTCAAGATATTCATAAACTTCGTCAAACTGTAGCAAATACAAATATTATCATATTGTCAGACGAGGTATATGAACATATTGTTTTTGATGGAAATGAGCACGAGAGTATAGCAAAATATCCTGATTTAGCAGAGCGTTCGTTTATAGTATATTCCTTGGGTAAAACCTATCACATTACTGGGTGGAGAATGGGGTATGTTTGTGCACCTAAGGAATTAATGAAGGAATTTGTTCGGGCACATCAATATCAAGTTTATTCCATTCCTACACCATTACAGTATGCTCTTTCTGAATACATGTTGAAGAAAGAAAAATATTCAGAACTGTCTCAATTTTTTCAGGAAAAAAGAGACTTTTTTTTGAAGTGTGTTGAGGGGAGTAAATTCGTCCCTGCTCCTTGTTCTGGTTCGTATTTTCAATTATTGGACTATAGTGCAATAACCAAAGAAAATGATGTTGATTTTGCGAAAAGATTAACCATCGAAAATAAGGTGGCTTCTATTCCTATTTCTCTCTTTTATGAGAATAAAAGACAGGATAATATGTTGCGCTTTTGTTTTGCTAAAGATTCAGAAGATCTTGAGCGGGGCGCAGAAAAATTACACGCATTTTAAAATAACTCTTTTAACTTAGCGGTATGAAATGTATTGCCATAATTCCAGCGCGTTTTGCTTCAACAAGATTTCCGGGAAAACCTCTTGTTGAAATAAATGGAAAACCTATGGTCCAACATGTTTATGAAAGAGCGATGAGTTCTGAACTTTTTCAAAGGGTTATCGTGGCTACTGATGATGAACGTATTCAATCGACTGTACTAGGTTTTGGAGGTGAAGCGGTCATGACGAACAGCAGTCATAAAAGCGGAACAGATCGATGCGGTGAGGCAATTTGCGGAGTGAATGAATCGTTTGATATAGTTCTTAATATTCAAGGTGACGAGCCTTTTATTAAGCATGAGCAATTAGAGGAACTAGTGAATCTATTCAAGTCAACTCCAGCACAAATAGGAACCTTGAAAAAAGAATTGTCCAATTCCGAAGATGTATTCAATCCGAATATAGTTAAAGTTGTTTCCGGGATTGACAAAAGAGCCTTGTATTTCTCAAGAAATCCAATTCCATTTGTTCGCGATTTTGAACAAAAAGATTGGCTTTTTAAACAAAAGTTTTACAAACATTTAGGTCTTTATGGTTATCGCACAGACGTTTTACAAGAATTGGTTAAACTTGCGCCCTCAGAATTAGAAAAAAGTGAAAGTTTAGAGCAACTGAGATGGTTGGAAAATGGTTATTCAATTTTCATTTCTGAAACAAAATATGAGAGCATTGGTATTGATACCCCTGATGATTTAAAAAAATATATAAAATGAGATTGCTATTATTTATTTCAATTGCTGTAATGGCAGTTTCCTGTAGGGTTAGTCAAGTTGTTGATATTATGTCCGATAAGTCTGCTTTGGTAACACAAACAGATTTAACTGGCAGGTCGATGTTTGATGTAGCGAGTAACGGTCCAGATACTGCAAAAGCCGGAACAATTTACGATTCTCCTGTAATTAAGAATTTAAAAAGGTTTGTCAAACAATCAACTTATAAAATTGAGTTGTTAGATTCTTTAGGGAATTTTATGCCTTTTATTCGACCAGGTTTTATTTCCTATAATTTTATTGATGATGAAACTTTTGAAGTGACTCTTTATCCAAGTAAGTTCGAGGAGTTGAAGCGTGATAAAAAAGCAAGAAGAGGGGTTAATATATTGTTTGAACAGAAGATTTTGAATGTCTCATCTACTAATAGAAAGTTGATTAAACATTACAAAATTGACAATTTTGTTAGGATAAAACTTCAAAAACTTGATAAATCTAAAGGAGAAGAGGTGATTACAATTAAGCTAATAGGAAAATAATTTATTTAACAGAAAAAAGTGTTTCTTTGTTGCTTACAAAGCGTTTCTGTTGTCTGAGAAACTCTTTCAGAACCAATCAAAATTCCGTAATTTAGCATACACTACCAGACGAAAAGAAATTTCTTCTATGTTGGACTTTTACGTTTTGAAAAATCACACTTTATGAATAATGAAAATGATTCATCTTCACTTGATCAAAAGGTGGAGAAAACAGAGGTGAAAGAGATGATTTTGAACGATTACAGAATCATGATGGAGAGCCGTGAAGCATCGCTTCTAGGTAGGAGAGAGGTGCTCACAGGGAAGGCAAAGTTTGGTATTTTCGGAGACGGTAAAGAGCTTGCTCAACTCTGTTTGGCAAAGCAGTTTATGGATGGGGATTACAGAAGCGGTTATTACCGTGATCAAACAATTATGTTGGCCCTTGGAGAAGTTACGCTTCAAGAATACTATGCGCAACTGTTTTCGGACACCAATGTTGAAAACGAACCGCATTCTGCAGGTCGTCAAATGAACTGTCATTACGGCACTCGTTTCATTAATGATGATGGAACCTGGAAGGATATGACAAAAATAAAAATCACAACAACTGATTTGTCTCCAACGGCAGCTCAAATGCCTCGAATTATGGGGCTTGGGTTAGCTTCTAAATTGTTTCGTGAAGACAAGAACTTACATCAGTTCACTACACTCTCAAACAATGGGAATGAAATTGTTTTTGGTACCATCGGTGATGGGTCAACCTCAGAGGGTATCTTCCTAGAGGCAATAAATGCTATGGGTGTTTTACAAATACCTGTTGTGATGAGTATCTGGGATGATGGTCATGCGATTTCTGTTCCTGTTGAAAGGCAAACTACTAAAGGCAGTATATCTGATGCTCTCAAGGGATTTACAAAAGAAAATGGTTCCAATGGGATAGAGATTTTAAAAGCTAGAGGTTGGAATTATCCAGAATTGTGTGCTGCGTATGATAAGGCTGCTAAAATCGCACGGAAAACACATACTCCAGTACTGGTTCATGTAGTTGAATTAACGCAACCTCAAGGGCATTCTACTTCGGGTTCGCATGAGCGCTATAAATCAAAAAAACGATTGGATTGGGAGAAAGAATATGATTGTACTGTTCAATTTAAAAAGTGGATTTTAGAGAACAATTGGGCGAGTGAAGATGAGTTGGAAGAGGTGCACAAAAATTCAAAAAAGGTTGTTCGAGAAGCTAAAAATGCTGCCTGGAAAAATTACATCACCCCACTTAAAGAAGAACTTTCGGAAGTTTTAGGTATGATTGATGCTATTGCATCAAAGAGTAGAAGCAGAACTTTTATTAAGAAATACCGTGATGAACTGACGGGACAAATGGATATTTATAGAAACTACATGATTAGCGCGGCTAAAAAGGTGCTAAGACTGGTTCGTTTTGAAGATATTCCAGATGAAAAGCAGCGTTTGGCGGATTGGTTAAATGAATCAAAAATATCAAACTACGATAGATACAATTCTTTACTTTATGCTCATGGTGAATATGCTTCTACGAGTGTAAAGGAAGTAAAACCGACTTATGCTAGTGATCCAAATCCAGTAGATGGAAGAATTGTTTTAAGAGAAAACTTTGATGCTATATTAGCTTCTAATCCTAAGGTGTCTATTTTTGGAGAGGATACTGGAAAAATTGGAGGAGTAAATCAGGGTTGTGAAGGTTTGCAGGAAAAATATGGAGAATTAAGAGTTTTCGATACGGGTATTCGAGAAGCAGCCATAATGGGAAAAGGTTCGGGAATGGCAATTCGTGGATTAAGACCTATTGCTGAAGTTCAATATTTAGATTATCTAGTATATGGTTTGATGACGCTTACAGATGATGTGGCTTCATTGCATTGGAGAACAAAAGGAGGTCAAAAATCACCTATGATTATCCGAACAAGAGGTCACCGATTTGAAGGTATTTGGCATTCAGGTTCACCACTTGGAATGATTATTAATTCTCTTAGAGGCTTTGTGGTTTGTGTCCCGAGAAATATGACACAAGCTGCCGGTATGTATAATACGTTACTTTCCGCTCATGATCCATCATTGGTTATTGAGCCTTTATTGATGTACAGAAAAAAAGAAGAATTACCCACCAATTTGGGCGAATTTAAAGTGCCTGTTGGAGTTCCGGAAATTATCGAAGAAGGAACAGATTTGACTATTGTGACTTATGGTTCATGTGTTTCTATAGCTCAAGAATCTGTAAAATCTTTAAGAGAGGCGGGAATCTCTGCTGAATTAATAGATGTTCAAACGTTATTGCCTTTTGATATGAATGGAAAGATTGTAAAAAGTGTACAAAAAACAAATCGATTGATTGTGCTAGACGAGGATGTATCTGGAGGAGCAACAGGATTTATGATGCAACAAATTTTAGACGAACAAGGAGGGTATTTTCATTTAGATTCTGCCCCAAGAGCATTGTCTGCTCAGGATCATCGACCAGCATATGGATCAGATGGTAATTATTTTAGTAAGCCGAACCCTGAGTCAATTTTTGATACAGCTTATGAAATGATGAATGAAGTTGATCCGGAAAAATATCCCGTAATTTATTAATTAAAATAGGCATATTGTTTTTACAAAATATGTTGTCTGCAAAGGAGAATTCATTGAATAATTTTTTTCGTAAAAAATTGATTGAGTTGCATTACAAAAAGCAATCGATTCACTTAGGAAGTTCCCTAAGTTGTTTAGATATTATTTCAATTGCACTTTTAGAATTGAACATTCCTCACAAAGATTTTATTTTATCAAAGGGTCATGCATCAACAGCATTGTATGTTTGTTTACAGGAAGCTGGGATTATTTCCAATAAATTATTGAATTCTTATTGTGAAAATGGAACACTATTAACAGCTCATCCGATTTCTGATAGTGGTTTAGTCGAGTTTGGTACAGGTTCATTAGGCCATGGTATTTCACTCGCTGCAGGAAAATGCAAGGCCAGAAAACTATTGGATAATAATGCTCCAGTTTTTTGTTTGATATCAGACGGTGAAATGAATGAGGGGTCGGTTTATGAGGGTATAAATTTTGCTGTTCAGCATCAATTGAACAATCTGTTTATAATTATAGATAATAATGGATTACAGGGCTTGGGAAATGGCAGTGATATCATGGGTGATTTAGCACAAACCTTTTCCTCTAGAAAAGATTTAAATTACATAGAAATTGATGGTCACAAAGAAGTAGATATTAAAAATGCACTCCAGATTGAATCGGTTTATCCAACATTGATTAATGCAAAAACAGTTAAAGGAAAAGGAGTCCAATTTGCTGAAAACAATAACGATTGGCATTATGAAAAGTTAACTAAAGAGCAATATAAAAATGCATTATCTCAATTATAATGTTCACAAAATGTTCAGGTAAGATATTAGTTCTTGGTGCAGATGGGTTTATCGGTCAAAATCTGTTTAATGGTTTCAAGGAAAGCGGTTTTGACGTTATGGGAACATCCCGATCGGGTGAGCATATTCAACTTGATATAGTAAAAGATAATTGGCGAGAAATTATAGCAAATGAATGCCCCTCTGTAATTGTTAATTGCATTGCTTATGGCAACTCTCAAAACCATACATGTGTTGATAAAATAAAAAAAATATCTTACGATTTCCCAAAAGAACTTATTGAATTTTGTCACGAAAAATTGAATTTGAAAGCGTTTATTCAGTTGGGTTCGAGTTCTGAATATGGAACAAATTGTAAAGGTGCTAACGAGTTGTTTGATTTAAATCCAAATAGTGAGTATTCCATTCAAAAAGGAAGACTTAGTGAGTTTTCTCACGGTTTTGCATACACATTTAATTTCCCATTAGTTTATTTTCGTTTGTTTTCTGTTTATGGTGAAGGAGAGCATCAAAATAGACTGATACCAACCTTAGTTCGAGAAGCGAATAAGGGGAAATTTCCGCTTTTAGGGAGTGAGGAAGTAGCCAGGGATTTTATCCATATTGATGATGTAGTCAAAGCAATTAAGCTTGGTGTTGAATTGGTAGATTCTGCCAAGGGGTCCATTTTTAATATTTGTTCAGAACAAAATATTACTCTCAAAAAATTATGCGATATAGTTCAAAGAGAGTTTAAATTGAAGGAAAACCCTAATTTTGGAAAACGGCCGAATCATACTTGGGATTTAAAGTATTGGTATGGAAATTCTAGTAAAGCAAAAAAAGTGTTGGGTTGGGAACCCACCATTTCTTTGGAAACTTATTTTGCACAGGAATTTAAAAAGGTAGTAAAGCATCAATAATTCTAAAAAAAATTGCTCAAGATTTCTATCATACTTCCATTGTACCATCAATCCAATCAAGTTGAGAAACTGAGAGAAATTTATTCTTTGATTCGAGAGGAGCACAATTTTATACATGAAGTTATATTTGTGGTGAATAACGGTGATGAAAAAACCTATCAAGCGTTTAAAAATATCGAGGATAATTACTTTAAGGTAATGTTTGTTTCAAATGGTGGTTGGGGAAAAGGTTTAAAGGAAGGAATAGCTCGTGCTAATGGAAATTGGATTCTATATACCAATTCGGCAAGAACTCATTTTGATGAGTTAAATCAATTTATTTCAGAGGCTGATTTTGTGTCAAAAGTTGTGTACAAAGCGCACAGAAAATCAAGAGGAATATTGAGAAAAATGCTTTCTAAAATTTTAGAATTGGAATTTGCTCTTTTTTCAGGGATTTATCAATCGGATATCAATGGAACTCCCAAATTATTAGAGAAGGTTTTGTTTAATGATTTAAATCTAGAGGAAAATAATGTTTTTATCGATTCAGAACTTACTTTAAAGGCTCGAAATAAAAAAGTGATTTTTAGAAATATTCCATTTTATAATTATGAAAGATTAGAAGGTAAATCAACCACTACTTCAAAAATGGTGTTTTCTTTTATGCTACAACTGCCTATAAAAATGCGAAATTGGAAAAAGAGTTTACGATAAAGTACAGATTTTAGATAGCATACATTCATTAAGATATTTTGAGCGTTTGAATTACTATTTTTGTATTTAGGATGATAAAGCAATTTATACTAGAACTTGTTCAACAAATTTCAGATAGAGACGATGTCGTATTCATCACGGGTGATGTAGGGTATCAATCCTTGGATCCCATAAAGCAACTTTTGGGTCCTAAATTTATAAACGCCGGTATAGCAGAGCAAAACATGATAAATGTTGCTGCAGGAATGGCAAATGAAGGATTTAAGGTTTATGTATATTCAATAGCGCCTTTCTTACTTTACAGAGCTTATGAGCAAATAAAACTGAATGTAGCCAGTAGGAACTTGGACGTTAACCTAATCGCAAATGGAGGTGGGTATGGATACGGTATTATGGGGCCGAGTCATCATGCATTAAATGACTTAGGGTTAATTAGTGGATTAGACAACATAAAAGGATATGTTCCTGCTTGTGAATTAGATGTATTCAAGTCAGTACTTAAATCTCTAAATACAGGCCCTAAATATTTTCGTTTAGGCTTAAACCCCGATAAAATTGAAAAATCATTTGATCATGGTTTTGGAATTATTAATATTTCAGAAGAAGCCAAATCTACAGTTATCAGTTTGGGCCCAATAGCTCAAGAATTTCTGGATATTCACAAAGATTTTGATCATTTTTCTTGTTTTGAATTTTCATTTACAGAAATTCCTTCTTCCTTAGAAGAGTCTATAAATAAGACAAAGCGATTGGTGGTTGCTGAAGAACATACAAAATCGGGAGGTCTTGGAGAGAAAATTATAGCAATGCTTCAAGAGAAAAATTTAGAATTTAATTTTATGCATCGATATGCTGATCATTACCATGGTAGGTTCGGTGATCAAAATTTCCACAGAATTCAAAATGGCTTGTGTAAGGACTCCCTCGCTAAAATAGTGTAACTTATTAATTTAATGGGTTGCAGTTGATTTTTCCAATTTTATCGAGTATACTTTGAAAAGCTTATTTTCAAGGATTTTTTTTCCTAGGATTTTATTGTAATCTCCTTTGAAGGTTGGAGCGTATATTACCAAATAATCTAAGTCGTAGCTTGGGTCTGAATAATTTTTTAAAGAATTTTCAAATTTTTGGACGTATTTTTCTGGCTCCATAAAATAACACCACATTACTTCTATCGAACCTAAGATGTTATCGGGATAAACTCTAGACAAAGAATCTCGAACGGAGGAATTATTTGAGATAACGATTTGGTGATAGTCTCCAATGTTTTCGTATTTTTTATATTCTTTCACAATTAAAGAGTCTGAATAGCCCATCATTTTGTAGGGATGAATAAATCGTTGAGCTGATTCTTCATACATAGCTCTTTTGTGCGAACAAGATCCTTCGTACAGGTAAACGTCTGTATGGGCAGTAAAGGTAATTAATGGCATCATATTGTTTCCCGCAATAACTGAATAAGGGTGTTTGTTTAAGAGTTCGATAACCTCTTTTTCATGGTTGCTGATGGACCAAAATGCATGATTTTTTTCTGCAGATTTATAGGAGTTTAGAAAACCAAACAACACAGTTAATGTTGAGCCTATAACAACTGCGTATTTAATTCGAGTTAGGTTGATTATATCTTTCCAAACAACAATAAGATTCAATACGAGAAATGGAAAGTAGGATGCGTAAACCCAATGATAGGGCTGTATGTTGTAGCCAAGAACAAATTTCAAATTACAAAAGAGGAAAATAAGGTAGTAGTTTATGAGCGATAGTATAGCCCAATTTTTCCATTTGTTCCAAATTCCCGCTAATAGTATTCCCGTGAACAACGAAATAGGAAAAATACATTTTGTAATGTAAATGAATTGTGGAAAGTACTCGAAATAAACGCTCAATAGCTTGAATGATAAAATCCAGCCAAATGGCATAAAGTAAAGCAACACATTAAACCATTTTCTTCCCTTGTTTATAAAAGGCAATAAACAGAGTGCTCCAAAAAGGAGGATTCCGCTTACAGGAAAAATTTCAATTCCTTTTATTCTTTCTCTGTATTCCTCCAAAAAGTCTAGTTGATTAAACTCATAAAATTTAAACCAGAAATGACTGGACAAGAGTAAATATCCAACTAGCAAAATAATAAATTCTCGTGGATGCTTTTTATCAAAAAACAGCATTGCAGCTGTTATGGGTATAGCAAACGACCAATAATAGAAGTAGGAGTACTGTAAACCAATTAGGGCAATTAGCAACCATATTTGATTCTTCGGAGAAGAGGATTCTCTAAATAAAATCAACCGATAGATCCAAAAGAGAAAAAACACCATTGTTGATTGGCAATAAGGAAATCTTTGGGAATAACCTAAAACAAGTATGTTGTTGTGATATTCACCTAAAAATCCGAAACCTGTTAGAAATTTATGTATTCCGAAAACATCATCAAAATTTGAGCATAGAATGATTATAGAAACTCCTATTGATATAGGTATTGAATGTTTGTGAAAAAAAATACTAATGATTTTAAAAATCAGCAAAATCGATAAAAACAAAGGAAGGAGTCCACCAAAATAGTAGGTTGTATTAATGTCTCCAGATAATTTAGTAAAAAGTCCCAAATAGGAATTTACAATATTACCATCCGCAAAGGATAATTTTCCATTTTCTTTGATTAATGGGTCATAGCGATAAAGTGATGGATGATTACCAGAGTAGCGAATGATTCCTGCATAACTTAAATTGTCTTCAGACAAGCTGAATGGTGCTTTATATGCAAATGGAGTAAACAAAGTATTTTCATCTCTTTCATATAAATTGCCAATGATGTATTGGGCGTTGTGTAAAAGAAAAACCAAAACCAAAGTTAATCCTATGTAAAAGGATGTTTTCGATTTTAATTTACCCATACTCTTGTGAAATTTCATCAAGCAGATTAATAATTTCTTCTTCTGTGTGATGGGTGACAAGTTTTAATCGATATTCTTTTATGTGTGGTAACCCTCTAAAATAATTGGTGTAGTGTCGACGCATTTCTAAAATTCCAAGGGTTAACCCTTTCCATTTAATAGATTCTTTCAGGTGAGTTTTAGCAGCTTCAACACGTTCTTGGATTGTTGGAGGAGCTAAATGGTTTCCTGTTTTGAGAAAGTGCTTAATTTCATTAAAAACCCAAGGATGTCCAATTGATGCCCGCCCAATCATAATTCCATCAACGCCGTATTCGTTTTTGTATTCAGCGGCCTTTTCAGGAGAATTAATGTCTCCATTTCCAAAAACGGGAATATGAAGTCGAGGATTGTTTTTGGTATCTCGAATTAAGTCCCACTTGGCCTCTCCTTTATACATTTGTTTTCGTGTTCTTCCATGAATTGAAATCCCTTGAATACCAATATCCTGTAATCTTTCTGCAACTTCAACAATGTATTTTGTGTCTTCATCCCAGCCCAATCGAGTTTTAACAGTTACAGGTTTTTTTGTTGCTTTAACAACCGCCTCAGTTAGCCGAACCATTTTTGGAATATCTTGTAAAATACCCGATCCTGCTCCTTTGCAAACTACCTTTTTGACAGGGCAACCATAGTTTATATCAATAACATCAGGATCAGCTTGTTCAACAATTTTAGTGGCTTCAATCATACTGTCCATATTTCCCCCAAAAATTTGAATCCCGATAGGTCGTTCAAAATCATATATGTCTAATTTTTGAACACTTTTTTCCGCATCTCGAATTAACCCTTCACTGGAGATAAATTCTGTATACATCATATCTGCACCTTGCTGCTTGCATAAAGCTCTAAATGGAGGGTCACTTACATCTTCCATAGGAGCCAGCAAAAGTGGAAAATCACCAAGATCAATATTTCCTATCTTTACACCCATAATTCTTTACAAAGATACTTCAAAACTAATAGTATATGTCTTTAAACCATTTGAAGTCTTGGCCAATAAACCAAAAAATAATTGCATCCATTGCAATATTGATTTTTTCAATACTAGTATTTGGTGGAATATCCGGTTTATTTATTCAAGAGGAAATCAATTTTATTGAGGATAGTTCAGTTGGGAATAGAGTCAAGCAACTTGCTCAAGATCAATTGGACAAAAAGGTAGATGATATTGATTTTTTCAAAGAAATTCAAAAATTAATCCAGGAAACAGATTCGAGCATTCTGAATAAAGCATTTTACGTTCAAATAGGTTATAATTTAGTTGTTTTTATGGGACTTTCTTTAGTGCTCTTAAAGTTATTTCAGGTTAATGAGTTGAAGTCTTTAACATTTAAAAACAAGAGTATTATTTTGTATTTGGTGGCTTTTGTTTTGGCTATCAGCGTACCTCAACTAGGTAATGATGCAACTTATATTAACGAACTGATTGGATTAGATGTGTTACAAGAATTTTTTTTAGGAATAGATGACCTTGACGATAAAAAAAGTTTAATTTCTCAATACATTCTTTTCTTTCCCAATGTTGATCGAGGTTGGATTATAACGGTAATTGGTTTGGCTTTAATACCAGCAGTTGGAGAAGAGTTGATGTTTCGTGGATATTTGATGAAATTGATCTCGCAGGAATCCAATTACCATAACGGAATAGCCATTTCTGCATCGATTTTTGCTCTTGTTCATTTTAATTTTTCCAATTTCTTTTATTATTTCGTGTTGGGCGTGGTGATGGGTTATGTTTACTACTGGGGTAAGAATTTATTTTATCCTATTATCATACATTTTGTAAATAATGCGCTTGTTGTTTTTTTCTATTACAGTGCAATTTCAGGTAAGGCTTTTTTTGAATTTAATTCTTCATATATATTCCTGTGTTATATCCTGTTCTGCTTAAGTATCCTTGTTTTTTATCTAAATTTCAAACGAAATAAGCACATCATTAAATAGAGCCTGACTTCCTTAATACATTATTCACTTCAACTCATTAGTTAGTGTTTTTAGACTATTATCTTGAATATCCTTCATACGTCTAGACTTGCGTATTTAAAAAGCATATCTTTGCGGCTTATTTTAAAGGAGAGTGTTTTTATGAAGGTGAAGAACATTGCGATTATTGCCCACGTTGACCATGGTAAGACTACCTTGGTGGATAAGATGCTACACGCTTGTGAAGTGTTTGCAAAGCATCAGCAGGTGGGTGAGTTAATTATGGATAACAACGATTTAGAGAGGGAGCGAGGGATTACTATTCGATCGAAAAACGCTGCTGTTCAATACAAAGATTATAAGATTAATATTATAGATACACCTGGACACAGCGATTTTGGTGGTGAAGTTGAGCGCGTTTTGAAAATGTGTGATGGTGTTTGTTTGTTGGTTGATGCGTTTGAAGGGCCAATGCCCCAAACGCGTTTTGTACTTCAAAAAGCGATCCAATTGGGGTTGAAACCAATGGTATGTGTGAACAAGGTAGATAAAGAAAATTGTGATCCAGAAGCCGTTTATGAAAAGGTTTTTGATTTGATGTTTGAACTGGAAGCAACTGAAGAGCAATTGGATTTTCCTGTTGTTTATGGTTCGGCTAAAAATGGATGGTTAAGTGAGGATTGGCAACAACCCACCAATAATATTGATGTTATCTTTGAACAGATAATTGAACATATTCCGGATCCAAAAGTTGAGCAAGGAACAACTCAAATGCAAATTACATCTCTGGATTACTCTTCTTTTGTGGGTAGAATTGCTATTGGACGACTGTTCAGAGGAACTTTGCAACTCAATCAAAAAGTTAGTTTGGTAAAAAGAGATGGGTCAGTAGTGAAGTCTCAAATTAAGGAATTAATGGTGTTTAATGATTTGGGTAAAGTAAATGTTAACCAAGTTGAGGCAGGAGAAATATGCGCAATTACTGGCTTAGAAGGTTTTGAAATTGGAGATACTGTTGCAGATATCGAAAATCCAGAAGGCTTACCTGCAATTACTATTGATGAGCCTACTATGAGTATGCTTTTTACAATTAACAATTCTCCTTTCTTTGGTAAAGAAGGAAAATATGTTACTTCTCGTCATATCCGAGAGCGATTGGATAAAGAGTTGGAAAAGAATTTGGCAATGAAGGTTACCGATACCGATTCTGCTGATGCTTGGATGGTTGCTGGTAGAGGAATAATGCACCTAGCAGTTTTGATTGAGGAAATGAGACGTGAAGGATTTGAGCTTCAAGTTGGTCAGCCTCAAGTATTGGTAAAAACTATTAATGATGCTAAATGTGAGCCGATTGAAGAGCTTACTGTTGATGTTCCAGATGAAAATTCAGGAAAGGTGATTGAGATGATAACCAAGAATAAAGGAGAGTTAAAATCAATGACGCCTCTAGGGAGTCGCATTAAAATTGAGTTTGAGGTTCCTTCAAGAGGATTGATTGGTATGAGAGGGCCAATGCTGACAGCAACACAAGGTGAAGCCATTATGTCGCATCGATTTATAAAGTACGAACCTTGGAAAGGAGATATTCCACAACGTCAAAACGGTTCTTTGATATCTATGGAAACCGGTCAGGCGATACCTTACTCAATCAATAAGATTCAGGAAAGAGGAAAGTTTTTTGTGGATCCTAATGAAAATATTTATGAGGGCCAGGTTATCGGTGAAAACTCAAGAGAGGGTGACCTAACAGTGAATGTGACAAAAATGAAAAAGCAATCTAATGTACGTTCTTCCGGTGCAGATGACTCTGTAAAAATAGTTCCTGCAATCAAACGATCATTAGAGGAATCATTGGAATACATTCAATCTGATGAATATGTAGAGGTTACCCCTGAATCTATCCGGCTAAGAAAGATTTTGTTAACTGAAAATGAACGAAAAAGAGGAGGCAAATAACTTGCTTTTAGTTGTATGAAAAATACAAAAAAGAGAAGCTACTAGCTTCTCTTTTTTATATTGATATAATTAACTTTAAATATTTAGTATAAATGAATTAATAATAACTTAGGGTTGTCTAAAATAAACACTACTTGACAACTACTGTATTCAAAACTCTTACAGCGCTTGATTTGTTATTGTAATTGCTTGTTCGACAATACAGCCAAATTCAAATACATCCAATGAAATTAGCCTGCAGGAGGCTAAACTAAATTGCATTCACATTGTAATTCCAGATACAGGTTTCCATAAAATTTTAGAGTTAAGAAATAGAGCCGTTAAATCTGGTTTTTAGGAGAGAAGATTTACTCCGAACCTTTATTGATATCTGGAACTGATACTATCTAAGCTCGTTTGCGATTAAAAGATGATTGTACGGATTCTCATAGAGGAAGTCGATGGTCCTCCAAGATAAAAACTAAAGGTCACGTCTTAAATGAAACCAAATTTTCAATTCAAGGAATGCATACAAGGACCTATTTTTCAGAGTGGCTTTTTCATGAGCTTCTCGGTTATGAAGGGATGGTTCGATTGCAGTATGAATATATTCCTTTAACTGTTAATAGTATTGATTCTTTTTCGGGAGTTTATGCATTTGACTCCCATTTTAGATCTGAAATTCTTAAAAACCAGAATAAAAAAGTAGGCCCAATTTTAAAGTTCAATGAAGATAAATTTTGGGATTATAAAAACAAAGCTGGTAAAGGACAGGATAGAGATTTGTTAATCCGAACCATCAGTTAAATTCAACTTACCAATAAAAAAGGGTTCAAGAAGAAAGATGGAACTAGAGCGAAAGAGATATTGAATGCTTATATTCACAAAAAAGTCAAAGCAGAAGAAGTATTTGATATGAAAAAATGGGCAATATTTATTGCTGTTAATGCGTCTATGAGTGGTAAACATGCTTTGCGATGGTATAATTTGAGATTCTACCTTAATCCAGAAACACAACTTTTAGAGCCTGTTGGATTTGGTTTTTTGAGTTGGTTTTTAAAGAAAGGCACTTGGCATTTGCATAAAGATTCAGTGGAGTCGTTTTATCAACCTTTTATGCGTGTAAGGATATTACAAAGTAGTGGGTTTACAGTACTCAAAGAATGTCAGAAACATCATATTTAGACAAGTTTTTTAAAGAAAGAGAAGATGAAATTGACGAATGTGTCGATGCAATTCGAGAGGAAAGACCCCGTTATAAATTCAGGATGAGCGGTCTGTATTCAATTCAGGATATTTTTAAGAAAGGTTTACAAGAGTTGGATTGATTTTATACTCAACTAAAATTTAAAATAAATACGTTTTATTACCTTTATCCGTTTCAATATAAGTTAAAATACCATACTTTGAATTTTGGAATAAAATCATCGGCTTTTTTCATTTTTTCAGCATTACTTGTGTTTGTGCTATTGCATTCTTGTAGTACTGAGAAAAATGCTTTTTTAAATCGAAGTTATCATTACATAACAGTAAAATATAATGGATATTTCAATGGGAATGAAGCGTACAGATTAGCAAAAAAAAATATCGAAATTGCCGAGCAAGATGATTTTGATAACATTCTAAATGTATTTAAATATGGAAATTCTACGTACAACAAAAATGAATATTCCAATTTGAACCGTTCCCTTATGAAGGGAGCAAAAATGATTGATCGTCACTCTATGAAGTTTAAAGTAGCATCAGAAGATGTAGAGTATAATCATATGATTGACGATTGTTATTTGCTCATTGGTAAGGCTCGGTTTTTAAAATTTGATTTGGATGCTGCGAAAGAAACATTCTTATTCATAAAGAACACCTTTAAAAAAGGTGACGAACGTTATAAAGCAACTTTATGGTTGGTGATGACTCACATATATCAAAACAATTTTGTTGATGCTGAAACGGCTATAAAAGCGATTCAGGCTGATAAAGAATTTCCTGAAAAATTTCTGGATGAATTGGCTTTAATTCAAGCTATAAGTTTGAAAAGAAGCGGTCAGATAGAACAGGCTATCCCTGCGTTTCAAAAAGCTATAGATGCGGCCAAACCAAATAAATTTAAACGTAGGTTACAATATATACTTGCTCAACTTTATCAGAGTCAAAACAATTATTTAGAGGCTGCTCGATTGTATAAAGTAATTTCAAAAAAGGCAACAAATTATGAATTGCAATTTAATGCTAAAATTAATCTTGCCACAACTTACGAAGGCTCTGGAAATGAGGTGATTCATATCTTGTTAAAAATGCTTAAGGATGCAAAGAATAACGAATACCAAGATCAAATTTACTACGCACTTGCGAAGGTTTATGAAAAACAAGGTAAAAATGATTTAGCGATTGATAATTATAAATTGTCCGCTAAAAAAAGCGTTAATAACCCAAAACAGAAAGGAAAATCATTTCTGGCTTTAGGAGATTATTATTTTAAACAGCCTGATTATTTGCAAGCATTTAATTACTATGATTCATCTTTAATCTCTCTTCCCAAAACGTTTTCGAATTATGATGAGATTAGTGCCAAGAAAGAGAGTTTAAAAGATTTAGTTAAACACCTTAAAATTGTTCAAGAACAGGATAGTTTGTTGAAAATTGCTTTAATGACAGAAAAAGAGCGATCAGCATTCATAGAGAATAAAATACTTGAGGCTAAGGAAAAGGAGGAAGAAAAAAAAGCTATTCAAGAAGCGAAAAAAGAAAAGGCTTTAGCAAATGCTTCTATGCAAGCTTCAAATGGAGCGACTTGGATCTTTGATAATCCCTCATTATTGGCTTCTGGTCAAATAGATTTTATTGGAACATGGGGTGATCGTCCTTTGGAAGATAATTGGAGGAGGTTGGATAAGTCTTCAGTTTCATTCGATGTGATAAGTCAAGATAATGACAATAGTGAAGAGATTGCAGAGGATTTACCTGAAGACCAAACAGCAAATTTTTATTTAAAAGGACTACCACTACGAATTGATCAGCAAGAAGTAGTGCATCAGAAGATTATGAATTCTTATTATCAGCTGGGAGTAATTTACAGGGATAATTTTAATGACGTGCCAAAATCAATATTTTATTTTTACAAGTTAAACTCTCGTTATCCAAAGAATTCAAGGGAAGCTATTACATGGTATCAATTATACCGAAATTATGACAAAACGGACAAGGTTGTTCAAAAAAACGAAGTAAAAAACAAAGTGATTCAAAATTATCCAAATTCAGAGTATGCACAATTGTTAATAAATCCAAATATGTTGGCTGAACAAGAGCAAAAATCGGTCTATGATGATAGGGTGTATGAAGAAATTTTTTACGTGTTTAAAAAAGAACAGTACAAAAAAGTAATAAGCGATGTTAGTGCTTATAAAAAGAATGTGAAAAGAAGCGAATTAAGGGGTAAGTTTGATTTGATTTATGCTTTTGCTAAAGGTAATTTATACGGTAGAGATTCATTGGAGTATTATTTAAAAAAGACGCGTAAGGATAATTTAGGAACTGAGGCTGCTGATGATGCTATGGGTATTTTAGAAGAATTTGAAAAGGAGCGACAAAAGAAATCCTTAGCTAGACAAGATTCTTTAAAAAAGGAAAAAATGTTTGTTGTCTCTGAACATGAACCTCATTACTTTGTTATGATTTACAACAATAAGAAAAACAAATCGGTTGAGATGCTTAACAAAATCTCCAATTTTAACAGTGAATTTTATTCTACTAAAAATTTAAAGTCAAAATCAATAGCCTGGTCAGATGACGAGGATGTTATTATAGTAAAACCTTTTGGATCAAATAGTGAATCGGGGAATTACTACGGAACGTTCAAACAGAAATTCTTGGTTCACAATATTGACATTGGAGAGTATAATTTTATGATTTCACAAACCAATTACGCCAAATTATTTAAGTACAAAGAAGTTCTCCAGTATATTGACTTTTTCAAGAAAAATTATTCTTCAAGACAATAATGTTTTCAAATTTAATCACATAAGTTAGTCTTCAACTTGATTGAGTGATTCCGATAAGTTTTTATGCTCTACTAAATCCATTTTTATCGAACCAACCAATAAGTTGGCTTTTAAACGAATGGGTACCTTGTTGTTGTCATCGCTAATCCATAGGGTCATATCTTCTTCTTCCTTGAAAACACGTCCTTTTTCTACCATTGGACGAAATTTTAGGCAGTTGAATTCTCCTAATTTTGTTTCTACTTCTTCTCTACCCAAAAATTTAATTTTTAGTGGATACATTTCCATGTCAAAAAATGTATTAATTACAAACTCTTGGTTCATCTTGGCATTTTGCAAATCAAGTGTTCGTGCATAATAAAATGCTGATAATAAGTCTTGCGTATTTGGTTTAACTGCATAGTTTTTAGTGTCTTTTTCAAAGACTATAGCTTCATTTGAATAGTGATCAAAATCAATGTTTCTATTCAGTTTATACCCACCTTCACGAACATGTCGAACAAATTTCCAGGGTAAAATAGCTTCTTCATCAATATACGTTTCGTAATGGTCGTTTACTTTAAAAAACCACCTCAAGGCACCTGTTGATTGGCCTTTTCCAACAATATGCATGGTTTTTCTACCATTTATTTCTCTGGATTTAGGCTCTACCTCTAACGTGGCTTTCGCAGCATCAAAAAATCCATAAGAGACATCATAACGTAAAAACTCTCCTTTTTTGAAAGATGATTGATTAATTTTTCGTAAAAAATCATTTTCTTTTCTATTGCTATTATTATTTGGTGTAAAGGCTAGAAAGCCTCCAATAATAATGAAAGAAATTATAATTGACCTTAAACTCATATGATTCAGTTTTTAGGATTAGAACAAATACTGTTCCAAAATAAATAACGAAAAAACCCATTCAAAGTTTTTGATATCCCCATTTAATAGACATCCTTTCCGTAATTTAGTTGTCTAATTTTTAGGTTTGAAGGCAAGAATTAAAGATCAGATAAATTTAGCGTCAAAATTAACTGTTTATAAGGTTATAAATAGCGCTAAACTTTTGATGAGTTATTATTGGTCTAGGATTACAAAGAAATCGGTTCAGTGGGGTTTGCCTGCCAGTATTTCGTTTGAACCTACTACTTCATGTAATTTAAAGTGCCCTGAGTGTCCGAGTGGCCTTAGGGCATTTACTCGACCAACAGGAATGTTGGAGAATAAGTTTTTTAAAAAATCTATTTTACAACTAAAAAAACAACTTCATTATTTGACATTTTATTTTCAGGGAGAACCTTATTTAAATCCCAAGTTTTTAGAAATGGTCAAGTTTGCTCATGATAATAAAATATATACGGCTACATCTACCAATGCCCATTATTTAAAGCCTCCGATTGCAAAAAAAACTATTGAGTCAGGTTTGGATCGTTTGATTATTTCAATAGATGGAACTTCTCAAGAAGTATATCAATCCTACCGAAAAGGAGGTCGTTTAGATAGAGTAATTGAAGGTGCTAAAAATATTATTGCTGCAAAAAAAGAAATGAATTCTACTAAACCTTTTGTTATTTTTCAGTTTTTGGTTGTTCGGCCTAATGAGCATCAAATTGATGAAGTTTTAAAGTTGGGCAAGGAAGTCGGTGTTGATGAGGTGCGTTTAAAAACTGCACAGGTTTATGATTATGAACATGGAAATGAGTTAATACCTACTCTTGATAAGTACTCCAGATATTATCAGAAAAAAGACGGCACCTGGGGTGTTAAAAATAAAATGATTAATTCCTGTTGGAGAATGTGGCAAGGTTGTGTAATAACATGGAATGGGGGAATAGTTCCCTGTTGCTTTGATAAGGATGCAACGTATCAACTGGGTCAACTAGCCAGTCAAGATTTTAAATCGATTTGGAGAGGTCAGAAATACCAAAGTTTTCGCCAAGCTATTTTACAGTCCCGTTCTGAG
>Ga0160423_10000770_pt1 | contig 26682 bp, 26 predicted proteins | sample CRUFie14St8metaG_FD_108191 | JGI IMG/M metagenome (GOLD analysis project Ga0160423, IMG submission 108191) | Marine microbial communities from the Costa Rica Dome - CRUD Field 142mm St8 metaG | ecosystem: Environmental > Aquatic > Marine > Oceanic > Photic zone | place: Costa Rica: the Eastern...
AACTTTAGATCGGGGTTCTCCTTTTCCATTCCTCTTTCGTTTAAAAGGTGCATGAGCGACAACCGGTCACGGAGCTCCGGCCCGAGCCGAGCGTCTCTTCGAAGAACGCCCCTCATTCGGTCGCGCACAACCTTAATGCGACGCTGAATTATGGTCAAAAATTCTTCGTCCTCTTTTTTGAAAAGGGGGTGCTCACGAATGTCCTTAAAAAACGCTTTGAGGTTGCCGGCCGGCAGAACGAGGTACCGCCCGGATATGGCATCCTCGATTTGTTGGACATCGGCTCCGAGCAAAATTGCCGCGGCCAGAGGCTCTTTGTCCGCAACGGCATTAATCTGGTCCGCTTCTGTCTCGTGATGGCCTCCTTCTTCTCTCAGCATCGACTCCACCGTTCGTCCAGAAAACTCGGCCGGGCTCCCCAGCTCCGGATTTGAAACCGTTTGCGCCCGCAGATCAATTCCCGCAAGCACCAACGGAATTGCCGTTTCCATCCTGTAGTCTAAAAACTTCACTGCTTCGTGAAGCGCGTTTGTGCCGGTATCTGGGCTGGTGTCATTCACAACCGCTTTTGGGTCAGGCGCCGCCGACAACAGCTCGTGCACCATCGCGCCACTCCGGGACAGCATGGCTATATCCAGCGGCGAAAAGTATAAGTTGTCCCGCGTTAAGATGTGACGAAACCCTCCGCTCTTTAAGGCGGCCCTGAGCAGACTTTGGTCACTGTAATCTTTGTGGATGATATTATTAAGCGGGGTCTGGCCTTCGTCGTCTTGGAGCGAATGAAGGTGCACGGCAAGGTCGGGGGCCTTTTCTCCTAATGCGATGAATGCATTAGTGCCGAGACCCATCACCAACACGTGGCCGACGGAATATCCCCTTCTGAAGCGCAGATCTCGAATCGCGTTGTACATCGCTTGCGCCATGTGTTGGTTGCCGGTCGAACGGTATTCGCTCATTTCGTCGAGCAGCTCAATAAGAACTTCCTCAAAGGAAGAACGGTCGGTCGTGTACGCGTCGGTCAGCCGAGTGGTCGTTTCTTCCCGCTTTTTGCGGATGGCTTCTTCTTGGGCCGGGGACATGCTTTTTGCGGCCGCCATTGTTTGCGTGCGCAATCAAAGCAAGGTGGGCCATTCATATAGGCCAAAGGCTAAACAGTAAGACAAACCTTGTGTTTGCATCAGACGATACAAGGACAAGAATACGGCCAAATCTTTTCAAACCTAACATTGCTAATTTGTTTGACGCACCCGACGAAGACGAAGAGGAAGGCGGCGCGGCTGCTCCGGAGGCGTCGTTTGTGCATTTAGTCATACAATGTACACAACGGGCGCGCCAAACTAATCATGGTGAAGTTTTTTGTGGAGCACCAAGTACCTGTACATTCGTCGAGCGTCGCCTTCGTGCCCGAGGAAGAGTGTGATGCTCATGATTGCAACGGCGGCGCTTAAGTACCGAACCGCGGATTTCAGCCAAGGATCAGCCTCTTGTTGGTACTCGCCGTCGTTGTAAAATTCAACTTCGTAATGCTTTCCGTAAATTGCAAGCAACTTTGCAACGTCGAGCGGCTCGGTGCAATTTGTGCCGTCATTAAATTCAAAGGTAAACTCTCCCGGTCCGGTGCTTGACGTCGTTTCGGTGGTGCTTGTTGTCGTTGTTGTCGTCAGCGTTGTCGTCGTCGTCGATTCGCCCGCGTGATCGCTTTCGTCCGGAAAGGGAACAAGGACCAGCGGCCGATCATTTTGAAGCTGCTGCGTCGCTACTCGGTTTTTAGGGTCTGTGCAAAACACCCTTATGGTGTTCTTCGGAACCGATATGTGCGACACCGCGGCTACAAAAAGCCGGGCGCTTCCGCGAACAGAAACTGCCGACATTTTGACGTCAACGTCCCGAGGATGCCTTGGCCTGATCGTCACGAGCGCGTCGGCAGATGGTGCGTGGGCATCAATGAGCGTCAGGTTTCCGTCTTGCTGCACTGCCAAGGCCGACCGAAACCTCGCTTCGTGACCCCTCGCCACTTTTTTTTTGTGTTTGTGTTCAAGCTCAACTTTCTCGGTCGGCGGGACCTCCAGCAGCGCAAACGTCACGTCAATCGCCGTGAAGTTGGCTCCGACGTTTACGGGAAAGTTGTCGAGAATGGCAGTCCCTCCGTGTCCGAGGAGCGTGACGTTGTGCATTGTGCGGTTTAATTGTATGCGAGCGTTGCCCCCGGGCTCAACGTGATGACAGTCGCTGCTGATGTGAATGGTGGCAGACGTCAGCGGACTGATGGGCCCGAAGGCTTGCCGTCCGGTGCACGCCATGCACTCGTATCCTCGTCCGGCCTTGTGGACGCATCCGTCTCTTCGGTTCGGTTCGGATTTCCGCCGTCCCGTAGCCCGTTTCCCGCCAACCCTTTCATTCGCTTCGCAGCCCCCAGGTCTTTCTGTGAGGCGAGTGCACTCAAGGCAAGAAAAATCGTTGGATTCCCCGATAACGATGTATCCTTCGTTTTCCAGTCCCACTACATCGTTGCACTCTCTTTCGGCTTCAGCCCGGCCTACGCCCTCGGGATACACAATAGCGCTGTGGTCCAAGAACGGGGTCGTTGCGGCAACCGCGGCCACAGCGCAACACAGAACCATCCGACTTTATTGGACGCATAGTGCACTGTCATATAGTACTCGCGCTCATATCCTAAAGCTACAGTCAACAAATAATGCACGATGACCGCCGCCGTCGTTGGTGTATGAAAACGCAGTCGTCTTCGTCGTCCGGCGGGGGGTACACTACTCGGCCCTCGAAGCGGATTTTGAACGCGGCCCAGTCCTTTTCAGAATACCCGGAACGAAGGGATCGTCGTAGCATGACCGTGTGCAGATTGCCGCGCAGTAAATGCACCAATCTCGAAAATAATCTGTCCACATTTCTGAATGTTGCCAAAGATTAGGGTGCGTCTAAATATGACCACAGAAGCTTCGCTTGAGTGCAAGGAAGGCTTGATATGTTCACACAACAATATGTCGGCGGCTAAACGACGAAGGCGAACCGAAAGAACCGCCGAGGACATTATTAAGTTGATTCTCGAAGATTTTGAGGACCCCCGGAAAGCGTACTTCACCCACCGGGCCCGCGAGGACTACGTTGAAGATTTTGGCGGCGAGCTCGAGCCTGTTTTTTCCGCTAAAATCCTCGGCGGCCCTGGAAAGAAGTTTCGGCCGGGAGAGGACGAGAAGCTCGCGGAATACTTTGCGGAGAACGAGGTGTCGGAAACCATCACTGTCGAGGATTTTTTGAAGGAAGGTCCCCCTCGTTTGACGGCGGAAGAAGAGGAAGGTACCGATGAACGGGTGGGCGCGGCAAAAGTGGACATTATTCGTGCCGGGTTTTCCGCGCTGTTGCAGAACGGCACAGTCCACATTGACGTGCTTCGCGCGGCCCACGAGCTGGCGGCGGGTGTGGAGCCGCATCTTCCGGTGCAGCTGATTGACCACGTTCAAACAACGGGGGAAGTCGACGACCACACCGAGCGCCTCCTTTTGTTTCTGGGAGCAAACCCGTACGAAGACGATTCCGACGACGAGTCGTCCGACGACGATTTCATCGACGACGAAGAAGAGTCTACCGATGGAGAGTAAGCCTTTAATTAAAAAGTTGAAGAATTTCCCAATATTTGGGAGCGCTGACTTTGGTAAAGACCGTAGGCCGCTTTGCTTTTACAAAGTCGTAGGCCTCCGTTCCGGACACGTCGTACGCGGTACACAGGTATATCATGACAAGCAGCGCGGATCGCGTGTTTCCCTCAGGGGAGCACACTAATGTTTTAGAGTTCTTTGTGGCACGAAGAATGCTTTTCATGACACCCTTTTTAACGTCGTAAAAGGATTTTGACGTCACATCGTTTTCTTTATCGTCCACGGGAAGAGAATATACTGTTCCGAATTTTGTCAACGAGTCGTGAATATCCTCGAGCTTGCAGGCGCCAATTACCTTATCAAAATAATAGGCACGTTGACTTGCATCAAACCCCGCATTGCCCAAGTATAATTTGCGGGGAATTATTTCCGTTATGCCAGTGCCTGGCGTGGCTGGCCCATTCTTAGCAAGTATCATCTCGCGACCCTTGATGTAATCTGAAATCTTCATATCTAAGAAGATTCCGTCGTTTCGTTGAAACCCCGTCATATCATCTCCCTTAGAAAATTCATTGGCAAATTTGTACACTGGGTCCTCGCCCAGGCCGACGTAGTCTACAAATACTGGATTGCGTCGGTGTTTTTTAGCAACAGTTTGTAATAATTCTCGTGTGTCTGGTGAGGTTGTGGGGTAATGACTGAAATGGGCGTACAGATCCTGTAACATCTCATCGTGCGGTTGTTTATATCGGAATTGGTCGGCAAGGGCTGCGGATAAATTCTTTTCAAGAGTCTCTGCATATTTTTGACTTGTATATTTATCCTTTGCATACGCAGCCGTGAATATTACTCGAAGAATGGAAAATAAATGGAACGATATTTCTTCTGGATCAATTTCACCAGAGTGATGCAAGCCCCCGATGTACCCGGCAAGAGATTCGAGAGCTTCGGTAAAATGCTGTTTTACTGTTTTTTCATATTCTTCTTTGGTCTTAAACGGTGCAGTGGTATCTTTTTTGACCGTATCGTATGCATTCGTAATTGCGTCCTTAATGCCATCCGACGTCTGCGAAAGAATAAATGCGACAGGGTCTTTTTTAAAATCTACTATGCGCACAATGCACAGCGTTAGCGCCATGTCTTATTCACAATGTCAATTGCACGCCATATATTCCAACTTTGCACGAACACGTATTACCTCAACGTCTTAAAATGATATGAGTCCACATGTGTTAGCAGCTACAACTACTCGGGAAGAATCATAATGTACGGGAGCTCGTCTCTGCCTAGATCGTCGAACCGATTTCCGGCCGGGATATCTACTTCGCCGTTGGGAGTGCAGTGCCGAACAACGTCGCGGCGGTACACGTAGAGCTTGGCGTGCCCATTTTTGTGCCGCCCGACGCGCTCCTTTGCCTCTTGCACCGAAATGTTGCACGACCACCCGAAAAGGGTCTTTGCGTACGGCGCTACCCCCGAATACAAAAATTCCGAATTAGAGTAGACCGCAATCCGGGGCCCGCCGGAGTCCTCCAGACATTTTTTTGCCTGGTGATCGACCCACAAATCAAGTAGTCGATGGCGATCATCAAGCACGCCTCCATCTAGAATTGACATTTAAAGGCAGCGGCCAACAACTGCTAAATACGGACTCTGCCTTCGCAGTTTTTTTTACAGAACAACATGAGAGAATGGCGCCATCACTGGCTTTTTGAGTAATTCTTTCATCGTCACTTTGTCCCGAACGGCCCTTCCCGCAACCATATATTCCAACTTTTTCACAGGCGCGGCTTGGCAAAACGGCAGCTATATGGCATTGTTGGTCGCCCCCGACAGAACGCCATGGGCATAGCCCCGGTCATTGTTCTCTTGATATTCGGGCACCGACCAAATTTTAAAAATGAAAAAAAAACGGAGGTAGGCGATCACACGGTGTCCAAGGTCTATTATTCTCGGGGCGGGACGCGGTCGTACGAATGGAAGTGCAAGGAATCAAAACTTTTGTTCTGGGAAATTTACGTCGGAAACGACGAACGGCCCCACATGACGGTTGAGGCGTACTCCCACGGAAACACGGCGGCGGAATTGTGGGGAAACGTCACTGGGACTTACACAATTGTGCCGGGCACCACAACAACGGCCGAGGTTGTGCCGTGCCCCTTCAAGACCTTCTACGAAGGGTACACCGCCATTGCGTACCGATCGGTTCTGCGGTACGGGGCGGCGCAATGCAACACGAAAAACGAACATCTCCTTAAAATCACAAGCACCGGGCCGTACGCCTTTTCCATTGGCGAAAAAGAAAAGTTTGGCATCCAATCGTTCGGCCTCATGACGTACTACTACCTTCAGGCGGGCGCGTGGGCCGGCATTTCGAGTCCGTACGGCCACTTGGTTATTACCGTCATCTTCCTGATTGGGGTGAACCTGGTGTCGAGGTACGCGGCAAAGCAGCCGATGAAGGGGCCCATCATTGTGATTGTCGAGACCCTTTTGGTCGCCATCTGGGTCATTGCCTTCTTGACCGACGCCGGGCGTTTTCTCGCAATGAAAAACATTGCAAAGTGCACCCCGACGTACGACGAAGCCGCCGGTCCGGACAAGCACAACGACGGGTCGGGCCGAGGAACCGCCGGGGGGATCTTCGCCGTTCGTTTAGTGACGTCGGCTGCGGCCATTGCGCTCATCTTTGTGACGGCGCGGGCTACCACCGTCTGGCCGCTGGTGGGGTTGTTGGCGGGGGGCATTGTCATTTTTTTATCGTGCCTCTTTCTCGGCATCGGGTTCGTCGTCGCACCAGTCACTCTCCTAGTTTGGTGTATTTATAATGTTTGGGAGGCTCGGCATGTTATTCCAAAACATTCATTTATGCTGACGTGGACCTACAGCCCAGTGGATAAGCGCCAGACACGCTTCTGAGCCTGCCACAACCACTCCTGACCATGGCCTTCATCACCCTGTCCGACGGTCACTTGGACGCCCTAAACGAAGAAGATGGATCGGTTACGTGCCTCGACCCGATTGCAAAGTCGTCAGAGATTGAGATTTCCACCGCATTTGTTGGACTCTCGGGCGTCATGATGTGGCCGAGTTCGTCGGTTGTATCGGTCAAGGCGCTGGCGTCGGCGTACTTCAAACGGGCGTTGCCGGGAAAGAGCTCGCCGGCGTGCAACGTCATCGTGATGTACAAAGGCGATCAAGTCGCGCCGGTGATGTTCACGAACGACGACGACATCATTAGCTGGCGGGGCGTCGAGTGCGCGCAGCTAGTCCCTCGGTTAGCGCGCCGATGAATAAAGATAAATTTTATGTTTAACGCGTTCGGGCATATATGGAATTGGGCTGCCGTAGTGATAAGAATTTGCAATGGCTGCTGCTGCTGCTCCGCGGCGACGGTTGTTTGATCCTCATGATGATGAATTGGCAAAGTTTAAAATCCCAACCAAAGACTCGGTGACGCCCGAGGAAAAATTTCTGGATTACCTTTGCATGATTGCTGTCTCGGAAGAGCAGTATCGCGAAGATTCTTCCCATTACAAATTTGACCCTGAAAGCCAAGAGCACCGTGCAAGACAACAGGCGTTTAATCATGTTGCTGCTGTTACCGCCAGGAGCGGAGCGGGGGCTGACGGATTTTTGACAACACTCAAAAAGTTATACGGCGACGAGAGACTTTTCGACTATGCCTTTGAAAATATGATGGCACATAAAGCCGCAATGTTAAAGGCGGAAATGCTCGAGGGCGCGGAGGATGATGCAATGTCGTTCATGCACGTTGCTGCACAACTCGGCCATAATCATGTTTTTGCCATTTTGACTAGGATTCCTCGCTACGAAGTTCTTCCTTATGATGAAGATGCGGATTCCGATTCCGAAGACTCGGTTTTAGAGATTCGCGAGTTTTACGGGGCAGGCGTAAGTCAGGCTACCCGCGAATTCGAAAAAAGTGCCGTTAAAAAGGCGTTTGACATGGCGTTCACGCTTGATTCGGAAGACAACCTTGCGGCACACTACGCCATTCAAGTGACAGGCATGAACGGCACAATCAGACCAGATGTGCTTCGCGGTCATTATAAATCTTTTTATGCCACCGACGGATCCGACGGGGAAAGCCATTTTGGCATTTGTCGCTTGATGAATGCAACGGCGCTCGTTGACTTTGGCTTTGAAAGTCAAGAATCTCTGCGCATGAAGGTGCACGACTTTATGTGCCAAAGAAATTCAAAAGGCGAAACTCCGTTTGACTTGGCCATAAAATCAGAAGGCAACAACATTTCGTTGCTTAGAATGATGAAACGAAGAGGCTGTGATCCGTACATGGGCCAACGCATTAACGTGTGGCAATCGGCGCGGGAAGGTGATGATTCTTTGTACGTTTCTTTGCTTGATTCAAGTTGGCTCCCGGGTCATTACGACGATGACTCTCAAATGCACCACCGTGGACTTAGCCAATATCAATACTATGATCGGCTCGATACCGCAATCCGCATTTTTTTGGGATGCGCCGTTGCTGAGCGGCACGATGTGGAATTGCACAAGAAAGATTGTCGGTCTTACACTCCTGGTTATTCTCGGCGCATTGCTCCCGACGGAAGGTTTCTCGACGAACCTCCAGACTTTTTTGTTGAAAACATAGTGTCCCTAAATCAAGGCATGGACGAATATTATCGGCCGTATACCGACGCAATAAGGCTTGTCGATGAGAAGGACCAAGCCAAAGCGTTAAGCCTTTGGGCACTGCGCGGTTCTCGTTTGCCTCCCGAGCAAAAGGCCGAGTGGCTTCGCGGACTTCATATTGACACGCTTCAGTCCCCCGAGCGTACGATTTACGCCGCGCTTTTAGAAAGGTTTAAGGAAGAGGTCTCCGCTGACATTTGGGAATTAATGGACCCCTCGGCTTCTGCGGGCGATTCGGTGCACCGTGCGATGCAGGACGTCTTTGATGAGGTCGTGAGCACATCCATGGAAAACACTGGTGTCGAAGAGCGCCTGTTTCCGTACAGAAGGCACATTGAAAAGGGAACTGAGCCGTCGTCTGATTTTCAGTTGAGGCTCTCGTTTGTTCATCTTATTTTGTGACATAAAACTGCGTCTAAATGTAGCAGCATTACGCTTTATTTGCTTGGAGTTAAACAAAAGTGTTGCCACAAATTAAACAGCCGCAATGGGGAGCACCTCGTCGTCGGAAAAGCCTCCGAAGTACGAAATCGTTAAATCGTCGGTTGTCCCGGTAGGCATTCAGGCGAACAACGCAACGCTTTATTTGCCCGTACCCCCGGAAAATTGCTTCAGGGCCGAAGACTGGCCGGAGCTGACGGCCGCGCTCGGCGAACCGAGGATTAAGGGAATGACGGTTCACCGGATGTACGGAAAGTCCAAGGCGTCGCCGATAGCACGGGTGGAGGTCCGAGCGCACAAAGAATATTGGACGTTCCGGGAGCAAGAGCTCGAGAAAATCGAAGCCCTTAGTCAGGCGCGGCAGCGGTACGCAATGTCCGGCGCCGTCGTAACGTATGCTCGAACAAACGAGCTCTACGATGAGGCGGTGGAAGTCTTTCGGGAAAAGTATTTTTATTAGCAGCACGAAAGCATGGTATTAAAAGAGTTGTCTACAAAAACCCGTACAAAGGGCGACCCCGATTCGCCGTTTTCAAGGCACGTGCCAAGAACGCCCGCAATATGAAACGCAGCGTCTGCCTTCTTTTTTTCGATCATTTTCTCGCTTGCTGCGTACAATTTTCGGTTGGGCCCGGCTCCGTCGGCAACAATATAGACAAGGTCGCCTGCAACAAAATGGTGAGAATCCGTGTTCTTGCACCGAGCGTTGCATGCGCCGTGGATGTAGGCCGACGCTACAGTGTCGAGCTTGTGGCGCGAAGGCTGCGGAATGGGGTCGGACACAACGCCGACCACCAACGGAACGCTCGGGTTTTTAACGCCTTGGAACGCAGGGTCGTAGTACGGAGTCATGTCGAGCATTGACTTTTTGCTGTCGGATCCGCTAAACGACCGCCGCGACATCAAATCTAGCTTTGAGTCGGCCGAAGTGGTTCCGAGCATGATAGCGCCCTCGGGGATTGTGATTGGGGGAGCATCTTTTTCAAAGCACACTCGCGCGGCAATTGCAGAGCAGTGTTGCGGGGGTGTGGCAATCAAGGGCTGTTCCCAGGGGTCGCTCATGTCGGACGAGATCTTTCTACGCGCAAGCCGGCAATCCATATAGTGCAGCACCTTTATTGAAACACATTTACTTTTTGGGCTTCGACCGCGGACGTTTCGATGTCGTTCCAGACTTTGCTTTCGACGGGACGTCGGCCTTCTTTTTGACGGGAGCCGGAGCTCCGCCGGACGGAAGTTCAGTCGACGCAAAAGCCGACCGCTTTGTCCAAGACGCTTTAAAGGCTTCGGCTTTGGCGCCAGTGGCTGGCTTGGCCGGCGCTACACTTCCGGCTGTTGTTTCGGTGTCGAGCCACGATTTACCGCCGATGGCAGTGCCAATGTTGATTCGAAGCATATGCTTGTACCCATCTTCCGGTAAACCGTCAAGCGTCGCGGCTTGGCGAACAATACCGACGATGACCGACCCGTATCCGGAGCTGACGGCCAGAATCCTGTGGTTATTCGCTCCTGTAGCAGGCCCAGTTGTAAGCGCAGCACGAATCCGGTCGGAGACGGTACCTTCGTTCATGTGCGGACCGTTGGTGATCATGGTCGTAAACCGCTTGAGGCTTCGGTTCGACAGAGGATGGAGGTGGACTACCGCGTGCTGCCGCTTTCCGCACGACAACACCGTTCCTACAACGTCTTTGGTCTTTGAATGGAGCGGCGAGTCCGCTTGAGCCGTCGGAATGCCCTTGTTTCCAATGAGCGTCGTGTGGCACTTGTCTTTAGGGTCTTGGTAGAAATAAGCAAGCGTCCCCGGAACTAAATTTTCCGAATCTTCTGGGTAAGGAAGAGCCACCGGGAGAAGACCACGGTTGCACACCGACATTTGCGGCGATCGTTCCCGATCCGGCGTCGACACCGCTGGATCGCGAGCAATTCCCGAAAAGACGGGGTGAAGCGCCCCAATGCCCGGGCGGGATTTGAGCGTCACCGTCTCGGTGATCTTCTTTCGCCGTTGATTAATCTGAGTTTGCTTCCATCGGCCGTTCACCGTGCTTTCCGGGGTCAATTCGTCCTCGGGTTTCCGTTTCATCACCCGACCGAGCGGGGCCCACTGCGCCGCCAACTCGATCGGTTCGCTCGCATCCCTGCTGAAGCTCGTGACGCCGACGGCATGGTTGATTGGAGCCTGGGGAGCCTGAGGCGCATACTCGAGGTGGAGGTAAGGTTTCGACATGGCTGTATCAAACGGTCGGCGCACGCCCTAGCTTTATAGGCGCGACGAGCGCATCGCCGGTTTTTTTTATTACATGACAGAAGACGGAAACGGCCGGGCGATGATGGCTGCGCGGACCGGCGGGACCATCGTCATTTCGCCGTCGGCCATCGGGAGAGCAACAAAGGGAACAATGGCGGTGGCGCATCGGCGGGCCACAAACTGGCCGCTCGTGCAAAGATCGTGAAGTTCCTTCGGAAACCCGGCACATGCTCGAATGCAAAACGTCGAACCGCGGGCCGGATCATGTTTTCTTGTGCCGTCAAGTTCGTCGTAGAAAATGCCAGCCATAATCGCGGTGCCCGCCGGATAATGTTCGGTGGTGGTCGAAGCAAGAACTCGCATGACTGGCGGAGTTCCAACCGGTTTTTCTTTGAGCGGCACCGACGTAGCAAGAATGTCGCTTTCGTACTCTAAAGCGCACGCAATCGCTACCATGTCTGATACGGTCTTTCCGTCCTCGAAATGAACTACAGTCGGCTCGGCCGCAAAGGCAACGTATCCCGCCGACAAGAGCATTGAATCATCGTACTTGTTTTTTCCTACGATTGCAACAAATTTCTTTGATCCTTGGTACCGACGATCAGCCGCAACTTTGTTCTTGCCCTTAATAAACTCCTTCTCGTCCAAAGTCGTCGCATCTCCCGTTTCCGGAGTTCCGAGCGGCAAAAAAAGAATCGGCTGACCCTTGGCAATTGTCAGCTTGCTTTCGGCGCCTTCCGGCTTCTTCACCACTGATACGAATGATTGAACAATAGGATACGCGGCCTCGGACCGGGGGTGCGCGTCGGCCGGACTGGCCCGGAGCTCGCCGTCGCCCCCCGGGAAGGTGAGGTAGCCGGTGCCGCTCGGGACCGTCACGCTCGAAGGGCCCAAGAGTGCTTGCGTCGAAACGCTTACAATGCTGGGACGCGAATCAAACGACGGGAACGGCCCGGCCGCCGCCACGCCGACCGACGTCGGGGCTTGATCGACACGCGGTTGAGCTTTGTACATGTTTCATGCATCGCCTTCGGGCTTCCTATATAGGCACGCGGCTTGCTCATTCCACGGAGCTATGCGCCCCCTACCGACTTGGCTTTTAGTGCTTGCGCCGTGCGCCGTGGCCGGTATTTTTGAAGTGGAATTTTCTGAACCGCAGGGCCTCAACGCCTATGTGGTGACCCGCAACACCCGCCTCGGGTCTGACCCCGGCCGGCCGTTTCAATTCGTCGTTGATTTCGGGTTTGAATCGGTTTCGACGCTCGACGGCACTAACGAACTTCACAGCAAATACTGGAAAGCGGATCCGCCCCAAGACATTGTGGCCACCCCAACGACGGTTCTTAACGTTACGTTCGCGGAATCGCCTACCGGATACTCCACCATTGCGTTTTACGAACTCGCGCGCCTAAAAAAAAGCGGTGCTCACATCTGCAAAGACGAAATCGGCATCGGCGAAATTCCTCCCCACTGCGACCTCGAAACGACGTACCTTGGCGCGTGCAACGCCGACGGGTGCTTTTTTGACGTTGTCGGCCCAAACAAGGTCGAGGCCAAATTGCTTCTGCTCCCGAGCTTCCCGCCGAAGAAGTGCACGGTGAACGTCACCTTTTTGGGGTACAAGGACGACATCTGCGCGTATCCCGCGACGCTCCCCGGGAACATTGAAGGCTACGTCGCCGGCATCAACGGCGAGTCCCGGCACGCGTACTGGACCGACGGCACGTACGCCGAGATTTACCTCCACCCGCGCCGCGAAGATCCGGTTGAGCGAGCCGGAATCTGCGTGATAGCCACCATTGCGTTGGTGGCATGGTGCGATTACACATCGGCGCTGACCTCGGCGGTCGTTTCGGGAGGTGCGCTTCCGGACATGCTCGGCGGAAAGTCCTCAAAAGACGTCACATCCATTTCGCACGTCCTTATGGCAGACGTCATCGGCATGGTCGCCTTCTCGATCTCGGCGTCGTCGTGGCGGAGAGGCTTGACGGTCGTGCACGAAAACGTCTACGATACGCTGTCCGAGGCCGCGGCCTACGCTTTGATTATAGCACAGAGCGCCTACTTGTGGTACGCCACCGCGCTCGCGTGGATCATTCTGGTCGCACGGCGGCACCTTAAACGGTTCGAAGGCATCGGAAGGGACGGGCCGCAAGCCGCCGGCATTGCGCTGTTGGTCCGAACAACGTTCGAAACCGCGCTCCTTATTGCAATTCATTCGCAACTTCCCCGGGAAAAGCTCGGACTCTACGTCGAAACCATTGGCTTTGCTTTTGGGCTCGTTGTTATTCTGGTTGTTGCGCGCGACGCCGCGCTTTCGGTGCTGAAGGCAAGGGATGTGCTGATAACGGCGTCGTTCACCTTCGTCGCGCTGATCGCAATTCCGTACGCAACGTTTGTGATGATTCTGCCGTCCATCATTCAGTCAACGGCCGTCTTCAACTATCGGAACGCCTCTGTGATCTTTTCTATGACGCTCGCTGGCCAGGCCGCCGCCGCGGGCATCCTTGGCGCAAAACGTAGGCTAGCGGAATTTAACACTATTTCAAAATTGCGAAAGCGCACCAAAGCTCAGCAATAAACGGACCTTAGAATTGGCGCAATTAAAGAATGATAGGATTGTCTGCCGTCCCCGCCGCCGGACTGACGACGCAAAGACGAAGCGATGATGCTTTTGGAAAAAAGGTCGGAAAACCACCAAGGCCGCTTGACGCATTCGAAGGCACGGGGCTCGGCTGCTGACTGTCGTCCAATGGGGATCCATCTGGGTCCAGCTCCAAAGAAGAGCTGTCTGATACTTTGCTCGGTGAACCTTTTGACAAATCTGAATTTGATTCGCTTGTTTCGTCGTCGTCGGAGTCCGACACTGCCTTGAGTACTGCCTGGACTGCTGGACTTCTCAGGTCCCGGACGGTTTTACCCATTGCCGCCGTGGCGCCACTTGCTTCATAGTTGCCGCTTGCGGCATCAGGAACGGACAAAGTGTCCACATAGGCCTTGTGATCGTCGATTGTTTTTTGGTCAAACTTCAGTTCATACTTGCCAATTATAAATGGATCAGCAAACACTCTGATATGTTGTACCGCTTCATCGAGTTTAATTCTTTTTTTTTGTGCTAGAACGTGCGCAAGCAGTACATTGAAACTATATTGAGGACTCTGATACTTGTCCTCAGGTTCAAAATAAAAGTACTTTTCAGGTGTGGATTTGAAATTTGCATAATGTTGCACTAACCGATTTTGAAACAGAGCTTCTTCGTTATAAAATCTCTGGACGAATAATTCGGTTGTATAAGAATCAAAGTCCGACAACATTTTCCCAATCACCTTTATGTCAAGCACGGCACGCTGATAGTTCCTATCATAAAAGACTGTCAACGCCGGAATTTTGTATTTTTTGTATTCGCCCTCGGGATCGTCGGAAGTTTCTGCCTCTTTAAGAAAGTCTTCAGCTTCTTTTAAAAGCTCGTCCCGGGATATTTCTACTTCTTCCGCCATCGTGTTCAATTTTCAATTGTTCGGTTACGCTGGCATATATTCGCCGCATCTTCTTAAGTGCTTATTTGCCAACACTATGCGATCTGCCTCAAAATGTGGATTAAGATTGCAGTGGCTCTAGCAGCGACGCTCGCGGCGGCTGTTCTTGTTCATGTGGCCCACGACCGGCTTCGGCCAAACTGCCCGGCAGTCCCGAGGCACATTCTGTGGGCCACCCCGTCGGCCATTATTGTGGTCGTCGTTATGATTGGAAAGGGCATCTTTAATCAGACGACGGCCTGCTGCAAAGATGCAAGGAAAAGTGCGTACGAAATTGCCGCCGGAGTCACCGCGCTGTCCTACCTTTTTGTTGTCGGATTTCTCGTTGCCGTTTCATCGCTGTGCGGGCCGGTCGACGGCGCATCCCACAGAGCCATCGTGGTCGCCTCGGTGTTTTTGGTGGTGCCGATTATTTCCACGCTCCTTTGGTGCCGGACGCCGCCGCCCACTCAATCCGACGACATTGCATAATTCTTTAATTTGAAGAAACTATTTCAGAAAATCTTGAAGCGTCAAGGATACGCTCGCTGCTGCTCCGCCGCCGCTTTCTTCCGTTCTTATGCCCCCGCACAACTTCAATTGCATCAAAACCCGGGCTAAATGAACGTCGATGCACGGGTTTAGCTGCTCTAGTTTTTCAAGCGGCTCAGCAAATGTTTCGTCGCTTTGCCGAATTTCATTCAAGGTTAGAACGGAATCGTCTGCTTTAGCCAGCGGGACTATAAATCCTAGCGGTTCGTACACCCGAGGGGCACAGGCGTCGTCCAGAATTTCGGCGAGATCATCATTCTTAACATGGATGCCATGCTTCTCCTTCAAAATTGTTAGGACAGATTTATCTTCTGCACTTGGATTCACGGGCGTGCCAACTGCCTCGTTCACAAAAACAACGGGAAGATTGGTCGTGAGCGGCGCCTCTTTAACGAATTCTTTCACGTAGGTCATTTTTTGTATCTCGCTAATTGCAAAAGTAAGATCACGTCCATCCGGCGACGGTGCGGTCCACGTAAAATCGTCTGGAAGGGGATTCGGTTCTGCATCAAAAGAAAAAATCACGCCGTTGGCAGCATTAGTCGTCTCCTTAATTTTGTAATTTGTGCCCTCGAACTTTAGCATCGGGGCGCTAATTATAATTTCGTCGTTAGAAAGCGTCTTTAGTTTTAATGTTTGTGGATCAATGTCCTCGTCCTTGACCGCAACGCAATACCTTTCTTTGCAAACAAGGGCATAAATGTACTCGTTTTCATCAAGTGGCAAAGCGCTGCATTGATCATCGATCATGCGGTGTCCAAAAATTTTGCGGTTTGCAGAAAAATCCATTTTTTTAGGAATATTCAGCGCGTCGGTTGCCTTAATGGAAAGGGTCATCTTTACGTCAACTCGAAGAACTGTCTTTCATATATAGGCATGCACGGCGTTGAAGTTAGAGGAGATGGCCTTAACATTGTGCGTTGTTGTACCACCGAAGTTCCCGGCATTGACAGAGGTGGACCCAGACGACAGTCAGCGGCCGAGCTGGGAGCTAAAGTTTTTATTAACATATAAAATACATGAAGACGACATGAAAACTCTTCTCCCCCGCCGATGGCTTAACGACGAAATAATCAATTTTTATCGGGCGCTGATTCAAGTACAGTGCAACAACCAAAATCGAAGCGTGTGGTCGTTTCGAACCAATTTCTACTCGACGCTAACGTCCAAAGGTTACAAGGATGTCAAGCGTTGGACCAGAAGGGTCGAGTCGACCATCTTTGAGAAGGAGCTGATCATTATTCCGATAAACGTTGGTTCAACTCACTGGTGTTGTGGCGTTATCAACTTCACGGCGAATCTCTTCGAAGTATACGACTCATCAAAAATACTGAAGGCAGACGAATTTGGAGAAAACATGTTAGATTATCTTAAAGAAGAGCATTTTGACAAGAAAAAAGTTAAGTTTGACACGGATGGTTGGGAATCAGTAGAATGCGACTGTCCACTGCAAAACAACGGTGTCGACTGCGGGGTGTTCACCTCGCAGTTTATGCGGTGCCTCGCCTTTAACAAACGTGTTGATGGCCATGCTCAATTCGACTTCGACCAAAGCAAAATCCCGTACCTTCGAGAGCAAATGATTTCAGACATACGCAACAAAGAAATTCTTGGAAAAGCGGTCGAACTGCAATAATAAAGCCAACGTGTGCATTGTATATAAAATTCAGGTTCGTGACCAAGGTGAGCGCCATGCCGACCACCGTCACCTTTGTTCCCGTCAAAAACCGTTGCGGCGGCTCCCGGAAAACGGAGGGGCGCGTCCCGTATATGACGTCAGTTTTAGAAACAGCATAAAATGTCGCTGACGTTGTGCATCGTGAGCCCGCCAACGCCGCAGGCGACAAAGGCGAGATCGATCATTCCCGCCAAGCCGAAGGGAGGCCTTCCAACCAATTCGGAATTCTATCTTGGAGAAACACCCGTTTTATTTGATGACAAAACCCGTTTGACGCACGGACAGCTCCTGACGCGTCTAAGAGATAACCTGGAAGGAAAAAAAGACCCAGCTCAAAGCAAGGCCGAAAATTGGCACTGTTCGTAGCCGCGTTTGTGCTGCTCCGCGTGCCTTGCTCCTTCCGCCGGTTTCTGACTTTCTTTGCCGCCCCGCAGACTACATTCAATGGCTCTTTCCAATTTACACAAAATCTGGAGTCAACATAGAAGGCTCAACACCTTTGACCGTCGCGGACGTAGACTTAATGACGACCAAGAAAGATGTTATGGCACGGATGGACGAAAGCTACAAATTTTTCCTTAACTTTATGGGGTTTGACGTTGTGAATTCGGAAACTGGCGAACTCAAAGCACTGAACGAACCCGTTCATTCACAACGACTAACGAATATTGGGAATCGAACACACAATCATCTACGAATCACTCGTATAATGCATTGGTTAAAGGCAACAAGGCGATTCGCAGCACTAAAAAATTTTGTTACAATGATAAGGGAAAACATAACGGAAATAAAGCCGTCTGACACGACGGTGAACGACTATTGGATTCCGGCTGCAAGTTTCAAAGGCTTCGTGCCGACGTTTTCTAAGGAAGAGTCAACTACCCCCTTATAAAAATTTGCGACGCATGACCGGTTTCAAACAAAGCACCCCCCTTCCCCTGAATCGTCGGTTGGTCGGTCAGTCGATCCCGGGACCGGGTCCGGAAAAAAATTGCGACGCATGACCGGTTTCAAACAAAGCACCCCCCTTCCCCTGAATCGTATGTTGGTCGGTCGATCCCGGATCCGGAACCCGGAAAAAAATTGCGACGCAAGACCGGTTTCAAACAAAGTACCCCCCCGGTTCCCGGATTCACGGGCCAAGCCTAGGCCGCTTCGCCGGGGGGGCCTGGCCGGTCGGGGTCTGCACGGGCACCACGAGTCCGTCGCCGCCCATCGCGCTGCGAATCGTCCCGCCGGGACCGAGCGGGGATACCTGGAAGCCCCGGTACTGCCCCTCGACCTTTCCTGGCCCGTTGTCTTCGTACGTCGCCCGGAAAGCAGCCAGGTGTCGCCCCCCTTTGGTCCATCCGACCGCCACAAGGTTCGGCGTGAAGTACACAAACGGATCAGCCCAGCCGTCGGTGCTGAGCCCCGACTTGGCGAGGATCCCCTCTTCGGTTCGAAGGAACCGTTCCGGGTCGGCAGCGTCAATTTCCACGCCGTCCTTCTCGATCGTAACGCGACGGAGCACTCCAGGATCGCCCCCATGGTACCGCAGGGCCCTCAGAAGCAGCACGGTCCGGGACAGCCTCGCATCATCGTCTTCGGACGACAGCAGGAGCCCGGTCTCGAGGCCGATCCGTGCCAGACCAGCGGGAATCTGGCTCGTCAGCACCGTCGACTCCACCCGGATCACCCTCTTATCGAACGCGGCGTAGTTCGTCTCACGGTTCCTCCGCACATCCCCCGACATCGTATCCAGCAGTCCATAAACTTCGGTCAGCTTGGCCAACGCCGCCTCGGAGCGCTCCAGGCAGTCGGGGGGCACCACGTACGGCAGAGCGCCCGAAGGGACCGTCACTGCAAGCCCCCCCGGCCCCCTCTCGGCCTCTCTCATCGCCTTCACCAACGCTTCGAGTTCGGACATCTTCTTACCGATGTCGTCCGCCATATTCCGGAGGGGGGACTCGGGGGTGCCGACGGTGTGGGCGTGCTCAGCGTCCTGGCCGGGGGCAAGGGTCTCAAGGGCCGTCACAGCGGCCGCAAGGCGCTCATCGACCAGGGGGGTACCGGCTGCCATCGTCAAAAAGAATGTGGTATGTCACCGGTCGCATACCACAAAAGAATGATCATCTAATACTGCAATATTTGAATAAAAAAAACTTTTCAAACTGTCGCGCGAATTTTTCGTCAGTGATTATTTTTACATAATCCAATTTTATAATTTCCGAATGAAGGTCAACAAACGAGATGTAGGTCCCGAGCACGCGTCGTAGAGCGCCCCCTCCCCGGATGCGGCTCCGGTTATATGCCCGAGCCCCTCGTTTGTGAGCCAAGTATATTACCTGTGCAATTATTATCACGAAACCCGTGATGTTGGCCATACTTTGTCTGCTGAGTTCCGTAGGGTGCAACCTGCCTTCGTTGGTCAATCAATATAAGAATTTGCCATACCGCCCTCCAAAAATAAGCTGCCCAGAACATATAAACAGAGGAATCGGTTCAATTATTAACCACATTTTAATCAGAACGATCCGCGAAGGGGCATTCCCAGATTTCAGCGCGTGCCAATGGGTGTACGGGTGCAATTCAAGCGAACTGTTCGGCACCGGTGGCTTCAGGCCCGCACCGCCAACAAGTTGCTCTCGCGCAGAAATATTGACGGCCGCTGCAACTGCTCTCTTGGACCAACACATTCCCCCAACCGGCCGACCTCACGACGTGGCCGTGCACATTCGAAACGGCGACAAATTGAAGTCAGAAAGCAGGGATTTAGCGCCAATGACAAGAAACGCGACATGGTGGTTGAAGTTCATAAAACCAATTGTGCACGGATCCACATTCATTGCGTCAGACGACTGCACTATTGCGCACCAAGTTGCCTCACACTTTAATTCGGTTGAAGTGAGATGCGAAGCTCCCAATGGCCATTTCGGACGCACTGTGTATACATGTTCGCAAGCCGTTCAGTTTTTGCAAGATTTGTGGATCATGGCGCGTGCTAAGGTGTTCGTGGGGTCTTTAAAATCCAACATTCCACGCCTTGTTGCCAAGTTGCGAGGGTTTGACAATAACATTGTTGCAGTTCCGGGAACAGGGCACATGAGAACCGATTGGATGTGGGATAATGACTAATGACACTCTACTGTTTTTGTAAAGCAAGGAGCGTCTTGCGGGTTACAACCCAATCACCGTCGATATTCCGCGCACATGCTCGCTTCGAGACAAGGTGCGGGCCATCAAATCTTTGGTACGTCTCCATGTAGTCAATTAATGCAGTCACATTGTTTTGATAAAGATCATCTGCACTCTCGCCGAAGAAGGCGTACAGACTTGCGTTTGGCCACAGATTGCAATTCATCGCTGATTTATCCCTAAAGGCATTATAAAAATAAATTTGTTTTGCTTTTCCACTTAAGACCGCCAAGGATTCGCTAAAAGTCGAGCACGCCAAAACTAGATTTTTTGCGCGGTGAATTGCGCAGGCATCTTCGATGAGGCTGGTCGATTGCACCCGAACGGAAACGCCTGAGCTCACGCCGTATTTTCTTATCCAACTTATGCAAGGGTGCCGTATTTGTCCGCGGTGAAGCTCGGGTTCGGTAATTACGAGCACGTCTTTAAATCCGCCTGAGCGAATAATATTCTGGTACGTCCAGCAGGGCGGTTGATCCCAAAACCATTTATTTACGTAAGAGTGTTGCCCTGGAAGCAAATCCCCGCCTCTCAGATGAATCGTGAGCAAATTGTCGTCGAGTGCGTGCGACTTGGCACAATGTATAAATTGTGGTCTGAAATGCGGCGCAATGTATTTTTGAGCAATTCGATGTGCCGTATACGCCGTTGTGCCGTGGCACCCGTTGGTCCAAAAATTTCCGCCGTATCCGGATGGGGTTTGGTAGCTCAACGCTACTTTCTTGCACTTCGCGTCAGCTACGAGTGCGTTCGAACCAATTGAAAGGGTGTCTGGAAGATTCGCGATAGACCCGACGTGCTGTTGCGTTTGCAGCAAAGGGCTGAATTTGACGCAAGTGGCATTTAAAGCAGTCGCCATGTAAACCGCTTTGATTATCTGAATTAAATTATTTCCAAGGCGTCCGTTTGCGTTTGTTACAACCACGGTGTGCGCATCGTCAGTGCACATTCTGTTCTCTGCCGTGCGTGCAAGACAGAACATATATTGTCTTCATGTGTTGCACACACCTGTGGAAAAATCATGCAATCGATTCGAAGTCGACGGACCTGGTTTGGGTTGGCTGCGACGACGGCTTTGGCGCAAGCTTCGCCCAGGGGTTGGCTGCCGGCCGTTACAAAGAAAACGTTCTCAAACCACACTCGAATTCTTTTCGTTGCGGGGATTGAGGGAACTGGCCATCACCTTGTGGCGGCCGAGATGAAGAAGTGCAGTTCGGACAAAGGGCTTTGCGTTGCTGACCCCGACCTCTCAAAGCAGCTTTACTCCAACGGGGCGAGTCCGTCGGGCATGTTTGTAGAAATGAATGCAGGTCTCGCAGCGGCCAAAGCGGAGCTGGTTACCAAGCTGAAGGCGCTGATTACGCGGCGGAAGGCCTCGGGTGCACCACCGGCAACAATTGTGCTAAACACTTTGGGCGAGTCGGGCGGTAGGGGCATGATGTCGTACCCCAACTTTGGCGGTCAGTTGAAAGCGATGCACCACCCGGACATTGTGGCGCTCGGTGATGCGGCTGAATTGGCCGGGGCCGACCTCCGGGTTTTGGTTCTGCACAGAAACGCCACCGAAGTTGTGCAGTCTACAGTGGCCCGTAGATTTGGAAGTTACACGCAAGAGCCAGCAGTGCTGGTCGACAACGCAATGGTGCTGGCTGGTCAGTTGGCGTTGCTTGATCCGGCGTTTTACGCTTGCGCAAACGTGGTCAAGGCTGGAAAAATCCCGTTTTCTGCCTGGAATTTCTTCTTGCCAATAACGCTGACGATGGACCAATTTCAACGGTATCAAGCCAGCTCGGCGCACTCAACCGCGGCTCGAGCCGATATCACCGCAGACTTCAACCCCGTGCAAATGAATGACTACAGGCTTGAAGTCGCCAACCTCGATCGTGCACTTCGATTGATTCAAAATCAATGCCGTGCATGACGCCGGAGCCGTCAGTGTCGTCGTCCGTCACAACGGTTGGCCGCGGCTTTATTTCAGACCCATTCTTTACTGTGCAGCCATGCGCACCTACGGCTCCTGCTTAAATGCAATCCACTTCTTGACCGAGGCCGTTCTTAACCTAATCTCCTTCTCTAGTGCCGAACGCCTCGCAGCAAGTCCTTCCTCCCTCGCTTTAGCACAGCCGAGCTTCTGCTTCATTTCTTGGCCGTCCGAGTCCGCGACCGAAGCACACTGCTCTATGCGCGCTCGAAGCTCGACGATCCAATGAAACACATCGTGCATCTCCTTCATCGTAACTTTCAGCCCTTGGTCCAGCTCCCGTAATGTCGGCACATGTGCACCGGTGAAGAAGAACCTGCGAAGGAAATCCTCGGTAAAGCACTCGGTCGGGTCGCAGACCCATTGCTCGTCCGGGAGGGCTTTCAGGACACTCTTGAACGGCTCCGCGCACTCCGGGGAATACTTCTTTTCGATCGCTTCGCACACCTTGACCGGATCGAATGTCTGAAGCTCCGGATTCGGCACGACCTCGCCCGCGTAGAACTTGTACGAGCCAGAGTACCCCGGGGAGACGACGACGGGTTTGCCGCTCGGATATACAAGCGGAGACATCCCGAAAGCGAGGTACAGCGCGAAAAGAACCTCCGGCGGAACCTCAGGGCCAAACGCGATCGCGGCCTTACGCCAATACTGGACCTTCTTCTTCGGATCCGTGGCAGCGAGGTAAAACTTCCGCCAGGCTTCGGCCGTGGCCTTGAGATACTTCACAGAATCATCCCCGGGCGCTTTCGGGCCGAAGTAGATGCCGTCGGCACTGCCGCCCTTCGCAATCGAGTGAACTTCCGCCTGGTTCAGCAGAACAACCGAAATGTGTCCTAGGGGCGTGCTCACGGTCTTGATCATGAGGTCCCCCTTCCTCTTCTCCCAGCGGGGGTAGTCGACGTGCGCATCCTTTGGATTGAGCTTCGGTTTGCCAGAGCGGGTGTTGAACCGATCCAACGCCAGATGGAAGCCCTCGCCGTATATCGCCTCGAGGAGCCCAACAAGCCCCGGAACCTCCTTCAAGAGCCTATCGGTCACAACGGGGTTCCTGGCCCAGTCGTTGACCATCCCGTTGCGCTCGTTGTACTCGGCTGTTTCCTTGCCGGGAAACAAGTGCCCCTGGGTGTTCTTGCGACCGCAGATGTCGAACGCGCACGGAACCGTGGCCCCCAAGAGCGCCCCCTCCCACGAACCCACCGCAAAGGGTCGCTCGCCCGGTCCCACGATGATTACATTGAAATGTTTCGGGGGGATGCCAAGGCGCTGGAATTCGGCGATGAGCCCCTCGATGGTGTCGCAGGTGACAAGGTGGTGGCTCACCTTCCGCCGTTTGGGCGCGGAATGTCCGCCCGAAACGTCTTGCGGAGCGCCGATCGAAGCAGAAGCGGAGGGGGGGGGCATGGCTACAGCGCGCAGAAAATTTGTGAGAAAACCGCGTGGTCTCAGGAATGTGATATCACTTTTTTTTACAAAGATTAATAATACAATCATTCTTGCTTAGCTGCGCACCGCGTGATCGCTCACAACACAGCCCGTCATGCCATCCGATATGGGAGTGCAGACCGTGCAGGGGGCCGTGGACGTCGGTGCCTTTTTCACCCGAGAGCAGTACGAACTCAATCAAGCAGCGTGGCGACAGCTCCTCCGCGAACTCGAAGATAAGGGCCGCCTCGGGCCGGGGGACCGCCGACGCTTGCAGAAGGAGAGGCGGCGCATCCAGACCTGCAACTACACGAAGAAGGGGCGCGCGAAACGGATCGCCGAAGCGAAGAAGAAGGAGAACGACATCGAACGCCTGCGGGAGGAAAACGCCTCACTCCGCGCGGAACTGGAGAAGCTCAAGGCCGCGGCGGCCGTAGTTCTGTAATAAAATGCTGATAAATCCCATGTGGGGGCAGCCGATCAGCGTTTTCTCACACAACACAACCTCGCTATGGTTGCCGCTACCCCCCCAACCGAGACCTACACGCTCATCGCGGTGCACTACACCCACGGAGGCGCGCAGGCCAACCCGAAGGTCGTCGTCCTCCCCGTCGGAACTACCGTAGCCCACGCCATCGCCGAGCTCCAGGCTAACGTCTGGTCAGGGGCCCAAACTATCCGGCTGCTCCCGCGTCGCAACGCCCCGGCCTTCGACGACGGAGCGGTCCTCTGGGATACCGCTTGGGCTCACTGCGGCCACCGATCAGCGGGAGAGCACTGCCTGATCGTCACCGCCGACGTCACCTTCCCGCCGTCGCGCTTTGATTGAGCACTGCTCGTCATGCGCCGGATGGGCGTTCAAGCTCGGGCGTGTTGCCAGAGGGGATCGTGCGACAAGGGAGGGCGCAGCACCGAATGCGGATCCTTTTATTGATCAAATAAACGCACTGCGCGCCGTCTACTTATTGCGCTGCCGCTTCGAGAGCGGCTCGTCGTCGGAATCCTCGTCCTCGGAATCATCGGAGTCGGAGTCGGGCTCGTAGTTATCGATAACGTCGGCCACGTAGACGAAGATCTTGATCGAACCATCCTCCCCGAGAAAATCCCGAAAGAAACTGCCGATATTAGCATCTTCACTCGGGTGGTCGTCGTCCGTCACGTCATCAAGTGCATCATAAATTGTGCCCGCGTCTTGGTTACCCTTCTCGGCGAGAGACTTAAGCAGAGGCATCAGTACATCGATAAAGTCGGGGGCAGGAATATATCCGCTGTTCTCCACTTTGCGGCACGCATCGTGCGCTGCCATCTCAACCTCAATCTTCCACTTGCCCATATCGACATCGGTAGTAGAATCCGCCGCAGCAGCCGCCGCCACTCCGTCGCTAGCGTCTCCGTGAACCGCCACCGGACTGACCACACCGTCGGCCATAATGTCAGAGGTTATGACAGGCGGACCCATCATAGGGGCGGCATCGTCCCGTGGAGGCACGGGAGGTGCCTCCGCCTCGGTAGCCTCCAAGGGCACATTGCCGTCGATGTAATCGCCGAACGCCTCTTCCACGAGCTTCGAGGTCGCCTCTTGGCAGCGCTTAGGCAGCACATAGTTAATCCAGTACCACGCAGGTATCCCAGACGGGAGATCAAACTTGCCGTCGTCGGTCATCGGTTCATCGCAGAGCGCCTTCCAGAGGTCGTATGCGGTCGGATTCCGCCGTTTGACACGGGGCCAATCGGTGTGTCCGTCGGAACATTCCTCGGCCAACGGGATCGATTTCTCGAGAAGTCCTTTAAGGGCCTCGAGAAACGAGTTGCAGTCGGAGTCAGGATGGACTCCCACTTTTTGGCATGCAGTCACAAACGCAAGGCGCACAGCATCCCGGGTCTGCTCCTCTTTCTCCGCAGCTTCCTTCTTCCGGCTGGCCTCCTCGGCGTCGAGCCGGGACTGCTTCGATGCCCAGCACCGCTTCACCTCCGTCGACCAGAAGTCGCCGCAGCTGAACATAAAATTCTTCACCGGGCACAGCAGCTTAATCCCACGGTAAAGCCGATCGGTCCACGAAGCGTCGGTCATCTTCTCGCCAAAGGCGTCGAACGCAACCTTGGTGTACTTCAGGGGTGCGTCGCGTGCCTGCTCCCACCCCGAAGCGTCAGCGCAAGCCAGAGAAGCAACGCAAGGAAGGCCGCGGGAACCGGGCTCACCTCTTCTCCCTTGCACAGCGCCGTGATCCCGCCCATCGGCAGATCAGCCGGAGCAGCGTTCGCGAACCAATCCGACTTGATGACAACGGTCAGATTCTCCGAGTATACGAGCAGAACCCGGGCGGCAAACTCCGCCGACGGCATGACTTCGCCGCACGAGGCATTCATCGCGAGCACAAACAGGCGAACCAGAAGTCGCCAAGTGTAGTCGCCGTGCCATGAGCAGTCGTCAACGTCGAACTTCTCGGCCCCCTTCCTCGGGTCATGCAGCGTGCCAACGAAGGACCCGACAGAGTTCCCAAGAGATCCCTCCGTCGCACAGAGTTGGTGAAGCGCAGGCTCAGTCAGCTCTGACATCATCCTGCACTCACCAATCGGCAGCGAAAGAAGCGCCGCCACCAAAGCGGGAACGAGCTGGTCGTCGTAGGGTTCACCCGCAGGGTAAATCCGGCACGACCCGTCGTCGGACTGCACCCCTGGCTTCTCAGCGGGGGGGGCCGCGCTCTTCTTCTTGGTAGCAGTAGCAGCAGACATCTGTGCGGACCTTCCCCCCCCCCCAAACGATCCATGGTCAGGGGTCCGAGGGTATAAAGCGGATCCATACAACCCCCCACGTCGGGACAAGGGGTTAGGCGCGCACGCTTGATGAAAATGTGAGAAATAATTTATCTGTACAATCTTACAATATTCTATTCTTCTTATTCTCGTCTGCTTTTCTTAAAACAATGGACCATTGTTAGTAAAACGGGCAGACGAGAATAAGAAATCTTTATGCGAAGAAGGTTGCAAGAAGTCACACATTTCTCAAGACTTTGTTTCGGAGAGACGCCATCATGTTCATCCTTCTTTTGACATCGCTCATGTTCCTCCCGCTAGGCGGGACCCCGCCAATCCCAACGGATGTCGGGGACACCATCGATCAACGCATTCCTGAATCAACGAGTAAGCCCCCCCCCTCTTCCCCTTTCCGATGCGCAGATGTCCGGAGGCACGCCTATTGACACCCCCGCAGTTTGCGCAGACATTGCTCTCTTCATCGCAGGCCTGCTCCCCCAGTACAGTCTGGGGAAGAAGGAGAAAATGACAATCTTCGTGAAAGGCGCCGCGCGGAACGGGAAGACCAAAACAGTGCAGTGCTACCCAGGCGACCTGGTAGATCCGCTCGCGGGGTGCAGGTATGG
>Ga0160423_10000771_pt1 | contig 26617 bp, 18 predicted proteins | sample CRUFie14St8metaG_FD_108191 | JGI IMG/M metagenome (GOLD analysis project Ga0160423, IMG submission 108191) | Marine microbial communities from the Costa Rica Dome - CRUD Field 142mm St8 metaG | ecosystem: Environmental > Aquatic > Marine > Oceanic > Photic zone | place: Costa Rica: the Eastern...
ACGATATAACCCCTCTTTTCTGCCTCTGCAGTGACGCCCTGATAGCGTATCACCTGCTGGGGATTACTTCCAAGACCATGCAGCAGCACCAGCAGGGGCGCCGGTTTTGTTTTCTTATAGTCGGAGGGGACATAGAGCGCGTATTCGATATCCTTACCAGCCTCCTTGAAGGAGTAGCTCCTTTTCTGGATTTCACCCAAATCCCCCTGAGCGGGAAGCAACCCTGTGAAACTGGCCAATACCAGCCCACAGACAAACAACGTTAGAGACCCCTTCATCTTTACTCAGATCTGCGGCCTCCACCCGTAAATGCTTCCATCATCCGCAACCCCTGAGTTACCTGCCTGATCGTACGGCTCTGCGAGGAATTGAAGGCCTCGACCTGTTCTGGAGAAAGCACACTGTTCACCCCCGAGCTCATCGCCTCCTGATTAGACTGCCAGTCTGCCTCAAGACGATCGGCTATTCCAGGCTCGTCCAGTTGATTCAAGACTCCCCTACCCTGCCACCTCTCGGTCATGCCAGTTTGCTGTCTGGCCTCATACATGACTTCGACAAGCTGCGCTTCCTGCTCCGATGTAAGCGGGACTCCTGCCCCTTCCATCGCGCGCCTTAAACCCTGAACCTGCTCATATTCTTCAAGCCTGCTCTCATAGTTCTGGTAGCGCTCCCAGTCTGAGTCATCATTGAGAAACTCCTTCATAGCCGCAGAGCGCTCGCTGTTTTCCGCCTCCCACTCTTCAAGAATCTTCTCCCGATCTCCGTCCGCAGCCGTCATCAACTCACCCCAGAGGGCATCCTCAGCACCTGCCGACGCTCCCGCAATCTCGAGAAAATAATCGCGGTCCTCTTCGCCGAGAGCCAAGTCCTCAACCAACGGCCCAAAAAGCCTTCCCGCCTTTCTTTTATTTTGAGCTTCCTGCATACGCTTACCGGCATCGCTCTCAGCCCACTGTCGAAACATATCACCGAGCACCCTTCTGCGCTCTTCGCCCCTGTCTGCCTCATCCTCTTCCTGATCTGGATCACTATTCGCAGGCGCCCGGCCACTCTTTGCGGGACCAGAGGGGCGGGATGACGCCACCGCAGCCGACGCAACCGGAGCTCCCGGTATACGAGTTGCGCTTTTTGCCGGCTTCTCCTGCTCCAAATCAGCAACCTGTTCCTTCAGCTTAGTAAGCTGCCCCATTGCCATTACCACCACAACAGCAAGCAGCGCACTCACCGCCGTTGATATTATAAATCCGAGTTTCATATCCTTTACTCCTTCACCGTTAGCACACCCTCAGGGTTCAGACCACCCCGTAATCCGACGATTCTGAAAGAATACACGTCCAACCTCACTCCATCTAAATTTGGCAACTTCACCACCTCACCCCTTGGATTCATTACTTTGCCGCCCTCCCTAATTCGGGCAAAAAGCTGTCCTCTCGATCTTCATGCGGACTTACCTCACACTTTTCCACTTCGCTCTCATGAGCATCCAGTCGGGCGCCGGGAAGAGCCAAAACTACTCTGGAAGGTTCTCTCAGGATCTCGCTGAACTATTCCAGGTAGCAGGCCTCGCTGATCTCCTGATTTCCGATGAGGGCAACAAAATCACGAGCCGGGGAAGGGATAGCGGCTGGCACTACCTGCGGCGCCACGGATAATTTCAGTTATAATGTTGGCTAAAACCCAGTGCACATACACGACCTCAACGCCACAATCCTCCGACTCCTCGGCACTGATCACCTCCGCCTCACCTACAGATTCCAGGAACGAAATCAACGCCTGACCGACGTCCACGGCCGGATAATTAGTGCGCCCTTGGTATAATTCAGAGATAGTTACTCTTTCTCCAGTTCGTAAACAACCTCAACCAGCCGTTGGGAACTCTCAAGGAGTCCCGGCGCCAAGCTCGGCTGCGGCCCAATTTTGCCCCCATCATACCACCTCAGAATCTCCCGGCGGTAATGCGCGGCTTTCGCTGCTAACGCAACGGGAAGCATCCGCACTTGAATAACCTGTGAACCTTCATCCTTACTCTCGTGATAGATTTTTTCAGAGAAGGATCGGTTCCCTTTGAGCTCTTCACTGAGTGGAAAAAGAAAACCGGACTCCCCGATCGGCCTGAACAACATCACAACCTGACCTTCCGGAATATTACTGGAGCGGCCCTTGGCGGTAAAATGATAAGCCATCTGGGCCTCAGGTTTTGGCGAACGAATCCGGGCACTCGGCTCTTCACCTGCCCACCCTTTCAACGGGCATCCCAGAATAATCAGCGCCAGAGCAAGCCCCATGTTTCTCATACCTGCACCATCACCACAATCTCTTCTCCGTGCAAGCACGCAGCCCTTGCCGCAGGGATTCCTACTGTCACAATCGCGACAGTGGACACCTCACCTCCTACCCGCCTTCACCATCTCACCCTCGCTACCCGAGACGTTATCGCCTCGAGAGATTTTTTTTCGAAAACCCTGAGATGGGAGCAAATCCCCCGCCCGGGTAACATCGACATTGAGGCTGCATGGCTTGATATAGGGGACGGTCAACAATTACACTTGCTTCACGTGGAAGAATTCGTCCCTTCCCCATTCGAAGCTGAGTTCGGGCGACACTTCGCCTTCGACTATCCTCTCGCAGAATTCCAGCCTCTCAAGGAGCGCCTTCTGGCCCATGGAGCCGAACTCATCAAACCAATCAGGGACACCCCCTTCGAACGGTTCTTCTTCAGGGAACCCAATGGCTACATTTTTGAGATCGTAGATGCCGACCGTAAACCGGAAGTCTGAAAAAATCTGTACAGCACTAACGATGTTATGCGATTTTTTACGTTCCTCCTCCTCGGTCTTCTCCCATGTCTGATCCTTGCACAGGACCTTGATTTGACCCACCCGCTTCCGAGCTACTCCCCGTTCAAGGAGGATGAAATCAGGGCATTCGCCTCGGAGGTGAGGCGCAGTAATCCACAAATCCACCGAGGAGGCTGGGAATGGGACCGGCTCCTCTCGCGCTACATCGACAACAATCGGGAAGAGGAAAACGCACTCCATATTCTTAAGGCCTACTTCATGAGTATTCTCGATCGTTACGATAAGGCCTTGAGGGAGGGTGCACAGATGACCCTCTTCTATAATCACAAGTCCTGGGGTAGCGGCGGTAGGATGCGCATCTTTTCAGAACTCGTTCAGCAAGGCGTCCTGAGCGTTGAAGAACAGTCCCAGTTCAAGGAGCTGGTCACTGAGAGCCTCCGTTTGGATTTTCCGGATTACTCCGCTCTGGAGCGTGGAGTCAACAATCGCCCCTACGGAATCAATGGGGGACCAGCCCTCGCCGTCAGCATATTCCCCGAACACCCCCACTCCATCCGGCATAAACCCTGGCTCGAGGCGCTCTGGCGTGAACTAGTGGAATATGGCGATACCACCGAGACGAATTACTATCCCTATGGCCCCCTCTACCTTCAGGGGCTCTACGATATGGCCATGGGAATGGGTAAATTTGAAACCGAACGGGAATTTCTCTATCAGCACATCCGCCGCTATCTGTCCTACGTCCATGGAGGAGGAGTTCGGGGAAACCCCAACTCGGGAGTACGAATCAATGACAAAGAAGGGTCGCGCGATCGTCTCTATGCTGACCCATGGAACTCGCGCTACCTCCTTGATGAAGCCTCAGCATTGGACGCTCACGTCTGGTATCTTTTCGCGAAGGAGTTCAGGGATCCTGAATTCCTATGGGCATCTGAACAGGCGAGTCTCGGCGGTCGCCCCCCTGAGGGGATCTCTGTTCCCAAGGAATATCTGGAGGCTTATCGGCGCCGTTTCGGCTGGTTCATCAAGGAGGGAATTGAACCCAAGACTCCCTCAGGCCGCTCTTCTGTTGGCTACTACAGCAAACACAAACATCCAAAACCCGAACGCCTCTTTCTCTGTCCCGGCAGAGAAAGCGGGCAACCTTTTGCCTCCTTCTACATCTACGATCGCAACAACAACTACATGCATTATTGCGACGACTCAGATGGAAAACTCTACGAGTATTGTGTCGACGGGGCCAAGCTTCTGCACACCAGCGGAAAATACACCAGTGGCCGTGCTGGCGTCGGGGAAGGCGCCTACGACCTGCTCACGATCCTACCTCCTGATATGAAATTCCCGATAAATGACACACAGGGGATGGATACTCCCACCGGGGCATCTTGGAAGATGGCCTCCATGTCGGTAAAGATTGCCCTGCCCAGTCGTGAGGGCCCCGATTCCAAGAACTGGTTCTTTGATGACGGAATCGGGAAGTTCCGCCGCCGGGACCAGCCCGAACTTGGATTTTCCCATGGCAACATGGACGGCTACTGGAACCTCAATGACAATTACCACCTGACCTCCCTTCAGATCGGAGACTTCCCAGCCGGCACCCGGATTCAGAACATTCGATTGGCTGGGCCAGCAGGAGAAAAGATCCTCGCAACTCTCGACGAACTTCCCGCGAACGTGCGGATCGAGATTTGCCGTGGGAACGACATCACGGAACTGAAGGAACCTCAGCGAGGCGCTGCGGTTCGTTTCGTAAAAGGAGGACGACGCCCCGGCCTCTGCCTTGAGGTAGCTGATATCGACAAGAACTCTTCCCTCCGGCTCACCCTTGAAAACCTTGACGAGAAATTCAACGGGCAGACCGAATACACCCGCATGTCCTATGACTTCAAAGGGGCACAGGGAGGATCAATTACCCCCAACGTCCGAACCAAGCCCCGTTACTTCACTCCTCTCTGGCATCGGGGCGCAATCCTGGAAAAGGAAGACCTGCGAGCCGAGAACAAGGGGTCGGATTCCTTCGGCCGCTTCACCATGAGAAATTATTACGGGGCACGCAGCAGGTGGACCCGGGACTGCGTCCTGACCGTCGAAGGCTACCTTGTCGTTCGCGACAGACTACTTCCCTGCTCTGATCTCTCTGGTTACCACGCATCGCCCTGTTGGCTGATCTCGGCAGCAGAGAATGCAGGAAAAGGGTCGAACTGGTTTGAGGCACCTGCTCGCGCTCACTCCTGGTGGCAAACACAAAGAAAACATCTGGTTCTCCACCTCCATAAGCAGGAGGATTTGACCATCGGCCAGGTAAAGCATCGCGTTTCGCAGGATATCGGTGGCAGCGACGTTCAGAACACATTCGCCCGGGCCACCCTCCAATCAGGAAAACCGCAGTTCTGGCTTAGTGTCCTGCGCCCCTTCAATCAGGGATTAGACTCCAACAAAGTCGCCGGAGGGATTGGGACCACCATGGCTCCTGATGGCGCCGCCACCGTGACAATCGATTCCATGACAATCCAGCTTAGCCCCGACGGCCGATGGAGCGTTTCCCGTTAGACCCGCTGGTTGGCTGATTACTTCTGGGAGGCTCCCCGTTCGGCGTTCTTCTTGGCTGGAGCGGATGCGCGATCAAGTGTCTTGATGATAATCTTCCGGAAGGAGACCGGGTCCCCATGATTCTGAACCCCGATCAGACCGGAGTTACGCTTTAAACCTGGCACCTTACGGCCGTATTTTTCAGCCAGCTCATCAAGATTCACCTTAATGATCTGCTGGGCGTTTACCCACACCGAACAACTCCGACCCACACAGAGGATTCTCATGGTCTGCCATTCGTTTGCTTTTTTCGTTACTCGGCGCGAAGGAGCAACCGCGGCATAGATTGCTCCGGTAAATTGATCCGGCTTCAGGTTCTTCCATTTCTCACCATAGTCATCGAGCAACTGAATCTCCATTCCATCGACGTAGGGAGTTCCTTGACGAGGCGCCCGAATAAACACCCCACTGTTTCCATTCACTGGAAGTTTAAACTCAAGGCTCAGGTCAAAATCTGTAAATTCCTCCTTGGTCGCCAGCCACTGTGCTCCCTTTCCGCCCGTACACGTCAAAGCACCGTCCTTGACCCCCCAATTATCGGAAGGCCCCTGCATACCCTGCCATCCGGTCAGATCCTTGCCGTTGAAAAGCACCCGTTCCTCATCCGCCCCGGCTACCCCAGGGCTCCAAAGAAAAATAAGACCTGCAGCAACAGGGCGGAAAACTTTCATACCCCCACCTTTATCTCCTACCTCCGATGTGCCAAGAGAAAGAGCACCCACAAGCAACGCCAGCGCCTGTTCCAGCAGGAATACAACCAGCAAGAGCTCCAAAACAAGTGCTCCGCCTGTCTACGAATCGCATATCCTTTCTCTCAGCTATGATCTCCCACCTTGCCCTCCTCTCCCTACTCTTAAGTTCAGCCTCTATCCGATCCGAGCAGCGTCTACCCATAGCCCCACCTGCTGAAGTTGGCATGTGTGCGGAGAAGCTCAGAAAGATTGACGAGATCGTAAGAAGAAAATTCATCGAGGGGAAACAACTGGCTGGCGCCACTGTTATCGTGGCCCGCCGGGGCAAAGTTGTTCATTTCGAAACATATGGAATGCGCGATCTAGCCCGGGGAAAACCGATGACACCTGACACCATCGTCCGGATGTACTCCATGACCAAGGCGATCGTTAGCGTGGCCGCTATGATACTGGTGGAGGAGGGTAAACTGGGGCTCGATAGTCCCATCTCGAAGTATGTTCCCAAGGTCAACGCAATGAGGGTCGGCACTGCTCCCGCTAAGAAAGAGATAACCCTGCGGGACATCCTCCGACATACCGCGGGCTTTCCCAACAATGTCACCGTGGATCGTCTCTACAGGGAGGCCGGACTTCCCTCTCTCGCCAACAGCACCCTCAGGGAAATGACCGAACGCCTTAACCACATTCCGTTGCGTTCTGAACCAGGCACTGAGTGGTATTACAGCTTCGGGACGGATGCCCTCGCCCATCTCGTGGAAGTGGGGTCCGGACAACCCATCGATAGGTTCCTTGAAGAACGCATTTTCACGCCTCTCAAAATGAGAGATACCGCCTTTTTCTGCCCCGCGAGCAAACGGGAAAGGTTCGCGCTGCTCTATGGTCGCAATCTCGAACCTGTAGCCGCGTCTCAGCCCGGCACCTCAGGCCCCTTTAACTTCGAGACAGCTCCAAAGTTTCTCTCGGGGGGAGGCGGCCTGGTTTCCACCGGAATCGACTACATCCGCTTTTGTCTGATGCTGTCGGGAATGGGCCAACTGGAGGGAGCCCGGCTCCTGAAGGAGGAAACCATAAAAGAAATGACCCGCAATCAATTACCCGATGCCGCATATCCGATCTCAAGACCTCCGAGAGGCCGGGGGTTCGGCCTTGGGTTTGCCGTCAGGGTTGAAAAAATTGAATCCGAGCCCTCCTCTATTGGGGAATACGAATGGCTCGGCGGCGCCGGTACCGAGTTCTGGATTTCTCCCCGGGACCAACTGGCTGTCGTCACCCTATCTCAGGCCTCCCCCATGCGAGACCTCGGAGCAACCGTAAAGCCCCTCGTTTATCAAGCCCTCGACCGGTAGACTCGCGAACTCTGATATCCTAACCTAGGAAGTCGTAAATGCGGGACTTGGGCCGACCAATGATGGCCTTTCGTCCCTTCACGAGGACGGGACGCTGTAGAAGCTGCTTATGCTTCAGCAGGATCTCGACAACCGCTTCCGGGTTACCCACGAAATCATTGGGATCAAGCCCAAGCTTCTTGAACTTGGAATCCTTTCTCACGAGATCTTCAACCGGATCCTCAAGCGCACTCACCAGCTTTTTAAGAGCAGGACGCTCAGGAGGGGTCTTGATGTAGAGGACGACCTCATGCTCGACCTTCATATCCTCGGCGACCGCCAAGGCGTTTTGGGAAGACCCTCAGTGAGGGTAATGGTAAATCGTTACTTTCGACACGGACTCTGATTCGGATGCGACAGCAATAATAAGCAAGTGCAGTTTTCAATCAACCGGTTTCCCGCAGCTAAGGGGCACGAGGTCGCGCACGGCCCGAAAGCCACTCTCTTCACATTCAGAGCCCGATAAATCCCGCTTCAACGAGTCAAAAGTCTTCGAATTGACCCCCAAACATTCCGCCCTCGGCCCTTCCATTCCAAAAAATCAAATCTTCCACCCGCCGCGTCACGCTACGAGACATCCCCTCTTTTTACACCCTCTCCCCGAAAAACAGGAGCCATTCATGTTGCCCGTCGCCCGATCAAACTCGCAGGAGAGATCGACATTAGCTCGCAGTCATTCGACACTTCCCTGAATCCATCATGAACCGACTGACAATTCTTGCGCTCTGCCTCACTGCTTTTATCTGCACTTGCACCGCTTCTGCTAAAATTGGTTCGATATCATCCTCCAAGGAACAACCGGGCAACGAGGCTTCTCAGGCCTTTGATCAGTCAGCCTCCACTCGTTGGTCTGCACAGGGGCAAGGTGCATGGATCCAGTGCGAATTCGAGGCCGAATCTGAAGTCGCGGAGGTTGGAATTGGATTCCAATCCGCAGAGAGAAACTATGCCTTCAAATTAGGCACCTCAGTGGATGGGGAGAAATGGGAAACCACAGGGCGACTTCAGAGCCAGTCCCGCAGTGGCGTCGTTACCTATAAGATTACTCCCCGGAAAGCACGTCTCCTTCGGCTCACGGTTTTTGGTAGCAATGAAAATGACTGGGCCAACGTTCATACGATCCACATTCCCGGGGTCACCGCTGGGCCAGCCTCCGGTCAGAACTCCGACACGAAACCGGAGTTTGTTGTCACGGAATGGGCGACTGATCCCTCCATTGCCAATACCGTAGCGATTTCTGTGGACGATAAGGGCAGGGCATATGTGACCGCTGCAAGACGTCGCAAACAAAGCAGCCTCGACATTCGTAACCATCAGGATCTGGTGAAGAAGGATCTCAGCCTCTCAACTGTCGAAGAGCGACGAGCCTGGTATCGCGAATACCTTACCGGAAAGAAGTGGATTCCTGATCGCAATGGCGACGGCACGAGGAACTGGAAGGACCTGACCGTTCAGAAAGATAGCGTGATACGAGTCGCCGATGAGGATGGAGACGGAAAGGGAGAAACTCTCCGCACTCTGGATGAATATCATACTGAAGTAACGGGAATTGCGGCCGGCGTTCTAGCGGTCGGATCAGACGTCTTTGTCGCAGCCGAGCCCGATTTCCTCCGTTACCAGGACGCTGATGGAGATGGATTCCCTGAGCGCCGCAGGCTTGTCGCCACTGGATTTCAAGTCCATATGGGTCAGGGTGGGCACAACCTGAGCGGGGTCACCCTTGGACCGGACGGAAGGGTCTACTGGTCCCTCGGGGACAAGGGACACTACGTCGAGACCAAGGAAGGTAAAGTCTACCACCAACCCAATAGTGGCGGCATCTTCCGCTGCGAACTGGATGGATCCCAGGTGGAGCGTTACTCCTCTGGAGAACGTAACGCTCAGGAACTTGCCTTCGACCTGCACGGCAACCTTTTCAGCATGGACAACGACGGAGATTATCCAGGTGAAAAAGAGCGCGCACTTTATATCACTGAAGGAAGCGAACATGGGTGGCGCCTGAACTGGCAATGGTTGCGTAAACAGGACTTCACCCGGATCAGCGGAATCCCGGCTTATAACCCCTGGATGGACGAGCAGCTTTTTCTTCCCGACCGTGCTGATCACGCCGCCTACCTCACTCCCACGATTGGAAATTTCGGCCCGGGCCCCTGTGGCTTTACTGCGAATCCGGGAACCGCTCTCTCTCCGGACCTCAGTGACTGCTTTTTCATGACGAATCAGCAAGGGCAGGTTCGCGTCTTCCGATTCATCGAGAAAGGAGCCGCCTTTGAATTCGAGGAGCAGGCCGCGATCAAAGGTGGTCGTAGCAACACAGGTCTTGCCGTAGGTCCGGACGGAGCCCTCTACTCGGCCTGTTACGGCGGGAGCAAAGGGTCCATCTTTCGTTTTGATGTTACGAAGGAACACCAGCACCCAGCGAGAAAAGAGACTCAGGAAATCCTGCCTCGCTCTTCCGAAGAAGCAACCCGTAATACCCTCCAGGCATGGCTCGGTCACCCCGACCAACGGGTCAGAATGAAAGGACAGTTTGAACTGGCTCGCCGGGAGATGCGCACTGCTTTCAAGGAAGTTCTCGACGAGAAGAGCTCCAGCCGCCTCGCACGCCTCCATGCCATCTGGGGCATCGGCCAGATATCTCGGCGCTCTCCCGGAGCCCTTACCTTGCTGAACCAGGCATGGAGTAGTTCGGATCCTGAAATAATCGCTCAGTGCGCAAAGGTCGCAGGAGACATTCCCGGACATACCGAAGAAGTCGAGGGCTTGGGGAAACACCTGCTCACAGCCCTGGCCCACAAATCTCCCCGGGTGCAATTCTTCGCCGCTATTTCCCTCGGCAAGCACAAGATCAGGGAAGCCGCACCAGCGCTAATTGAACTCGCTGCGAACGAGGGATCCCGCGATCCCTACCTCCGACATGCGGCCATGATGGGACTGAAAGGAGCTCTCACCCCGGAGCAGCTCGCCGAACTGCATAATCATGAACACCGCACAGTGCGACTCGCGGCCATTGTAGCCCTCCGCAACCTCAAGGCCCCCGCGGTGAGCTCTTTTCTAGAGGATAAGGACGAGCTTATCCTTCTTGAAGCCGCTCGGGCAATTCATGATGACCAGTCAATCCCTGAGGCCCTTCCCGCGCTTTCCCGACTCCTCGACCGACCGGGATTGACAAATGAAGCCCTGATGCGTCGGGTTATTAACGCGGCTTTCAGGGTGGGATCTTACCCTGCCCTTCTCAGGATCGAAGCCTACCTGAAACGCAACGAAGGCTCTGCTAAAATGAAAAGAACCGCACTGGCTTCTCTTCTCTGGTGGTCCCAGCCCCCCGTTCTCGATGCCGTCGAGGGCCGCTATAGGAAACATACCGCCCGGGACAGCAAGCCCGTGAATGAAGCCGTCACGAGACTCAAGCCGATCATCATGGCCGACAACGAACTTCGCGAAGTACTGCTCAACGGAGTTTCGGTCCGAGGTGAGGCGAGTTGGCTTGAAGGCACCAGCGAGCACTTCGACAAACTGGCTCCAGCTCTGCAGGTGAAGGTCCTCGAGGGCCTCGCGAGGATTAATTCTCCGGACCTCAGAAAATTCGTAGAAGCCGCCCTTTCGTCCGACGATCTCAAGGTTCAGGAAAAAGCTCGAGACTATGCTTCGAAGGCTGGCGTCCCCATGCTGGACCTCCTCCTCAGCATTCTCGAGAAGGAGGGATCTAATGGCAAGGGTAAGGCAATCAAGCAGCTGGCTAATGAGAAGGACCCGCGCGCCAAAAGTAAATTCGCAGCCCTGGTGGAGGAATTCAGACAGGGCAAAGCCGCACCTGAATGGAAACTTGAATTGTGGCAGGCCGCTCGTGCGAGGGAAATTCAACTCCCTGAAACTCCGGACCTTCTTGAATACGGAGGCGATGCGCAGCGAGGTCGGGAGATCGTATTCAATCACGCAGCATCCCAATGCATCCGGTGTCACAAACTCGGCAAAGAAGGAGGGAAACCATCTGCGGAAATTACCATTGGACCGGAATTAACCCGCATAGGGAAACTCCGCGACCGCAGGCACCTCGTGGCCTCTCTTCTAACCCCCAGCAGTGAAATTTCCGACGGCTTCGGGACCGTCGTTCTGAAAACAACTGAAGGAGAAGAGATCTCTGGCATTCTCACCAAGAAAACGAATCTGTTCTGGACTATCACCCTTGCGACCGGAAAAAAACGCAATCTTCGTCCAGATGAGATCTCCAGCCACATCTTGGTCTCCACGATGCCTCCCATGGGATCGATCCTCAAACCTGAAGAGATCCGGGACGTGGTGGAATTCCTTGCGGGTCAGAAATAAAACTGACTCCAATTTAGATCTCCAGCTCCCATACTGCCTGTCTGAGAACCGCTCTCAAGGACCCTGGCATCTTCTCATACCATACCGTAACCAGCTTCCCGTCATCCCGTTCCACCGTGGAAGGGTAGCCAAGATCATGTCCGGAACCATCGGCTGAAATCGTGATGGGTTGCGACCAGCGCCTTCCTTCATCCTCGCTGATCCTGACCTGATTGCCAAAAGGCTTGCGGCGGTAACCGTAGCTCATGAGAAGACGCCCGTCGCGGAGACGGAGCAGATGAGAAGGCAGTCCCCAAGCCCCGATGGGATGAGGCTCAGACCACCTTTCCCCTCCATCGAGGGACTCGCATTGCAAGGTCTCACCAGCATTATCAGAATTGTGGTTGCGAATCTGAACGATCAACCTGTCCCCAGCCTCTACCGCATGAAGTTCGTGATAGTCCCGGTGATCATCTCCCTTTCGGGATGGAATATCCGCTAACCATCGCCAGCTGACCCCATCGTCGCGGGACTCACAGACGCCAACCTTTTCTTCTTCAGTCCACAAAGCTTTTCCCGCATAGAGGAGACGCCCGTCTCTTAATTGTACCGGACCGTGCGGACTATTAACAGGCACTCGATAACGCCCTGAAAATGTCAAGCCTCCATCTACCGAACGAATCATCCAGTTTCCGAGAGCAGACCTGCGCTCTTCCGAGTCAACTCGTTGGTGGGCGCGCTGCCACCTTTGGCTCTTACCATTCATATATGGTTCATAGGCAAGAGAGGTGAAGTTCGTGATCAGGATACTCCCCTTTGCGGTTTCCAGAATTCCTGCATCACGATCATCGATAGGACCATCCATCACCACTCTCGGAAAACTCCAGGTCTCTCCTCCGTCGGAAGAACGCATGAAATCCGTGCGACCAAATGGACAAACATGTGCCTCCCTGCCACCCGAGCATACCAGCAGAAGTTCGCCGCTCTTTCCTTGGGCGAGAGTTGGCCATCCGTGATAAAGCTCCGGTAATTGACTGATCACCTTCGTCACGGAGATCTTCGCCAGAGGCGCTGCCCACCCGGATGAGCTGGCAAGAAAAGCCCCGGCCGCACAAGAGGACGAACTGAGGAATGAACGACGTTTCATACTTTAAAGATAGGGTTAATTCTCCAGTCGCGACCATTCATTTCTGCAAGGCGACCACGATCGCCCCAGTAACAGCAAGCGCGAGTCCAAGGACCTTGCGACCCGTTATTCGTTCCTTGAGAAACAAAACCGCCAGAAGAATGATAAAAACCGTGGAAAGCTGATTATAAATCGCAGCCCGCCCCACGGAGGTATACTTGAATCCTGCGGTCCAGAGCATGGTTCCCATGAAGGGCCCCAGAAAACTCATTGGCACCATGATCTTCCAGATATCCCGACGCGAAAATCCCAGAAACACTTTCCTGGGAGAAAGGAAGCACGAAGAAACAGCAGCCAATACGATTGTCGCAATGAGGAAGCGATAGGCGGAGATCCATACTACCGAATGCTCACTAATCACATCCCTCACCATCAGGATACCAAAAGCCATGATGAGATGTGAACTCACTGCCATCGTAATGCCGACCACGAGATCTCGGGGACTTTTTACATCCTCTGTCTTACGCATTCCTACTGCCACGCCAGTCACGACCAACGCACCTCCCAGCAATTCACCAGTTCCAAGCATCTCCCCGAAGAGCAGATAACCTACTGCCACCATAGACGGTGAATACATCACTCCTGCAAGAGCCTGTAGACTGGCACCCAGACGATTCAAAGCCGCTGCATAGAGGGTGTCTGCGATCGTGATCCCCAGAACTGCACTCGCTGCGAGCCGCAGGTAATCCCAGGCAGGAAGAGACGGAGTGAAGGATTCCCCTGCGAGGGGAATCGCCGCAATAAAAAGAACCGAGGCTATCCCTCCCTTGAATACCGTAAGTGCTATCGGCGGAATTTGGAAACCAGAGATCCGCATCAGGATCACACAGCAGGACCAAACCAAGGCCGCCAGCACTGCAAAAACCTCACCCTCATTCATATTATGTCGTCACGACGGGGCAAACTGGCTCCTCTCGAAGACACTGGCAAGCTCTGTGCCTACTAAGACGTAAAACCCTCTTGGGATCGGACTACTGGTTGCGCTCTTCCGGGACTGCCCCCACAGTTTTAATCGTGAAGAGACTATTGATATGCCTCACCATTGTCCTGCTTGGGGTTGGGTCCTCCCAGGGAAAGCGCCTTCCGCTTTTGGGAGAAACATTCGAGGTCGGCGGACACACTGCTTTCCTGATAATCCCCGAAAAGCCCCCACCTGCCGGCGAACTACGGCCCTGGGTCTGGTATGCCCCGACACTACCAGGACTGCCTGGGAAAGAGGAAAAATGGATGCTGACCCGCTTTATTGAGAATGGAGTTGCGATCGCAGGCATTGACGTGGGGGAATCTTATGGAAGCCCAGAGGGCCGCCGCCTCTACACCGCCCTCTACCGAACGCTGACCAGAGACCATGGTCTATCCTCTCGAGCTTGCCTTCTGGGCCGCAGCCGAGGAGGACTGATGCTCTACAACTGGGCTGCAGAGAACCCTGCAAAAGTAGCTTGTATCGCAGGGATCTATCCTGTGTGTAATCTTGCCAGCTGGCCGGGACTAGCGAGATGCAGCAAGGCCTATGGCCTATCCCCTCAAGGCCTTGCTGAGTCGCTCAAGGATCACAACCCGATTGATCGACTTGCCCCTCTGGCAAAAGCCCAGGTTCCTATTTTCCATATACACGGTGATAAGGACAGAGTTGTTCCCCTTGAGGCAAATTCTGGCATTGTGTCAGAGCGTTACGCAAAGCTCGGCGGGAACATGACCCTAAAGATCATTAAAAACCAAGGGCACAACATGTGGTCTGGATGGTTCGAGGATAAGGACCTCCTCGCATTTATTTTGCAGCATGCGATCAGGCTGAAAGAGTAAACATGACAATCCCCGACTCCCACTTTTTACAGCCATGAGACCCACCTTCATGCTCACTACTGCTCTTTTCCTCCTTTCGTGCAGCACTAATCAGGTGATGTCGAAAGAACAGGAGAAACTCACAGTTGAATCCCTCGGAGGAACAGTCGTAACCAATCCCCTGACGGGGACCGTATCTGAAATCAGAATGAACCATTCTAGAACAATCAGGGACGTGGATCTCGCCGTGTTGAACAAGTATGAATCACTTACAGATTTATCTCTGGAGGGAACATCAATCGAAGGCTCAGGACTCTCCGCTCTCACTGAGCTGAAAACGATTGAGTGGCTCAACCTCTGGGATACCAAAATCACTGACAAGGGGCTCCGAGAGATCGCCCGCTTGAAATCACTGACTCACCTCCCAATCGGACGGACTGCGATCACCGATGCAGGGCTGAAACACCTGAACGGTATGCCAAACCTGCTCTACCTTGGGCTCCGTGACACCATGATATCGGACCACGGAATCACAACCCTCTTATCACTCCCGAAGCTAATCGAGCTAAACCTGCGAAACACCGGAATTACCGATGCATCTGTCAAACACCTTTCCCAGATGCGGTCCCTGCGAAAAGTCTGGCTTGGGGAGACAAAGATCACCGTGAGGGGAATCAAGCAACTCCGCAGAGCGTTGCCTGAGTGCCAAATTAACCTCGAGGAACAATGAGAAGTATGGCAACCCGCCGAAATCGAGCCATCAAGGCGAGCCGCTGCAACGAAGCTTCCCAATAACGGATCCGCTCACGTTCATGCTCAACCACGAAGCACTGCAGCTGTCTCGCTTTCAGTTTAACGCTTCTTCTGCGGCAAGGCCGTCACTATCCCTAACTCCCTTAACCCCTGCGCTGTCCAACGGTGCTGCTCACGAAACTCATCGGAATCCGATTCGGCTTCCATCAGGTCCTCCCAGAGCGAAACTGATTCTTGGAGATAATTCACCGCCTCCTCTTCCTTGCGTGCATCCTGAGCCGCTCTCCCAAGGTCACCGGTGAGATAGGCAAGAGACCTTTTGATTTCTCGCTGCGTGGGAAAGCTCACTTTCTGCGCGATTAGGTCTATAAAAGTCTGCCTCGCCTTCACTCCCAGTGGCAGAGCCTCTGCATGCTTTCCCTCCGCCGAAAGAAGGCCGCACTGTTGCCATGCCAGAATCCCAAGGCGAAACCGTGTCGAGGGGTCTCGGGAATTCCTCACAAGAGCAGCCTCGGCATGCTCTTGCCCTTCCCGGACAAGACGCAGAGCTTCCCGGGGATGCCCGGTCCCTGCTCGACAAGCTGCCAGCACACTCTTCAACGAAGCGAGCTGGTTGAGAGCACCTTCCCGCTCTTCTGGATTAGACACCGCTGTTTCAAGCAGCTCAAGCGATCGAGTCGCGAGATCCCCAGCCCGGTCCAGCTCACCCTCTTCGAGAGCGGACTGAGCGATCGCCGCCAGAGCCGAAGACAACTCCACTTGCACGTCAGCACGATTGGGCTGTGTTTCGAGCAATTCCATCAACTCCACTGCCGCTTGCTCACGCAGAAGGATGGCCGCGTCCACTTCCCCGGCTCCCATTGCAGCTTGCGCTGCTGAACTATATCCACGAGCACGCCAGATACGTAGCGCAGAAAGCGAAGGTTTTTCCTCGCAGAGCTTGGTCATCTTCGCAAAGGCATTGCGATACGTCTCCAGAGCACTGGAATTGTCACCATTACGAAACTGCATGCGAGCTTCTGCAATGTTCAGAGCTGATTGCAGCCGTCGAGTCTGACGCTCGTTTTCCGGAAGCGAAGCCAGAGCGTTAGCGGTTTCTGCCAGCTCTACGGGCGTCACCTCCGCGTCAGGATCCTCCGATCCGAGCAGGCACACCATGACACGCGTTCGCGCAAGGCGCCTCTGGACGTCTACATCCGTCACTGCCGCCTCACCCAGAACCTCCTGCATCTTTTCTCTCGCAAGCTTGGGCTTATCGCCCGCAAGGGCTACCTCCGCCAGAGCGAGTTTGATCCTCCACGAATTTTTCCGGAGCTCTTCCGGCAGTTCATCGACCACCTCGAGCTGACGCTTCAACTTATCCTCAAGCAATGACAACCGCCCTTCCCGGCCCTCGAGAGTTGGCAGATGCTCGGATCCACGCTCAAGAGACCATGCCAGAAGATGGTCGCTCATTTTATGAGCCTCCATGAGATCATTGGCCATCTCGTGTACGGCCGCGGCCTGCTCCTCATTGGCTAGCTCCAGCTCATCGCGATCCGCGAGCATATCGAGGAATTTCTGACGCTGCTCCTCCAACTCTTTCGGATCGACCTCAGATCCCGCCTCGACCTCCTTGACGACCTCGACCTCAACCACCTTGGGCTCGGGGCGCTCCTGCCTGACAATTTTATGGATCAAGGCTGCGCCGAGGGTCACGCAGGCAGCAATCCCTACCCCCGTAGCCGCCTGCCAGCTCTTCTGTCTGCGCTCGACAACCTTCACTCGTTTCTCGCCCTCCTCCGCCGACAATCTCTGCTGGCGAGCATTGGCAATGCTCTCAAGGTCCCTGAGAACCTCCCGCATATCGCCATAGCGCTCCCAAGCATCGAGGTGGAGGCACCGCTCAATGACAAGCCGCCCCTCTTCCTCCTCTCTGGTTGGCGCTACTCCCTTCCACTTGGCTATCCGAGCCCTCTCAAGCCTTTGTGCCATGCGTTCACAATCAGCCTCTACTCCTCGTCTCCGCTGCTCACCCGCAACAGGAGAAACATGTTCAAAGCTATCGTTGCAGCGCGGAAAAACACCAGTGAGCAAGCGGTAGGCAAGCGAGCCAAACGCATACACATCCCAGCCGTAGCCGGCACCCTCAAGATACCCATCCGGGTTTAAGAGCTGCTCCGGAGGGGCATAGAGCAGGGCATCAGTGTAAGCGAGCTCCTCTAGACCTGGCATCAAACCCTGTGCGTAATCCGACAGCAAAACGCCATTGTCAGAATCCAGAAAGATATTTCCCGGCTTAAGATTCCCGTGAGCAACGCGGCGCCGGTGAAAATCCGCAAGAACCTGCGCCAATCGACGAATGAGCATCCATGAGCCCCGATTACCCATGTAGTCGTTAAGCTGAAGCTGCAACGTCCGGGGAATGAATCTCTCTGCCACACCCTGTGGCATTCGATCCGCCATAAGGCCTCCAATGAGCAAATAGGGCTCCTTCTCCAAAGAGTGCGCAATCAGAGGAACCGTGGCTTTGGGCGGACTCGCGCTGTAGAGGCGATTCACTCGGTTAGCGAGCAACTCAGCATTCACCGACTTGGGATTGAGGAGTTTCACCGCCACCTCGTTCCCCGAATCATGGCGCGCGGTATAGACCGTGCCACAGGCACCCTTTCCGATGAGGGTCTCAATCCGGTAGCCGGGGATTTCGGGAAGGCTCATTGGAAGTCCAGATTCGACAGTAGAGCAGCCTCAAGGAGCGGGCTGGTGAAAGAAAAAGGCTGTTTCTGCCGTAAAAAGGCTTAACGGGCCCTTAAAATAGTTGATTTCGATAATTATGTTTCGGAAAATTTAACATCTTCAGCAGGCGACAACCATGAAAAAAATACAGTGTGCCGGAAACCCATTGGCTCAGGATTACTCCCGTCGTGAATTTCTTTATGTCGGAATGCTGGGAAGTTTGGGGCTAACCTTGCCTCAACTTCTAAAAATGGAGGCTCAGGGAGCCCAGAAATTCTACGAGACCAAGGAAGGCGTAGCTAAGTCCGTCATAAACATCTTTCTGCCCGGAGGAGCTGCCCATCAGGAAACTTTTGATCCCAAGTATCTTGCGCCAACAGAATACCGCGGCCCGCTGGGCACTGTGAATACAGCCATCAAGGGAGAGAGGTTCAGCCAACATCTCGAACATCTCGCTAAGGCTGCTGACAAAATCACCGTAATTCGCTCGATGGCTCACGGCGAGGCCGCTCATGAGCGGGGCACCCACAACATGTTTACGGGCTACCGCCCCTCTCCAGCTCTTGAATACCCTTCAATTGGCTCGGTTGTTTCCCACGAACTAGGACCTCGCAATAATCTTCCTCCTTATGTCTGCATCCCAAGCGTTCCCAATACGTTCGCTAACTCAGGATACTTATCCTCGGCATACGGCCCCTTCGCGCTGGGTAACGACCCTGCCCGGAAGGGCTTCAAGGTAAGAGATCTCGCATTGCCCTCCGGCGTTGACGACAAGCGATTTTCGCGTCGACGTTCTCTGCTGGAGACCGTCGATTATCACTTTAAGTCTCTCGAGGAATCCGACGCCCTCGCTTCCATGGATGCCTTCTACCAGCATGCTTACGCCATGATTTCCTCTCAGAAGGCGCGAGAAGCCTTTAATCTTGAGGCCGAGGACCAGAAAGTGAAAGAACGGTATGGGGTCAATGCCCCTGGTCAGCGAATGCTCCTCGCCCGCAGACTCGTTGAGGCAGGTGTCCGATTTGTCTCGATGACTGCAGGAGGATGGGACCATCACGACAACATCAAGGGGGGCATAGAAAATAACCTGCCTCCCGTGGACAAGGCGATTGCGACCCTCATCAACGACTTGGATGAACGAGGGCTGCTGGACTCCACGATGGTTCTCCTGACTTCAGAATTCGGAAGAACCCCGAAAATCAACAGCAACGCCGGAAGAGATCACTGGCCCCGGGTGTTTTCTGTCATGGTTGCGGGCGGAGGAGCCAAGCGTGGACTCATCCATGGCTCGTCGGATGCTCTGGGTGGCGAACCGGAGGAGGACCAGGTAACCGTCGAAGACCTCGCACAAACTGTCTACAATCAACTTGGGATCACCGGGGACAAGGAATTGATGGCCCCAGGGGACCGACCTGTTGAGATTGTCGATGGTGGTCGGGTTCTCGATGAAATTCTCGACAAAAAAGCGTAATTACACGCTCATGACTACTGTTAATCCTAGGACCCTTTCATGGCTTCTGGTCTGCCTGCAGTTCGCGCTCCCCGCTCTGGCCTTCACGCCTGTCCTCAGTAACGTTCAGCCACGCGGAGGACAACGAGGCACCGAGATGACGATTCGCCTCAGCGGCGATCGCCTCTATGATCCCGAGGAAATTCTGTTCTACCAGTCGGGCATCTCGGTCTCCAAGCTTGAGGTCGTCGGAGACGACCACAAAGCGGTAAAGGCTACCATCTCGATTGCTCCCGATGCCCCTCTCGGGGAACACCTCATGCGTCTGCGCTGCAAAGGAGGCCTGAGCTACCAGAGAAGCTTCTGGGTGGGCGAATATCCCACCATTATGGAGGCGCGCAACGAGGAGCGCACCGCGGATCTCAACAGCAATTTTGATCGTCCTCAGAAGATTGAGATTAATCAGACCATTCAGGGAGTCGCCGATAAGGAAGATGCAGACTACTACGTAGTTCAGTGCCGAAAGGGGCAACGGCTTTCCGTAGAAGTAGAGGGGATGCGCCTCGGCAGGACTCTTTTCGACCCCTATGTCGCTATTTTGAACCGCGATCGTTTCGAACTCGCCTCGAGCGACGACACCGCCCTTCTTTTCCGTGATTGTGCCGCATCGATCATCATTCCTGAGGACGGTCCCTACACCGTCCTGGTCCGTGAATCTTCCTACCAGGGGACCGGGGCCTGCCAGTATCGTCTTCACGTAGGTGAGTTTCCCCGCCCTACCGCAATCTACCCTCCGGGGGCTCAACCCGGGAAAGTGCACGAGTTTACTTTCGTTGGAGATCCCGCTGGCGACCTCATAAGCAAAATTGAAATACCGGATACTACGGCGAACTATCGGGCGTTTATCGAAAACGGTGGATGGCATTCCCCTTCCGGCCTGCCTGTGAGGATCAGCTCTCTACCCTTCCACAACGAAGCTGAACCAAACGAGGGCAGCGCGGAGGCCTCCCCTGTGGAGGCTCCCCCCGTCCCTGTCGCTTTTCATGGAATTCTTTCAAAGAAAGAGGACAAGGACTGGTTTCGCTTTGCGGGAAAAAAGGGGCAGAAACTGCGGGCCCGGGTCTTCGCTCGCCAACTCCGCTCTCCTCTCGACCCCTACATTATTGTCCGCAAGGAAGGCGACTCCAAACAGATCGGGAATAACGATGATGCCGGAAACGGGGATCCAGACAGCCGCTTGGACTTCGAGATTCCTGAGGACGGTGTCTACAACCTAAACATCAGGGACCAACTCTACAACAGCGGCCCGGACTACACTTACCGAGTCGAAATCACCGAACGAAGCCCCGCCCTTTCAGCAACCCTTCCTTATGGGAGCCGTAACAACAGTCAGAAATGGAAAATGATCTGTGTTCCGCGCGGAAACCGGGTGGGGCGCGTGGTAAACCTCAGTCGTAGCAATATAGGTTGCGACCTGTCTCTGGAAGCAAGCAGTCTTCCCTCCGGCATCACTATCGACCGCGACATCGCCCCCCGTAGCATCAACACCATGCCTGTAATCTTTGAAGCAACCGCAACCGCAGAAATCGCGGGCGGGCTCCATAAACTTCGGGTCAAGGATCCAAAGAGCGGATTGACCGGCCCTTTCAAGGAAAGCATTCACCATATTGAAATCAACAATGCTGGAACATTCCACAGCTATCATGACGAGAGGCTCTCTATCGCTGTCATTGAAGAAGCACCTTTCGAATTAAGCCTCTCGGTCCCGCCAGTTCCTCTCGTGAAAAACGGGGTAATGACCTTGAAGATTCAGGCTAAACGCCAACCCGGATTTGAGGAGGAAATCAAGGTCACCCTCCCCTGGCGGCCACCAGGCGTCAGTGCTCCCTCCAGCGTGACGATCCCAAAAGGAAAAAATGAAGTCTCAATGGGAATCAACGCCAACGGAAGTGCCTCCATTGCCAAATGGCGAATTTTTGTCACCGGAGAGGCCTCTTGCAGCAAGGGGCCGCTGATCGTTTCTTCCAAGCTGCAACCCATCGAAATCGCTGACCCATTTGTCGGCGGGAAAATTGAACTGGCAGCAACAGAGCTTGGACAGGACACCGGTCTCATCTGCAGCATATCTGTTCAGAAGTCATTCGAAGGAGACGCTCGAATCAATTTGAATGGACTTCCCCATGGGGTCACCACCGAGACCCTGACGATAACGAAGGACACCAAGGAGGTGACCTTTCCCCTGACAGTAAGTGAGGAGGCCAAGAAAGGTAAGACCTCGAACATTTTCTGCAGCGTAGTCATCACTCAGGATGGTCATCCTATCAGCGCTACCGCCATGGGTGGAGGAGTACTTCGGATTGATCCCCCACCTCCAGCACCAAAAAAACCGGTCGCAGCAAAAAAGGAACCAGAAAAATCTCCCGCGGCGAAGCCCGCCAAGAAACGGCTTTCACGGTTGGAGCAGCTCCGCCAGCAGAGCAAGAATTCAAATTGACAGGCCCAACATGAAGCTCGGTTTACGACATATCGCGCAACCTCTATGCGTTTTCCTGCTCACCTTGACGGCAAGCGCGGAGACAGTGGTTCGCGCCCCATTAAAGGACACGTCGAAGCAGAACACTGAACCCCTCGGCACCGGCCTCATCGGACTTGAGGTTTATCCCAAGGCTGTCTCTCTTGAGACCGCTGCAGATTTTCACCGCGTGGTTATTATCGGCATGTACGAAGACGCCACCTCTCGCGATGTCACCGGATCATCCCAACTTTCTCTCCAGCACCCCTCGATAGTAAAACTGGAGAAAAACCTTCTGACACCGCTATCGGACGGGGAAACAACTCTCAATATTTCCCTCGAAAATCATTCTGCAACCATTCCGATCAAGGTGAAGGACGCATCCCTGCCGAGACCAATCAGCTTCCAGCTCGACGTCATGCCCGTTCTCACCTCAGCTGGGTGCAACACAGGATCCTGTCATGGATCTGCGCGAGGACAGGACGGCTTCATGCTCTCCCTCTTTGGCTACGACCCCAAGGGAGACTATCAGCGCATTACCCGTCAACTCTCTGGAAGACGTGTCAATCTCGCCCTGCCGGAAGAGTCGCTGCTAGTCACCAAGGCCATCGGCGAAGCACCTCACACCGGAGGCAAACTTTTCACTCGCGATTCCGCAAATGCGAAGACTCTGATTGCATGGATCGAGGCAGGGGCACCTTACGACAAAGAGGACATAGCCTCCCCCGTCGGCATCGACGTTGAACCAAAACAGTATGTCCTAAAAGGCACGGGCACGGAGGTGCCGCTAACGGTACGCGCCCGATATTCCGACGGGACAGATCGCGATGTCACCAGCCTTTCCAGCTTCAGCTCATCAAACGACAACAGTGTCAGCATCGTGGAAACTTCTGGCAGGGCTACTACCAAGAATCGTGGCGAAGCATTCCTTCTGGCACGCTTCCACACCTTTACTGAAGGAACACAGACGATTGTTGTTCCAGAGGACCTCGAATACGAGAAACCCACGCTTCAGGAATCCAACTACATCGACACTCATGTCCACACCAAGCTGCACAAGCTGAGAATCTACCCCTCGGAACCATGTAGTGATGAAGTATTCGTGCGGAGGGTCTTCCTCGACATCGTAGGAGTCCTTCCAACCGAACAGGAAAGAAACCAATTTGTTGAAAGCACGAGCCCTGGCAAACGTGAGGCCCTCATCAGCAAGCTGCTTGAACGGAAGGAATTCACCGAAATGTGGGTCATGAAGTGGGCCGAATTGCTTCAGATTCGCTCTACTGGAAACAATGCGAACCAGGTTAGCTATAAGTCCGCCTTGCTTTGGTATGAATGGCTCCGGGACAAGGTCGCGAATAACGAACCCTTTAACCAAATCATATTTGATCTGCTGGCGGCCAGGGGCGGCACCTTCAAAAATCCTGCCACGAACTACTTCAAATTGGAAAACGATGTAATGAAGCGCACCGAGAACGTGGCCCAGGTTTTTATGGGCACCCGCATCCAGTGCGCGCAGTGTCATAATCACCCATTCGATCGCTGGACGATGGACGATTACTTCGGCTTTGCCGCCCTGTTTGCTCAGGTTCGCAAAAAGCCTGCCGAGGATCCTCACGAGCAGATCATCTATGACGGCGGCGGACAAATTGCTCACCCTGTGACCAAGGCCAACGCAATCCCCAGATTTTTGGGAGCGGATGAACCAGCAGAACTAAAGGGCCTCACCCGTCGGGAAGCTGTGGCAGGGTGGCTGACTTCCAAGGAAAATCCATGGTTCGCCAAAAATGTCGTCAACATCGTCTGGTCCCACTTTTTCGGGGTTGGAATCACAGACCCCGTTGACGATGTAAGAGTATCAAATCCTGCCAGCAACCCGGAACTCCTCGATGCACTCTCCACCAAATTTGTTGAATACAACTATGACTTCAAGAAGCTTGTCCGCGATATCTGTAATTCACGCACCTATCAATTATCCAGCCGGACGAACGAGACAAACGAACAGGATTTCACCAACTTTTCCCACTCTCTGATCCGACGACTGCGAGCAGAAGTACTTCTCGACACTCTGGCGCAGGTAACTGAAACACCAAATAAGTTTCAGGGACTGCCACTCGGTGCGCGGGCCGTCCAAATCGCGGATGGCAATACCTCCACTTACTTCCTCACCACTTTCGGACGGGCCACCCGCCAGACCGTCTGTTCGTGCGAGGTAAAGATGGAACCCAATCTGTCTCAGGCGCTTCACCTGCTCAACGGCGATGCGGTTCACAATCGCGTCCGCAATGGCGGGGTAGTTCGGAAATTGCTTAAGAAACTGAAGGACCCCGGCGCTGTCATCGAATCTCTCTACTTTCGGTGCCTAAGCCGCGCTCCTACAGATGCCGAGAAGACCAAACTTCTGGAATCTCTTGAGGGAGATAGTCCCCAAGAGGAAGTTTTGGAGGATATTTTCTGGGCTATTCTCAACTCCAAGGAATTCATCTTCAATCATTGATGAAGGAAGTAACACGTCGACCTTGCGCGTTTCGCAGCACCGCAACCATGGCGACTGCGCTCTTCCTCATGGCATCCGGAGGGTATGCTCAGAAGAAAATTACCTACGAAGATGACATCCTCCCCATCTTTGAGTCTGCCTGCCTGAACTGTCATAACGCTGACAAGAAAAAGGGAGACCTCGATCTCTCAAATTTCTCAGGAATTATGGCCGGGGGAGCCGGAGGAGAAGTCGCCGATCCCGGTGAAGGCGCCGCCTCGATCCTCTACGGAACGATCACGCATACCCTGGAACCATTCATGCCTCCGCGTGGAGACAAGCTCTCCAAAAAAGACGCTGATCTCATCCGGGACTGGATCAACGGCGGAATGCTGGAAAACAAGAGTTCTAAGGCAAAGAAGCCAAGCGGCCCAAAGATTGCCAAGCTTGATGTCGACCCGTCGGCAAAACCAGAGGGCCCGCCACCCATGCCCGAACACCTCAACCTCGAACCTGCGGTTACCTCAACTCGTAATACAGTTGTCAATGACATGGCCTGTAGTCCATGGGCTCCTCTTCTCGCTATCACCGGACAGAAGCAGATCCTCCTCTATAACACGGACACCCTGCAGCTTGCCGCTATCCTCCCCTTCCCCGAAGGCTTTCCTGAGACCCTTTCTTTCCACCCCACCGGGAAGTATCTTACCGCTGGAGGAGGTGTTCCGGGAAAGTCGGGGTCGACCTACACCTGGGACATCACGTCGGGAAAAATTCTTATGTCGAATGGGCGGGAATTTGATTCCGTTCTGGCAGCCAGCTTACGCCTCGACCTCGGAGGAGTTGCCCTCGGAGGACCATCCAGACTCATTAAGCTCTGGGACACCCAGACCGGAGAGGAGATCAAGGCAATCAAGAAACATACTGACTGGGTCACTGCGCTCTCCTACTCGCCGGACGGAGTGCTCCTGACCACCGGCGATCGCAATGGGGGCGTATGGGTTTGGGAGGCTGGCACTGGAAATGAGTTTCATAGCCTCCGAGGACACACCGGTGGAATTACTGCTATCTCCTGGCGCGCAGATTCAAATATCGTGGGAACTGCCTCGGAAGATGGCCAGGTGATTTTCTGGGAAATGAACAACGGCGGTCAGGTGAAGAAATTCACGGCTCATGGTGGCGGCGCCCTCTCTCTTGACTATGCGCGGACAGGTGAATTCGTCACCTCCGGACGCAACAGGGAAGTCAAGATTTGGAAGTCTGATTTCACACTCAAGAAAAGCCTAACAGGCTTCAGCGAGATGGTCGTCGAGACCGCGATCACTCACGATGGGAAACGGGTTTTTACCGCAGACTGGAATGGTGTCATCGAAGCGTGGGACGCCAATACTTTTGAAAAAATTGGACAGCTTAGCGGCAACCCTCCCCGAATCGCTGACCGAATTTCCGTCCTTCAGCAGGACCTCGAAGCAGCTCCCGGAGCTATCGCGGCCGCCAGAAAAGCTCTAGAGGCAGCTGAAAAGCGAGTGAGAACCGCTAAGACCTCTCTGGCCGAAGTCACCACCTCAGTCGCTGAACTGAAGAAACAAGTCTCCGAATTAGAGAAAGAAACTGCGCAATTCGCTCTCGCCCTCTCCAAGACCAACACCTCGCTGGACACCCTCGAGAAAACTATCCGGGAAGAACTGTCCTCCGCTCTGGCAAAGGCTCAACGCAGGTCCGAAGAACACAACGCGTCAATCGCTTCCGCAACGCTGGAAGTTCAGGCAATTACGATAGCGCCTCTAGAAGAGAGGGAGAAGAAACTGGTCCGGGAACTCCAGCAACTCAGAGAGGCCGCAGAAGCACGACCAGAGGACGCTGCGCTGAAACAAAAAGTAACAGAGACAGCAATGAAGCTCGCAGATCATCAATCCGTTCTCGCTGAAATGCGACTGAAGATGACACAGGCAGAGTCAAAGCTCACTACTCTGCAAAAAC
>Ga0160423_10000772_pt1 | contig 26617 bp, 24 predicted proteins | sample CRUFie14St8metaG_FD_108191 | JGI IMG/M metagenome (GOLD analysis project Ga0160423, IMG submission 108191) | Marine microbial communities from the Costa Rica Dome - CRUD Field 142mm St8 metaG | ecosystem: Environmental > Aquatic > Marine > Oceanic > Photic zone | place: Costa Rica: the Eastern...
TGCTCAATAGCCAAAGCCTGTTTAGCCCTCGGGCCAAACCGATCATAGCCATCCCGCTGCAAATAAATCGCGAGGCACTGCGACTGAAGATTACCCGGATATGTCTCGGATAATTTCTTGAAGGCCTCACCAACCTTTCCCCTCAGCCGAAATAACTCGGCCAGCGCCAGTGCGTAATCCTGCTCCATTTTAGTAGCGATGGGCAACTGCCTTCCATTCACGTCCCTGGTAGCATCGATCAATTCTATCATTCGCAATACTGCCACCTGACGCTGCTGAGTGAATTCATTGTTTGGAGCCGCTAGGGATAATCCAATCCCCCAGTAGGCCATCAAGCAGTCAGGGTCCAACTTCAAGGCCTCACAAAAATGACGGTAGGCTTCAAAATCCCACGCCGCCTGAATGTGAGCGAGCCCCTGCAAGACATGCTTTGAGGCCAACGCGCTTGGAGAGGAAATCGCCATGGGGATCGAGACGATCTCCTCGACAAAATCCGGCGGAGGAAGCTTCGCGACGACGGGGTGAATCACCTTTTCGACGGAAAATGGGAAAACAGTCCTAGCCTCGACCGGAGGGCCAACCAGCGGAATCGTTTCCCCACAGAGCCTCAAAATACCGAGACACAAAAACAGGAGAGCGATAAATAGAGCTCTGCTCCTGGAAGATTGCATGGCGACAGTGTTCCCTGAGCGACCGAGTTCTCAAGGAAAAGCTGAAACATCCGAAACGATTCTGCATAAACAATAATTCAAGCACTTGAACTTTCTCCTCGGAAACTTGAGACTTCGCTGCATGAAACTTGGCTTGATCGGGTGTGGGAAAATGGGAAAAGCCCTCACTGTTGGAGCGATCGACGCAGGAGCGGTCTCTGCGGAGGACGTGATGGTTCACGATAATGTAGCTGCTGCACAGAAAGGATTTCTCGCCGAGCGCAATGTCTCCGGAGCCGGATCGATCGCAGAAGTCGCTCGTTACGCTGATGTTCTTCTCCTCGCTGTCAAACCCCATGATGTCCAAGCCGCCATGCACCAAATACGGGATTCTGGCACCTCTACGGAGACGCTCCTCGTGATCTCGGTAGCAGCCGGACTGACCATCGAGCGCCTCGAAACTGAAATCGCCGGAGGGGGCCGGATCGTCCGCTCCATGCCTAACACCCCCTCTCTGGTTGGACAAGGTGCGGCTGCTTACTCGCTAGGAAGCAGCGCTACCGCCGAAGATGCAAAAACCAGCCAGGAATTGCTGGGAGCAGTAGGGCTGGCCCTCGAAATAAAGGAATCTCTCATGGACGCGGTCACCGGGCTTTCCGGGAGTGGCCCGGCCTACGTCTACCTTTTTATTGAGGCCCTTGCTGATGGCGCGGTTCAAAACGGATTACCTCGAGAACACGCTCGTCGAATGGCAGCTCAGACTGTCCTTGGCGCGGCTGAGATGGTCCAGTCGACGGGGGAGCACCCTGCAGTTCTTAAGGACATGGTGACATCGCCAGGAGGCACCACGATCGCCGGCCTGGAAGCGCTTGAGGCTCACGCATTTCGAGCAGCCTGCATCGCAGCGGTCAATACTGCCACAGCTCGCGCACGAGAAATGGGGGCTGAATAACACCTCAAAACATCGGCTCGCAAGTCCTGCGTGACTGCTACCTATCCACGTGGTTGATTTGTCTTTCTTAGGCGTCCAGAATCACATTGGTTTTTTGGACAACGCCATTACGATCCTCCCATGACCGGTCTCCGCCGCTCCTTTCATCACGCAGGCTGGGGGGTATTACTCCTCGCGGGCTGCGCTACGGAACCCGAGCTGGATCTCCCCGTAGCTGGCACCCTCAACAACTCGGAAAATATCGCCAAAAAGACCTACCAGCGCGCAGAGTCCTTCGATACTGCTGGTCGGAAAAAGAAAGCACTGGGTCTCTACGGAGCGACGGCAGACCGGTTTCCCAATGCGAGCTTCGCACCTGCGGCAAGGTTCAGGCAGGCTCAACTTCTTGAGGAGGACGGAAAGATTGATGAGGCCTTTGACGCTTACCAAAGCTTGATCACTCGCTATCAAGGATCGGCGCTTTACACTAAGGCCCGGGACAATCAGTCAAAAGTCGCTCATGCGGCCGCAGAAGGCCAAGTGACCGGAAAACTCCTGTGGTTCAAGCCGGCTCTCGATATCAATAAGGTCGTCTCGATGCTCGAAACTGTAAGGGACAATGCTCCCCGCTCGCCCTCAGCAGCCAAGGCGCAGTATGCAATAGGGTCCGTCTACGAGAGAAAAAAATCTAAATTGAATGAGGCCGTGACCGCCTACCAGAGGGTAGTAGATGACTACCCGAGGTCATCTCAGGCTCCAAGTGCCCAACTGAAGATCGGGGAATTATTGCTGGCCGGGGCGAGCAAGGGGAATCGCGATAACTCCAACCTCGACCGCGCTCTCCACACTTTTGAGGACCTCCGTCAGGCTCACCCAGAATCCAAGTCAGCTGCTACAGCGGGAAATCGAATCTCAGAGATTCGAAACCGCGATATTCAGCGCACCTTTGACATTGGAGAGTTCTACTACGGGAAGGGCGAAGTGAATTCAGCAATCCTCTACTATAAGGAGGTCCTTCGTCAATCTAGCCAAGGCGAGCTTCATAACCGCGCTAAGGCCCGCCTGCAAAGCCTCGAAGGAAGCGAGTAGGAAGGCCGCCATGTTCAACCCCAAAAGGACAGCCCCAGCGCATGCCTTCCTGCCGGTTCTAGGCGCACTTACAATACTCTCTCTCGCCCATATCGGATGCAGCGGTTACCGATGGGGAGGCGCGAAACCTGAGCACCTCGCCAGGATCAACTCCGTCTGCGTTGCGGTAGTCGAGAATAGCACCCAGATCCCCCGTGCTGCAGCACTTGCCACAAATAGCATTGTTGACGCTCTTACAAGAGACGGCACCTATATGATCACGAATATTGATCGAGCGGATGCTCATCTCCGGGCCGAATTAAAGAAGATCGAGTATCTTCAAGTCCGCTCGACAAGGGAGGACGCTTTGCGATCGGAGGAGCTCGAGATGAAGGTGCACTTGAACTGGTCGTTGGCGGACACGGATAATCCAACCGCAATTCTTGCCCGTGGAAGCACCACTGGAACCACGCGATTTTTTGTGGACCCAAATTTACAGACTGCGAGGCAAAGCGCTCTTGTTGATGCAATTAAGAGAGCCACCGACAGTATGGTAGCAAGATTTACCGAAGGATTTTAGGATCCTCCGGGCTTAGGGCCTACTCCCTCCAACCAAAACTTGTTTGCTGTCCCACAAGTCCCCACGGCGAAACAGGCAGAACAATAAGAGCGGATCGTTCCTTTCTGGCCTTCCGGCCCGGTGATCACTCCTATATACCTCAACCATGCCTGATGAGCCTGCCGCTCCCTCTATCTCCTTCGTCCCAACGCCGATCGGCAATCTGGCAGATATAACCCTGCGAGGCATCGAAACTCTGAACTCGGCTGACCTGATCGCCTGCGAAGACACCCGACATTCCCGCAAGCTACTGAAACACTACGAGATCGATAAAGCCCTGACGTCTCTTCACGATCATAACGAGTCTCGAAAAATTCCGGAAATTATTGCCAAAGCGCAGAGTGGCGACCGGATTGCAGTAATTTCGGACGCTGGGACGCCTTGCCTTTCGGACCCCGGATACCGGCTAATCTGCGCGTGCATTGAAAACAGCATCTCATACGAGGTGCTTCCGGGCCCAAGCGCAGTAACCACGGCACTCGTCGCATCCGGACTCCCCCCCCTACCCTTCACCTTCGGAGGGTTTCTTCCATACAAGAAGGGAAAGCGACGGCGAGAACTCGAGGCGGCGCTCCAGCGCGGCCACACATCTCTTTACTTCGAATCCCCTCATCGACTTGTTTCAACCCTCGAAATATTATCGGAACTGGAACCTCAAGTGCACATTAGTATTCTTAAGGAATTAACTAAAAAATTTGAAAACATGTATGGAGGGCAAACCGTGAAATTGCTAGGGACCTTTACTGATCGTGAGCCACGAGGAGAATTCGTGTTGGCTATCGATCCAACAAGTCTCAGTTGATGAAACCCCCACCTACCACTCACCGCGGCGTTGCCGCCCCACGACGCACACGCCTTCCTCTCGTCCTGCTTACCAATCTTGGAGTTGCCCTCTGCCTCCTAGTTGCCGTTCCTATTATCTACAACGGCCAGCAAAAGTTCCTGCAACACTCCACAGCCGACCGCAATTACGTGGAGGCCGCAATCGGAAGTGGTGAAGCTGACTTCATTCACAACGCCTTACGCACTACCGAGGTCGCCCGAGCAATGGCCCATGACGACCATGTTGCTACTATGGCCGTCATGCAGTTAACCATTGCATTTCTGTCGGCCCTCTTCTTTTTCAACGGCCTGTACCTTTTGCGCCTCCACCGACGATCTCGGCAGGCGCCCATAGGTCCAGCCAAATGGTAAGTCCACTCCTCTCGGCATAGCCGTGGGAGACTGAGATTACTCTTGAGCCATTACTCTTGAGAAGTGGCTCAAAACGGCATGGAATCAGCTTTCTGCCTGTCCTCGTAGCCACCGGCTCCCTGAGTCTCAAATGCTTGCCTTTTCTACCTGCTGGAACAACTCCCGCCATTCGGACGGAGAAGCTATGATTGCCGAGATTCTCGAACTCGGCGTTCGTGATATCGAACTCAGTCACGGCATGACGATTGCCAAGTTGCCGGGCATCAGAAATGCGTTTAACGGAGGCGCTTTTCGGTGTTGTGGCGTTCACAATTATTTCCCCTCTCCTACCGAAGTAATGATCGACGCTCCTGATGCCTATGAATTTACTTCCCACCGCTCCTTTGATCGCGCACGTGCACTGAAGCTCACTCTAAAGTCTCTCGAGGTTGCCGCTGAGTTTAACGCCAAATATCTCGTTCTACATATGGGATCAGTGCCTCGGATGCCCCACGAGAAATGGACTGGACGACTTACTGAGATGGTCCGGGAGCAACCCGACACCGACAAGAATCATGAAAAATTTCGGAAGAAGTGCATGAAAAAACGCACCCGGGTTGGAAGACTCTACTTTCAACGCGCCCTCGAATCTCTTGAAGTTGTGGCCGAAAAAGCGGCTGAACTTAAGGTCAAACTGGCGATTGAATCACGGTCAAGGTATGAGGATGTCCCAACCGAGGATGAAATGGTCCTGCTTCAGGAGCACTTCGCAGACAATGAGTGGGTAGGGTATTGGCACGATTTCGGCCATGTCCAGCTAAAGCATAATCTTGGACTACTGGATCACGAGACGTGGCTGAAAACCATGCAACCTTACCTCATTGGATCTCATGTCCACGATGTCGTCTGGCCCGATCGCGATCACCGTGTCCCTTTCACCGGCACGCTCGATTACGACTGCCTTTTAAAGACAATCGCTCCTCAGACGCCCCATGTATGGGAGCTTTCTCCGAGACGAAAAACCGACGAAATTCGTATGGCTCTACAATGCTGGAGGGAGAAATTCCCGGAAACAACAACGTCCTGAAGCCGTCAACCCGAGGGGCCGGAAAGCATCACTGACTTCAGAGCAACCAGCCCGATGAGCCCATGCTCAACCTCTCTTCCTTAAAAGTCTCTCTCGATCAACTCGCTCATCAGGACATCTTTGTAGGAACATCGTCCTGGAAGTATCCCGGCTGGATCGGCCAGCTCTACCAATCCAGCCGCTACGAACACCGGGGAAAGTTTTCCAAGTCTCGCTTTCAAGATTCCTGCCTCGAGGAATACTCCGAAATATTTTCTACTGTGTGCGTCGACGCGTCCTACTACCGGTTTCCATCAGAGAAACACCTCGCAACTCTGGCTGAAAAAGTTCCCTCCACCTTTCGTTTCGCTCATAAGGTAACCGACTCTATTACCATCAAGAATTTTCCTGCGCTCAAAAGGCACGGTAAATTTGCCGGACTTGCCAACCCGTGCTACCTCAATTCGGACATCTTCCTGAAATCTTTTCTCTCCCCACTTGCCCCACACCGGGAGCAAACAGGCCTGATCATATTCGAATTCTCTCATTTTTACCCGAGGGATTATCGCTACGGGAGAGAGTTTGTTTCCGACTTGGACTCATTTCTCGCCACACTTCCAACTAAAGAATGGGACTTCGGCGTCGAGATACGTAACGCGTCTCTTCTTCAGAAGCCCTATTTCGACACTCTCGAGCGCCACTCCGTAGCTCACGTCTATAACCAATGGCAGCGCATGCCCGACCTCGCTGACCAGTTGAAGCTGCATTGGCCCAATCCAGAAAATTCACCCACGGGCTGCAGGTTGCTGCTGAAGCGTGGCCGGAATTACAACAGAGCCGTCGAATCCTTTGCCCCATATGACCAAACTAAGGAGGTTCAGGAGAAGGTTCGCCACGCATCGGCAAGCCTCATACGAGACCGGAAAGAAAAAGCCTCAGGCCGGAGAACCTACATTTATGCCAACAATCGACTCGAAGGAAATGCCTTAGCGACCATCGAGGCGATCCTTGCACTCGTAGATAATCAAGACCTGAGCACCCTGCCACCGGAGGCCTCTCCTTGACTCATGGTGATCGTGCCTGGAGTGCATTTAAGTCATGGAGCCCTCTTACGGCAACCATAAGCCCCAGAAGGTCATTTTTGTGATTTCAGCATCCTATTTTTCCCTTGTTTATGGAAAAAGGGCCACTTTTTAGTATTAATGTGAATAATTAAGTCCAATTTAGCCTCTTTCTCGTCTGTTTTTGGTTCGACAACGACGCTCTTTTCATGCACTTAGCCTTTCAAAGTCAATTTTCATGAAATCGAACCAAATGGATGGCGCTCAAGCGCTACTGCGGACGCTCGACGACCTTGGGGTCGAATATATTTTTGGCTACTCCGGTGGAGCAGCTCTCCCGATGTTTGACGCGCTGGAGACGGTCGAAACCAATATGAAGTTCGTTCTGGTAAGGCACGAACAGGGCGCAGTTCATATGGCGGACGGCTATGCCCGAGCGACCGGTAAACCGGCAGCCGTCCTGGTGACCTCGGGGCCAGGCGCAGGAAATACCGTCACTGGCTTGATGACAGCCCAGATGGACTCAGTTCCAATGATCGTACTGACAGGGCAGCAAGTTCTCTGGATGCTTGGCAAAGACGCTTTTCAGGAAGCTGATATTTTCAGCATCACTATGCCGGTCGTGAAGCACAACTATCTTGTGAAGGACACCAACGACCTTCCCCGAATTGCACGGGAAGCACATCATATTGCCACCACTGGTCGACCTGGACCTGTTCTTATCGATATTCCGAAGAATGTTTCTCAGGATCCATTTGATGGTGACCTCGATCCACCCGTGAATTTGCCGGGGTACGAGCCCGAGAAGTCCACGGAAATTGACGATGCTGCGATTGACGAGGCAGCTGGCCTCATTAGCCAATCTCAACGACCCGTTATTCTTGCCGGACAGGGCTGCATGATCGCGCGAGCGGGAGAAGAACTTTTCAAGTTATCACGAACTCTTGGATGCCCAGTAACAACGACGCTCTTGGGAAAAGGCGTTTTTCCGGAGACTGATGATTATTCGCTAGGGATGCTGGGAATGCACGGAACGGCTTACGCTAATAAGGCGATCGTTGAAGCGGACCTTATTCTCAACATTGGCTCTCGATTTGACGACCGTATCATAGGGCAAGCCGACAAGTTTGGAGCTAACGCCAAGATCATCCATATGGATATCGATCCCTCTGAGATGAACAAAATGATTCGCCCTGACGTTCAGGTCATCGGCGACGCAAAGGCCTCTCTGATTAAACTCAACAAGAAGGTCGAGCGCCTGGATACGGAGGATTGGTTGAAGCACCTAAACTCTTACAAGAAGAAATTCCCGCTACAATACCGCAAGCAGGGAGGGCTGCGAATGCAGCAGGTGATTGACGAACTCTATCATCTGACCAAAGGGGAAGCTATTATCTCAACTGATGTTGGCCAGCATCAGATGTGGGCAGCTCAGTTTTACAAGAATGACGCTCCCTACAAGTGGCTCTCTTCGGGAGGAGCTGGCACCATGGGCTTTGGTTTCCCTGCGGCGATCGGGGCACAGTTTGCCTGCCCTGACGACTTGGTCGTCGCTATTGTAGGTGATGGAGGATTCCAGATGACCCTCTTTGAGCTGGCTACCGCAGCTCTTCACAAACTGCCGTTAAAGATTCTGGTATTGAACAACCACTATCTGGGAATGGTCCGCCAATGGCAGGAGCTGTTCTTCGAAGATCGCAAGAGCGGCGTAGATCTTGAGGGAAATCCAGATTTTGTGAAGCTCGCAGCTGCCTACGGAATACAAGGATTTAATATAAAGCGCCCGGCAGACACAGCTAGGATACTTCAAAAAGCGCTCGATTATAACGAGGGCCCATGCCTGATTCATGCCGAATGCTGTAAAACAGATAACGTGTTTCCCATGATTCCTGCCGGTGCAGCTCTCGAAGACATGCTCACCGAGCCACCTAAGGCAAAAATGGCCAAGCCGGTGGGCTCCACCTAGGAACCGCTCACGCTCAAAATTACGCAACAATCGAATCTGGTCTCCTTCGCCCAACCCACTAAGACTCATGCCAAGGTCAATAGTTACCACTGACACCCCGACGTCAGCCAATCCCGATGAGGTCACCCATACCCTCTCTATTTTCGTAAACAACAAGGCCGGTGTTCTCATGCGGATCTGCCAGGTCTTTGCGCGGCGTGGCTATAACATTGAGTCTTTAGTCGTATCTCAGGGCCGTGATGCCCACTTCAGCCGTATGACTATCGGTCTCAAGGGAGCTCCGGAGGGCCTCGAGCAGATCGTGAAGCAGGTAACCAAGCTGATCGACGTCATGCATTGTTACGAGCACACTACTGCGGATGCTGTCGTGAAGGAGATGCTTCTAATCAAGTTTCTTGTCGGCAACGCCCAGCAACGCACGGACGCCTTACAGATAATCGAGCACTTCAATGGGAAAACTGTCGATCTGACCCCCTCCTCCATGACGGCTATGATCACGGGAGACTCTCCAAAGGTTGATGCGGCTGTTGGCATGCTGTCTCAGTTCGACATCATCGAGACCGTCCGAACTGGCAAGGTCGTCATGGCCCGGGGTGAGCACCCTACCTAAGAAACATCACCCGCCCGCGCTCATCCACCTTCACTTCTTCTACGAAGGAACCAGCCATAATTGGAGTTCCGCGCATCAATCGGGCTCTCTCTCGCGGCCCCTTGGCTGGTCACTGCTTGACGGAATTGAGAGTCTCATTGCTTTTCCCGTTCCTTTCCGGTCCCCTCGCTCCATGAGAATCCGCTCGGTAACTCTGTCCCTATTGACCCTTTGCTTTAGCGCTGAGGCCCGTGAAACGAAGGAATATGATAGCGATGTCAACTACGACGACGCCAAGACTCCTCATTATGACCTGCCTCCTCTACTTGTAACTTCTGACGGTCGAAAGATCACAACTGCTGATGAGTGGCATCATATTCGCCGACCAGAAATCCTTTCGCTCTTCAGCAATCTCATTTACGGCCGTGTTCCCAAACCATCATCCCCAGTCACTGTCGAATTTGAAGTGGCTCGCAGCGACCCGGAGTTCATGAACTCCACCGCAACACGAAAAGACATCAAGATTCATCTGAGCAATAAAATCGGAAGGATGGCAATGCACGTCGTCCTGTTCGTTCCCAACAAAGCCAGCAAACCTGTCCCCTGCTTTCTGAAGCATAGTTTTCAAAATACCGCGAGTGGTGATTTTCGAGAAGCACTTCTCAGGCCGGGTAAACTCAAAAATGGGTGGCCACTTGGGAAATTTATCGAGCAGGGTTATGCCCTGTGCGCCGTCTATCACGAAGACCTCGTCGGACATAACGAGATTAATTTTCGGAACGGAATACACAAACTTTTCTACCCAAAGGGTCAGAGTTTTCCAAAAGCTCACGAATGGGGAGTTATCTCCGCCTGTGCTTGGGGCGCCATGAGAGCCATGGACTATCTGGAGACCGATCAGGACATCGATCACACGAAAGTCGCCGTCATGGGTCATTCCAAAATGGGCAAGACCGCACTCTGGACCGCAGCGCAAGACACGCGGTTTGCGCTCGCGATCTCCGCTCAGTCCGGTTGTGCCGGAGCAGCACTATGGCGCCGGAAATCAGGAGAAACACTCAAGAAAATGGTAACCCGATTTCCCTACTGGCTTTGTCGCAACGCATGGAAATTTGTCGAACAGGAAGACGACCTGCCTGTGGATCAGCACATGCTTCTGGCGTGTATAGCCCCACGGCCCGTCTACGTTCACAGTAGCACTAATGATACGTGGGCGGATCCGCGCGGAGAGTATCTTTCTGCATATCATGCAGGTGAAGCGTATCGCCTTCTGGGGGTGAAGTCTTCTCTGAGCAGCACGGAATCTCCGGCGATCGGTCAAGCTATCATCGAAAGCCACATCGGTTACCATTTACGGGAAGGTGGCCACTCAATTGAAGCCTACGACTGGGACCGGTTCCTCGAATTTGCTAACTTCCATCTCCAACCGGCAACTCGCTAGCTCCCCTCCTTACGGAAAAGAGCTCCTTGCAGCCCAAGCCCCGGTTTTTTTACCACTTCGCACCGACCCAGTTATTCACAATCCGGAGCAAGTTCCGGCCAACCCATTACAGGAGGACAAAACGCGCTAAATCGCTACCTCTCTCTCCAAATAAACCTTGCTATTACCGAGCATTTCTCGAGGATCCGAGCGCCGAATGGACGCTATTTTGGCTTTAGAAGACGGTCGCATTTTTCGCGGCGACGGTTTTGGGTATTGTGGCACCTCGACAGGGGAAGTCTGCTTCAACACCTCTATGACCGGGTATCAGGAGGTTCTCACGGATCCAAGTTACCGGGGCCAGATCGTGACCATGACCTATCCGCTGATTGGGAATTATGGGATCACCCCGGAAGACTCGGAATCGAGTCAGGCGCACGTCAGAGGATTTGTTGTTGGAGAGCTCTGTCATACTCCATCGAATTTCAGGTCACAGCAAAGCCTCCAGGACTACCTGACAGAACAGAGAATCATTGGCATACAGGAGGTAGACACCAGAGCCCTCACCAAGCACCTCCGGTCGGCGGGAGCGATGAGGGCGTGCCTGACAACTGAACTTGGAGAGAGCGCCGCAATCGATGCCGCCGTCTCCTCGGCACCGATGACGGGTTCCGATTTTGTAAAGGAGGTGACCACCCAAAAACCTTTTGAGTGGCAGGAGGAATCTCGCCAGTGGACCATCCCTAACCCCTCTTCAAATCAGGAAGGCTACTACATGGATCTTCCTGAGCCACGACACCGGATCGTCGCATACGACTTTGGTGTGAAATACAATATCTTACGTCAACTCCGTCAGCATGGATTCGAAGTTCATGTGGTAGGAGCCTCCACAAGCGCTGCTGACGTCTTGGCACTCAATCCAGATGGCATCTTCCTCTCAAACGGACCCGGAGACCCGGACGCACTCGGTTACATTCATTCCGAAATTCAACACCTTATCGGAGAAAAACCCATTTTCGGGATCTGCCTGGGACACCAAGTACTCACCCATGCTTTTGGAGGAAAAACATTCAAGCTGAAGTTCGGTCACCGCGGAGGAAATCAACCGGTCAAGGACCTTCGCTCGGGAACCGTCTCCATTACCTCACAGAATCATGGCTTTGCAACTGATCCTGACTCCTTGCCTGGCCATGTTGAGGTCACTCATGTCAACCTCAACGACCAGACCGTCGAGGGTATCCGATCCACATCGGATCCAGTCTTCTCCGTCCAATATCACCCCGAAGCAGCTCCGGGCCCACACGATGCCTCCTACTTCTTTAAGGAGTTTGCGGATCTTATTGACGCTACAAGGTAGCATTTCAAACGACGCAGCGCCTTATTTAGTGCGGGTAACCCATAGCTGTGAAGCGACCAGCGCCTCATGAACACAATAGTTAACGGCCTCCAATGGGGTGATGAAGGAAAAGGCAAGATCGTTGACTACCTCACCGAAGACGCCGACGTCGTGGTAAGAGGACAAGGCGGCAACAATGCAGGCCATACTGTCATCGTCGGAACCAGCAAATACATCCTTCATCTCGTTCCCTCAGGAATACTTTGGGAGGGAAAGCAAAACGTTATCGGCAATGGCGTAGTCCTTGATCCGATAGGCTTAGTCAAAGAAATTGAAACCCTCGAGGATCAGGGGGTCACTATCACTCCCGAAAACCTGCTCATCTCGGACCGGGCTCATTTAGTGCTACCTTATCATTGCGACCTTGATGCCGCTCAGGAACAGGCGAGAGGAAAATTCTCCATTGGCACAACTCGTCGCGGTATCGGCCCTGCATATTCTGACAAGGCAACTCGGAATGGGCTCCGAATGGCAGACCTCCTTAACCCTGAACTGGCAAGAGACCTGATATCGGTGCGACTTGAAGACGCCAACTTCACTCTGAAACGCCATGGGATGAAGAGCCATGAGACCGCCGTTGTTATCGACTCTATTGAAGGTGCTCTTGACCGTCTCAGACCTCATGTGACGAATACTATTCCCACCTTGCATAAAGCTTGGAGAGGCGGAAAGAGCATTGTGTTTGAAGGAGCGCAGGGAACCTTCCTTGATATTGACTTTGGGACCTACCCATTCGTGACTTCTTCCAATACTACCTCTGGAGGTGCGTGCACCGGAAGCGGCCTTCCCCCAATCGCAATCGACCGTGTTATTGGTGTCTGCAAGGCTTATACCACCAGGGTCGGCGAAGGTGCCCACATCACAGAGAGCCAGGAGTTTTCAGACTATCTGCACGGCATGGGTCGGGAATTTGGAGCAACCACAGGACGAAAAAGACGGTGTGGGTGGTTGGATTGCGTGCTCCTCCGCTTTGCCTCGATGGTCAATGGGGTGACAGATCTGGCCGTGACAAATTTGGACGGATTAGATCAGCGCGACAACATTAGGATCTGCACCGCCTACGAGATCGATGGAGTTCACCACTCATTTCCTCCAGCTCAACGTGATGCATGGAATCATGCTGTTCCCGTTTATGAAACGCTTCCCGGATGGAACTCGGACACATCTGGTTGTCGGTCTTGGGATGATCTTCCACCTGAGGCACAGGCCTACCTGACAAGGCTTTCTGAATTGGCAGAGGCCCCGGTAAAGTATGTAGGTATCGGCCCTGACAGGGAGCAGACAATTCTTCTTTAGGAAATTCTCCCTTTTCCACGAGATTCCGGTAGGATCATTAGCGACGTGTGCCGCCTCATTTAAAAGCGAATATACCGGTGAGCGATACCCATATCCCACAACATGTTGCCATCATCATGGATGGAAATGGACGGTGGGCCCGGGAGAAAGGTCTTCCCCGCCGGGAGGGCCACCGGGCAGGGGCTGAATCTGTCCGCGAGGTAGTAGAGGTCTGTAAAAAGCTTGGAGTAAGTTTTCTCACTCTCTATGCGTTCTCATCCGAAAACTGGAAGCGGCCTAAGTCAGAAATCCGCGCCCTGATGGCCTTACTCAAGGAATTCCTGAGAGCTAAAACTCCAGAAATGAAAAGCCAAGGCGTCAGACTACACGCTATCGGACGCCTCGAAGATCTTCCCTCGGATTGCCAGAGGGAACTTTATTCCGCCATAGACCAGACCTCATCAAACAGTGATTTAGATCTCATACTGGCTCTTTCCTACGGATCAAGGGAGGAAATCGTAGACGCAGCCCGACAACTTGCAAGTGAGGCAGCGAATGGAATCCTTAATCCTGAGGACATCGATAGTGACTTGATGAGCCAAAAGCTTTACACGAAAAACATTCCTGATCCTGACCTATTGATCCGCACTTCGGGCGAACGACGCCTTTCCAACTTCCTCCTCTGGCAGATCAGTTATGCCGAAATCGTGATCAGTGAAAAATTCTGGCCAGACTTTCGGAAGCCTGACCTGAAGGCGGCGATCGCCGAATATGGAGAGCGTAACCGTCGATTCGGCTCGATTTAGCGTCGAATGCTTGGACAATATCCCCATGCCTCCAGGCACCATCGAGCAGACCATCCTTCTCGTAGACGAGGACTTAGATTTCCTTAACTGGGCAACTAAACACCTCGAGGCAGAGGGCTTACGAATTCTGCGATGTGACAACGGAGAGAGCGCAATCAAGGTTGTGGGCAAGACTTCGATCGACCTCGTAATAGCCGACATTCAATTACGACCTTTTGATGGCCTTGAGCTTCTTTCCCGGCTACGCGCAAAAAACACGAATGCGGTGGTCGTCCTGACAGCTGGATTCCCCTCCACCTCACAAATTATCGAGGCGACACGACGCGGCGCCCTCGACGTCCTCCGCAAGGAGTCGCTCTCATTCGAGCTTCGCCCGGTGGTCGAGGCCGCCCTTCAGAATATTGAGCAGCGGAAGCAGGCGAATGACAGCATGCCCTCCTTACCAGACGCTGAAGGCCCGGTGCCGATGATCGGGGTTTCTAGGCCCCTTCAGGAAGTTTTCAAAATCGTGGGGCGCGTATCCCAGACTGATGCCCCCGCTTTAATTACTGGTGAGAGCGGGACCGGAAAAGAGCTGGTTGCGCGAGCTCTCCACGAATACAGCCCAAGGCGTAAATCTGAAATGGTTGCAATCAATTGTGGCGCGATTCCTGAAAATCTCCTCGAGAGCGAACTCTTTGGTCATGAAAAGGGCTCTTTTACGGGAGCATTCGCTCGTCGCGCAGGCCGCTTCGAGCAGTGCGACGGGGGCACCCTGTTCCTCGATGAAATTGGAGATATGCCCGGAGCAGTACAAGTCAAACTTCTGAGAGTACTTCAAGAAGGCACATTCTCAAGAGTAGGCAGCAACGAAACCCTGAAAAGCGATGTTAGAATTGTTGCCGCCACCAACAAGGACCTTGCGGCAGAGGTTTCCAAGGGGGAGTTCAGGGAAGACCTCTACTACCGGCTCAATGTCGTTGAGATTTCGCTTCCCCCCCTTCGCGAACGCCCTGAAGACATTCCCCTCCTTGCCGAGTTCTTCTTGCAGCGTCTGGCCCTAAAGCAGGGCATGGCTCGTATGCGCCTGACGGGAGAGGCCATAGAAACTCTGCAGCAGCACCATTGGCCCGGCAACGTCCGAGAGCTTGAGAACACTATTGCCCGGGCGTGCGCGCTATGCACTACCGACCTCCTTCTCCCCGAGGATATTCCATTTGCTCGCAGCCCATTTTCTCTGCCTCAGAAGATTAGTTCTGCACTTGAAACCCTTCTACTGTCCACGCCTGAATCGGACGAGAGCCTCCTCCAGCATCTCGTTAGCGAAATATGCAGGAAGGTCTTCGATCAAAGCGGAAACAACCTGAAAGAAACCGCGCAACAGCTGGGAATCACACAAGCTGAATTACGGGAACATCTCGGAAACTGAAACGCTGCTGCGTCCCACAGGACTAGAATGACCACCTTGAATCATCCTCTGATCGCAGACCGGCTGACACACCTCCGGAGCAAGGATTCAAGCTCTCAAGAGTTTCGAACCACTCTTCATAACATTGCCACCCTGATGGTGCCGGAAGTAACCGCCAGCCTAGCAACCACCTCGTGTTTGGTAGAAACTCCCTTGGAAGAGACTGACGGCCAGCGCATCACAATGCCGATAGTCCTTTCCCCGATACTACGGGCAGGACTCGCTCTCGCTGAGGGGTTTCTCACCGCAATCCCTGATGCAACCGTCGCTCACATAGGCATACGCAGGGACCATTCTACGCTGAAACCCGAAGTATATTACCCAAATCCATCGGTGGATTTCGCTAATTCCAATACCATCGTTCTGGATCCGATGCTTGCGACAGGCGGCACCGCAATTGAGGCCATTCGAATTCTAAAGAAGCAGGGCGCGAAGCAGCTGTCCTTTGCCTGTGTCATAGCAGCCCCGGAGGGACTTGAGGCCCTACAGTCAGCACACCCGGGCCTTGCTATCACTGCCGCAGCCATAGATCGTTGTTTAGACGAAAATGGATATATCTGCCCGGGCCTTGGAGACGCCGGAGACCGATCGTTTGGAACAACGTGATCCAATCTGGCATTTGGCCTCCAACCTGCTATCGTTCCTCTGTGCTCCGTGTATTGATTCCTTTTATTGGATTAGCAGTGTTAGCTCCCTCGCTGCCCGGTCAGGAGCGTAATACCCCAGAAAAGAGCACTCTGTTCATCAAGGGGATCACGGCCCTTGGGAAGCATCTTCCCGATCTAGCGATCGCTCCTCTTGAGTCCTCATTATTGGAATTCAAGGATGATCCTCTGGCCCAGACGAGGATTAAAATCAAGCTGGCTGAGGCTCTTGTTCGAACCGGGCGGCTACAGCAACATCACAGTGCGAGAGAAGATCACGCAAATTCGGCTTTGAACTACCTGGAAGAGCCTCTCTCCCAAAAAGATCCATCGGCCACTTTCTGGTCAGCGCACGCCTATATCCTTCTGGGAAAACTCACCGAGGCCATAACACTCTTCGAACAACTGGAAGACACCGACGATAAAAAGCTTCGAGATCAAAGCTCTCTTTCGCGAGCGCATATCCTATCAGCTCTTGGCCATTCCGACCGGGCTAACGCTCTTCTGGAAAAAGTCTTTGACAAGGAGAATGAGACTCAACTGTCGAAGGATGCTGCTCTCTTGCGTGCCACGATTCTTATAGAAAATAAAAGGACATCTGAGGCAGAGAAAACGCTTGATAACATCCAACCCTCCAACCCCCAGCAGCAAGTGCATGTCAGTTACCTGCGGGCACGACTTGCCGCTCTGGACAATAAGCTGGACGCCATTGCGCCTCTGCGCAGGATTATCGAGGATCCTAATCCCATTCAACCGTTATTACGACATAGTGCTCAGGTATTTCTAGCCGAGTGCTTAAGCTCAACCGGAAAGCCGGCAGAAGCCTTCACTACCCTTGTTCACCTCATCGACACACAGCCTAGAAGCCCGCTTCTGGAGATCTCTTTCCACCGGCTTCATGGAGAGGCCTCAACCACCCCCCTCAGGAAGAGCTTAACGGAACAATTAAGCAGATGGGCTGATTTCACACCGAGTTCCCAGCCCGATCCATCCAATGTTGGAGGCGAGGTTATAATCTCGCCAGGCACCGAAACCAGAACCGGGTATGCTCTCTTCTACCACGCTATCTCTCTCGCACAGAGAAACACCAGTGACTCCAACGAAGAGGCTAAGAAGAGGCTTAGCTGGATGGTAGCGAACATGCCCCTCCATCCTTTTTGGGATCGCGCCATCCTTGAAATGGCCAAGCTTCAAATCGCCGACCGAAAGAAAGAGAATGCGATCAGTACCCTCAAAAAAATTGAAGCATCATCCGGGGCGCCCGCCATACGTCAAGAATCGGCACGCCTGCTAGCGCTGCTCTATTTCGAAGGCGAGGATTTTAACTCGGCAGCATCCGCATTCCTGCGGGCCCATCGATCCCTACCGGCAGGAGAGGGTGACATCTTAGCGGTAAATGCTGGGGTGAGTCTGCTGCGGGCGGGTGACAAGACAAGTTTCCGTGGCCTTCTTGAATCCATCGACTCTTCAGAGGCTCGGGTCACGCTTCTTCTGGAAAGAGCTCTGCATGAAGCATCTCTTGAGTCGGATAATGCTGAAGCTCTCCTTCAGGCCTTTCTCGATCGCCACCCCGACCATCGCCGAAGCTCAGAAGCTCGCCTCGCTCTACTCGAAGCAGCCGTGCGTGCTGGGCCGGCTGAAGCTCCCGCTCTGAAGAAGATAGCTGTTCAGATCGCTTCGCTTGATGCAGCTAACCTGAGTCCGAGGGAGAGATTGCGACACCTTAACCTTCACCTCACAGTCGCCGGCCTCACAAGGCACTGGGAACCAGCTATAAAGGCCTCAAAGCAATTTCTCAAAACTGATCCAGCAAGTCGGATGACACCTTTCATTCGCTTTAAAATCGCTGAGGCACACTTTCATAATGGTGACATGCTAGAGGCTCAAACCCGTTTTCAGGATATTGCCTCCTCCACTAAAAACCCTGAAATTTCTGAGACTGCCCTCTTCTATGCCGCAAGGTCAGCCCTCAAGGTTGGGGGAGAGAATTCGGACGCTGATGCTGAAGTATTTCTTAATACGATTATCGAAAAAGAGGGCTCCTTTTATAGAGATGCCAAACTCCTTCTCGCTCGAAGCCAGATCAACCGGCATCCAGAAAAGGCCCTGAATACCCTAACTAGCCTTCTCAATCCTGAGACTTCATTCCTCCTAGACGCTCACATGCTCGCCGCCGAAGCCCACCGTGAACTCGGCGAGCCCAGCAACCTTGTTGCGGCTCTTAAGATCTACGACCGCATTCTTACACGGCCCGATACGGCTTATAGCTTAAGCAACCGTCTATTCTTTCTCAAGGGTCAGATTTTCGAGGACTTGAAGAAATCACGGGAAGCGCTTGAAGCCTACTACCATGTCGTGCAGAGAGACAACCTCGCTGAGGGGAAGGCCCCCAGCGAATGGTTTTATTTTTCTCGGTGTGCTTTTGCTGCCGTCGAGCTTCTTTCCAAGGGCTCCCTGCCCCGTTGGGCAGCTTCCGTTGAAATCCTGCGGCTCGTCGAGAACAGCGCCAGCCCCTGGAAGGATGAGGCGGGGCAACGACGCCTTGAAATAGAGCTCGAACACCAGCTCTTTGACGGTGAGTGAACCTGCGTCCACAAATTCGCAGAAACACGCTCGACAGCTCAGAAATCCAGAGCAAAGTTTTGTCGCAATGCCGAAGCCAAAGCTCTTTATTCCCGGACCTGTAGACATCTCTCCCACCACCTATGAAGCGATGTGCTCCCCCATGATTGGGCATCGAGGCAAAGATTTTGAGACTCTTTACGCATCCATGCAGCCTGGCCTGCAAGAAATAGCAGGCACCAAACGGCCTGTCTTCCTCTCAACCTCATCTGCTTGGGGTGTCATGGAAGGGGCAATTCGTAACCTCGTTCAGAACAAAGTCTTAAACCTGTGTTGTGGTGCATTCTCTGACAAATGGTTCGATGTATCCCTGCGCTGTGGAAAAGAAGCCGAAAAGATTCAAGCCGAGTGGGGCCAGCCTATCGATCCTGAGCTAGTGAGAGCAAAGCTCGCAGAAGGTGGATTCGACACTGTTACTCTTGTTCACAATGAAACTTCCACCGGGGTCCTGAATCCACTTTCTGACATCGCGGCGGTTGTGAATGAATTTGACGATGTTTTGCTGGTAGTCGATACCGTCAGCTCCTTCAGCGCCCTCCCCATTCCAACTGACGAGATTGGGGTCGATGTCTTGCTCGCAGGGGTCCAGAAGGCAATGGCTCTTCCTCCTGGCCTCTCTGTCTTTGTCGTCTCTGAGAAAGCCCTGGAAAGAGCAGAGACAACCAACGACCGTGGTTATTATTTCGACTTTCTCGAATTCGAGAAAAATCATCAGAAGAACAATACGCCTTCAACTCCATCAATCAGCCTGCTTTATGCGCTCGATTCAATGGTGTCATCCATCATGGAGGAGGGGCTTGAGAACAGATTCCGGCGTCACTCCGAAACCAACGCTCAAGTACACAAATGGGTTGAGGAGAGCGGTTTCGAATTATTTGCCCCGGATGGATTCCGCTCTAAAACGCTTACTGCGGTAGAGAACAATCGCGGCATCGATGTCCCGGCATTCATCAAAGCTGTACGCGAACGTCACAACTTACTCATCAATGGCGGTTACGGGAAAATAAAAGGCAAAACATTCCGCATCAGCAATATGGGCAACGAGACTCTTTCAACGATGGACGAGCTCCTTCGCGCACTGAGCGAGGTCCTTCCTGAGTTCACCTAGGCAAAGGTCAGCAGAGAGCTCCAACCTTCTCAGCAACCGACTCCGGGAGGATTTATGAGTTCATTGCATCCTCGATCTCCTCCACCTCAATGGGGAACTTGGAGAACATATTTATATTTTTGTCCTTCCCGATCAGGATATCGTCCTCGAGACGGACACCGAGGTTTTCTTCCCTGATGTAAATTCCCGGCTCTACGGTAAACACCATTCCCTCCTTCACGGGTTCGTAGGCATTTCCGACGTCATGGACATCTAGGCCCAAGTGGTGACCGATCCCGTGCATGTAGTATTTCTTCACGAGAGGACGGTCGCGGGAGTCTTGCTTCTTAGCCTCTTCGGCATCAATGAGGCCCAGCTTGATCAACTCAATCTCCATTAAGTCGATAGTATGATCTCGCCATTCCTGCTGGGTAACCCCGGGTCGAAGAAAATCCATGGATCCACGCTGCACGGAGAGGACTGAGTTATAGACATCACGCTGACGATCGGTGAATCGACCATTCACCGGGACAGTTCGAGTCATGTCGGCATTCCAATTTGCCCACTCGGCACCAACGTCCATGAGGACCATTTCCCCATCTTCACACACGGCATTATTCTCGAGATAGTGAAGAACGCATGCATTTTTTCCCGCACCAATAATGGGTGGATAAGCAAACCCCCTTGAGCGTTTTCGAACAAACTCATGGAGATACTCAGCCTCAATCTCCCACTCTCCTACTCCTGGTTCGATAAACTCAAGAACCCGACGGAATCCGCTTTCCGTCAGGTCGATCGCCTTCTGCAACTGGACTAATTCTACTTCATCCTTAATGACCCGCAGTTGATCCATGAGCGGAGCAAGTCTCTTATAGTCATGCAAAGGGTAACGCTCTCTACACTCTTTGATAAACCGGGCATTACGCGTCTCAACTACAATCTCCGCGCGCAAGTGCTCGTTGGTGGATAAATATACTGCTTTGGCCTGAGGCATCAGGCGATGGAAGTGAGCATCAAAACTACTGACCCAATTCACTTGCTTGACCCCGGAAACTTCGGTCGCCTGCGCCTTTGTCAATTTCTCACCCTCCCAGATCGAAATCAGCTCACTTGTTTCCCTCACGAACAGCATCTCACGATCTCTCTCCTCGGCCGCATCTGGAAACAGAATAATCACTGACTCCTCCTGATCGACTCCCGAGAGATAGTACAGGTCACGATTTTGAACGAAAGGCAGCACCCCATCTGCATTGGTCGGCAGAATGTCATTGGCATGAATTATTGCCATCGCTCCGGGCTCCATCAACTCAGACAACCGCGCTCTGTTCTGCGCGAAAAGACTACTCTCAATCTGCTCGTATCTCATCTTCTCCTCTTCTACTCGGAAGCAGGCCCACTGTCTAGCCGCCTGACCAACCAAGCTTCCCTCGTAAAGTCTCGTAAAAACTATGCTGAGGGAGCCTCACAATCTTTAGTGGTGAAGACGCTCTCTCGACCCGCACTACACTCGATTTTCCTAATTGAAGAACATCTCGCCCATCGACAGTAAACAGTATCGAATCAGAATGGGGCTGAATTGCCTCTAGTTCGATCACCGAGCTATCGCCAAGAACAAGAGAGCGATCACTCAGACTGTGGGGGCATATCGGAGTGATTACCAAAACTCCTGCCTGCTCATCGATGAGCGGCCCCCCAGCAGCGAGAGAGTAGGCCGTCGAACCGGTAGGGGTCGCGACAATGAGCCCATCGGCACGATAGCGATTAAGGAGCTCTCCATTCACCCGAGCCTCCAGCGATATCAATCGCCCGGTTCCGCCGCGCATCAGCACCACTTCGTTGAGAGCCATGAACACATGGTCCTTCCCCGTTTCATCCGTCATGGAAACCTGCAACACGGCTCGCATTACAACCGCGTGCTTCCGCTTTGCTATCACAGCAGCAAACTCTTCAACGTCAGCAGCCGTGCAGGCAGTGAGGAAACCCAGTGTCCCTATATTTACGCCCGCGACAGGGACATCGCAGTTCCCCATCTTATGCACCGTATTGAGAAAAGTGCCATCCCCCCCGAGCGATATGACCATTTCCGCCCCTTCCCATGCTCGCTCGAGGCCAGGCTTCCCAATGAGTTCTCCGCTCTCCTTTTCAAGCACCGGCTCAATGCCCCTTGCAACCAGCGCATCGCAAATGCTCGTTAGCACAGGGGGGGCCTGCGCGTTTAGGGGATTGGCGACAACCGCAACTTTCACCTCCCCCCTTTAGCCTCCACCACAGGTTCTCGCAATCCTTTGAATTTTTTCCGTCATTTGCGCAATAACCCCACTTGGATAAAGTGCTAGAAGCGAACCCGCCGACAAACCGGTCAAAGCGCAGCCAGAGCCTCTGAAAAAACCATACAGAAGCAACTCAATAGGGCCGAACACGCCCCTACCCGCGCCTAATTCCTGAGCCTTTTTTCTAATGGTTCGTTCTCTAGTTTAAATTCTTCCTCAATTCTTGTCGATTTCTCTCGCACTGTGGCGGGTTTACCATTAGGTCACTCCCCGCCAACCCTGTTAGCAGGACTTGGAAGTACGGATACCCTAGTTAGTTCGTATACCCATCTACCAGCAGGATCCGGTCTACACTATAGCAACGATGAAACTCTACGTGGGCAATTTGCCCTTCTCCGCAACTGAAGACGAAATCCGCTCCCTGTTTGAAGACTTTGGAGGGACGGTTGATCTCCATATTCCCTTGGACCGCGAAACAGGCCGTCCTCGTGGCTTTGCATTTGTTACTCTTAGCAGTAAAGAGCAAGGCGAGGCCGCAATTGGCAGTCTTGACGGACAAGATATGGGCGGGAGAGCCCTCCGTATCAGCGAAGCTCAGGAACGCGCTCCCCGCGGTGGCGGTGGCGGTGGCGGCGGCGGCGGAAATTGGGGTGGCGGCGGTGGAGACCGACGTGGCGGTGGAGACCGACGCGGCGGTGGAGACCGACGTGGCGGTGGAGACCGACGCGGCGGTGGAGGTAGTCGTCGGGGCCGCAGCAAGCAAGATGGCTTTGGCGACGGATTTTAGCCGCTCTTCCAAAATAGCCCGGAGCCTCAAAGACTCCCCTTCGAACGCGATTTGGCGTTGCAAGCTTGTGCCTTGTACACGTTGATGTAGCGGTCATGGACGACGGTGCGACTGATCCCAAGCAGCTTTCTGAGCGAATTGCTCACTCGAGTGCTTGGGTGAGATCCGTTAAGGAGGAGATATCCAGAGTTCTCGTAGGCCAGCACAATCTGGTCGACCGCCTGCTCATAGGCTTGCTGTGCAACGGCCATATCCTTCTGGAGGGTATGCCGGGGCTTGCAAAAACCCTATCGGTCAAGGCGCTCGCAGGCACCTTGAACCTGGGTTTCGCGCGCCTGCAATTTACTCCCGACCTGCTTCCTGCAGACCTTGTCGGGACCATGATCTACAACCCGAATGAGCAGACCTTCGCCCCTAAGTTAGGACCCGTTTTTGCAAACGTTATCCTGGCTGACGAGATAAATCGGGCACCCGCCAAGGTTCAAAGCGCCCTTCTTGAGGCCATGCAGGAACGGCAGGTGACCCTCGGTGAAACCAGCTATCCCCTACCAACCCCATTTCTGGTTCTTGCAACTCAAAATCCGATTGATCAGGAGGGCACATACCAGCTGCCAGAAGCTCAGCTGGATCGCTTCCTCCTGAAGGTTGCGGTCAGCTATCCAGAAAAAGACGAAGAACTACTTATACTAGACCGCATGGCATCCACTGCTCCTCCCGAGGAAACCAAGCAGGTTGTAAATGCCGAATCGATACACTCTTCTAGGCGCCTCCTCGATGAGATCTATATCGATCACGCTCTCCGTGAGTATATTGTCGATATCGTCAATGCTACTCGCTACCCAGCCAAGGTGGACACCCGGCTAAAAACTCTTCTGCGCTCAGGTGCCTCGCCGCGGGCATCAATCAATCTCGCTCTTACCGCCCGCGCTCGGGCCTTCATGGATGGACGCTCATTCGTGACACCGCAGGACATTAAAATCCTCGCTCGCGACGTTCTCAGACATCGCATACTCCTTTCCTATGAAGCCGAGGCAGAAGATATGAATCCCGAAATGATCATCGAACGGATTCTGTCCAAGGTCCCAGTGCCATGATTTCCTCAACACCTTTGTTTCCCTTCCTCCAGGAGAGCGCCGATCCGTCGCGGCGTTAAACAGCATTACAACTTCCCGTCCAATGTCTGATTCTGCCGCTGTTGAGGCCACCATGAAAAAGGTGAGGCACCTCGAAATTCGCGCAAAGAAATTGGTAACGGAGACATTCGCCGGTGATTACTATTCCTCCTTCAAGGGGCAGGGCCTCGACTTCAACGAGTTCCGCGAATACCAGCACGGAGACGATGTTCGCTTCCTTGACTGGAACGTTACTGCCCGGACAGGGACTCCCTACATCAGGACTTTCCGGGAGGAGCGAGAGCTCTCAATGGTTATCGCGGTAGACGTCTCAGGCTCCACTCACTTCGGCAGCCGAGACCTAAGTAAGATCGAGCTTGCTGCTGAGCTGGCAGCTGTTCTGGGCTTCAGCGCTCACAAAAACGGAGATAAGACCGGGCTTCTCCTGTTTGCCAGTGAACCTGTTCTTTATCTTCCTCCTGCAAAAGGCAGCAAACAGATCTTACGAAGCATAAGGGAGATTCTTACCTCGAAGCCACACACTCCCACGACGAACCTCCCGGCAGCCTGTAAGTTTCTTGTCCGCTCAGTTCGTCGCAGAGCTCTGGTATTCCTCATCTCTGATTTTATGGATACTGATCTGGGCCAGCCTCTGGCCACGCTTGCTCACAAACACGAGACGATCGCCCTTCACTTGAGCGACCCCTTGGAAAAGGAACTTCCTGCGGTAGGGAAAGTTAATTTCCGTGGAAGTGAAACCGGACATCTTACAATGGTGAACACCTCCAACTCTAACGTTAGAATGGCCTACATGAAACTATCACGCCGCTATCGGGAGGGCATGCGTCGCCAATTTCGCCGGTATGGGATAGACCATGTCAGTCTTTCCACAACGGAGAACTATCTTCCCTCTTTGCAGCACCTGCTAAAGACGCGGGCTCCTGCCGCTTCATGAATTACGGCTTCTCTAGCCATCACCTGCTTCCCTTCCCTACCCTTTCCGAGCCTTCCAAACTCAATACATGGCAAAAGACCGTGACCGCACTCCATGACATCCCCGACCCTGACAATCTGCTTCCGGGCATCAGGATCGCGTGGTGGATCTGGGCATTTACGACGATTGTGATCATCGCTCTTGCGTGGCTGATAAAAACCAAACGCAAACAGGATTCACGAGTCAGCCATGTCCATGATAATTCCTATCAGTCGTGCAGGGAGGAATTAATTGTATTTAGAGAACAGCTGACGGGTTTACCTTTAGCTGACGTTGCAACTCGTTGCTCTCTTACTCTGCGCGCCTATATGCGCATTCATATCGATGACCGGGCACTGTATGAGACGCATGACGAATTTCTCCTTCGCCCTGAAGCTCTTGAACATCTGCCCAGAGGAGCACGGGACAAACTCGCACCCTTTCTCTCAAAACTCGCGCTCTGTAAATACGGACCAAGCAAAGCAAACCAAGCCGCGAGTGAGGAAATCATCGAAGAGTCCCTTCAGATCCTGCAAGGACTGGAATCTACCAGAAAACATGACATTGTATGAACGCGTTTCTCGAGCACTTCGGCTTTGAGGACCCGTGGTGGCTTCTCTCTCTGTTATTTGTCCCGCCCCTTTACTTTCTCAGGAATGTTCCGGGCGCAGATTCAGGGTTCAGCTTTTCCTCTCTGGGGATTCTCTCCTCCATCGGCAAACGTGTTCGATCCCGCCATGGCGCCTTTACACCGGCCCTGCTTACTTTCACGGTTGTCTGTTGTTGCATCGCTATGGCACGCCCCCAATGGCGAAATATCCGCGTGGATCGATCAGCCAGCGGCATTGATATTATAATTGCTCTCGATGTCTCAGAATCCATGAAGACCGAGGATTACTTCGAAAAAAATTCGACAGGCACGTTCCGCCAGAAGAAGCAGCGGATCCAAGCTGCAAAGGAAGTGATCAGGCAATTTATCCAACGTCGCGAGGAAGACCGGATTGGCCTGATTGCTTTTGGGGCCAAGCCCTACTCGGTCTGCCCTCTGACCCTCGACCATGGATGGCTTTCGGAAAGACTCGAAGAACTTCGGATTGGAGACATAGATTCCAATGGGACAGCTATAGGATCTGCAGTCGCTGCCTCGACCACTCGACTTGATTCTCGAAAGTCTAAGAGTAAAATTGTTCTTCTGGTGACGGATGGGGAGAGCAACTCAGGACCACTTTCCCCCATTCAGGCAGCAGATGCTGCAGCCTCTCTGAAGACCCGGATCTACACCGTGGCGATCGGAGCCGAAAACCGAGACCGCTCCGGGAACGACCCCATCCAGACCCGGGAAGAATTTGATACTAAAACTCTCAAAGAAATCGCCACAACTAGCGGAGGGCAGTTCTTTCAAGCTTATGACATGAGTCTTTTACGCAGAACCTTCTCAGACATCGATTCTTTGGAGAAATCCGAAGCAAAGAAAGCCTCTATCATTGATTCCAAAGAGCTCTATCCTTGGTTACTCGGAGCGTCAGTAACCTTAGCCCTTCTCTCCGTAGGATCCCTCGCCCTCACCCGTCCCATCCTGTCGTAATCCTGTGAGATTCATCTTTCCAGAGTATCTACTTCTTCTCTTGGCGCTTCCTCTGTTTATCTTAGGAGCA
>Ga0160423_10000773_pt1 | contig 26603 bp, 27 predicted proteins | sample CRUFie14St8metaG_FD_108191 | JGI IMG/M metagenome (GOLD analysis project Ga0160423, IMG submission 108191) | Marine microbial communities from the Costa Rica Dome - CRUD Field 142mm St8 metaG | ecosystem: Environmental > Aquatic > Marine > Oceanic > Photic zone | place: Costa Rica: the Eastern...
CTGGGGAACTCGCTGAACTTTGTCAGGCTGTGCCTGCTGAGCAATTTCGCAACGATCTATCGTCTTCGGCGATACGTGCCGAGCAAAGATCTGAACGGTAGCACCCTAGGGCGCGGTTATTGGTAAGTTGTATTCTGAGCGGTAGCGCCCTTGGGCGCGGCTATTGGTAAGTTGTATTGGGAACGATTTTCTTCCATTTACCCTTGCGAAAACGCCAAATTAGCAGGGTGCCTTTTAAAACATAGTCGCCGACCAAGGCAGCGTAGACCCAAAATACCGCGAGCTGCAGATACACCGCGAGGGCGGCAAGGCCACAGCGCATAACGAGCAAACCCAGCACTGTTGCTATAAGCGGAAATCGAGTATCGCCAGCACCCCGCAGCGATCCACCAATAGCGAATTCCACGGCTAGCAGGGGCATCATCGCTCCAAGCAAATATATAAATTGCACCGTATATTCGATGGTCTTGGCATCATCGCCAATAAAGTAAGCAGCCAATTGTTGGGCGAACACCACGATCAACAAGCCAAGGCCACCCATGGACGCCACTGCCAGCCACATTGAGCGCCAGCCACTGCGACTTGCCGCGTCGGGGTCTTTCGCCCCCAAATGCTGGCCGACCAACGTTGACCCAGCGATGGAAAACCCAAAGCCTACCGTCATACACACGGCGAGTATGTTGACGCCAATGTTGTAAGCCGCAAATGCCTCAGTGCCGTAGGCATTGCCAATTAGCATCAGAAAGATAAAGAAGCCTAATTGAAAGACTCCTTGTTCTAACGCTGCCGGATACCCGATATCTAACAACGCGCGCAGCCTAGCGCGCCGCCACCAGCCGCCCGAAACATGGCGCACACGGAACTTTTGGCGCACCCATAAGGCCAACAACACAGCTGAACCAAAGCTGAAAGAAATGCCTGCAGCAATCGCCGCACCAGCGACACCCATGGCCGGCAGGCCCCAAAAGCCAAAAATAAATACATACAACAACGGCAGATTGAGCAAATTCACACCACCGCTAATCCATAGGGGCGACCACGCATCACCCGATGCTCTAAGGGCCGCACTCAATACAAACATCGCGGCGAATGCCAAATTAAAGATCGACAGCCAGCGAATATTTTGCGCGGCAAGGTCCAAGGTAACCGGATCCAGACCAAATACCGACGCCACAGGCGACGCCAAAAAAAAACCCAAAAAAGCGATCGCGAAGGAAAAAACCGCCGCTAACACCAAGGAGGCCATGGTTACGCGGCTGGCCTCGTCGTAATCCCCAGCACCCCATGCGCGGGCCACTAGGGCTGTGGTACCAGCACTAATCGCCATCAAAATAGCCTGCATGGCAAAAAAGATTCTTTGTCCAGCACCCAGCGCGGCAAGGGCCTGAGCACCCAACTCGCCGACGAATTTAGTCTGTACCATCCCCACGATGGTATAGCTGAGATTGCCTAGGATAGACGGCAATGCCAATTGCCAGATCGACGGTCGGGCCATGGCCGAAGCGTCGAGGGAAGAATCGGTGACATCTGCAGAGCTGCTGGGATTTTGTTTTTGTTCTTGTGATGTCACAGCGTTGCCAAGCAAAATACGGACGACAGTTTACTACTAACCCACGCTGCTGTCGGCATGAAGATCCTGGGGCTGCACCGCGACTATTGCTTCAATAGCCAACTCTTCGGACAATACCGGCAGATTTACAGGGGGACGATATGGATCTTGGAAAGTTAGGCGTTTGGTATTTTTTTGACGGTATTGGCACTGAGCAGGCTACTGCGGCTGCACAACGGATCGAATCGATGGGCTACGGCACACTGTGGCTACCGGAGACCGTAGGTAAGGACCCGCTTACCACCGCAAGCTGGTTTTTAGCCAATACCAAAACTCTGAATCTCGCCACCGGTATCGTAAATATCTACAACCGCGAACCCGGCGTTATGCTGGCCGCGCAGCGCACTCTAGCCGAGCAATCATCAGGGCGTTTTGCACTGGCTATGGGGGTTTCTCACAAACCCCTCGTTGAAGGAGTTCGTGGGTTGGAATACGGACCGCCCGTCGCGACGATGCGCAGCTATCTAGAAAAAATGAGCGCGTCCATCTTCAACGGACCGGCCCCAGCCGACACCCCAATCACGCTGATCGCCGCACTTGGGCCGAAAATGTTGGAACTGGCCAGAGAGCAGACCGATGGTGCACATCCCTACTTCACGTCGCCAGAGCACACCGCAATGGCACGAGGGATACTCGGCCAGGGACCAAAATTATGCGTGGAGCAAAAAGTTATTCTCGAAACCGACGCCAGCAAAGCCCGTGAGTTGGCTCGCCCGGTGGCGAAGATCTATCAAAAACTGCCGAATTATCGCAACAATTGGTTGCGCATGGGTATGACCGAGCAAGATATAGACGATCTGAGTGATCGGTTCATCGACGCGACTTTTGCTTGGGGCAGCGCCGACGCCATAAAAGCTCGGGTGCAAGAGCATATCGACGCTGGCGCCGATCATGTATGCGTCCAACCAGTTAATCCTAATGGTCAGTTTGGCGACCTACATTGGGACTGCTTGGAGGCGATTACAGGCTGAGGCCCGAGGCACTGGGATCGGGCGCTATGCGCCCGATCGCCTTGTTCCAGATTCACCCCAGTAGGTTGGTTGTCCGTGATAACGCCTGTTCAGCGCCGTAGACCAGTTCGTCGAAAATTTCTTTCGCTGGCCTGACAGCCTTGATCATACCGATACCCTGACCTGCAAACCCCGGGTTAATGTCCCCTCGGCCATCACGATTAGCCGCCGCCATCACCGGCCCCGAGACCATACCCTGATAGGGCATTGGTAAAGGATCGACATCCTCGCGCACCCAATGCTCGGTCCACTTTGAGCGAATTATGCGCGCAGGCTTGCCAGTTACAGTACGCGATACCGAAGTGCCTTCTTCAGTGGAATCAACAATGGCCTGTTTTTGAAAATCAAAGATATTTGCTTCTTCTGATGCCAAAAATGCCGAACCGACCCATACTCCTTCCGCGCCAAGCATGAGTGCCGCAGCCACTCCGCGGCCATCAGTAATACCACCAGCGCCAAGCACCGGCGTATCGCCAACTGCATCAACAACTTGGGGTATCAACGCCATGGTCCCCACTGGAGAGTTATGACCTCCACCGTCATGTCCTTGGGCAACAATGATATCTAGACCCGATGACTTAACTTGAATCGCGTGGCGCACGGCACCAACAACGGCCATGACCTTTGTGCCATTAGCCCGCAATTCGGTCATCCACGGTCCTGGATTACCCAATCCTGAGGCATACACAGGTACCCGCTCCTGAATGATGACCTCCATCTGGGCCTCAAAAAATTCCGCAGTAAAGAGCGGCGGACCGTCGCGCTCTACCCGCTCTTCTGGGTCAACCTTTACTGGGTCAAGGCCCTCCTTGGCCATAAACTCAGCCGCAAAATCTTTGCGTTCTGGCAACAGGTCAGCCGGTGTTGGCCCCTCCATTTCGTCATAGTTTGCACGCCGCACGGATGCTGGTAATAACGTATCAACCCCGAACGGTTTGTCTGTTAGTTCACGGGTTTCGCGAATCCATTGGCGCAATTGTTCGGGACCACACCCTGCTGCACCGAGAACACCAAGACCACCCGCATTCGAAACCGCCGCCGCTAACGCTGGGCAACTTGCGCCGCCCATACCCGCTAAGACGATGGGTTTTTCGATTTCCAAGATTTCACATACGCGACTGTTTAGATTCATTACATCCCTCCGAATACTCCAAAACCACTACGGAAATACAATAACGGCGAAGCATCCCCGTTGACTAGACTAAAATCTTTGACCTCACCAACCGCAATGAAGTGGTCGCCGGCCTCATGTTCGGCGTGCAGCAAACATTCCACGTAGGCGAGGCTACCCGCTATGATGGGGGCGCCGGTAATGCCCCTGCGCCACTCTATATCTGCGAATTTATCCGCTCCCGATTGCGCCATGGCCTGACAAATCGCCATTTGCTCAGCAGCCAAGACATTGATGCAGAAGCCCCCTGCCGCGCGAATCCGTGGCCAACTCGAGGACGACTTGCCCGGACATACCGCAACCAGCGGCGGTTCAAGAGATAACGACACGAAAGACTGTGCAGTGAAACCCACTGGCGCACCGTCGCTAAGGCCCGTTACAACGGTAACGCCGGTGCAAAAGTTCGCCATGGCCTGTCGGAAATTGGCACTATCAAACTCATTGGCCGTCAGCTCTGTCATCGCACATCCTTGTTTTTTAATTTTTCTCTGTTCGAGGACTATAACTCAGGTAACTGCAACTCAGGACGTTTGTTGGCACCGCTCAGTCGATAGTACCTTGCAATTTCGCAACACAGTCGCACTATGAGCATTCAGTGAGCACGCTCAGGTAACCCCTATGGAACTGATCATCCTACTCATCGTCGTTGCGGTATTGGCCTTTTGGGTCGTATCCATCTACAACAAGTTGGTAGCACTAAAGAACCGTCATGAAAACGGTTTTTCACAGATTGAAGTGCAACTGAAACGTCGTTACGACCTGATCCCAAATCTGGTCGAGACCGCCAAAGCCTATATGGCCCACGAGCGCGAAACCCTGGAAGCGGTGATCGCAGCCCGCAATCAGGCAATGGCTGGTTTAGAGGCGGCGGCGGGCAACCCCGGTGACGGTGCTGCAATGAAAGAATTAGCTGGTGCTGAGGGTATCCTTTCCAACGCCATGGGCCGCCTAAACGTGGTCATGGAGGCTTACCCAGACCTTAAAGCCAATACCAACATGATGCAGTTGACCGAAGAACTAACAACCACCGAAAACAAAGTGGCATTCTCCCGCCAAGCCTTTAACGATCAGGTCACCGAGTACAACACCTATCGCGCTTCATTTCCGCCAATACTATTCGCTAGCATGTTCGGTCATCCGACCGATGCAGAACTGCTGGAATTTGAGGACTCGGCAGAAATTCAAGCTGCACCCAAGGTATCTTTTTAATAACGCATGAATTTTTTTCAGGCTCAGGATCAGGCTCGGGGTAAAACCCGACTCCTGATCTTTTTATTCGTCGCCGCGGTGGTGTCATTGGTGGCGCTGACCAATCTGCTGGTAGCGGTAAGCATGGGTTTCGGACTCGGCCCGGACGCAGTAGCCGCACAGCCACCAGAGCTTTGGCTGTTAATCAGCGCCAGTGTGGTCGGCGTGATTGCGGTGGCTAGCCTATTCAAGTTTCTGACCCTGCGCGGTGGCGGCAGGGTAATTGCAGAATCCCTAGGTGGCCAGCCCATTCACCAAAACACCCAAAACCCTCAGCAACGCCAACTGCTAAACGTGGTTGAAGAAATGGCGATCGCTGCGGGGCTGCCGGTGCCGCCTGTTTACTTGATTCCAGAACCGAGCATTAATGCGTTTGCGGCTGGCTACAGCCAAGACGATGCGGTCATAGGCATTAACCAAGGCACACTGGATTTACTCAACCGAGACGAGCTGCAGGGCGTGGTCGCCCACGAGTTCAGCCATATTTTACATGGCGATATGCGCATCAACATTCGACTCATCGCCTTACTCAGCGGCATTCTTTTTATTGGCATGATCGGCTATGGCTTGTTGCGGGGCTCTGCGTTCAGCCGCAGCAAAGATCGAGGCCAGCAAGTGGTATTCGCCCTAGGTCTTATTATTGTTGGTTATGGCGGCACTTTCTTCGGCAATCTAATAAAAGCTGCCGTGAGTCGCCAACGGGAATTCCTTGCCGACGCCTCCGCTGTGCAATTCACCCGCTCAAATGAGGGAATTGCTAACGCGTTGAAAAAAATAGGCGGCCACGCGACCGGCTCAGAGATTCAAGCTAAAGCTGCGGAGGAGTCGAGCCATATGTTCTTTGGCAGCATCAAATCTTTTAGCCGCTTTATGGCCACCCACCCCCCGCTGGAGGATCGAATAAAGGCGCTGCAACCTCAGTGGCAAGGTGCTCTAAGCGAGAACAGCAGTAGTGCCGCTGTTGCCGGCACTGCTGGTTTTGCTGCAACACCTCCAGCCGCTGCGACCAGCGCAGATCAAGTTGTAAGTCAGATTGGTCAGGGGCAGATCGAAACCGCCGCCACCTTGCTGCGCAGCTGCGACACAACTCTGGCCAGCGCCGCGCATGATCCTTACGAAGCTCGCGGGCTCATTTACGCCATGCTGATTGATCCGAATCCAGAGATCGCCCAAGCACAATTAGATAAAGTTCATGCTCAAGCAGAACCGGGGGTTCCGGCCTATACAGTGCAATTGCTGCCCTTGGTAAGAGCAAGTAGTCCCAGCCAACTATTACTGCTTTTGGAAATGGCAATGCCAACCCTCAAGGAGTTGTCATTTCCCCAGTACAAACGTTTCAGCAGCAACGCTGCAGAACTCATTGTTTTTGACCAACAAGTGGACACATTCGAGTGGGTACTGCATCGCGTCATGACCAAGGAATTGTATGCGCATTTTGAACGCCCCCACCGCAGCGTCGGTCGCATCGGTTCATTTCGCAAACTGCAAAACGAAGCGCAAAGTTTATTGTCCGTAATTGCCCATCGAGGACCCTCGGCGGAACAAAGTTATGCCGCCGGCGCCGCATTATTAAATCTAGCACGACCTCTTTCGTCATTAGCCGACTTCGACTACGAACATCTGAATCAGGCCTTGGGGGAATTACGTAATTTAAAACCTCTGCAGAAACAGCAACTGCTTGAGGCCTGCGCTGCTGTTGCCCTGGCTGATGGACAGATGCACTCAGAGCAATACGCGCTCTTGCATGGCATCGCGGCCACCCTAGACTGCCCGTTGCCACTAACTAACGAGCAGTACGACACACCATGACTAAGGATGACATTTTCGCAACCAAGCAGAGTCAGATAGTCGACTTCGTCTTCGACGAACAGGTGGTTGCTGTGTTTCCAGACATGATTCGTCGTTCTGTGCCCGGTTACGAAACCGTCATTCCGATGACTGGCCTGATGGCTGCGCGGCATCTAAATGACGGCGACTGTGCCTATGACCTAGGCTGTTCTTTGGGCGCTACTAGCCTGGCGATCTTGCAGCAAACGTCACTGCCTAACATCACTGTCATCGGCGTTGATAACGCGCCCGCCATGATCGAGCAGGCCCAGGTACAGCTGACCGACCCCCGAGCACGTTTCGAGTGTGCCGACCTTACTGAATTTGCAGTCACCGATGCCAAAGTAGTGGTGCTTAATTTTGTCATGCAATTTTTGGCGCCCGCAGCACGCCTACCACTATTAAAGCGACTGCGCTCGCAAATACGCAGTGATGGCTTATTGATCGTGTCAGAAAAAACTCACCAACCTGACCCTCATCTACAGGAATTCTACGACTCGACGCATTTGGCCTGGAAACGCGCCAATGGATACAGCGCCACAGAGGTCAGCCAAAAACGTCAATCCTTAGAGAATGTGATGCGCGTAGACAGCGAAGAAATACACCAACAGCGCTTTGCTGAGGCGGGCTTTGCACAAACGCAAGTTTGGTTTAGGTGCATGAATTGGGCCTCTTTCGTTGCCAAGCCAGAGTAACCCTGAACCAATGGTAGATCTTTACGCGTTACCTGCTGAGCTTCCCGGTTGGCCATTGCACCTGATTAAAGAGCGATTCAATCCCAGTTATCACGGTGACTTTGAGCGCTGGCGCAACGCCGCGGAATCGCTGCCTAAAACGAACACTGAGCACCGTGTATACGACGACACAGTTAGCGCAGGAATGGCCTGCGATCAGGAAACGCTGGGCGCTATGGAGGTGTCACTTAAGCAGTTGCACCCGTGGCGCAAGGGGCCATTTCGCTTCGGTGATTTACATATCAATACAGAATGGCGCTCGGACTGGAAGTGGCAGAGGATGCGCCAAGCTCTGGGTGATCTCAGCGGCCAAAGAGTGCTCGATATTGGTTGCGGCAATGGCTACTTCGGTTGGCGCGCCCTGCAAGCGGGTGCGCGTGAAGTAATCGGCATCGACCCGAGTATTCTTTTTTGTATTCAGCATTACGCCATCCAGAAATTCTTCAACGACAAGAGAAACTGGGTGCTACCGATCAAGGTGGAGGAACTGCCAACCTCAGTGCAGTTCGACCTTACTCTTAGCATGGGTGTGCTCTACCACCGCCGCGACCCACTGCGGCATGTGCAACAACTCTTCGATCTCACGGCCATAGGCGGCCGGGGTGTATTAGAGACGCTCGTGGTTACAGATGCAGAATCCCTTTACCCCGCAGGCCGCTATGCACGAATGAGCAATGTCTGGTGCGTGCCCAGTAACGACCAAGTCGTTCAATGGATGCAGCAGGTCGGCTTCGACCAAGTTCAGGTTGTAGATGTCACCACCACTACCGTGGACGAGCAACGCAGTACTGAGTGGATGCACTTTGGTTCATTATCTGGCTGCTTAGACGATCAGGACCCCTCACGAACAATAGAAGGCCACCCGGCACCGGTGCGCGCAATCTTTATGGGCCTGCGCTCCAGCTAGTTAAGCTTTGCTTCTCTGGCACCTAGAAGGTATTTTCAGAACTCCTAGAATCATTACAGCATCATGTTTGGAATTCTCCCATTTCAGTTTCGCTTTCGCGGCAGGGTCCGACTGATTCTCGATATTTATTATTGCTTCATCGAGAGCGCTGCCGAGCAAACCGGGGGCGTTGCGCTGCACCCCACCCAAATAGCACGGGCAACGGGCATCAGCTTCACTGAAGTCGCCAAGCGCTTAGACGCAACCCCTGAGCTATTCGTGCGCCTGCCCAAACGGGATGGGGTAACCCGATACCGCGTCACGTCCAGCGCCAGCGCTCGCAGCGATGCAGAGATTGAAGCGCTATTGCATAAGGCTGAACGCAGAGAGTCGATGCTGTTTTACGCGATCGCCTTTATGGTATTGGCGATGCTAGCGATCGTTGTTTTAACCATCGTCCCGAATCTTTAGGAGCGAAGATATGCCTGAATCGTTAACAGCAGATTTAATTGAGCTACGCGATACATGCCAAGCCTTCGCCGCAACTCACCTTGTGGGATCAGACAGCAGTACTGAGACCCGCGCGCAGATTCGCAGTGCAGCAAAATCCGCCGGACTATTCGGGCTTACCCAGCCCACCCAGCAAGACAACGTGCCAACTCAATTGGCACTATGCGTCGCTCGAGAGACCCTCGCTGCCGCCAATCCGAACAATATGGACAGCGTTTTTGGCCCTAGCGCAGGGGTTCTAGGCGGAGTCACTGGCGCTTTGGCCCATAGTCATTTGGAGCCGCTCTTAGCTGGCGACAAGCGCGCTAGTTTCGGTTTTACCGAACCCGACAATGTGCAGCCTACCCACGGCCAAATTACTGGCGAGCAGCTTATCGTTAATGGCCAAAAATCCTATGTCACCGGAGGCGCTGATGCGGACTTCATCAACTGCTTAGTGCACATCGAAGAACGCGGTCCATCTATGGTGGTCATCGACACAAACATAGACGGCGTGATCTTAGAGAAGAAATTTGTATCGCTGGATGGTTCGCATCATGCTGCGTTCCGCTTCGAAAACGTAACCGTGCCAAGCCATCACATTATTGGCGAGCCAGGCCAAGGCTTACCAAAAGCCATGCGCCAAATCGGCGATACGCGTTTGTTATTCGCCGCTCAGGCCAGCGGCTATATGCTGTGGACCCTTGAATTACTCAAAGCACACCTGACCAGCGCAGACAAAAGTGGCAAGGCCAGGGGCAATAAAGATGTGGTGCGCTGGCATTATGCCAACCTGCGTATCAAAGCCTTTGCCGCCCGCAGTATGCTATACCGGACAGCGCGACTAGCCGATCACGGCGAAAATATCGTCAATGAGGCTATGGCCTGCAAAGTCTTTGCGACCGAAACAATTGGTGAGATGGTCGATACCGCCATTCAATTAGTTGGCGGGGTGGCGCTGGTGGAAGACCATCCGTTAGCGATCTTATATCGTAAAGTGCGAGGCTGGCGCTTGGCCGAGGGGGCCAGCGACGTGTTGCGTCTGAACATCGGGCGCGGCATTCTGGAGCTGGATAAGGGCAGAATTTAGTTCCGCCCGAAGATCCGGAAATACGCAGCCCAGAAAACTTGATCTGCAGCCATTGCACTGACGAGAAGCAGACTATGAATACCCTTGCATCAAAAATAATCCGCGCCACGCCCGCCTTATCGGTATTGTTGTTGAGTGGATGCGCCTTCGTATCGCTCACTGATGCCGGCGCCAATGTGCGCCAAAGCACAGCCGAGGAGGTAAGCCAATGCAAATTGGTCGCCACAATTTCCAGCCAAACCAAGGACACTGTTGTAATCGATCGCAACTCCGGCAAAGTGCGCGAAGAACTCATTGTGCTAGCACGCAACCGCGCGGCTGAAATCGGTGCTAACGCGATCGTTCCGGTTGCCGAACAAAGCAACGGTAGCCAAGATTTCAGCGCCTATAGCTGTCCATAAGAACCTTTTTCAGGGCCACTATGGTTCGCCCTTGAGTCCGAAGCGTTCTCGATTAGCCGCCTTACCCGCGGCTGATTTTCTGATCAGCACGTAGACTGAGCCGACCCCGCCGTGGTTACGCTGCGCCGAGCAATAGGCGATGACATCCGGGTGATCTATTAGCCAGCGCGCCACATAGCTTTTTAGTCGCCCCGGTGTGGCGCTGCGTTCACCCTTACCGTGGCTGATCAAGACGCAGCGCCAGTTTTTGACGCGCACTTGTTGGAATAACTTAAACACCGCCTGCTGCGCTTCTTTAACGGTTTTCTGATGCAGATCTAGCTCATATTCCAAAGCATAACCACCGCGCCGTAGCTTGCTGAATACCGCGTGTTGTACCCCGTCTTGCTTCCATTCGAGCATCTCTAGGGGTTGCCGAGCTTCTACTTCAGACAGCGTTAAGAAATTTTGCTCCGACACATCTTCGGCAAACGCCTCGGCGGCGCGACGCCGCTGCAACTGTTCGGCACTGGCGCCCTGCCAGCTCTTGCGAGTGTCGGTGCGCGGGTTAACCAGAGGCGTAACGTCCTGCATTTGCGCCGCAAATAGATCTTTGTCGTCCTCTGAGTTCACTGCCTATTCCATGCGCTCGACGGCGATGCTGGGCAATCGCTCTGAGCGGGTGCCAGGTATGGGTAGGTTATCTTCCGCGTGGTAGGTGAAAACCGGGGACAATTTCACCTGTTGGCTTTGGTTCTGCCCCGCCGCATGAAACAACCGGCAGTGGAATAACAGTAAATCCCCCGCCTTCAAGTTCACCACCTGCGCACTCTCAATCAGCGGCCTGTTGGCCGCCAATTCGGGGCGCAAAAACAGAGCGCTGTCTAATCGGCCTCGATCAATACTCTGTTTATGACTGGATGGAATGACTTGCAGGGCACCGTTGGAAGCATCCTCGTCGCCCAGCGCAAACCAAGCAGATATCAGCTCTGGCCGATCGAATGACCAGTAGCGGATATCTTGATGCCAGAGCGTCGCACTACTGTACCCAGGGTGTTTGGTCATGACGCAGTTGTGGTGACACTGGGACAGCATAGGCCTTGCGCAATCGAGTAAAACCCTAAGCCAGGCATCCAGTAACGGATGCTGAGCCAAAGATTTTAAGCTGTCGTTACGCGCATAGGCGTGCAGCAGACGACGCGGGGTGTCGCCACCACTGACATCGCGATTAGCCGGAGCGCCGGGATAACCCACGTCGGCCTCAAATTCCGCAGGCCCGACTAACGGATCTAGATCCGTTTGCACCGCTTGGCGCAGCTGCCCGCATTCTTGGGCAGACAAAATACCGGGCAGCACCACGAATCCCGCGCTCTGGAATTGTTCGACTTGGTCTCGCTCCGGAGTATGAGTGCTCATCAAAACACCTTTAACCGCCTAGATGCATTTCAGTTTCTACCAAAGAGTCGCCATTAACCGTCACCTTCAAAACGCCGGTGGAAGCCCAATAACGAGCTTCAATGTAATGATGCTCTTCCCATTCCAATTCCACATTAGTCCACACGTATTGCGGTTCGCTCGCGCCAGGGTCACGGCGTTTGCGCAGGCAATTGTCTAAATACAACTCGATCGCGCCGTCATCGGTAAGCTTCAGCTCAAAAGATTTATGCCGGTGTTGAAACTGCAACGTCTGAGACAAGGACAACTCCTTAATGATCGCCAGGTTGGATGGCCTACCATTGTAGGGATACAGCTACGGCGGCAGCAATAACAACAACAGGTTTAGTGCCCGCATTAAACCCTCTATGATGGTTCACGCCACCGCTAATTAGGGAGAATCAGATGTTAGACGCAGATTCGACCAAGAACATAGAAGCGCCACGCTTTGCCAAGGTATTGAAGGGGCGCGAAGTTATTGCCCTGTCCTTCGGTGCCATGATTGGCTGGAGTTGGGTACTGATGACCGGCGTATGGCTGAATGAGGCCGGAACTCTGGGTACGGTCATCGCCTTCAGCGTTGGTGGACTCGCCATTGCGCTCATCGGGCTGACCTATAGCGAATTGGCCTCAGCGATGCCTCGCGCTGGCGGCGAGCACATTTATACCCGTCGAGCCTTGGGCAACCATTGGTCATTCGCCTGCACCTGGGCGCTGCTATTTTCTTACGTCAATGTCTGCCTCTTTGAAGCGGTAGCGCTGCCCACTGCAGTGAGTTACCTGTGGCCTGACATCAGTCTCGGGACCCTGTGGAATGTCTTGGGTAGTGACGTCGACATCGGCTTCGTGATTATCGGTTCTGGCGCGGCGGCAGTGGTTACCTGGGTCAACTATTTGGGGATTCGCACCGCTGCACTCGCCCAAACCATCGTCACAGGATTAATCATTTGTGCCGGCCTACTGCTGTTTTCTGGTGCTGCATTTAATGGCCAGGTGGCCAATGCTGAACCATGGCTAGCAACACCAGCCAGCGGCGTATTGGCCGTACTGATCATGGTACCGGCGATGTTGGTAGGTTTTGATGTGATTCCGCAATCCGCTGAAGAGATCGATCTACCGCCCCAACAAGTCGGCAAATTATTGGTGATTTCGGTGTTCTGTGCGGTGGCATGGTACGTACTCATCACACTATCCGTGGGACTGGGTTTAACTGCGCAACAACAAGCCGACAGCACTATGGCGACTGCTGACGCCGCCAGCGCGCTGTGGAGCAACTTTGGCGGCGGCAACTGGGCTGGGGCCTTCTTGGTACTGGGCGGCATCGGCGGCATTCTCACAAGTTGGAACGCGTTTATTGTCGGTGCCTCACGAGTGCTGTTCGCACTGGCTGAATCGGGCCACGTACCAGCTGCATTTATGCGTTTACATCCCAAGTACAAAACACCCTATGTGGGCATCTTAGCCATCGGCATTTTGTCTATGTTCGCGCCCTTGTTCGGTAAAACTATCCTTGTTTGGCTCATCAACAGCGGCAGCTTTGCGGTCACCATCGCCTTCGTATTTGTTGCCATCTCTTTCTTGGTCTTGCGCCGCAAAGAGCCAGACATGCCCAGGCCCTTTAAGGTCAGCCATCCGCGTCTGGTCGGCTATGGCGCGGTGCTGTTGGCACTGGGATTACTATCGGCATTTCTGCCCTGGAGCGATAGCGCATTAAGCTGGCCAGAGGAGTGGATGACCATTGTGATCTGGACCGCCATTGGACTGATTCTATGGCTACGCTACCGAGCCCGCGACGGTGACACGCCATGATCAGTATTTGGGGCGGCGCAACATCGAGGACTCTACGCGCGCACTGGGCCTGCGAGGAGCTCGAGTTAACCTACACCCCGCGCCTCATTGGCTCCCGCACCGGGGAAACTCAGAGCGCAGAATTTAGGCGCCTTAATCCTAAGGAAAAGATACCTGTGCTTTGCGATGGCGATCTGGTGCTTAGCGAGAGCGCCGCCATTGTGACTTATCTGGCCGACACCTATGGACGCGGCAACCTTGCACCGCTCCCGTTCACCCCAGAACGGGCACTGTACAATCAATGGCTGTCATTCATTCAAATGGAGCTAGACGCACATACGCTGTACGTGATGCGCAAGCACAAAGACCTAGCAAACCTTTATGGTGAGGCACCAGCCGCGATTGAAACCGCAATCGCTGGTTTCAATAAGCAAATCCAGGTGGTGACCGAGCACCTTGCCACACGTCCTTTTTTGCTCGGGGAGCACTTTACTGGCGCCGATATCATGCTGACCTCGATTCTAACCTGGGCGCAAAACTACGGCTTTGACCTAGACTCTACGCTGCAAACTTATACAGCTGCACAAACTGCCAGACCTGCGTATAAACGTGCAGCAAAATTAAATTTCAGTATCAGCGCGGGGGCTTAATAAGGCCCAAGGATTAACTGCATGGCCAAATTACCCCGTACGTAACGGCTATCAGGATTGATCGGCAAATCCTCAAATCCAGCATTGTGATAAACCTGCAACGCAGGTTTCAGTATGTCATTGGTGGTCAGAACAATGCGCCTTGCGCAACGCTGTCGCGCATATTCGATGCACTGCTCCAGCAACAAGCGGCCTATCCCCTGCCCCTGGTGTGCGGGTTGCACCGCCATTTTTGCCAGTTCAAATTCCACCCCAGCGGTTGCGTCGGCAGACTTCGGCACCATGGCCACACAGCCCACCACTTGAGACCCAAGCAGGGCGAGGAATATTTCGCCGCCAGGTGCTATGGCGTATTCAAACGGATGATCTAAAGCCCGCCGATCTTCAGGCTCTACGGCGAAATATTGTTCTATCCACTGATAATTCAGTCGCGCAAAAGCTTCTGCGTAACGCCTATCAAAGCCGACAATTTCTGGACTCATGACGCGGCTGCAGGTTCCATAAGCCAATTCAGTACCTTGGCGCTGTATTCCTCAGGATAGGTGTGGGATAGGTCTTCTATCTCCGCATAAACCACCTTTGCGCCTGCTGCTTGCAGCGCCTGCTGAGCGGTGCGCGCCACATCCACAGGAAACATCCAATCCAAGGCACCATGAATAAGGTAAATCGGCAGACCCGTTAATCGTTCAGCTGAGGCCGCCGCTACCAGCATCGGGTGAAAAGACGCCGAACAGGGCGCTAAATGGGTAAATGCTGTGTCATCTTGTAGCCCTGCAACATAGGAGAACGTACCGCCATCGGACATACCACCAAGCAGCACTCGGTGAGGATCGATGTTCCAATGCTCCTGAGCGTACGCTACTAATTTATTGAGGCGTTGTGCATCTGCGGCCGGATCCATAAGTGACCAAGTATTTTCTGCCGATGTCGGCGCAATGACGATGCAATTATGAGAGCGCGCAGCGCGCAACCAGCTCCAAATAAATTGCCTGCCGTGACCGCTGCCACCGTGTAAGGCCAGCACCAGAGGCACTGCTTCTCCCGCATAATATTCTGGCACATAAATCGAAAACCCACCGCGCTCATCAATGCCGTTATTCGCGTGCATGAGGCCGACACCTTCTTTGTCCGCAGCAGCGGCAGCTAAACGCTGAATCAAGTCGCTATTATCGCGCTGCTCTGGTTCGAGATAAAAACGACTGACCGGCGGCAGCATCGCTGCAACGGGATACAGCGCCTCGATCGCCTTAGTGGTTAAACCCATCGCACGATAAGCAACAAACGCCGGCTGGGGCGCCGCCAATGCCTGCTCAAAAGACTCAAAGGCGCGCAGCCCTTGCACAGCGCTACGTGTGACTGCATCGACAAAGCTTTGCAAGTGCTCAGGCCAGTCAATGCTTTGGAAAACTTCAAGGCCCTGAGCAAGGGTCTGTTGTTGCGGTCGAATGGCCGCAACCAGTTCAGGAAGAGATGGCGGGTTCATATGTCGGCCTGCGGCCCGCAGCGCGTCTAACGCGCCCAGCAACGGTGGTACCAGGGCCGTTGTGGCGTCGAGTAAATCATCGTTATCTGCCATGGCAACTCGCCTTTCACTTTGGTTAGCGCACTCACTCTAGCACTTTTCGGTATAGTCGAGCCGCAGCGGATAAACCATGAGCCACCACTGGGGCATGATCGACCACGAAATAAACACACGCCCATGAGTAGTCTTTGCTGTATTCATGGCATCAGACAGCGAGTTCTCTATGACCTCTGATCAACCTTACTATCTGCCCTTGGCCGACGAAGTTGACGTCTTCCAGGCCGCCTATGCAGCTCGATTACCGTTGCTGCTGAAAGGCCCTACCGGCTGCGGAAAAACCCGGTTTGTCGAGCACATGACTTGGTTATTGGCTCAGCAAAAGGCCGCGAACCCAGAACATGCATTAATTACCGTGTCTTGCCACGAGGATCTCACCGCGACCGATATGGTCGGACGCTATCTGTTGAAGGGCGATGAAACCATTTGGTCTGACGGACCACTGACCCGGGCAGTACGCTCTGGCGCGATTTGCTATTTGGATGAAATCGTTGAAGCTAGGAAAGATACTACGGTTCTCATCCACTCACTGACCGACCACCGCCGCATTTTACCCATCGACAAAACCGGGGAACTGATTGAAGCCCACCCAGAATTTCTTTTGGTTATTTCATATAACCCCGGCTATCAGAGCGTGCTCAAGGATCTGAAACCAAGTACCCGACAGCGTTTTGTCAGCCTTGAATTTGATTACCCGGATGTGCAATCCGAGGCGACGATTATCGCTCACGAGTCCGGTGTCGATGCCACCGCAGCGGAGCGGCTGGCGGTGATCGGCGAGCGCGTCCGCAATCTTAAACAACACGGTTTTGAAGAAGGCGTCAGCACCCGCCTGTTGATCTACACCGGAGAACTCATCGCCGGCGGCATTGCTCCGCGCCGAGCCGCAGAGGCCGCCATCGTCAGCGCGATTTCTGACGATGCCAATGTTCAACAAGCGGTCGCCGACATCGTCGATGTGGTGCTGCCCTAACCGCGCATTGCTTTGAGCGTAAAACTCGCCGACATAGAAGCGCCACTGGCCCTGTTTACCGAAGGGATAGCAGGGCATTACCTGCATCTGCGTAGCCGTGATGAGTTCAGCCTGAACCCAAGACTGAATATCGACCTAACTACCACCACCCAAACTCACGACAGTGTATTTCTGCCTGAACAGCTGGCCACAGATCACAGCGGGGCCTATCGGGTACTGGTTATGCAGCAGTTAGGCCAACGCGAGTGCGGGACCTTCCGCTTCAGATTAGAAGAAGCGCTGACACGCATCCCGACCTTGGCAGAGCGCTACCAGCGCCCACCGGACTACAGCCCGAGAACGGGCGACTACCGACTGTTATTTGACTGTTTTTCGCTGCCGGCGCTGGCGGAGCGGTTGTTCTTATGTTTCGAGCATATGCGTATACAAGGCCACCTGCTGCGCAGCTATCCTGGCTTAACCAGACACCTCGAGCTATTCCAACAGCAGCAACTGCAGGATCAGGAAATCAAAACAGATCTACTAGGTGTCGCCGAGGGCTGGCTCTTAGGTGACGAGATCGACCCCCTCGCCGCTACCGATCCAACTTGGGCTGATCTTTACCAACGCTTGCAGCAACTAGCACTGCAGGTCGAACACTCGGTGTACGACAGTGTCGCGCAACTGTGTGCCTGCTATGAGGACGTCTGTGCCCAGTACAGTATTGGTTCCGACCATGAATTCGCCAACACAGACGAATCCTTGGTGGATTGGTTGAATCGCGAGCAACGTCTAGAGGACTGGCAAGAGGAACTGGAACAACTTGAGGAGCAGCTTGAGGCGCAGGGCTCAACCGCGCCCTTAATGCCCGAGGAAGACGTTGAAGCAGTGCCGGGAGAGGCTGGCGACGGTGGCATTCGCGAGCCGGATCTGGACATTACTGATGCAAAAGAGCAACGCGACAACTTACAACGGCGGATGGATATGGAGCGCTCGTCCATCCAACACGCGATTGGTCCAGACCGAACTGAGGCACGCAGCTTTCGCTACGACGAGTGGGATTATTTGAATAGACAATACTTGCGAGCTTGGTGCCGGGTATTCGAAGAGCCATTGCATTTGCCAGACAACGAGCCCAACGAAGCCCAGCTGGAGGCGGTGGCACGACTTAAGAGTGTAATTCGCGATTACCAGCCCATGGTGCAGCGCCAGCTGGAACAGATTCGCCCAGCCGGACTGGAACGCGTGCGTCGTGTGCAAGATGGCGACGAACTGGACTTAAATGCGGTTATTGAGGCGCGCCAAGACATTCGCGCCGGTCAAAGCCCGGACGAGCGCGTCTACTCGCGCAAAGAGCGCATAAATAGAGATGTTTGTGCGGCCTTTCTGGTGGATCTCTCCGCATCAACGGATGATCCGATAAAACCGCCAGAACCCAGAGATTGGTCAGATTACGATCCGGACAAAGAAGTGGACTTGCGCGCAGGTTGGTATTCGGGCCTGGAACCTGAAGAGCAAGAGCCCAGCGAGCCAGAGCGTAAAATCATCGACCTTGAACAAGAGGCGATGGTCGTCATGGCAGCCGCATTGGATGCCTTGGGCGACCATTACGGCATTTACGGGTTCTCTGGTTACGGCAAAGATTGCGTAGAAATATTCGTGGCCAAAGAATTCACCGATGGATTTTCGCGCCAAACCTTGCACAGTATTGCTGCCATGCGGCCTCGAGGCTCCACCCGCATGGGGCCTGCGATACGTCATAGCAGCCAAAAACTCATGGCCTCTGGCCATGCCATGAAGGTGCTGATCGTTATCAGCGACGGCTTTCCTCAAGACAGTGACTATGGGCCTGAGCGGGGGAATCACAGCTACGGGGTAGAGGATACGGCTCGGGCATTACTAGAAGCTCAGCAGAAAGGTGTGGAAACCTTTTGCATCACCGTGGACAAATCCGGGCATGACTATCTGAAGAAGATGTGCCCAGACGCTCGTTATTTGGTTTTAGACGAAATCGAAGATCTGCCTGAGCAACTGACCAAGGTCTACACCGCTCTGACCGGTCGCTAATTACTGAACTGACATTACCAGTAACAGCACAAATAGCATTACAAGACCGAGAATAAAAATCGCATTGGACCAGTCTCCCGGCTCTGCCTCAACCTTATTCTCGCGCCAGTGTTTTAGGCGTGGCCACAGGGCCACTAACATCAAAATGCCCGCCGCCACGGCCAGAATCTGCAACCAATCCATTGGGATCCCCTGAGATTATTGTGAATACAAAAAACCCGACGCTGAGTCGGGTTTTTGCACCAAGAAGATGTGCGGTTTGACTTAGTCGTCACTGCTACTTAGACCCAATATCTGCAGCAGGCTGATGAAGATATTAAAGATGCTCAGATACAGACTGTAGGTCGCCATAATGTAGTTGGTCTCGCCACCACGAATTATCGCACCGGTCTGCATCAGAATAAGCGCGCTCATCAGCAATATCACACCAACAGACAAGCCTAAGGACAACAACGGTAACTGCATGAAAACATTCGCAATAATTGCGCCAATAACGACGAAAAAACCGACAGTGACGAAGCCGCCCATAAAGCTGAAATCACGCTTGCTGGTTACCGCGTAGGCTGAGAGACCCAGAAACATCACTGCAGTGCCGCCCAATGCCGTGGTCACCACTTGCGCACCATTGCTCAGCGTTAGGTACATGCTGATCACTGGCCCAAGACCAAAACCCAATAGACCGGTCACTAGAAAGATCACGCCCAGACCCGCGCCAGAATTCGCTGTTCGCGGTAGCACAAACATACCCAGTACCATGGAGGCAATCAGACAGATCATGTAGGCGCCAAAGGGCATCCCCATTGACATAGACAGCGCTGCCATAACGGCACTAAAGCCGAGCGTCGCTGATAAAAGTAAGTAAGTGTTCTTCAACACCTTGTTGGTTTCCAGCGCCGACAAACTGGCGACGGATGCGGTTCTATAATCTCTTGAAGCCATGCAAACCTCTGAACTTAGTTCAATTTCTGCGCGTTTTAAGCGCGCTTTATACCCGTTCGTGTAGCGTTGCTCGCCAAGGGAAAAATCCGACCCAGTTTGCGGCGACCCACGAACCCTAGGACCTTTATATCTTGGCGTCTGAATTGACGATTGCAAGAGTTTGTCAGCGGATTTTTTTTCTGTCTAATATGGAATCAGTTCTTCAACCCCGCCTAAAGCGGCTTTAACGCATCATCCTACGGTCACAATTTGCTTCTAGCATTCTATGCAAAGATCAATGAACATCAGTTCTCGAATAGCCCGGCACGAGACGGTCTTTATGAACCAAGCACAACTCGACCCTAAATTCGAAACCTACCTGCGTGATGATCCCCGCATCACCTACGTGCAACCGGACGATCCATGGCTAACTCGCCAGTTTATTACCAGCATCGAAGTGTTATTCGGCCGGCGCAAAATTGAATCCATCTATCGCGAACTTAAGCGCCATCCTTTCGCTGTCGAAGAATTTTTCGATGCGGCTTTCACCGCCACGGGCATCCAGCCCCAATTCAATCCGCAGCAAGTGCAAAAAATCCCCAAACAGGGGCCGCTGGTTTTTGTCGCCAATCATCCCTTTGGTGTGGTGGACGGTATGGCCCTGTGCAAAATCGCGCTACAGGCACGCGGTAATTTTCGCATCTTGATTCACGCCATGCTTTGTCAAGATCGCGATCTGGCAGCCTACTTTTTACCCATCGATTTCCGCGAAACCAAGACTGCTTTGAAAAATAATATCCACGCCAAACGTTTGGCTCTCGAGTACTTGAATCAAGACATCCCTATTCTGATTTTTCCATCTGGACTGGTGTCTACTGCCGATCGCAAAGGCTTTGGTCGCGTGGTAGATGCTCCTTGGACAACATTCGCCGCGAAGCTTATCCGCGACGCTAATGCCACTGTAGTACCGGTATATTTCCACGGCCAGAACAGTCGCCGGTTTCATCTGGCATCCCATGTGGCAGAACCCCTGCGAATGGCTTTATTACTCAACGAGGTATTGAAAAAATTTGGCCATAGCGTACCCGCCGAAATAGGCGATCCGCTGCCCTGGGAGACTCTGGCGCAGTTCGATTCTCGACAATCCCTCACTGAATACCTGTATCAAAGAGTACAAGCACTGGCTCCCAGCCCAACTCGCCCCAAATCACGGCTAATAAAATTGCCGCGCCGATGATGCGTAAGACTGACCGCGCTCATTAAGGTTCAGTTCAGCTAACGCGCGATATGCTTGGGCAAAATCAGCGGGGGTCCTACCGATGCGCCAGCGTAACCAAATGAAAGTGCTTGAATCCATCTACGTGCTGCGCAATTTACTTCGCGTATCACCAGTGCTGTTGATCCTCGCGTGCGTATGGCTGCTCTATACCGACAATGTCTACGGGGATGAAACGGCCAATGTGCAGCCTGCGTCACAGCAACAAGAGCCGCCTCAAACTAAATATTTCGACAGGGCCGAACTAACCGAACTCGTGGGTCCCATCGCCCTTTACTCCGATGACTTACTGGCCTTGGTTTTGGGCGCGGTAGCACACCCAGTGCAGGCGATTAGCGCCGCGCGCCGAGTTATGCAACAAAGCGCTAACAACACTTCAATCGATTACGAATCCGACTGGCATCCCAGTGTTGTAGCGCTAACCCACTATCCCCAGGCGCTATTGCGCTTCGATCAAGATCTGCAATGGACTGAACGCTTGCATCAGGCCGTAGCACAGCAAAACAATGATGTGCTTACTGCTATTCAGGCCTTTCGCCGCAGTGCTACAGAGAGTCAGGCGTTATCCAGCAACGAGCATGTGGTTGTGGAGGACGATGGTAACTTTATTCGCATCCGCCAACGCAATCCTGAGTTGATTCATGTGCCGGATTACCAACCGCGCAACGTCGTAGAAGTAAGCCCAGCGCCCACCCATAGGATCATCCATCGAACTAAATACCAGCCCGTAGTTTATCGTTCTTACCCGCGCTTCGACCCCTACTATCACCACCGATCGGTGCATGACTCCTTTTGGTATGACCCATTTTGGAACGACCCGCTATGGGGAATAAATGGACACGGGTTTTTATCCTGGCGCGATCGCCATAGGCATCATCCTCGGGCCCATCGTTGGTGGCACAAAAAGCATCGGCGCCATCATAAGTCATACAACCGGCATGGTTCAGATGTTACCCCGCAAGGAAAACACCGTAGTCGCCAAACCAAGGTAATTGCGGCTAAGAAGAACACTGATCATCGAAGTCCACGCAGGCATCACAGCGTGAACGCGTTCAATCAACCCATGTTTGAGAATAATCGCCGGACTACACTCAGGACCACGCGGCCACCGGCACAGCCCGGCAAACCCAAACGCGCTACTGCACACGACCGTAAAAAACAATCAGAACGGCGTTATACGCCAGAGAAAAAAGCCATCATGCACAAACACCAACCGGCTGCACCGACGAGGCCGATAAGGTAAGAGAAGCCGTTAACCGTTTACGACGCCTGTGGTCTCCCAACGGCGCCCATGCAGTGCCCACACCGTAGCCACCATCAGCAGGCCCGACACGGGGCACCAGTAAAAGAATGCGATATTGGCATTCGCCATAATCAGCACGCTCACTGTGGCCAGCACAAACCCCAGAATAATGGTCGAGAATCTGCCGATACCGTAACGCGCAAGAACAATGCTTGCGAAAATTGCACCGTAGAAATAATTGGGTAATTTAAAGGTCAATTCCAAAAGCCCAACACCCTGATAGCGGCTAAAAAACATGGCCGCGGCAAAAAACAACAGTCCCCAAACCACCATAAGCAGTCGCGAAGCCAGCAAGTAGTGCGCTTCAGTTTTATTCGGTAGTACGCGCTGGTAGATATGGTTTACGGTCAAGTCCGAACTTTCCGTTAACGCCGAATCCAGAGTCGAAATTGCAGCGGCAAAAATCGCCGCAATAAATAACCCAGAAATGCCAACCGGCAGTTCGTTGACAATAAAGTATGGGAAAATTCGGTCCGGCGACTCACTGAGTTGCTGGGCCAATTCCGCCGGTACCCCCCGCTCCGCGTAAAATACGGCGAGCGCCAGCCCAACGCCCAGAATCACCACATGTACGATATAAAAGAGCGCCGCCACGTCAAAAGCCTTTTGCGCGTCGCCAACGCTGCGGCAAGCGCGCACTCTCTGCCAAGTGCCCTGAGTGCTGGCCTGAGCAATACTCAAACCGACAGCGCCAATAATCCCCGCCCATATGGTGTAGCGCTTAGTCGGGTCCGTATCAAAATCGAATAATACCCATTTGGCCTGCGCGTCGAGCCAAATGATGGCGTCGCCGAGGCTTTGCTGAATATTCAAACTGACAAAAATCAGTGCAAAAACCGCACCCAAGGAAAACAAGACAAACAGCAAAAAGTCAGTCCAGATGACAGTTTTAATGCCTGCTAAGGCGCTCCAAACGATACTGATTGCAACCACAAACAATGCACATCCAGGAAGCCCCCAGCTGCTAATGACATCCAGTACCAAGCTTGCCGTGAGCAGCTTCACTGCGGAGTTGATCAAATTCAGTAGCAGGCCCAGATACATCGAGAACTCGCCGGTATGCGCATCAATCCGCGCACCAATGTATTGGTAACTGGTATTGATCCCCTGACTTAAGTAAAACGGTTTTGCCAGTAGGCGTGCGACCACAACCTTACCTGCAGCAAGTCCAAGAATGACCTGAAAATAAGTGAGGTCACCGCCATCGGCAAAGACCGCAGCAGGCACCGATACAAAGGTCACTGCACTGACCACAGTAGCAATGATGCTTGCTGAAACCGCCCACCAAGGTAGCGATCCATCTGCTTGAAAAAAGCCACGCCGATTGGTGATGCTGCCGCTAAGCCGGTGCCCCAAATAGGTCACAGCCAGCATCACCACCACCATAATCAACAGATCCGCTGGCTTCATCCCCACCCTTTATGCCATCTGCGCCAATGGCGATCGCCTAGATTCTGACTATTCGCGTGCCCACGTTGCCACCGGCAAGTAGATCTACAAATCCCTCTGGTGCTGCCTCTAGGCCGCTGACTTCATCAGTCAAACTAATGAGTTCACCGGCTTGCAGCCAAGTGTGTATTTGCTGCCGCGCCTCAGCGTAGTGTTGCGCAAAGTCGAAGACCAAAAACCCGCGCATGGTGATGCGGTTGTTGACCAACAATCCAGGAATGCCGCGCGGACCGGGCTCTGGTGAGTCAGTATCGTACTGGGATACCACGCCACAACATGCGATACGCCCGCCAACATTCATACGGAACAATGCCGAGCCTAAAATCATGCCACCGGTATTATCGAAATAGACGTCAACGCCATTTGCTGTGGCCTCTTTCAGCGTTTGCCGATAATTAGCATCCTTGTAGTTCACTGCCACATCGAATCCCAGCTGATCTACCAGCACTTGCGCCTTGGCGTCACTACCCATCACACCAACCACCCGACACCCATTAAGGCGCGCCATTTGTCCAACTAGATGCCCAACAGACCCGGCCGCCGCCGACACCATAACTGTCTCACCGGTCTTTGGCTGCCCTACATGCAAGAGCCCAAAGTATGCCGTTAAGCCGTTCACGCCGAGCGGCCCAAGGTAATGTACTGGGTCGTGGGAAGGATCGATTTTGGTCAGTGCCCGGGCCTCGTGCAGGGATAGGGTTTGCCATCCGGTAGGCGCAACCACCGCGTCTCCTACCGCATATTCTGCGACAGTGCTCTCAACCACCTCGCCAACTCCGGTACTGTTCATCACCACCCCAGTAGTCGGCGCACCAGCGTAGCTGGCGCTACCCTGCAGGCCCGCCCGAGTGCCCGCAGTAATGGCAAACGCCGTTGTTTTGACCAGCACTTGGCCAGCGGCCGGCGGCGCAATCTCGGATTCCGCTAAACGGTAATTGCTGGCACTAAGTTTGCCTTGGGGCAAACTGTCGATTAACACTTGTTGATTGCGCATCCCTCTCTCCTCATCTGACTGATAAAACCACTTTACCCCAGAGCAACGTTAACCAAATAGCAAAAACGGAGATATAGCATTTCTACGAAGGCTTCGATCCTGCTCGTCGCAAGGCTACTGCTGGATCATGCTCGGCGGTCGCCGAGAGCCACAGCGGATTTCACAATTTCGGTCTTTTGCAGCGTAAACCGCTAATAGGCCAGAGCCCGCCAGTTGCCACATCCCAAGCAGGGCTTGGGGTGACACACCTCTGATTAAGACAGACGTTCGCTTAACAGTTGGTAAAACCCGTCAACATCGTCCCACTCAGTCGCGCAGTCCACTGGGTGGCCCATATCATCTATCAAAGTACGTCCATCGTCGGTGACCAGTACATTTAACTGCTCAATTTTCAGCCCATGCCGCGAGAACGCCAGATAAACGGCAACGCAGTCATAAAGTATCGACGACTGCTTACGCGGATCCATAGCGCGCAACAAATCCCCTAACATGGGCCAGCTTGAGGCCACCTCAAACCACTCTTGGTGATTCGCCATCACTGCCTGGGCAAGCGGCGAGGAACTCTCGGCGACTGCGGCAAAGTGCTGATCTTGCAGCAATATATTGCCGCAGGTATCTAGGGGCGTAATGGTCTTGTGCCAAGGTGCCGCGAACACCGCCTGACAAGCCAGCGCATGCTGTTTAACGTTGTATTCGCGCATTGGCTTAGGCGCACCCAGATAACCCCGACGCAGACTGCCGTGCATACCGACAAAGCTACTGCGCTCGGTTAACCGCGGTTCGCGCACTAGAGCCGCAGCTATATTTGGCAGCGGACCAATTCCGATAATCGTCACCGGATCCGGACTGCTCATTACAGTGTCGCAAATGGCGCCCACGCCATCCGCATAAACCGGACCGGGATAGTCATCTAGCGAGTACTCTCCCAACCAACCGGTATGCCCCAGGGGTGCGGGGTCTAATGGCAAACCAACGCCAATGGGTACATCCTCGCGGCCAGCAACATCCAGTAGTTTAGCGACCAAGGCCGCACGATGTTGAGTATCTCCAGTTGCCGTGGTGATTAGGCGAATGTCTAACTCGGGACAGCGCAACAAAAACGCCAGCGCCCAGACGTCATCAACGTCGGTACCAATATCAGTATCAAGTATTACCGGGATCGCCATCGTTGAGTCCTCCAGTTAGGCCGACAAAGCTGCTATGAACTCTGGTCCAACGCCACAACAGCCACCGATAATGGTCGCCCCAGAGCGACGCCAAGTAGCCACAAAATCAAGATATTCCTCTACCGTCATCTCAGTAGGCTCTGTCTTGATCTCATTGTCTAAAGTCCAGCCCGGCGGCACATGGAAACGATTCGGGTAGGCGCCTGTGGGCTTATCGGTAAGCGGTGCCAATTGTTCCAGAGCAACTGAAATAGCGCCGGGATCCGTGCAGTTAAATAGAAACGCATCGACGTTGTAGGGTTCGAGTCCTGCAACCACCTGCTGCATTGTTTCACCGCTACGAAGACCGCCTCCAGGTTGATCCGCGAGAGTTAGCGCGACCCATAGGGGTTTGTCGGGGTCAGTTTGGCGCGCAGTTGATGCGGCATTCACCGCTTCGCGCACTGAGGACATAGTCTCGGCGATATACAAATCTACATTTGCAGACAGCGCCTTGACAATTTCCGCGTAGATCGGCCGCGACGTCTCATCATCCGGCACCAAGTCAGGACGATAACTTTCACTCAGCGGCGGCAGACAGCCA